>Ga0079985_1164464_pt1 | contig 10041 bp, 9 predicted proteins | sample Hof3ISUMetaT_11_FD_73497 | JGI IMG/M metagenome (GOLD analysis project Ga0079985, IMG submission 73497) | Enriched soil aggregate microbial communities from Iowa State university to study microbial drivers of carbon cycling -... | ecosystem: Environmental > Terrestrial > Soil > Agricultural land... | reverse complement strand
AGCTGGCGCAGGTTCTTGGTATTGGGCGACGAGACGTTCACCGTCACGTAGCTCGCGTGCGGATAGACGCGCTCCAGGCAGTACAGGTAGTCGTCGGCGGCGCGTTCGATCGGCGTGTCGGCATTCTTGCCGATGTTCAGGCCCAGCACGCCGCCTTCGGCCTTCCAGCGCGATGCCCTGACGTTGGCGATGAAGGCATCGACGCCGCCGTTGTTGAAGCCCATGCGATTGATCAGCGCATCGGCCTGCGGCAGGCGGAACATGCGCGGGCGAGGGTTGCCGGCCTGCGCGCGCGGCGTCACCGTGCCCACCTCGATGAAGCCGAAGCCGAACGCCGCGAGCCCGTCGATATAGGCGCCATCCTTGTCCAGGCCGGCGGCAAGGCCTACCGGGTTGGGGAAGCGTACGCCCATCACCGTGCGCGGATCGGCGGCGACGCGGTTGCCGATGCAGCCGGCCAGGCCCATGCGCTTGGCGCGCAGCAGGTTGTTCAGGGTGAAGTGGTGGGCGTCCTCCGCGTCCATCGAAAACAGGGCGGGGCGGAGCAGGGGGTAGAGCGCGTTGAGCACGGGGAGAGGCGACCGGAGGGCCGGTGCAGAGTGAAAACCAAGCCGGCATTGTAGCGGCTGGGGCGCTTGCCCGCGCGCCGGGCGGCCGTGCCTGCCCGCTATGCTGGCTATTCCTGCGCGGGGCCGGCAGCGTCTTCCGATGCGGCCGACACGGCGCTGCGCGCATCGTCCTCGAACGCCTGCCACTGGTTGCCGGCCAGCACCTGCAGCGGGCGGAAACGTGCCTTGTAGGCCATCTTCCGGCTTTCGGCGATCCAGTAGCCCAGGTACAGGTGCGGCAGGCCAAGTTCGTGCGTCTGGCGGATCTGCCAGAGGATGTTGTAGGTGCCGTAGCTGGCGTTGCGCGCGAGCGGATCGTAGAAGGTGTAGACCGATGACAGGCCGTCATCGAGCACGTCGATCATGCTCACCATGCGCAGCTTGCCGGCCTCGGGCGAGCCCGGCGGTTCGCGGAACTCCACCAGGCGCGAGTTGACGCGGCTCTGCAGAAGGAACTGTTCGTACTGGTCGCGGCTGTCCTGGTCCATGCCGCCGCCGGCGTGGCGCATCGACTGGTACAGCAGGTACAGCGCGTAGTGCTCTTCGACGTACGTCAGCGGTGCCACCAGCGCTTGCAGGTGGCCGTGGCGGCGCCAGGCGCGGCGTTGCGAGCGGTCCGGTTCGAACTGGTCGACCAGCACGCGGCACGGCGTGCAGGCGTGGCATTCATCGCAATACGGCCGGTAGGTGAAGATGCCGCTGCGGCGGAAGCCCGCACGCACCAGCCGCGAGTAGACGTCCGCATTGATAAGGTGGGCCGGCGTCGCCACCTGCGAGCGGGCCATGCGGCCTTCGAGATAGCTGCAGGCATAGGGCGCCGTGGCATAGAACTGCAGCGCGGAAAGCGGAAGCTCCTTCAGCTTGCTCATGGCTCGGACCTGGGGCGGATGATGCAGCCAGCTTGTCAGACGGCCGGGGTGGCGGGCGTGGCGGCCCACCGCTCCAGCACCGATTTGTCGAACCGCCACGGCGTGATCGCCGGTTGTGCCGAGGCAGTCCGCACATGGGCCAGGAACTCCGCGCGCGAGATCGGGCGCGCGCCAAGCGAGGCCAGGTGATCGGTTTCCTGCTGGCAGTCTATCATCGGCACGCCGTGGTTGCCGAGGAACGCGCACAGCGCCGCCAGCGCGATCTTGGAGGCATCCGTGCGGTGCGCGAACATCGATTCGCCATAGAACATGCGGCCCAGCGCCACGCCATAGAGGCCGCCTACACGTTCGCCGCGATACCAGGCCTCCACCGAGTGCGCCATGCCGCTGCCATGCAGCGCGCCGTAGGCGGTGATGATCTCCTGCGTGATCCAGGTGCCATCCTGGCCTTCGCGTGGCGTCAGCGCGCAGGCGCGCATCACGGCCAGGAAATCGTCGTCGACGCGGATTTCCCAGTCGGGATCGCGCAGCACTCGGCGCAGCGTCTTGCGGAACGTGGTGGAGATTCTCAGTGCCTGCGGTGCCAGCACCATGCGTGGATCGGTGCTCCACCACAGCACCGGCTGGCCAACCGAGTACCACGGGAAAATGCCCTGGCGGTAAGCCAGCAGCAGCCGCTGCGGCGACAGGTCGCGGCTCGCGGCCAGCAGGCCCGGCGCTTCGGTGGCCGGCCCCAGCGCGCGCTCCACCGGCGGAAACGGATCCTGCGGATCCAGCCAGGCAATCATGCTGGGGCTGCCGGGGCAGACTGGATCAGGGAGTGACCGTCGCCCGGCTGGTCAGCGGGCGCATGGGCTTGTCGATATCGAGACTGTGCAGCCGGAAGCTGCCGTCCTGCAGGCGGCCGGCGGCACGGTCGGCAAAGAAGCAGCGCAGCGTGTGGATCACCGTGGGAAAGGCGAGTTCATCCCAGGGCACGTCGGCTTCCGTCACCAGCTTCACTTCCAGGCTTTCCTCGCCGGGGTCGACGTCCAGGTCGTCCAGCGTAGCCAGGTAGAAAAGGTGTACCTGGTGCACGTGCGGCACGTTCAGGATCGAGAACAGTTCCCCCACCTGCACGCGCGCGCCGGCTTCTTCCAGCGTTTCGCGCGAGGCGCCCTGCGCCGTGGTCTCGCCGATTTCCATGAAGCCGGCGGGCAGCGTCCAGAAGCCATAGCGCGGCTCGATCGCGCGCTTGCACAGCAGGATCTTGTCTTCCCAGACGGGGATCGTGCCGACCACGTTGCGCGGATTCACGTAGTGGATGGTGCCGCAGTTGTCACAAATGCTGCGCGGGCGGTTGTCGCCGTCTGGTACGCGCAGCACAACCGCATGGCCACAGTTCGAGCAGAATTTCATGAGGGGCGTCCGGGAGGAATGGGGCAAAGTGTATCACCGCGCGGCCCGCATGCCGGAGAGGCAAGGCGCCAGTGCGTGCGTTGCATGACCAGGAGACCCGGAAAGCAAAAAGCCCGCGATTGCGGGCTTTGCTGATTCGACGCTTTGATGCTTTGGTTGCGGGGGCAGGACTTGAACCTGCGACCTTCGGGTTATGAGCCCGACGAGCTGCCAACTGCTCCACCCCGCGTCCGTCGAAGAAAAGATTATAAGGCACCGGCCGCCGCATTGCAACATCTCGCTGAAGAAATTGTGACGCACCGGGCCATGCCGCCTGCCACAACCATTAGACGGCCGGGCCGCTGGCAAGGTTCAGCCTTCTATCGGGCTTTCGCTTGTGCGTTGCCACAGCGACGCGGCGAACTCGAAGCTGTCGCGTTGCAGCAGGTCGTCGCGTTGCCAGATCACCCGTTCGCGCCGCACGGTCAGCATCCACGTGGTGGTGGTCAGCGGTTGCGGATGCGCGAACGCACGGGGAGTCATCACGGCGCCGCAAGGTCCATGCTGCGGGTCGCGCACCGAGGTGTAGCGGATCAGGCCGATGCCCGTTTCGCGGGCGACGCGGCTGAATGCCTGGCAGGCTTCGTGGCTGTCGGGGTCCATCCAGTGCGCGCTGTCCCGGTCGAAAGGCGGCGCGTCCAGTGCCACGCCATCGGTACGCACGCTGACTTCGAACAGGGTCTGGGCGCGCGCGTCAATGCGGGGCAGGGCCGGACTGTCGTTCAGGAAGCGCCAGCGCCAGTAGCCGAGTTCGGCGCAGGCGGTGCGGATTTCCTCGGCGCCATAGAACACCCCCGGATCCTGCGCGGCCCGGAAACGCGAGCCCCACGGCGATGGAGGATAGCGGAACGGCGTGAACAGCAGATAGTGGAGATGGCGCGCTTCGGCCGGCACGGCGGGTTTGCCGGCATCGAGCACGGCTTCCAGCACGGCCTGCTCCTCGAGGCTGTCGACCAGCGGCATGGTCGACACCACGTGCTGGGCTTCCACCGCACGCCAGAGGCTGAGCGCGAACGGCCGGCGCTCAGACGCGACCGCGGGTGGCGTCCAGGTAGTGAACGACACGAACGAGACCTTCGGTGGTGCGGATCATTTCAAGGGGTTTGCCGCCAAGCGCGAGGTTCTCGTTGGTCAGCCATAGCCGGGCCTGGTCGCCATGCCCGAGGATGGCATCGAGCGAGCGGAACAGCCGAACGAACAGCACGCCGAATTCCCACTCCTTGCGATGCTTGTCGAGGATATACAGGCCGGACGCCATACGTGAAACCGACGCCGTGCTGATGCCGAGCACGCTGGCGACGATCGCCTGGCTGATGCCCAGGAAGCCGGCCGCGCGCATGACGGCCTTGGTCAGCGTGGCGCCAGGGTCGGGACCGCTGGCGGGTTCTGCTTCCGGAATTCGCCTGGATTGCATCGCCTCTGCTCCTGTTTCTTCAGAAACATTATAGGCGACTCATTTCAGAAGGGAAGTTCCAGATGCGACGCCCAAGCCATTAGTAGGTTTCGATATGCAGGCGACCTTCGCTCCTCATGGTGGCCTCCAGTTGCTGCCAGGACTGGCCGGCCGCGGCGCACACCTCGCCAAAGGCCGACAGCACGCCTTCCTCCATGCCCTTCAGGCCGCAGATGTAGACATGGCCATGCGGATCGGCCAGCAAGGCAGCCACGCTGCAGGATGCTTCCCGGATTGCGTCTTGCACATAGCGGCGCGGCACTTCGGCATCGCGCGAGAAAGCGAAGTGGATGTCGAGGAAATCTTTAGGCAGCTTAAGCAGGGGACCGAAATAGGGCAGCTCGCGCGCGTTGCGGGCGCCGAAGAACAGCATGCGGCGGCCGCCGAAGTGCTCCATATTTCTCCGCATGCGCTCGGTCATCGCGCGCATGGGCGCCGAACCGGTGCCGGTGCACACCATCATAATGCTGGCCTCGCGATGGTTCGGCATCAGGAACGTGGTGCCGAACGGCCCGACCACCTGCACGGTATCACCCTTGGCCAGGTCGCACAGGAAGTTCGACGCCACGCCGCGCACCGGATTGCCGTCATGGTCTTCCTCGACGCGCTTCACCGTCAGCGCCAGGTTGTTGTAGCCCGGGCGCTCGCCATCGCGCGGGCTCGCAATCGAATACATGCGGATGTAGTGCGGCTTGCCGGCGGCGTCGGTGCCCGGCGGCAGGATGCCGATGGCCTGCCCCTCCAGCACCGGGAAGAAGTGCGTGCCGAAATCCAGCACGATATGGTGGATATCGCTGGAGGCGCCCTCCGCGGTCAGCCGGTAGTTGCCCGCCACCGTGGCCGTCAACGGCGCGCGCACGCCGTGCAGGTTCGCGTACGGGTGGGCCGCCGACCACGGCGCGCGCGATGACGTGTGGTGGCTCGTTTCCACGGCCTGCACCGTCACGCCGCTCTCATCGGCCGCGGCGGCAGTGTCGGCGCGCACGGCTTCAGCGGTGCCCGCGGCATCGAGATCGGCTGCCGGCAGGGGTACCTCGGCCGGCAACTCGTCCCACAGCAGCTGTTCTTCGATCGGGTAGGCCTGGCCCTTGAGCATGGTGCGCCAGTTGTCGATGGCGCCGGTCGGGCAGGGCGACAGGCAGGCGTTGCAGGCGTTGCAGACGTCGGCCTTCACCACGTAGTTGCGCGAATCATGGGTGATGGCATCGATCGGGCAGGTGTCCTCGCAGGTATTGCAGCGAATGCAGATTTCCGGATCGATCAGGTGCTGCTTGATGATTTCGGGGGCGCCCATGGTATGTCTCCATGTGGGGCGGGGCCATATGCGGCCCCGGGGCTGACAGTCCTGTCTTTCTTGATGTGTTGCGCTCGATGCAGTCGGTCAGTTGAACCGCACGTACTCGAAATCCATCGGCTGGCGATTGACGCCGACGGCCGGCGGCGCGATCCAGTTCGCATATTTGCCCGGCTCGGCCACGCGGCCCATCAGCGAGGCGACATAGGCGCGGTCGGCTTCCGTGGCCAGCCATTTGGGTGCGTTGGCCTGCCACTGCGCTTCGCTCAGCACCTCTCCGGTTGGCGATACACGCACGTTGGAAAGCGTGCCGATCTTGCGATTGAAGGCCTTGTGCGGCACGGTCAGCCGGAACGGGATGCCATGCTTCTCGATCACCTTGTTCCAGCGCGCCACACCGCCGATCGAATCGCGGATGTAGTCGTCGCGCAGCACTTCATTGAGGGCGTTGAGCATGGGCACCTCGCGCTCGCCGAGTTGGCCGTCGCGCACTTCGAGCACGCGGTAGACGTCGCTCTTGAGCACGTGGTCGTCGGTGCGCTTGCCTTCCTCGAAGCGGCCCTTCAGTCCCGCACTGTAGAAGATGGCGGCATTGGACGACTGGTCCGCGCCGAACAGGTCGATGGTGACGCTGTAGTGGAAGTTCAGGTAGCGCTGGATGGTCTCCAGGTCGATCACGCCCGCGGCGCGCACGTCGGCCGGATCATGGATATCGCGCTCGCGCATGACCTCGCAGGTGCGCTGGATCACGCGCGACACGCCCGATTCGCCCACGAACATGTGGTGCGCCTCTTCGGTCAGCATGAAGCGCGTAGTGCGAGCAAGCGGATCGAAGCCTGACTCAGCCAACGCGCACAGCTGGAACTTGCCGTCGCGGTCGGTGAAGTACGTGAACATGAAGAACGACAGCCAGTCCGGGGTGCGCTCGTTGAACGCGCCCAGGATGCGCGGGTTGTCCTGGTCGCCCGAGCGGCGGTCCAGCAGCGCCTCGGCTTCCTCGCGCCCGTCACGGCCGAAATAGCGGTGCAGCAGATACACCATGGCCCACAGGTGGCGGCCTTCCTCGACGTTGACCTGGAATAGGTTGCGCAGGTCGTACAGCGACGGACAGGTCAGGCCGAGGTGCCGCTGCTGCTCGACCGAGGCCGGTTCGGTATCGCCCTGTGTGACGATGATGCGGCGCAGGTTGGCGCGATGCTCGCCGGGCACGTCCTGCCACGCGGCTTCGCCCTTGTGCTCGCCGAAATGGATCTGCCGCGCCGCATCGGCGGGCTGCAGGAAGATGCCCCAGCGGTAGTCGGGCATCTTCACATAATCGAAATGCGCCCAGCCCGACGGGTCGACCGACACCGCCGTGCGCAGGTACACGTCAAAGTTGTGCGAGCCTTCCGGCCCCATGTCGCGCCACCAGTCCAGGAAAGCCGGCTGCCAGTGCTCCAGTGCGCGCTGCAGCGCGCGATCGTCCGCCAGGTTGACGTTGTTGGGGATCTTCTGGCTGTAGTCGATGCTCACGGGGTGTCTCCTTGTCCTTGTCGGGGCGTGATGGCGTCAGACGCGGTTCCAGTCAAAGCGGGGTTTGTTGCCTGAACCGAATACTTTGAGCGCGCCGTTTTCCCCCACCGCGTTAGGGCGGTTGAAGATCCAGTTCTGCCATGCCGTCAGGCGGCCGAAGATGCGGGTTTCCATGGTCTCGCCAGGGCCGAAGCGCAGGTTGGCTTCGAGGCCGGTGAGCGCATCGGGCGATAGGCTGGCGCGCTCTTCGACGGCAATGCGGATCTCGTCTTCCCAGTCCATGTCGTCGGGTGCGGCCGTGATCAGGCTCAGCGAATCCGCGCTGAGCGCGTCCAGCGGCGCGCCGATGTGCTCGCGCGCGGCGGCGATGGCGGCTTCGTCCTGATAGAAGCGCGCGGCCAGTCGCGACAGGCCGTTGGGCATCGGGTAGCGGCCGAAATTGGCTTCGCTGAGAAACACGCGTGGCGCGTCATCCGGTGCATCGGGCAGGTGCAGCATATAGCTGCGGTCAGCCGCCAACGCCAGTTCCAGCAGCGTGCCGGCGAAGCAGGAATCCTGCTCGATCAGTGCGAACAGGCTGCGCGAAGACACGTCCAGCCGTGCCAGCGTACGGCGCAGCATGCCGATGGTCTCGCGCACGAACCAGTGGCTGGCGTGTGCTTCCATCAGGGCATCGGCGGCCAGCACGGCGGCAGGGTCGCCATCGGTCTTCATGATCCACATGCCGATATCGAGATGGTTGGTCCGCAGCGTCAGGATGGCGTCATCGAGTTCGCGCGCCATCTTGAGCGGCCACCACTGCACGCCTGCGGACACGACGCCAGCCAGATCCGTCGGCTGATGCCGGTCCGGCCCGAATACCGTGATGGTTGCCTTGCGCGCGGCGCGGTCGAAATGGACCCGAACGGTGTCGTAGCGATAGCCGTCGTCTTCCACCGTGCGCGACAGCGGTGTCAGTTCGACGCCATGGTGTCCTTGCGGGCGATCGCTGGTGGCGGCCAGCGCGGCGGCGCGTTCGGCGACATAGTCGGCAAAGCGGGCGGGTTTTACCACCTCATCCACAAGCTTCCAGTCCTTGGCACGCTGCCCGCGCACGCCTTCGGTCGTGGTGCAGAAGATGTCGGCATGGTCGCGTCGCACATGGCGCTTGTCGGTCACCCGGGTCAGTCCGCCCGTGCCGGGCAGCACGCCCAGCAGCGGCACTTCGGGCAGGCTGACGGCGGACGAGCGGTCATCGACGAGCACGATCTCATCGCACGCCAGCGCCAACTCATATCCGCCGCCCGCCGTGGTGCCGTTGCAGGCAGCGATGAACTTCAGTCCGGAGTGCCGGCTGGCGTCCTCGATACCGTTGCGCGTCTCGTTGGTGAACTTGCAGAAGTTCACTTTCCACGCATGCGACGACTGGCCGAGCATGAAGATATTGGCGCCCGAGCAGAAAATGCGGTCGCGCGCGCTGGTCATCACCACCGTGCGCACTTCCGGGTGCTCGAAGCGGATGCGCTGCAGGGCGTCGTGCAGTTCAATGTCGACGCCGAGGTCATAGGAGTTCAGCTTCAGCGTGTAGCCCGGCCGCAAACCGCCTTCTTCGTCGACGTCCATCGCCAGCGTGGCAACCGGGCCGTCGAATGTGAGCTTCCAGTGGCGATATTGATCGGGACGGCGTTCGAAAGTGACGGGTTGGTCTGATGCTTGGCTGGGGGCGGTGGCCGGCGCGGACATGGCTGTCTCCTTGATGCACTATAGTGCCTTGCGGCTTTTAATGAAATATAGTGCATGGTGCCGGGCGGCGCAATCCCTTTCTGTGCCTCCGACGCGGACGAGCGGTGCCGCCTCAGGCGGTGACGTTGGGAAGCTGGGCGCGCAGTCCCTGCAGCGAGGTGTGGACGTCTTGTCCGCTGGTGTCCAGGGCAATGTCGGCGCGGGCGTAGAGCGGCGTGCGTGCCTGGAGGATGCGGCGCAGGTCGGTCATGGCTTCGCGGTTGCCTTGCATCGGGCGCATGTCGCCCTGGGCCACCACGCGGGCCATATGCTCTTCCGGCGAGGTCTTGACCCATACCGTGTAGCAGCGCGCGAGCAGCAGGTTAAAGGTGGCTGGCTCGGAGACGAGGCTGCCCGGCGTGGCCAGCACCATGCTGTCGTGCTCGCGCAGCGCGCGTTCCAGCGCGCGCATCTCGTAGCGGCGGTACGCAGCCTGGCCGTACAGCGAATGGATCTCCGACAGGCTCGCGCCGGCTTCCTGCTCGATCACATTGTTGAGTTCGACGAACGGCATGTCCTCGGCCGCGGCCAGGGCGCGGCCAAGCGTGGATTTTCCCGCGCCGCGCAGGCCGATCAGGGCAATCCGGCGATGGCGCGCATCACGCGATTCGGCGGGGGCGAGCGCATGGCGGCAGGCTTCCCGCACGCGCGCCAGGTCGCCCGCGGGCAGTTGTGCCAGCCATTGCACCATCTGCGCGAACTCGGTGGCCTGCTGGCCGTTGAGCCCGTCCACCTCCGCCAGCACGACAGGCAGCGGCACATCGAGCGCCCGCGCTACCTGCCTCAGCAGCAGCACCGACGCATTGCCCGTGCCGGTCTCCAGGTTGGCCAGGTAGCGCTCCGAGACATCCGCGCCGCGCGCCAGGTCCTTGCGCGACATGCCGCGCGCGGCCCGCAACGAGCGGATGCGTTCGCCCAGCTGCGTGAGATAGGGATCGCGTTCGCCATTGGCGCCGGTGGCTTGGGCATCAGGCGAGGGCAGCGGTTCGGGGTCTCGGCGCATGGCGGGCGAATCAAGCGGTTTGGCCGGCTCTTGTGCAGCATCCGGCCGGAAAAAAGAGGCGAATTATAAGGGAGTCTGTTGGGCTGGCCGGCGCTCCGGTGTCA
>Ga0079985_1020373_pt1 | contig 10077 bp, 10 predicted proteins | sample Hof3ISUMetaT_11_FD_73497 | JGI IMG/M metagenome (GOLD analysis project Ga0079985, IMG submission 73497) | Enriched soil aggregate microbial communities from Iowa State university to study microbial drivers of carbon cycling -... | ecosystem: Environmental > Terrestrial > Soil > Agricultural land... | reverse complement strand
CACGGAGGCTCTATGCTCATCACCTTCAAATCCAAGGCGGCGCCCGATGTCATGATGTACGAACAGCACGCCAAGCGCATCCTTGACCTGCTGCACAAGGACGTCAAACGCGGCGTCATCACTGTGGCTGAGCTGGGACCCGCACTCGAGTTGCTGGAAACCGTGCTGGGCGAATCGCGCAACCAGATGGCGGCCGAGGGCCTGCATCACGAACACAGCAAGCATCCCGGCGAGCCCGGCGCGGATGATCCGGCGCATGCTGATTACGTCAGCTTCGCGACCCGCTCCTATCCATTGCTGGCGATGCTGCGCGCCGCCAAAAAGAGCGGCGTCAGCGTCGTCTGGGGCTTCTGATGACGGCCAGCGGCGCGCCAGCGCGCGAGGAGATACTGAAGACGGCCGACGGCACACCGCTGTTCGTGCGCGACTGGTCGCCGGCAGCCGACACCGCCACGGCCGGTGCGATTCTGCTGATGCACGGATTGGGCGAGCATTGCGGTCGCTACGCCCACGTGGCGCGTTTTTTCACTGAGCGCGGCTACTTCGTGCGCGGCTATGATCATCGAGGCCACGGCCGTTCCGGCGGTGCCCGCGGCGATGTGCCGGATCACGAGGCGATCCTCCGTGATGCCGAACTGGTGCTGGACGATTTCATGCGACCGGGAGGCGACGCCGCCGTTGGCGGCCGCCTGCCGCTGCTGTTCGGACACAGCATGGGCGGCTTGTTCGCGGCGCGCTTTGCAACGGCCCGCCTGGCGCCGCTCTCCGGCTTGATCCTGTCGTCGCCGGCGCTGGCGCTGCCGCTTTCCGGCGGCCAGAAAATCCTGCTCAAGATGCTGGGTGCGATCGCGCCCGGACTGGCGGTGCCGAACGGCCTGCAAACGCGCTATCTGTCGCACGATCCGGCGGTGGAAGCGGCTTACAAGACAGACCCTCTGGTGCATGGAAAAATCAGCGCACGCCTGTTGCGCAGCATGCTGGAGGCGATTGAATTTGCGCAGGCGCAGGCGGCGACGCTGGCCATCCCGACACTATTGCTAATGGCCGGCGACGATCGCCTGGTGGACGCCAACGGCAGCCGCGCTTTCTTCCCGCGGCTGGCGCCTGGAGTCGGCACGCTGCATGTCTACCCGGATTGGTACCACGAGATTTTCAACGAGCGCGGCGCCGAACGCGCATTTGCCGATCTTGAGGACTGGCTCACGGCGCACGCCTTTCTGGCTCAGGCGGCACCGGCCGGCCGTGCGGCGACGCCGGCGGCAATGGCAATTTCAACCTGATTATGACCGCCTTGCTTGCCCGACAGCATGGCCTCGTCGGCACGCCGGAACAATTCCTTGTGCGATTCGCCGGCACGCAGGTTGGCCACGCCGATCGAGATGGTGATCGCCTGTTCCAGCCCGAAATTGAATTTTTCAACCTTTTGCCGTAGCCGCTCCGCTACCTTGTAGGCGGTGTCGATATCGGTGTCGCGCATGATCACGGCAAATTCGTCGCCGCCCCAACGATACAACAGGTCATCGACCCGCAAGCCCATCTCGAACAGCGTCGCCACCTGCATCAGCATCTGGTCGCCGACGCTGTGGCCATAACGGTCGTTGATCGACTTGAAGTGATCAAAATCGATCAGCATCAACGACAGCTCCAGTTTCTTTTCGGCGCTGCGGCGCACGATAGTCGGCAAGTGCTGGGAAAACGTGCGCCGGTTCAACAGGCCAGTCAGTTCGTCGTGATTAGCGCGGTGTTCGGCGCGCTGGAACAGCGCTTCGTTTTCAATCATTTGTGCATGCAGCGTGCTGAAAATGGCTACCAGCAGTAGCACCACCAGCGCTTGTGCCACCGCCTGAAAGGTGCCGAACAGGAACAGGCTCCTGCCGGCCAGTCGCACCACGGCCGCGTCCATGATCAGGAAGGTGGCGTAATACAATACCGCCTGGCCCAGGCCGAAGCGGCGGCGGTCATGAAACACCATGCCCCAGTACACTGCCAGCAACGGTGCCCAGTACAGGTAAGCCGCCAACGTGTCGATGCTGGCCGATGAACGAAACAAGGTCGCCTGCAGCAGGCTGTTGCCGAGCGATACCCAGACCATCAGCGAGACGCCGATATCCACCTGGCGCATGCGGACGGCCTGCGGCCCGGGGAGCCAGGTCGCCCCCCACAGCAGCAAAAACAATGCCGCAGTCAGGGCGCCGGCAAACAGGCCCAGACTGTCGTCAGCCTGCCATGCTTGCGCCATGCTCCAGAGCATCAGTAGCGGCAACACGAGCCGATACAGGTAGAGATGCCAGTTGCGAGCAATGCTGGCCTGACTGGGGAGGGTGGGGAACATGGCCAGAATTTACGTATAGCAATAATTTTAGTAACGGTACAGTAAACAAACGCTCTACGTTGTCAAACATTGCAAAATGTTGTCATCCTGATTAATTCACGATCCTTGAAGCCAATGAAGACGCGCCATCGTTTATCCGACGCCGCTACAATCGGGCTTTCTTTTTTCGCTCCATCGCGCCCACTTCATGTTTCTGTCCGCTGCTTCCGACTTCTCCACTCTTGTCCCGCTCCCGACGCGTAGACCGATATGCCCGGCATCGTACTGAAACCCGATTCGCTGGCCTTCAGCCTGGCCGCGGCAGCGCAGGCGGTCACGCTGGTGCGGGGCGGCACCGCGCTGCCGCAGGCGCTCGCGACGGTGTTTGCCCATGGCGCCGGCACGATGGCGGCACGCGGCGCCATCCAGGACATCGCCTATCGCAGCATGCGTCAACTTGGATTGACACAAGCCCTGCTGGATCTGTTGACCGAGCGCGCACCGCCGCTGCCTCTGCGCAGCCTGCTGTGCTGTGCGCTGGCGCTGATGTGCGCGCCGGCTGACGCGCTCCCGTACGAAGACTTTACGGTGGTCGATCAAACCGTCACCGCCGCCGCTGCCGATCCGGCCACGGCACGGGCGAAAGGTATGGTGAATGCCGTGTTGCGGCGCTTCCTGCGCGAGCGCGACACCTTGCTGCAACAGGCACGCGCATCGCCACCGGCACGCTGGAACTATCCGCAATGGTGGATCGATGCCGCGCGCACCGCGTGGCCGCATGACTGGCAGCGGATCCTCGAAGCGGGCAACAGCCCGGCCCCGCTGACCCTGCGCGTCAACCGCCGGCGTGGCAGCGTCAGCGACTATCTGCAGTTGCTGGCCGCGCACGCGCTGACGGCCAGCCAGATCGGGCCGGACGCGGTGCGCCTGCAGCGGCCGCTGCCGGTAGCGCAAATCCCCGGTTTTGAAGCCGGCCTGGTATCGGTACAAGATGCGGCAGCACAGCTGGCGGCGCCGCTGCTGGAATTGCACGACGGCATGCGCGTGCTGGATGCCTGCGCCGCGCCCGGCGGCAAGAGTGGCCACCTGCTGGAATCGGCGCAAATCGACTTGCTGGCGATCGACAGCGACGCCACGCGCCTAACCCGCATCGACGACAACCTGCGCCGCCTCGGTCTGACGGCGACCTTGAAACAGGGCGACGCAACGCGCGACGACTGGTGGGACGGCGTGCCGTTCGACCGCATTCTGGCCGATGTGCCGTGCACCGCCTCCGGCATCGTGCGCCGCCACCCGGACATCCGCTGGCTGCGGCGCAAGAGCGACAGTGCCCAATTGGCGACACTGGCGGCGCGCATCCTCGACAATCTTTGGCACATGCTGGCGCCCAATGGTAAATTGCTGTTTGTGACCTGCTCGCTGTGGCCGCAGGAATCCGAGGCGCAAGCTGCGGCATTCGCCATGCGGCACCAGGCACGCCGTCTGGACGCGCCCGGCCAATTGCTGCCGACGGCCAGCGCAACGACCGAACATGACGGCCTGTTTTATGCGCTGTTGCAAAAAACCTGATGCGCATATTTTTTCAACCCCTGGTGCAAGCCTATTGAGCGGATATTTATCCGCGGCGGATCCGCGTGAGGCTACGACTTTCTCATCTTTCCCTGTCATGGTTGCTGACACTGCTGCTGGGCGGCGCGCTGCTGGCGCCATCCGCCGCCCGTGCCGCCGACCAGGTCGAGTTGCTCCAGGCCAGTCTGGAAAGCAGCGACGAAGGCTACAAGCTGGCGACCACGTTTTCCTTTGACCTCAACCACGGACTGGAAGACGCACTGAACCGCGGCGTGCCGCTGTACTTCACGACGGATGTCGAAATCACGCGCCCGCGCTGGTACTGGTTCGACGAAAAAGCGATCCGCACCTCGCAAACCGTGCGCATTTCCTACAATGTGTTGACGCGCCGCTATCATGCCGGCGTCACCGGCCAGCTGCAGCAAAGCTTCAATACCCTGAACGATGCGCTGGCGCTGGTACGGCGCCCGAACCGCTGGGTGGTCGCCGACAAAAATGCGCTGAAATCCGGGGAGACATATCAGGTCGCGCTGCGCATGGGACTGGACGTAGCGCAATTGCCGAAGCCGTTCCAGATCAATGCGCTGAACAATAGCGACTGGCGGCTGTCATCCGACTGGAAGTCCTTCAACCTCAAGGTGGAATAGTGGTGACGCGGGCCTTGCGCTATATGCTGGTGGTGGGCGGAGCCATCGTTGGCATCCTGTTATTCCTGCTGGCCTCGGCCTCCGAGAATTCGGCCCTGTTCGACCAGCACTATCCATGGTTGCTGGGCCTGAACGCGCTGGTGGCGGCGGCGCTGCTGGCGCTGGTCGTGCTACTGCTGGCGCGCCTGTACCAGCGCTACCGGCGCGGCAAGTTCGGCTCGCGCCTGATGGCGCGGCTGGTGCTGCTGTTTGCCGTGGTCGGCATCCTGCCGGGCCTGGTGATCTACCTGGTGTCGGTACAGTTCGTGTCGCGCTCGATCGAATCGTGGTTCGACGTGCGGGTCGAGTCGGCGCTGGAATCAGGTCTTAACCTGGGGCGCTCGGCACTTGACACTTCGCTGCATGATCTGAGCGATCGCGCGCGCTCGATGGCACGCGAGCTGGCCGATCTGCCGGACAATGCCCAGGTACGACAACTATCCGGGCTACGCGACCAAGCGCAGGAAGCCACCATTGTCAGCGGCAATGGCCAAATCATTGCCATGACCGGCACCCAGCTGGCGGCGCTGGTGCCGGAATTGCCGAGTGCGGCGATGCTGCGCCAGGCGCAGCTGACGCGTGGCTTTGCCGCGATCGAAGGCAGCGCCGACACCGCTTCCGACCCCGGTTCGTCGAGCGCCCTGGACGCCGCGACCAGCCTGCGTTTGCGGGTAGTGGTGGCGATTCCGAATTCGAGCAGCGCGCTGGCGCTACGCAGCGAAGCCCGTTTCCTGCAATTGATCCAGCCGGTGCCAACTCCGCTCGCGGTCAACGCCGAAGCGCTACGGCAGGCCTACAGCGAATATCAGCAGCGCTCGGTGGCACGCTCGGGCCTGCGCAAAATTTACCTGGTGACGCTGACGCTGACCTTGCTGCTGGCGATTTTCGGCGCCATCGCCAGCGCCTTCGTGATTGCCAGCGGCCTTGCCAAGCCGCTGCTGCTGCTGGCGGAAGGCACCAAGGCGGTGGCCGAAGGGGATCTGTCGCCGCGTCCGATCAGCAGCAGCAACGATGAGCTGGGCACGCTGACGCAATCGTTCAACATCATGACGCGGCAATTGCATGACGCTCGCGCTGCTGTCGAAAAAAACCGGCTGGCGCTGGAAAACGCCAAAGCCTATCTGGAGTCGGTGCTGGCCAACATGTCGGCTGGTGTCATGGTTCTGGACGGCGAATTCCGACTCGTCACTTCCAATCAGTCGGTCGAGCGCATCCTGCAACAAGACGTGGCCAGTCATATCGGCCAGCCACTGGCGACAATCGGCGGCCTGCACGGATTTTCCGAAGTGGTCACTAGCGCCTTTTCCGAACAGAGCGCGCAGTCGGCCGCGGCCAGCAGCGGCGCTGGCCAGCTGCACTGGCAAAAACAGATCGAGATCGCCCGTGGCGATGGGGAGGCCGACGGTATCGCGCTACTGGCGCGCGGCACTCGGCTACCGATGGAACACGGCCTGGGCTACCTAGTGGTATTCGACGACATTTCCGACGTCATCTCGGCTCAGCGCTCGGTCGCCTGGGGCGAGGTGGCACGGCGCTTGGCGCACGAAATCAAGAATCCGTTGACGCCGATCCAGCTCTCCGCCGAACGGCTGCAGATGAAACTGGAAAGCAAGCTGGATGCCGCCGCCGCCGCCCTGCTGAGCAAGGGCACTGCCACCATCGTCAACCAGGTGGCGGCGATGCAGCGCATGGTGGACGATTTCCGCGACTATGCGAGAACCCCGCCGGCCATGCCGACCGGACTGGACCTGAATGCATTAATCAGCGAAATCCTGAACCTGTATCTGGACGATATCGAGCGCGGTACGATCCGGCTGCAACTGGCGCCGGACTTGCCCAAGATCATGGGCGATGCGACCCAGTTGCGGCAAGTGGTCCATAATCTGTTGCAGAATGCCCAGGACGCGGTGCACGAACAGGATGGCGCAACGCCGGCAGCGGCGCAGATTGACGTGATCACCGAGGAAGTGCGCTACCAGGGTGCCGATGGCGCCGCCCACAGTGCGGTGCGTCTGTCGATTGCCGATAACGGTCCCGGCTTCGCGCCCAAAATCCTGGCACGCGCGTTTGAACCCTACGTCACCTCCAAACCGCGCGGCACCGGCCTGGGCTTGGCGATGGTGAAAAAAATCGTCGAAGAACACGGCGGCCGCATCGACCTCCGGAACCGCGCAGACGGCAAGGGGGCAAAAGTGGCGATTTTGCTGTTAAAGTTAGTCGCTTGACGAATTGCCAAATTCACATCATATGGCGGCCGACATTGACGCCCCCAAGCTTGAAAAGGGCCGAATGGAAATTAGGAAGGTACATGCATGGCAAATATCCTCGTAGTCGATGATGAAATGGGCATCCGCGAATTGCTCTCGGAAATCCTGGGCGACGAAGGGCATGTGGTGGCAACCGCGGAAAATGCACAACAGGCGCGTGCCGCCCGTCACGCCGGGGCTCCGGACTTGGTGCTGTTGGACATCTGGATGCCGGACACCGATGGCGTCACGTTACTCAAGGAATGGCAGCATGACGGCCTGCTGACGATGCCGGTGATCATGATGTCGGGACATGCCACCATCGATACCGCAGTCGAGGCAACCCGTATCGGAGCGCTCAATTTCCTCGAAAAACCGATTGCACTGCAAAAATTGTTGAAGGCGGTACAGCACGGCCTGGCATATAACCACGAGCCAGCGCCGAACGCGGCGCACCCGGTGCGCATGCCGCCTTCGGCGTCGGCCTCCGGCGTCGCGGTGGCGACAGCCGCGGCTCCATTCGCGGCGCGCCTTGCCGAGAACACGCTGGCGACAGTCGATCACCGGCTCACCGCCTCATTCGAGTTGCCGTTGCGCGAAGCGCGCGACAACTTCGAGCGCGCCTATTTCGAACATCACCTGGGACGCGAAAACGGCAGCATGACCCGCGTCGCCGAAAAAACCGGACTGGAACGCACCCACCTGTATCGTAAGCTGAAGCAGCTTGGTGTCGAGCCGGGTAGACTTGCCAAGAAAGGCGGATGATTCCCGCCACGCTGGTGTGCGGCGGCCGGGCGGCGGCACGCGAACTGGCCATTGCGACGGCAATCCAGGCGGCGTGCGCCGGCACCCCTGAGCGACCGGTGGTGGCGCTGCTGGAAGGCCTGGCCGATGGTCGCGGCGAGCCGGCACTAGTCGCCAGCCCCCATCTCCACATCATCCGCATCGCGGCCGGTTGTCCCTGTTGCGTTGGCAACCTGACCTTGCGGGTGACCTTGAACCGCATCCTGCGCCGGCCGCCGGCGCAGTTGTATATCGGTTTGGCCGACACCCAGCATCTGCCGCAAATCCGCGATTTCCTGTGCCAGCCGCCGTACTGCGACTTGCTGCAGTTGAACCCGGAGCTACGGCTCGACTCTAATTTTTAACAGTTCTTCGGCATGATGCGGCTTGGTGTTCCGCCATCCACAGGCCGGGCGCAAGGGCTTGAAAATTCCGGCCCAGACGCCATCTTGAGAATAAGGCGAATGCGATATGTCATTCCGCAACTCAAGGAGCGCACATGAACCTGATCTACAACAGCGAACAATACAGCGTCGTTGAATTTGGTAGCGATACCGAACGTGAAGCGCTGCGTTTCGGCGGTTTTGAAATCGTCGATAAACCATCCCGGCGGGAAATTTTCATCGGCGGCGATCTGGCGCAGGCCTTCCGTGCAGGTGTCGAGGAATTGATCGCCAGCGCACCTAGCGTCGAGGAAATCGATACTTTTCTTGGTCAATACGACGCCTTGATGAGCCAGTCCGTGACTTTGCACTGAACCGGTCGGCATGAAAAACATGTGCTGAACAAGCCAGTTGCGCCTTGACGGTGCCGGGCGGATGCGATACCCGGCTTCACTAGAGCACGATCTGCGTCATTTCCAACAGCCGCGCCAGCGGCTGTTTTTCTTTCTTCCAGCCGCCTGAAACGATGCGGCCATGACCGCAAATGTTGTCGTCGACATTCCCCATTCAAGGGGTTGCAGGGCAGTCTCGCAAGAGGCTTGCGACAACCGAGCATAGCCTCCTCAATGGGGCTTGGTGGTGCGCCGCTCCGGACCCTCGTAGGTGCCGGAGGATGGCTCCAGCGCCAACTTGTAGACGATCTCGCTCCAGGTCCGTTTCATGTTGAGCGCTTCCTGCGGCGGCAATTCGAAATTGAGCCAGCCAAAGCCGCCATGCCGCAAGCGCAGCAGACAAGCCTTGGTCATGTGGTCCATGCGAATCGCATAGGCTGGATTGAACACCACGCTTTCAACCAGCGGCGGCTCATCCGGCACCGGCTCGCTCATCTGCGAGCGGACGCGCGCCAGGCGCTGAATCTGCTCATCCATTTCCCGTGCTGTCAACGACACCGCTTCGGCGCCCATCGAAAGCTCGACCGTACCGTCCGCATTCAGTCGCGATTTCAGCATCTCGAATTCAACCAGCCGGCTACCATACACAGCACGTAGGGCCGCGGTCCAGCCGGTCGGCGAAAGACCGCGGCCTCCGGCTTACCTGGTCACTTTTTCCCAGCCAGTGCGTATCGCGTCACTCATTTTTTCCCACGGATTGCCCGCATGCGTCGATTCCCAGTCGGCACGCACTTGAGGCTCGATCGCTTCCCACTGCTGGCCGCGATAGCGTTGGTCCATGCCTAGCGTGCTGCCGTATTGATAGGCCGGCGCATAATCTTCATATCTGCCGCCTGCCTGCGCATATGAGCTCTGCCAATGGTTGCGGAACTCGGCATCATCGTCGGCCGCCGTGCCACTGGCCGCGCTATGCGACGTCTGCGCACCCAATTGCTCGACGTCGACATCGGTGCGGCGCACGGTATCCTGGATGGTTTCGGTGCGGTCGCGCGATTCCTTGCCGATCACCACTTCTTCCACTACGCGCGCGGTCTTGGCCACGACCGGCTCTTCGGTTATCTCCCGCACTTCCACCGTACGCTCCTGCCCGCCCGCCGTGTCGGCGGCGCTGGCCGGCTGATCGACGGGGCGGCGTTCGACGGTCACCCGTTCATCATGCAACTGCACCGTTTCTTGCACCGGCTTTTCGGTGACACGCGGCACGACTCGGACACCGCCACGCTGCACCACGCGCTTGCCGACTTGCAGCTCCTCTTCCACCACCGGGATGACTTCCGATTCGCGCTCGGACCGGGGTGTTGTGTCAGCCGGTTTCGCCCCGGCTCCAGGCTCGCTGCCAGCTTCAAATGCAGCCGTTCGCGTGCTGGCTGCCGGAGCGGCGGCACCCGGCGCATGTGTCGCTGCGGACGTCTGGTCGCTGCCTTGCCATTGCGCTTCACGCTCTTCCATGTCGACCGCATTATGGCGATTCAGTATCTCGGTCGCCCGCTCCACCTGTTCGTCGTCTCTGGCCGTCAGAGTCAGCACGTAACCGCCGCGCTCGACGGCTTGCGAATACATATCCGCACGTACCGTGTGCTCACCGCCGAACAGTTCACGGAAAAACGACGCGATCCTTTCGCCGATCGATTCCTGTTCCGCACCAGC
>Ga0079985_1017332_pt1 | contig 10092 bp, 10 predicted proteins | sample Hof3ISUMetaT_11_FD_73497 | JGI IMG/M metagenome (GOLD analysis project Ga0079985, IMG submission 73497) | Enriched soil aggregate microbial communities from Iowa State university to study microbial drivers of carbon cycling -... | ecosystem: Environmental > Terrestrial > Soil > Agricultural land... | reverse complement strand
CCCCGCAGCGCGCTCAGGTTAGTCGTCAGCACACCGCCCGGACCATCCTCGCGCCTACCCACCACGAATCAAACCGCTCAATTCCACTCCCCTCCCTTCAAGAGAACGCCACTGCTGGCCGATAACCTGTCAGATCGCAGCGATCCTCTCTTCGCAGCCTCGCTAGCCATCACGGTTCCCAATGAAATACCTTGATGGTTGATGGCTAACCGCTATCATCTGCGCGCCGTACAGGGCGGTGAAGCTGAGCTTGTTCGCGCATCTGCCTTTCGGTTCTTCTTCTTAAATTGCCTGGAAATCTTCGATGCTGTCGTATCACCAAAAGAGTTTTCTGATCGTCGATGATTTCTCGGATTTCCGCAGTTCGGTCAGGTCGATGCTGCGAGAGTTGGGTGTCAAGGATGTAGACACCGCGGACACTGGCGAACAGGCGCTGAAGATGTGTTCGCAGAAATCCTACGATTTCATCCTGCAGGATTTTCACCTGGGCGATGGCAAGAAGAATGGTCAGCAGGTGCTTGAAGACCTGATGATCGACAAACTGATCAGCCATGAAAGCGTATTCGTCATGGTTACCGCGGAAACCAGCCAGGCCATGGTGCTCAGCGCCCTGGAGCACGAGCCTGATGCCTACCTGACCAAGCCCTTCAACCGTTCCGGTCTGGCTCAACGCCTGGAGCGCCTGGTGCAGCGCAAGACGTTGCTCAAGCCGATACTGCAGGCCCTCGACCGCGGAAAACCGGTTGAGGTGCTCAATGCCTGCATCGCCTTGTGCAAACAGGACATCCGCTATTCGCCGCTATGCTTGCGCTACCGCGCCGATGCCCTGCGCGACCTCAATCAGAATGAAGTGCTGGAGCGTCTCTACGACGGCATCATTGCCGATCGCCCTTTACCGTGGGCATTTGCCGGACTGGGCAAGCTGCTGTTCAAGCGGGGTCAGGTCGCCCAGGCGAAAGCCGTCTATGAAAAGGCCCTGAAGGTGTTTCCGATGATGCCGGCGCTCTACGACGGGATGGCTGAAGTGCTGGTTGCCGAAGGGGACTCCAAGTCGGCCCAGCGCGTCCTGGAAGAGGCAATTCGCTTGTCGCCACTGGCCGTGCGCAGGCAGGCGCAACTGGGCAAGCTGGCAATGGCCAATGAAGATTTTGATACGGCGTCCAAAGCGTACCGCCAGGCAGTGTCCCAAGGTGCCCAGTCACGTTTCAAGGATGCGGAAAGCAACCTTGGACTGGCTCACGCACTGATCAGCAAGGGCAGTGAAAAAGGCCTGGATACCCGCACTCGACTGGAAATCAACACGACCTTGAGTGCGGTAGCCAAGGAGAACCCTTCCGATCCGGGGCTGCAAATCAGGGCGCGATTGATGAAGGCCACCAGTTTGCTGCTCAACGATGCCGAAACGGCGGAAAAGCTGACCGAGCAAGCGATGATGCGGCTCGATGGCATGGAACAGTTCATGAGTGCAGAGGCGGCACTGTTGGTGGCCAAGCAACTGCAGATGCTCGGTCAGGCCGACGCAGGGGCTTCGATGTTGAAAAACTGCGCGGAGATCTACGGCGATGATCCTGTGGTGATGAAGGGCATTGCAAAGCTCACTGATGATCCGAGCATCCTCAACTCCGGCAATGTAGCCGCTGATCTCAATCGGCAGGGCGTACGCGTGTACAAGACCGGCGACCTGGTGCAGGCCCGGGAAATTTTCCGCAAGGCCCTGGCGCTGCAGCCCAAGAACATCAGTATCGCGCTTAACCTCGCACAGGCGTTGCTGCACGGTACGGATACCAGTGTCCCCTCACAGGAACTGGTGGAATGTCGGGCTTGCCTGAAAATGGTGGGTTTGATGCCGGACACGGACTCGCGTTTTGCGCGTTATAAAAAGCTCAGGAACAAGGCATTTGGCGAATGAACGAGCACCAACAGGCACTGGATTTTTCGACGGTGATTGCATCCACCGTACACGACATGAAGAACTCGCTGGCCACGCTGATGCAGGCCCACAGTCAATGCCTGGCAGGATTGCCGGCGTCTGCGCGTCACACCCCGGAACAGGGTCTGATCGAATTCGAATTCGCGCACCTCAATGGCATGTTGGTGCAGTTGTTGGGCCTGTACAAACTGGGTGTCAACCAGATGCCCCTGCAGCCGGCCTACCATGAACTGGATGACTTCATCGAAGCGCAACTGGCGTGTCACCAGGATGTGTTCGCCAGCCGCGGTATTGCCGCCACGTTTGAAGTCGATCCCTTGAGCCCCCTGGGTTTCTTCGACCGTGAGCTGATCGCTTCGGTGCTGGCCAATAGCATCAACAACGCGATCCGCTACGCCCGGCACGCCGTCTTGATCAGCGCCAGCGATGAAGCCGGGCAACTGGTCTTGACCATCAATGACGATGGTGAGGGTTACCCTCCAGAGATGATCGAGCGTCAGGCCGAATACGTGCAGGGAATCAATCACGGCACGGGCAGCACCGGCCTGGGGCTTTACTTCGCCGGACGGATTGCCGCGCTGCATCAACGAAACGGTGTAAACGGACGTACGCAAATCAGCAATGGCGGTCCTCTGGGGGGCGGTGTCTTCTGCCTCTACCTGCCCTGAGTGCCTGTTGCCCACAGCAACCTGGGCTCGCACCTTTATTGTGTGACGCTGCTTGATATTCTGAACACGCGGAGCCTATTTTGTACGAGTTGCCGCTCGCGGCTTGCATACAAACAAGGATAGCGTCATGACAACCGATGGCCTGAGTTCACTCGCGCAGCGATTGACGGGCATTGATGAGATCGAATGTGTCACGCCGGATTTGAATGGCGTGCCTCGGGGCAAGGTGATGACTGCCCAGGGCTTCCTTGAAGGACGCCGTTTGCAGATGGCGCGAGGGGTGATGCTGCAATGCATCATGGGCGGATATCCGCCGGCACGTTTTTACGGTTGCGATGACGGAGATCTCGCGCTGGTTCCTGATCCGGCGCAGATCCACCGCTTGCCCTGGAGCGAACACCCTCGGGCATTGGCCATCTGCGATGCGGATGAGTTGACGGGCGAGCGCTCCAACCTGTCCACCCGCGGCCAGCTCAAGGCAGTCATCGCGCGGTACGCGGCCGTTGGCTTGGCGCCGGTGGTGGCCACCGAACTGGAATTTTTCGTCTTTGCACCCAATACCGATTCCACCCAGCCTTTCCAGCCCCCGACTGGCCTGGACGGTCGGCGCGAGGAGGGGCACTCGGCGTTCAGTGTCAGTTCCAACAATGGCCTGCGGCCTTTCTTCCGCGAGGTCTATGAGTGCATGGCTGCGCTGGGCCTGCCTCGCGATACCTTCATGCATGAGATGGGCGTCAGTCAGTTCGAAATCAACCTGCTGCACGGCGATCCCTTGCTGCTGGCCGACCAGACCTTTTTGTTCAAGCATTTGCTCAAGGAGGTCGCGCTCAAGCATGGCCTGATCGTGGTGTGCATGGCCAAGCCACTGGCGCATACACCCGGCAGTTCGATGCACATTCACCAGAGCATCGTCGAGATCGGCACGGGTCGGAACGTGTTCAGCGACGAAGCCGGTCAGCCGAGTGCGACCTTCCGCCATTTCATCGGCGGTCAGCAAGCCGGCATGGCGCAATTCACCGCGCTGTTTGCGCCGAACGTGAATTCCTACCAGCGGCTGTGCCACCCCTATGCATCACCCAACAATGCCTGCTGGTCCCATGACAACCGGGCGGCCGGTTTGCGCATTCCCGCCAGTTCGCCGGTCGCTCGTCGGGTCGAGAACCGCTTGCCTGGGGCGGACGCCAATCCCTACCTGGCCATTGCAGCGAGTCTGGCGTGCGGTTTGTATGGCATCGAACACCAACTGGAACCTGGCGAGCCGATCCAGGGGGAGTTCCAGGTGCCGGATAATCTTTCGTTACCCTGTACCTTGCATGCAGCACTCGAACGTCTGAAACGTAGCCAGTTGGCAATTGAACTGTTCGGCAAGGAGTTCATCGAAGGCTACATCGCTTCGAAGACCATGGAGTTGACCAGTTTCTTTGATGAGATTACTCCCTGGGAGCGGCGTGTCCTTGCCGCCCAGGCCTGACTAAACGTCGCCACCGGGCTATCGTTTGAATAGCTCGTCACCCACTGCAAGGAGCCGCTCGTTGCGCCTAATCTGGAAATCCTTTCGAGCGCTTTATTTCGCCTCGCTGATGATGTTGATCGGCTCGGGCCTGTTGAGTACTTATCTGGCGTTGCGCCTGGCTGCCGACCATGTCGACAGCCTGTGGGTCGGTGCGTTGATGGCCGCCAACTATTTTGGCCTGGTGCTGGGCGGCAAGATCGGCCATCGGTTGATTGCCCGGGTGGGGCATATTCGCGCCTACTCGGCTTGTGCCGGGATCGTCGGCGCGGCGGTGCTGGGTCATGGCCTGGTGGACTGGTTGCCTGCCTGGCTGTTCCTGCGGGTGATCGTCGGCCTCGGCATGATGTGCCAGTACATGGTCATTGAAAGCTGGCTGAACGAACAGGCCGATGCCAAGCAGCGCGGGCTGGTGTTCAGCGGCTACATGATCGCCTCCTACCTGGGGTTGGTGCTGGGTCAGTTGATTCTGGTCATGCATCCTGGCCTGGGCCCGGAACTGCTGATGCTGGTGGCCCTCTGTTTCACCCTCTGCCTGGTGCCGGTGGCCTTGACTCGACGGATACACCCGGCGCCTTTGCATCCTGCGCCGATGGAGCCTCGGTTCTTCATCAAGCGCGTGCCGCAGTCATTGAGTACCGTGTTGGGGGCAGGGCTGATTGTCGGCTCGTTCTACGGTCTGGCGCCGCTGTACGCCTCACAGCAAGGGTTGTCCACCGAGCAGGTGGGCCTGTTCATGGGTAGCTGCATTTTTGCCGGATTGCTGGTGCAGTGGCCGTTGGGCTGGTTGTCCGATCGCTATGACCGGGCGCTGTTGATTCGCTGTTTTGCGTTCAGCCTGGCATTGGCCGCCTTGCCGCTGGCGATCATGGAGCGGGTGCCGCTGGAAGTCCTGTTCGTCGCCGGGTTCCTCTGTTCGCTGGTGCAGTTCTGCCTGTATCCGTTGGCAGTGGCCTTCTCCAATGACCATGTCGAGGGTGATCGCCGAGTATCGCTGACGGCGATGCTGCTGGTGACCTACGGCGTTGGGGCCAGCATCGGGCCGCTGGTGGCGGGTGTGCTGATGAAGTTGTTCGGCAGCCAGATGCTCTATGCATTCTTCAGTTTCTTCGCTCTGGTGCTGGTGTGGCGAATCCGCCCGAAAGCGGTGACCAACCTGCACCAGGTGGACGACGCACCGCTGCACCACGTCGCCATGCCGGACAGTATGTCGAGTTCACCACTGGTGGCGGCCCTTGACCCGCGGGTCGATGAGCAAGTGGTGCAGGATCAGATGCAGAACCCGATCCCGCCCGAGCCAGGCTCGGAGCCGCAACCGGAAACCGATCCATCGCCACAGGAACCGGATTCGGGCAGGGAACAGAGTTTTACCGAAGCCAGGCCCTGACATTCAGGCAAAAAAAACGGGCAGTCCCCACAAGGGACTGCCCGTTTTCAGATGTGGCGCTGTATCAGAAGTCGTCTTTGTCGAAGCGCCGGGCTTCGCGTTGCAGCTGGTAGACGAATCGCTCGACCTGGCGCTGCACCAGCCCGCTCATGTTGTGGAAGCGCACGCCAGCGAAGGTGGTGGCGATCTTCTCTTCGAAGTGCAGGTAGCGCAGTTCCACCGGTGCCGTCATTTTGCCGAAGGGCAGATCGGCGTTGAAACGGTCGTAAACCTGACCCAGTTGCAGGCTGGCGGTGATGTCGCCCTCGAAGCGCAACTTGCAGCCGGTGGCGGAAATGTCCAGCAGCTTGCCACTGATCGATGCCTTGAGCTTTTCCCCGTCCAGATTGACGTTGACCAGTTGGGCCAGTTTCAAGGCGGCGCGAAATGCATTGCGGCGCTGGTGGTAGACCACCTCATCGGGCAGGGTGCCACGGTAGCAGCGACTGCCGTTGGCTTCGTCGATGGTCAGCGGGCCATTGCTTTCCCATGCGATGCGCACGCCTTCATGGAAGCCTTCGATCTTGAAGGGTTCGCCGGCCAGCAGGAAACGTTCGCCATCGCGGGGAATCATTTCGTCCAGGGCAATCATGTTGCGTTCACGATCAAGGTCCACCAGATAGCTCTGGAAGCGCTGGCTGCGCTCGTGGAAGGTAATGATCAGCGGGTCATGGCTGTCTAGCAACTGGCGCAAATTGCCGGAGATTTCCAGGGGCGTGCTGAGCACCTTGGGTGGCTGCGGAGCATCTTCCGCATTTAAGGCATTGGACACGGTTAATCAATCTCCAGACAAATTTTGACTACGGCTAGTGGTATTTTGCCAGCATGTTTCGCGTCGTGATAGAGCGTGCTTATCGACAGGCTCAAGCCTGACTGAGCGTGCGGGGTTTCACAAGCCTGGAGAATGAGCCGCTGGCGTCATAGAGCGCGGGTTGTTCACCGCCGTTAAGGATTCTCAGCTGGGTGGCCGTGGTGGCCTGCTGTACAAGGATCGACTGTCCATTGGCGGCGTTGGCGGCCTGGCATTGAGCCAGAAGGTCGCTCAGTACATCGCTTTGCGCCAGCAGCGCCGGGCCGACGCTCGATTGGCTGGCCAACTGCTCCAGGCCGCTGCGGTCGGCGGGCAGGTTGAGGCTGGCAAGAATCTCACTGCGTTTGCGCCCATGCTGTTCGAGCTCGATGACCATGGCCTGCTTGCGCGCCAGAATATCTTCCAGCAACTGCATGTCGCGGCCGTGCAAGGCGAGGGATTCGGTGCGCAATAGCTCCAGCAAACGTTGCGCTGGAGCAAAGTCGTCGGTGATCAATTGCAGTAAGTGAGTGTCGTGCATGGCTGGCCTTGGGGTTTAAGCGTCCAAAAGCCTGGCGCGGGCCGAGGCCTAGCGCTGGGCTTCGAAGTTGAGCAGTTTGCTGGCTACACGGTTGCTGTCGACTTTATAGCTGCCATCGGCGATGGCTGCCTTCAACTCGGCCACGCGGGATTTGTCGACGACAGGCTGATCGCGCAGCGTATCGGTGATCTTCTGCAACTGTTGCGCCTCATTGCTCAGATGTACCGATTCCCCGCTCTTGACGCTGCTGGCCTGTTCGGCCGGGGAGGCGGGCTCGGCAGGCTTGCCGGTTTCGGCAGTTTCCCTGGCGGCGCCGGTACGTGTACTGCCCGTAAGTGACGGGGAGCTGTTCAATCGGTTGAAATCGATGACCATGGTAAAAAACCTCTGGGAATTTGGACGCTTGCCCTGTTTTCGGCCATTCCCTGAAAAACTTTAGGCCTCATTATCAAATGAGCCTGCGCGCGCCAGCGCTTGCCGTGCCTGGCACACAGTTTAGGGAACCGCCGGGGCCGGCGCCACATCTTCACCGCAATAAACCCTACATGGACACTTCCACCTGCCCCGGCGCGATGACTTGCGCCTTGATGACCCGTTTGGAGTTGAGGTTCTTGACGCGTATCTGTTCGCTCAGGCCGCCACCGGCCAGCGCCTCGCCGGGCATTCGCACGCTGAGCGTACCGCTGCGGGCGGTGATCACCACCTGGTCGCCCTTGCGTATGACTTCGGCCTGTTCGATGTGCACCTGGCTGATGACCTGATCATTGACCATTGGTCGGGTAAGTCGTTGCCCGATGGCCTGGTCCACGGCAGTCAGGTAGCCCTGGTTGAGCAGGCTGATGTCGCGCTCACGCAGAATGACGTCCTGCGGTTCGACAATGCCGGCGCGACGTAGCGGCCGGGTGGTGGTGACGACCTCGCGAAACAGGCGTACTTGAGCGGGTACGAAGACTGTCCAGGGGGATGTTCCCTCACAGCGAACCTTGACCGTTACGCGGCCCAAAGGCTTGGCCGGACTCTCCAGCGTGGCTGTCAATTCCTTGTCGCACATGGGCATGCGCAGACGCGGATCGAGCGGGTTCACCTGGATTTCGTAACGTCCCTGGGTTTGACTGCTCGCCAGATAGTCCTCTACGGTGAATTCAAGAAAGCCCTGGGTGACGCCGATAAGCATGTCAGGCAAGGTAACCGCGTCAGCAAGGGCAGGGCTGCCAGCGTTGAACAGGCAAACAGCCGACAACACCCCGAGCCATTGGCGGCAGGGGGTGGTCAGGCGTCGGAATAATGTCGGTTCTGAGTTCATGACAAGATAAAAAGCAAGCGCCGTGCCGTTTAGTGATGAAGGCGCGTCGCAACAACACTTAGCGTTGGCGTAGGAGTCAGGCATGGCTGGTGTAATGGATTCGGTGAACCAGCGCACGCAACTGGTGGGGCAGAACCGCCTCGAGTTGCTGTTGTTCCGTCTTGACGGCCAGCAGCTGTATGGGATCAACGTGTTCAAGGTGCGGGAGGTGCTGCAATGCCCAAAACTGACGCTGATGCCCAAGTCCAGTCCTGTCGTGTGTGGCGTGGCGAATATCCGGGGGGCGACCATTCCGATCCTTGATCTGGCGATGGCGACCGGTTCCGGTGGCTTGAAGGACAAGAACAACCCCTTCGTGATCATCACGGAGTACAACACCAAGACCCAGGGTTTCCTGGTGCGCTCGGTGGAACGCATCGTCAACATGAACTGGGAGGAGATTCATCCGCCACCCAAGGGCACGGGCCGTGATCACTACCTGACGGCGGTGACCCGGGTCGACAACCAGTTGGTGGAAATCATCGACGTCGAGAAGGTGCTGGCGGAAGTGGCGCCGACCCCGGAAGCGATTTCCGCCGGGGTGGTGGATGTCGAGACCCAGCACAAGGCGCTCTCCTTGCGGGTGCTGACGGTCGATGACTCGTCGGTGGCGCGCAAGCAGGTCACCCGTTGCCTGCAAACGGTCGGGGTTGAAGTGGTGGCGTTGAACGACGGCCGGCAAGCGCTGGATTACCTGCGCAAACTGGTCGACGAGGGCAAGAGGCCGGAGGAGGAGTTCCTGATGATGATTTCCGACATCGAGATGCCGGAAATGGACGGATACACCCTCACGGCCGAGATCCGCAACGACCCTCGCATGCAAAAGCTTCATATCATCCTGCATACTTCGTTGTCGGGTGTGTTCAATCAGGCGATGGTGAGGAAGGTCGGTGCCGATGACTTCCTGGCCAAGTTCCGTCCTGATGACCTGGCATCCCGGGTAGTCGACCGGATCAAAGCAGCAGATATCAGCTAGGGGCGTTCGGCCCCCGGCAGTCAACACGATTTTAGAGGCGGCAGCATTGTCTACGGGTAATTTGGATTTCGAACAGTTCCGGGTATTCCTGGAAAAAGCCTGTGGCATTTTGCTCGGTGAAAACAAGCAGTATCTGGTCTCCAGCCGTCTCAACAAACTGATGGAGCAGCAAGGTATCAAGTCCCTGGGGGAGCTGGTCCAGCGCATTCAGACCCAGCCGCGCAGCGGGTTGCGCGAGAGGGTCGTGGATGCGATGACGACCAACGAAACCCTGTGGTTTCGTGATACCTATCCGTTTGAAGTGTTGAAGAACAAGGTGTTGCCCGAAGCCATCAAGGCCAGTCCCGGCCAGCGCCTGCGGATCTGGTCGGCGGCGTGCTCGTCGGGACAGGAACCGTATTCGCTGTCGATGTCCATCGACGAGTTCGAACGGGTCAATGCCGGGCAGCTGAGGATGGGGGTACAGATTGTGGCCACTGACCTGTCCGGCACCATGCTCAACAACTGCAAGACTGGCGAGTACGACAGCCTGGCCATCGGTCGCGGCCTGTCACCTGAACGGCTGCAGCGTTATTTCGATCCCAAGGGACCGGGGCGCTGGGCCATCAAGGCGCCGATCAAGAGCCGGGTCGAGTTTCGCTCGTTCAACCTGCTGGACAGCTACGCTGGCCTTGGCAAGTTCGACATCGTGTTCTGTCGCAACGTGTTGATCTACTTCTCCGCCGAAGTGAAGAAGGACATCCTGTTGCGCATTCACAGCACGTTGAAGCCGGGAGGTTATCTGTTCCTCGGCGCCTCTGAAGCGCTGAACGGATTGCCGGATCATTACCAGATGGTCCAGTGCAGCCCGGGGATTATTTACCAGGCGAAGTGAGCAGTTGACTGCACTAACAGAACGAGAGCCCTCCG
>Ga0079985_1166450_pt1 | contig 10111 bp, 6 predicted proteins | sample Hof3ISUMetaT_11_FD_73497 | JGI IMG/M metagenome (GOLD analysis project Ga0079985, IMG submission 73497) | Enriched soil aggregate microbial communities from Iowa State university to study microbial drivers of carbon cycling -... | ecosystem: Environmental > Terrestrial > Soil > Agricultural land... | reverse complement strand
GCGCTTCTCGACGAAGGCGCGCACGCCCTCGGCCGCGTCTTCGCTGGCGGCCAGCCGCTGCTGCACCGGTATGAAGTCGGCCACCGCGGCCGCCTGGCCCAGCTCGATGGCCTTGAGCACGTTCAGCCGGGTGGCGATCACGGCCTGCGGCGCCTGCGCCGCGATGCGCCGCGCAATGCCCACGGCGGTGTCGAGCACCTGCGCCACCGGCACCACCTTCTGCACGAAGTTGCAGCGCAGCGCCTCTGCGCTGTCGAACTCGTCGGCCGTCAGCAGGTGCAGCATGGCGTTGCCCACGCCGGCCCGCTCGGGCATGCGCAGCGTGGCGCCGCCGGTGGGCAGGATGCAGCGCTGCACTTCCATCTGCGAGAAGCGGCAGTCGTCGGCGGCGATGACGATGTCGGCGCCCAGCATCAGCTCGATTCCCACGGTGAAGCAGATGCCCTTGACCGCCACCACCATCGGCTTGGTGCGGCGCCGGTAGCCGGGCAGGCCGAAGTCGTGCGGCTCCACCAGCCCGGGCGGCGTGAGCTTCTCGCCGCGCTGCAGGTATTCGACCACCGCCGGCAGGTCGAGCCCGGCGGTGAAGTGGTCGCCGTAGGCATGCAGCACGCCCACGCGCAGCTGCGGGTCGTCGTCCAGCCGGGTGTAGGCCTCGGCCAGTTCGCGGAACATGCGCGGCGTCCAGCCGTTGCGCTTGGCCGGGCGGTTGATGCCGATCAGCAGGATGTGCTCGCCTTGCACCTCGCAGCTGATGCAGCCTTCGGGCGGTGGGGTCACGGGCGTCGGCGTCATGGGCCTTGCTTCCTCAGTACTTGTAGACGCCATGGCCGGTCTTGCGGCCCAGTTGGCCGGCGGCCACCATTTCCTTGAGCAGCGGGCAGGGGCGGTACTTGGAATCGCCGAATTCCTGCAGGTACACCTCCATCACCGCCAGGCACACGTCCAGCCCGATCATGTCGGCCAGGGCGAGCGGGCCGATGGGCTGGTTGCAGCCGAGCTTCATGCCGGCGTCAATGTCCTCGGCGGTGGCGATTCCTTCGGCCAGCACGAAGAAGGCCTCGTTGATCATCGGCACCAGGATGCGGTTGACCACGAAGCCCGGCGCGTTCTTCACCGTGATGGGCGACTTGCCCAGCCGCTCCGACAGCGCCTTCACCGCGTCGTGCGTGGCGTCGCTGGTGAGGTAGCCGCGGATGATCTCCACCAGCGCCATCATCGGCACCGGGTTGAAGAAGTGCATGCCGATGAAGCGGTCGGGGCGCGAGGTGGCGGCGGCCAGCTTGGTGATCGAGATGGACGAGGTGTTCGACGCGATGATCGCCTCGGGCGCCAGCATGCCGTCGATCTGCTTGAGGATCTTCAGCTTGAGCTCGTGGTTCTCGGTGGCCGCCTCGATGACCAGCTGCGCCTGCTTGAGGTCGTCGTAGTCGGTGCTGCCCTGGATGAGCGCCATGGCCGCGGCCTTCTGCTCGGCGCTGAGCTTTTCCTTCTTGATCAGCCGGTCGAGGCTGCCCGAGACGGTGGCGATTCCCTTGTCCACCGCGCCTTGCGAGATGTCCACCATGACGGCACGGATGCCGGCCACCGCGCAGGCCTGCGCGATGCCGTTGCCCATGGTGCCGGCGCCGATGATGCCCACGGTCTGGATAGTCATTTGATTTGCTCCTGGAGAAATGAAAGTGAAGACGGGCGGCTGCCGGGGCATGGCCGCATCGCCTCCATTGTCGCGATGTCGGGCTGATTTAAAGTCGCCTGCATGACCACCCTCGGCACCCCCCTTTCCCCTTCCGCAACCCGCGTCATGCTCCTGGGCTCCGGCGAGCTCGGCAAAGAGGTGCTCATCGCCCTGCAGCGCCTGGGCGTGGAGACCATCGCGGTCGACCGCTACGAGAACGCGCCCGGCCAGCAGGTGGCGCACCATGCGCGCACCATCACCATGAGCGACCCGGCGCAGCTCAAGGCACTGATCGAGGCCGAGAAGCCGATGCTGGTGGTGCCCGAGATCGAGGCCATTGCCACGCCCATGCTGCAGGAGCTGGAGCAGGCCGGCGTTGTGCGCGTGATTCCCACCGCCCGCGCCGCGCGCCTCACGATGGACCGCGAGGGCATCCGCCGTCTCGCCGCCGAGACGCTGGGCGTGCCCACCAGCCCCTACAAGTTCTGCGATTCGCACGAGGAACTGCAGGCGGCCATCGATGGGGGCATCGGCTACCCGTGCGTGGTCAAGCCGGTGATGAGCAGCTCCGGCAAGGGCCAGAGCAAGATCGACGGCCCGGCCGACGTGAAGAAGGCCTGGGACTACGCCATGGCCGGCGGCCGGGTGAGCCACGGCCGGGTGATCGTCGAGGGCTTCATCGACTTCGACTACGAGATCACGCTGCTGACGGTGCGCGCCAAGGGCGAAGACGGCCAGGTGCAGACGCATTTCTGCGAACCCATCGGCCACCTGCAGGTCGCCGGCGACTACGTCGAGAGCTGGCAGCCGCACCCCATGGCGCCGGCCGCGCTGCAGAAGGCGCAGGCCATCGCGCAGGCGGTGACGGCCGACCTGGGCGGCCAGGGCCTGTTCGGCGTGGAGTTGTTCGTGAAGGGCGAGCAGGTGTGGTTCAGCGAGGTCAGCCCGCGCCCGCACGACACCGGCATGGTGACCATGGCCACGCAGTGGCAGAACGAATTCGAGCTGCATGCGCGCGCCATCCTCGGCCTGCCGGTGGACACCACGCTCAAGAGCGCCGGCGCCAGCGCGGTGGTGTACGGCGGCGTCGATGCGCAGGGCATCGTGTTCGACGGCGTCGACCAGGCGCTGCAGGTGCCGGGCGTGGACCTGCGCCTGTTCGGCAAGCCCGAGAGCTTCGAGCGGCGCCGCATGGGCGTGGCGCTGGCGCATGCGGTGGACATCGACACCGCGCGCGACCGGGCGCGCGAGGCGGCCAGCCGCGTCAAGCCGCGCGCCGCCTGAGCGCTGGCCGGCGTGTGGCCGGCTTCACAGGCCGCGCCCGGCCGGGCGCGAAATCCCGAAGCGGTGCATCTTGGCGTACAGCGTGCTCTTGGCAATCTGCAGCGCCCGCGCCGCCTGCGTGAGGTTGCCGCCGCTGGCATGAATCGCCTGCTGGATCAGGGCTTCTTCGCCTTCGGCCATGCTGAACACGCCGGCCGCACCGCCCGTGGGTGCCCACGGGGCGGGCGCCGCCGGCCCGAGCAATTCGGGCGGCAGGTCGTCGACGCCCAGGCGGGCGCCCCGGCACAGCAGCACCATGCCTTCGATCAGGTTGCGCAGCTCGCGCACGTTGCCGGGCCAGGCATGGGCCTGCAGGGCCTGCAGCGCATCGTGCGCCATGTCGACCGGGCCCTTGCCGTGTTCCTGCGCGAAACGCCCCATGAAATGGCGGGCCAGCAGTTCGATGTCGCCGCGCCGTTCACGCAGCGCCGGTATCCGCAGGCTGGTGACGGCGATGCGGTAGAACAGGTCCATGCGGAAGCGGCCCGCCGCGATGTCCTCGCGCAGGTCGCGATGCGTGGCCGCCACCAGGCGGAACTCGACGCTGCGCGGCGTGGTTTCTCCCAGCCGGTAGATCTCGCCCTGCTCCAGCACGCGCAGCAGGCTGGGCTGCATGTCCAGCGGCATCTCGCCGATCTCGTCGAGAAAGAGCGTGCCGCCGTGCGCCGCTTCGATCTTGCCGATCATTCCGCCCTTGCGCGCGCTGGTGAACGCGCCGTCGGCATAGCCGAACAACTCGCTTGCCAGCAGCTCGCGCGACAGCCCGCCGCAGTTCAGGGCCACGAAGGGCCGGCCGTCGCTGCCGTGGATGCCGCGGGCGAACTCGTCCTTGCCGGCGCCGGTTTCGCCCAGCAGCAGCACCGGCGTGCGCGCCCGGGCCAGCCGGCGCGCCTTGGCGATGGCATCGCGCATGCCCGCGTCCTGGGTGACGATGCCGGCGAAGGGGTCGGTGCCGCTGGCCGCACGCGGCTCGGCGGCCAGCGGCATCCGCAGCGCCGGCGCCCGGGGAACGACCAGCAGCGTGCCCAGGCGTTCGCCGTCGACCATCAGCGGCTCCAGCCATTCGCAGCGAACCCACGGCGGCAAGGCGGCCTGTGCCGGCCGGGCCAGCCGCCCGGCCGAGAACTCCGGCATGCGCCGCCGGTTGGCCAGGTCCATGCTGCCGCCGGCGCTGCGGATCGTGGTCACCGCGTGCGCGTTCGCCTTGATCGGGTGGCCGCGGCGGTCGAACAGCACCACGCCGTCGTTGCCCGACAGCCGTCCGACGGCATGCTCCAGCAGGCGGTAGCGGCATTCCATCTCGCCGGCGGCCAGCCGGTTCTCGATGCGGCTGGCCGCCGTGACGATGAGCGCCAGCGTGTGCCGGTTGTAGGTCTGCGACAGCCCCGACACGTCGAGCACGCCCACCACCTCGGCGTCCAGCGGATGGCGCAGCACGGTGGCCGAGCAGGTCCAGCGCTTGATGCCTTCGCAGAAATGCTCGGCGCTGTGGATCTGCACCGGCTGCCCGATGGCCAGCGCGGTGCCGATCGCATTGGTGCCGCACACGCCCTCGGACCAGGTCGCGCCCGGCATGAGCCGGATGGTCTCGGCCGAGTCGATGGCGGGCAGGTCGCCTTCGGTGCTGAGGATGGTGCACTGCGTGTCGGCCAGTGCCATCAGGGTGCCGGTCTCGGCCAGGAAGTCGTGCGCGCAGGCCATCACCGGCGCGCTGGCCTCGAGCAGCTCGCGCTGGCGTTCGCGCAGCAGGAACAGGTCGGTCTCGGACAAGGGCTGCGGCCCGCCGCGCGCGAGCGGATCGACCTGCGCGGTGAGGCAGCGCTGCCACGATGCGTCCACCAGGGACCGCAACGCGTCGGGCGGCCGCGCGTCGCCCCGCAGGAAGGAGGACCATGCGGTCATCACGGCCGCCTCGTCGCGCGGATTCGAGAACAGGTCTTGGCTGGCGGGCATCGCGCTTGTCTCCGTGGCCGTGTGCTCCGGCCTGTGTCGTTCGCCTCATGCGGTGGCGGGGCGGCGCGCGGTGCACCGCCCCCGAAGGCCCTGCCCGCGGCCTCAGCTGGCGCGCGCCGGGAGGGGAAGCTTCACCCACTCCTTGTAGAAGGCCTCGATGTCGGGCTCGAAGTCGTGGATCACCGGATACCAGGGGGTCGGTGCCTCGACGTCGTGCATGGCCGCGCAGGATGGGCAGTAGTACTCACGATACACCTGCCATCGGGTGTCGGGCGCCATTAGCCCAGGATAGACCTCGGTCATCGCCTCGGGCGTGTCGCGCACGTAGACGTGGGCATGCAGCTTCCAGTTCTCGCGGTAGTCGCCGAACACATGGCCGCAATCGCATTGCGTCACCCACCGCCCGGTGGTGGCCGACTGCACGATGTACAGGTGCGGCCCGAGCGGCAGGATGATGCGGTCGTCGAAGCGCACCCTGGCCTGCAGCGCGGCCAGGTACTGCGCGAAGCGGCCGGCGTCCTTGGGCATGGACAGCATGCGGAAGGTGGTTTCCCAGTCGAGGGTTCCATCGACCAGATGGGCGACCTGTTCATCGGTGTAGCTGGACACTGTGTAGCTCCTTTGGTTGACTCGATCACTCTTCGACCTGCACGACGGTGCTCACGTCGGGCAGCCGGGAAAGGTCCATGCGGTGGCTGGCGCCGTAGGAAGGCACGCCGAGGTCTTCCTCGCGCAGGTCCCAGCTCTCGGGCAGGCTCCAGAAGTCCTTGAACTGCTTCTTGAACTTCTCTGACAGGCCGAAGCTGGTGGCGAACATGTGCTGCACCTGGGTCGACGCATGCTTGTCGACGATGCGCTGGCGTTCCTCCTTCATCCATTCGCGGGTGGGCATGGCGCGCGCCAGGCGCTCCCGGCGCATCTGGCCGCGGCGCGCGGCGGTTCGTTCTTCGTCCACGGTGAACACGCCCTTGCCATCCTGCGTGAAGACCACGCCGTAGACCTTCTGCGCGTACTCGGGCAGCAGAAAGGCCTGGTTCAGGTCGGCTTCCACCGCCTTGGGCTCGCGGTCGATCGGATCGCCGAAGCCCGGGCCGCCGCGCAGGTAGTTCAGGTAGAGGTCGTGGTTGGCATAGCAGTCTTCGGTGGTGACGCACTGCTTGTCGCGCTTGACCCGGGCGGTGGCGTCGATGTGGCGTTCGTAGTCGGGCTCCGACGGGTCCAGGTCGCCGCCCAGGGGCAGCGAATCGCCCGAGGCGATGCGCTTGTCCAGCCCCGTGCGGTGCGCCTCGAAGCGGTAGCCGGTGGCCGCCGGGTAGCCGCCCATCAGGCCCCAGTCGCTGTTCATGAAGCCGTTGCCCATGAAGAACATGGTCCAGTCCTGCGCGTTCCACACCATGCGCAGCGTCTCGAAGCCGCAGCCGCCGCGGTACTTGCCATAGCCGCTGGAGTTCGCCTTCACGTTGCGCCCCAGGTAGAGCAGCGGCTCGGCCATTTCCCAGATCTCGATGTCGCCCATGTCGCCTTCGGGGTTCCAGATGGCGGCGGCATGGTTCAGGCCGTCCTTCACGGCGCAGGCGCCGGTGCCGCAGGAGCTGGCCTCGAAGCTGTTGACCGCGTGGATCTCGCCGTCCTGGTTGATGCCGCCGCCCTGCAGCCAGTTGGAGGTGTTGGCATTGCCGGCATTGACCTCTTCCAGGTAGCCGCGGCTGAAGTACGACTGCCCCAGGCCGCGCCACAGCGCCGACCAACCCGACACCAGGAAGTGCCACGCATAGGCATGGCCGGTGCGCCGGTCGTCGGGGTTGCACCAGGTGCCCTTGGGCAGGCGGAACTCGGTGGCGAAGTAGGCGCCGTCGTTGATGCGCTGCGTAGGCACCAGCGTCTGGCACATCATCACCCAGATGCCCGAGGTGAAGGCCACCTGGTGCGCGTTGAAGGTGTGCCAGCCCCAGCGGCTCGCGCCCTCGAAGTCCAGCCGCCACTTGCCGTCGGCCTTGATCGTCATCTCGCAGGGCGAGTGCATGATCGAGTCGAGCTTGGCGAAGGCATTGGAAACCTGCACGTCGTCATGCTTGTAGGGCACGTCCACGAACGACACCTTGCGGTACTTGCCCGGCAGGGTCATGGCCTTGATGCGGCCCTGCAGCCCGCGCCGGCCTTCCTCGATGACTTCGCGGGCGAAGCTTTGGTAGGCCTCGATGCCGTCGGCGCGGATCACCTCCTCGACCAGCTCGCGGATCATGTGGCAGCCGGCGATGCGGGTCTTCTCGTCGAGGATCCAGTACTTGGGCGTGCGCACCGAGCGCTGCGACTCGTGCAGCCAGTCGCGCAGCGGCTGGTCGTTCACGCCGGTCTTGCGGCAGGTGATCATGTAGCCGTCGCCGAAGCGCTGCGTCTGGCCGGTGGACATCGAGCCCGGCGTGACCGAGCCGGTGTCGATGACGTGCGTCACGCCGCCCACCCAGCCGATCAGGCGTCCTTCCCAGAAGATCGGCACGATGGTGGCGATGTCGCAGGGATGCACGTTGCCGATGCTGCAGTCGTTGTTGGTGAACATGTCGCCCGGGCTGATGCCGGGGTTGGCCTCCCAGTTGTTCTCGATCATGTACTTGATCGCCGCGCCCATGGTGCCCACGTGGATGATGATTCCGGTGGAGGTCAGCACGCAGTCGCCCACCGCGTTGTAGAGCGTGAAGCACAGCTCGCCCTCCTGCTCCACGATGGGGCTGGCGGCGATCTTCTTGGCCGTCTCGCGCGCATGCACCAGGCCGCCGCGCAGCTTGGAGAACAGCTTCTCGTAGCCGATCGGGTCGCTGTCGCGAAACGCCAGCTCGCGCAGTCCGTCGTAGTGGCCGGTGGCCTGCGTGCGCTCGATGACGCCGTCGCGAAACTGATTGAGGGTCTGGCCGTTGCCCAGCAGGTCGGCAAAACCGACTTCCTTGTTGCTCATCATGTTCATGGCTTGTCTCCTTACTTCTTTTCCTTGAGGTGGAACAGGCGGTGCTTGTCGACCACCGTCTCGAAGCCGTCCGGCACGACGAAGGTGGTGGCATCCGATTCGATGATGGCGGGGCCCACGATGCGATTGCCGGCCCGCAGCGACTCCATTTCCCAGAGGGCCGCGTCGACCCATCGCTTGTGGCGGTAGAAGGGGCGCGTGCCCAGGTAGGCGCCGCGCGGCGGCACCGGCCCGGCGTCGGGGTCTTCCGGCAGCACCGGCTTCTGGGTCGCCACCATGCCGCGCAGGATGGCGCCGGTGATCGAGAAGCCCAGCTCCGGCGAACGGGCCGAGCTGGCGTAGACGCGGCCGTAGGTGCTTTCGAAGGCCTCGACGATGCGGTCCCAGTCGGCGGCGGTGGCCGCGCTGCCGACCGGCGAGACGATCTCCAGGTCGTTGAGCTGGCCCATGTACTGCATCTTGTAGCCGGGGATGAGCAGCACGTCCTCGGCCTTGTATCCGTTGAGCACGAACTCGTCGATGACCTTCACCGCCAGCTCCGACCAGGCCGCCTGCAGCGTCTCGCAGGCGGCCGCCTTGTCGGCGTCCGGCGCATGCTGGGCCACGCCGAGGTCGACCGACTTGTCGTAGCGGTATTCGAAGTCGGCGCAGGCGCAGCCGAAGGCCGAGAAGCCGGCGGCCCAGGCGGGCACCACCACGTCCTTGAAGCCGACGCCCTCGGTGTAGCCGTAGGTGTGGACCGGGCCCGCGCCGCCGTAGGAGAAGCAGGTGAACTCCGCCGGGTTGTAGCCCTTGGCGCTGATGTTGGCGCGCAGGTATTCCGACAGCGTCAGGTCGAGCAGCTCGATGACGCCGGCGGCCGCGTCCTCCACCGACAGGCCCAGCGGGCCGGCGATCTGGGCCTCGATGTGGTCGCGCGCGCGCTGCACGTCGAGCCGGATCGCGCCGCCCAGGAAGTTGTCGGGGTTGAGGTAGCCCAGCACGACATGGCAGTCGGAGACGGTGACGGTGTCCAGCCCGCTGTCCGGCCAGCAGGTGCCGACGCGGTAGCCCGCGCTGTCGGGGCCGAGCTTGACCGACTTGCTGTACGGGTCCAGCCGCACGAAGCTGCCGGCGCCGGCGCCCACCGAATCCATGGCCACCAGCGGCAGCGACAGCACCAGGCGCGCCATGTCCGGATCGGACCGGATGGCGAAGTTGCCCTTGGTGATCAGCGCCACGTCGAAGCTGGTGCCGCAGATGTCCGAGCAGGCGATGTTCTCGTCGCCCAACGCCTCGCCCAGCATCTTCGAGCCGATGACCCCGCCGATGGGCCCCGACACGATGGTGCGCGCCAGCTCCTTGGCCTTCCAGCTGATGGTGCCGCCGTGCGTGGCCATCACGCGCAGGTCGAACCTGGCGCCGTGCTTGCGGAACCGGTCGCTCACCTTCTGCAGCGTCTGGCGCGACGGCTCCGCGCCGTAGGCCTCCAGGATGGTGGTGTTCATGCGGTGGCTTTCCTTGCGCGACGGGTAGTAGTCCACCGACGCGAAGACCGGGATGTCCACGCCCATGCGTGCCAGCTCTTCCCTGGCGACGTCGCGTGCGCGCTGCTCGCTCGACTCGTTCTTGTGCGACTGCAGCAGGCAGATCACGATCGCCTGCGAACCGGCCTCGACCAGCTCGCGCGTGCGCTGGCGCACCTCGTCCTCGCGCAGCGGAATGACCACCTTTCCCTGCACGTCGGTCCGCTCGGTGACGCCGCGCGTGCGCGACACCGGCACCAGCGGCTCGTCGTAGCGGTGGGTGTTGAGGTGGATGCGGTCTTCCAGCGCATAGCCCAGGTAGCTCTGCAGCGCGCGCCCCATCGAATGGATCTGCTCGAAGCCCCGGTTGCAGATCAGTCCGACGTCGAGCCCCTTGCGCATCAGCACGCGGTTGAGCATGGCGGTGCCCGAATAGACGCAGGTGGCCAGCTCCGGGTAGACGTCGTCGACCGTGCGCTCCCAGTGGGCCAGCGCGTCCTCGGACGAATTGAAGATGGCGAGCGATTCGTCGCCCGGATTGCTCTGCGCCTTGCCGACCACGAAGTGGCCGTCCGAGCGGACGAAGAAGGTGTCGGTCATCGTGCCGCCGGCATCGATGCCCATCACCTGTACCTGGGATATCACTTCCATGTGGGTCCTTTGTTGCTGGATCGATCGGATGGGCGCGCCGTG
>Ga0079985_1167723_pt1 | contig 10156 bp, 6 predicted proteins | sample Hof3ISUMetaT_11_FD_73497 | JGI IMG/M metagenome (GOLD analysis project Ga0079985, IMG submission 73497) | Enriched soil aggregate microbial communities from Iowa State university to study microbial drivers of carbon cycling -... | ecosystem: Environmental > Terrestrial > Soil > Agricultural land... | reverse complement strand
CGCTGCCGGATGAGCATCCTTTCTGGGAAGCAGAAGAAAAGCCGCTCCCCAAACTCGAAGAACGATCTATGCAGAAGCAAGCGGGCATGATTCTATGTCATGATCTACAAAATCAGCATGTCTTTGCTTTAACTGCAGGTCAGCTGTCTTATTCCGAGCATGCCCATAATGAAGCGAAATACGCCAAGTTCGCTTACTCGAACCGTTTTGGCTTTAGTGTTCCGAAAGGAGCGTACAGCTTGTCTCATGGCGCTTTCGATTCGATGCTGGCGCTGAGCGAGCAAGATGGTTACTACCGGGGACGGCGATCGTGTGAGGAGGTCACCTGGGAGGGGGATTTCCTGTATAGCCGATGGCGGCCCTGGCGTGATGTTCGCATCGATACGTGGTTAATCTCGGTCAACGGGGAGTGGCATGTTCGGCTTCATCGCATCGAGACAGCGCGGATGTTATCCACTGCCGAAGGTGGATTTGCGATTCCTGCCAGCCATGTACATTCATCCGCTCAAGATGGCATTGCCCTTGCATGTCCATGGGGGATAAGTGCGATTTACAACTTATATGGCGATCGGCAAGCCGAATCCATCCGTACCGAACCGAATACAAATCTCATACATTCCGGTTGTAATGAGATCCCGACACTGCGGAGCGAGCTTGATCCAGGAACGTATTGGTATGCAGCAGCAGTGTTTGCTAGTGTAGTCGACGAGCGATCAGAGGAGCAGTTGAAACAGCGCCCAACTATCACAAGGAATGATGATGTTTGGCAGATACATTTTTCGGATAGGGTTATCGCTGGAATTCATAGTCCATGGTAAACTATGGGTAGGAGGTGTGCTTATGAGCGCAGAACAAACAATCAAATGGGGCATACTTGGTCCAGGTTGGATCGCGGGTCAATTCACGAGAGATTTGAAGCACGCGAAGGGAGCAGAAGCGGTAGCCGTCGGCTCGCGCACGAAGGAGAAGGCGGAAGCATTCGCCAAGGAGCATGGGATTGCCAGAGCATACGGCAGCTATGAGGAATTGGTGCAAGACGCAGAGGTAGACATTATTTATGTCGCAACTCCCCATCCGGCACACAAAGATTCCGTCATGACCTGCTTGCGAGCGGGCAAGGCTGTGCTATGCGAGAAGCCGTTTACAGTGAATGCCGCTGAGGCGGAGGAGCTCGTTCAATATGCACGTGAGCGGAAGCTGTTCTTAATGGAAGCGATGTGGACAAGATATCTCCCCGCGATTCGCAAAGTGCAAGAGTGGCTGGCGCAAGGCAAGATTGGCGAGGTGCGGATGATGAAGGCGGACTTTGGCTTTCGCATGGGTTGGGACCCGAAGCATCGCTTGTTGAATCCAGATTTGGCAGGTGGAGCGCTGCTGGATGTCGGTATTTATCCGATTTCTTTCGCTTCGATGGTGTTCGGGGGTGCGCCGGAGCAAGTATTTGCAAGCGGTTACCTTGGCGAAACCGGGGTTGACGAGCAATTTTCCTTGATCTTTACATATAGCGGCGGTCGTACTGCTAGCATGAACGGCGCAGTTCGTGTCGCTCTCGATAACGACTGCACGATTTACGGTACAGAAGGCAAGATTGTCATCTCGGAATTCTTCGTGGCCAAATCGGTAACCCTGCAGGTTTACGGCTCAGCGGATGAGAAGTTCGAATACAAAGGGGAAGCAAGGGGCTTTGCCTTTGAAGCGGAGGAAGCGGGACGATGTTTGCGTGAAGGCCGTTTAGAGAGCGTGACGATGCCGCTGGATGAAACGCTGGAACTGATGAGAACAATGGACATGATCCGTGCGCAGTGGGGCTTGAAGTACCCTTTTGAAAAGTAAAGAGATAATGATGGAGGAGCAACTGTGAAGATCGATCTGACGGGAAAAATAGCGCTAGTAACCGGTGCAACCGGGCAACTGGGGCGGACGATGACACGAACGCTGGCTAGCTGCGGGGCAGACGTCATTATTCATTATCATAGCAATGAAGCGAAGGCGCGGGAATTGCAGCGGGAGATCGAGGCGAGCGGTCGCCGAGTGTTGATCGCGCAAGCAGATATTACCGATGCCGGTTCTATCGAGACGATGAAGGAGCTTGTATTAGATCGCTTCGGCCGGGTCGATGTACTTGTGGCCAATGCGGTCTCTCAGTATGCATGGAAGTCGGTACTGGAGCAGCCAGCCGAGGATTATCTCGATCAATTCCAGTCTTGTGTGATGCAAAGCGTGCTGCTTAGCAAAGCTTTCGTGCCTAGTATGATAGCCAATCGCTACGGCCGCATTGTCGGTATCAATACGGAATGCTCGATGCAGAACTTCCCTACTCAGTCTGCTTATGTAGCTGGTAAGCGCGGCATGGACGGTTTATATCGGATATTAGCCAAAGAAGTGGGCGAGCATCAAATTACGGTCAATCAAGTGGCGCCAGGCTGGACGATTAGCGACCGCGATCGCGAGAACCAATCCGAGAAACAGGAAGCGCATGATCGGAATATTCCACTGCGACGCCGTGGTACGGATCAAGAGGTGGCCAATGCCGTTGCTTTTCTTGCTTCGGATTTAGCGAGTTACATTACGGGTGTGTACCTGCCGGTTGCCGGCGGGAATGTGATGCCGACGATTTAATGCGTCTGTTCAATGACGAAAAAGGATAAAGCAGGTGTAGCGTCTTGGCGATCTTAGTGGACAAACCAAAAGAGTTATTTCATCTTCAAACCGAAGGTATGAGCTATGTCATTCAAATCGTAAATGGCTATCCCGTACATGTATATTGGGGTAAAAGATTGCGCGAAGGCGGTGCGTTCGAGAAGACGTATACGTTCCAGGAGCGTGCGTCGTTCAGTCCGAATCCGGTGCCAGAGAATCGAGCCATCTCTTTGGATACATTGCCGCAAGAATATCCGCAGTATGGGACAAGCGATTTTCGTCAGCCGGCCTATCAGGTGCAGCTGGCGGATGGTACCCGGATTACGGAATTGAAATATGCGGGTTATCTCATAGTGGATGGGAAACCCAGCTTAGAGGGCTTGCCAGCTGTTTATGTGGAAGCGGAATCAGAAGCGGAGACGTTAGTGCTTGAGCTTGAAGATGCTTATTCGGGGTTAAAAGTGGAGCTTTCTTATTCGGTGTTTAACGGTGCGAATGCGGTGGCGCGTTCTGTCCGTTATATCAACGGTGGTAATGCTGCTGTACGACTGTTGCGCGTATTAAGCGCGAATATTGATTTTCACGATGATGATTACGAATGGTTGTACTTGTCCGGAGCTTGGGCGCGTGAACGCCATGTGCAACGCAGAGCGATTGGGCCGGGAGGCACGCGGATCGAAAGCCGAAGAGGCTCGAGCAGCCATCAACTCAATCCATTCGCTGCTTTGCTGCGTCCTGGCGCAGATGAGGATCATGGTGATGTGTTCGGCTTTAGTCTCGTTTACAGCGGGAATTTCTTGGCCGAAGCCGAAGTCGATCAATTCGGCATGACCAGGGTAGGTATAGGGATTAATCCGTTTGATTTCAATTGGCTGTTGGAAGCGGGTGAAAGCTTTCAAACTCCGGAAGCGGTGCTTGTATATTCGGATGAAGGACTAGGTGGTATGTCGCGCACTTATCATCGTCTATATCGCACTCGTCTGTGCCGTGGAGAGCATCGTGATCGTGAACGACCAATATTGGTAAACAATTGGGAAGCGACCTACTTTAACTTTACTGCTAACAAGATTGAAGCGATTGCGGCAGCAGGTGCAGAGCTTGGTATCGAGCTGTTCGTGCTCGACGATGGCTGGTTCGGCAAGCGGGACAGCGATAATTGCTCGCTCGGCGACTGGATTGTCGATGCGAAGAAGCTGCCGAACGGTTTGGAAGATTTAGCTCAGCGTGTGAACAGACTTGGATTGCAGTTCGGCTTATGGGTCGAACCGGAGATGATTTCGCCGGACAGCGATCTATACCGCGCACATCCGGATTGGTGTCTACATGTGCCGGGCCGCAGGCGGACCGAAGGTCGCATGCAGCTTATTCTCGACCTGTCGCGTGAGGATGTTAGAGAGTATCTATATCAGACATTGCATGCCGTCTTCTCCAGTGCCCCGATCAGCTATGTGAAGTGGGACATGAACCGCAACATGACCGAGATCGGCTCGGCGCTTGTCGCAGCAGAGCGGCAAACCGAAACCGCACACCGTTACATGCTCGGACTGTACGAGCTATTGGAACGAATCACATCCGCATTCCCGCACATCCTGTTCGAAAGCTGCTCAGGCGGCGGCGGTCGCTTCGACCCGGGAATGCTCTACTACATGCCGCAAACATGGACCAGCGACGACAGTGATGCGATCGAGCGGTTGAAAATTCAATACGGTACCAGCATCGTCTATCCTGTTAGCACCATGGGCGCACACGTATCTGCTGTCCCGAACCATCAGGTCGGTCGCATGACATCACTCGAAACTCGTGGCAACGTCGCCATGTCTGGCAACTTCGGCTATGAGCTGGACTTGACGAAGTTCTCCGATGAAGAGAAAGAGATCGTAAAGCGGCAAGTTCTAGCCTACAAAGAACTGCGCTCGCTCGTTCAACAAGGCGACATGTACCGACTGAAGAGCCCCTTCGAAGGCAACGAAACAGCATGGATGTTCGTCTCCAGCGACAAGCGTGAAGCCGTCGTCTTCCACTTCAAAGTGCTTGGCGAACCGAACGCCCCGCTGCGGAAGCTGGCGTTAAGAGGCTTGAACTCGGAGCTAGATTACATAATCGAAGGTCGGGAAGGCGTGTACGGCGGTGACTTGCTCATGCAAGTTGGATTGCCGGTGACGGGGTTGTATGGGGACTTTTCGAGTGTGTGGTATAAGTTGAAGGTGTAATAATAAAAAGGGTGGCAATAAAAATAAAATCACATCATTGTCGAGATTGCACACCTTACAAATTGGGAGCCATTTCGATGATGATGTTTTTTTGATATATTATTTTTTCTAATATTTAATGAAGCGTTATTGTATATTGGGGTGAAAGTATTGAAATCTTTAAAAATCGCGCGAGTCATTTTCTCAATTTTAATTCAGAACCACATCGTAAAAGTAAGAGACCAAGATCTAAGGCTGTTAGAAAAAGAAGTGGTTTTTACTGATTATCGGAATCTCAAAATAGAGGAAGATGATGGTTGGGTTATTTGAAAAGCAACAATTACTTTAAATGAGAATGGGATAAATAAAAATTATCTTGTCTTTATTGCTTTTAATGGCGCCAGAATGAAACCATTAATTGGCGGACTTGAACGTATAGATTCTAGTGATAACATTACAAAATGGCTTGCTATGCAGTAACATAACCGCCACCTGATCTGTCGCATCAGATTCGCGACTCGTTTACAAAATATAGGTTGTATGGAATACTAATGATATTCATGTAAAGTGCATCCAGACGAACTGAGTCCCTCTATCAGCAAGAGGTCAATTCGACGAGGATGCTTTTTTTATTTCGAATCTTTGAGTGGAGGAAGTTATGAGAAAAAGAATCCATATACGAATTACGTTACTACTGTTACTGCTACTTTTTGGTTGTGAAAAGAATCTAGCAGTCCATACCGCAAATTCGAACAATGATGATATAGCAGGAGATTTCAAGGTGCTTTGGGGCGAGAAGATGGGGGTGCCGGAGAAGAGGTTTTTGTTCGGGCCTACAAAGCCACTAGTGAACGCCAAGTTTGAGGTTACTCGATTTGGTGATTTTTCGGGGGAAAGTGTAAACGGTAATACGAAGTCTATAGCGGAAATGATAATGAATAAGGCAGAGGCTGATCTGATCTTTTTCGATTCGCGTATGCTCCCATTGCTGATCGAAACCGACTTTCTGGAGCCTTTAGATGTATATATGGATTCGGCTCTATTCAACTTATCCGAGTTTCAATCTGACCTAATAAGCAATATTCAACATGCTAGTCCCAGTGGAAAGATGTACGCGCTGCCTTATGCACGTAATGTGTATGCCCTTTTTTACAATAAGGATTTATTCTCTGTCTCGAATGTCCCGTATCCGCAAGATGGGATGACATGGGATGAAGTTGTAGCTTTGGCGAGGCAGTTCCAGGACAAGAATGTTGTTGGACTGGACTTTTCCAGTTACCAGCAGATCGCTAGCCAACTAAACATTCAGTTGATAGACGAGGAGAACAATAGGGTTTCGACAGATTCTCCCGAGCTGGAACAAATGTATCAAATGATGACAGATGCGCCATTCCCTCTTATGGAGGGTGAAACGCTGTATGAGGAAGACGGTTTCAGATCCTTTAATAAGGGTAAAGTGGCTATGATAGCCGGTGGTTTATATGAACATGGCGCTGGGGTCGGCTTTAAACATAGTGTCGGTTACTTTGATGGGAATGGGATGGCTCTGGGTGATCGTATAAATTGGGATGTTGTAACATACCCAGTCCTCGATAGTAGTGATCCGGTAGCCCCCGTGTCAATGAAGTTTTTAGTAGGCATCCCTAGTACAAGCAAGCAGAAAGAGAAAGCTTTCCGGGTTATGAAATATCTTTTATCTAATGACATACAAATGCAGAATGTGAAAAATGGGTTGGCAACAGTTCTAACTTTAGAAGGGATGCAGCAACAATTAGGAGCGGATCAGGTGTCGTTTGAAGGGGTTCATACGCAAGCTTTCTTTCCGGGATATCGCGAAGGAGCTCTCGAGCAAGCATTCGACACCAAAAATATATTTCTCAACGGTGAGTTTTACGTTATGTTAAAGATTAAAAACGAATTTATGAAAGCGATCAGAAAGGAAGCTGAGAAACATCTGAAGAAAATGGCGGAATTCAAATTGCAGTGGAAAAGTGAGAATAATAGTGAAAGCGAGATGGGTATAGGTGGTGATTGATAGATTGAAAGGATTTAAGTTGCTGACCACGATATTCTTTTTGATCTCCCTGTGCTATCTGTTAGGGTGCCAAGAAAATAATACTAATGAACGATCAAATATGGATTGGCGAGTATTCGAAAGCGAACGTTTTCAGTTTAGTGTCAACTACCCAGCAGAATGGCCAGCTTTTGTTCAAGGAGAAAACAGTACGGAGACACCAGATGCGGGAATAATGCTTGATGTGGATGGTGATCCGAATTCGAGGATATTTATATTTGGCCAACTTGGAACCCTTGTGATTCCTTATGAGCCTGGAAGTCGGTCAGAACCGCTCGATACGAAGGGCGGGTTAAAAGGAGATCTTCTGATTCATGAAGGGGAAGACTCTGTATTTCTAAATTACTCCATAAGAGAGAGTGATTTAAAAAGCTTTAATGGCCGTTTTCTTGGTGCTTCTGTTACGATAAGCAAGGAACAGTATACTCACTTGGAGCCAATAATTTGTGAGATTCTGAGAAGTATTAAATTGTTACACTAAGTTGGAATGGGACTACTGGGATGCAAAAAATACACGCCAGTATGAGAAAATGTCTGCTTTGTGGATGCTGGGTTGCAAAAACTGCACTCCAAACAGCTAAAAACTCTACTTCTGAAAGGTTTCTGCATTCTGGAATGCACTTTTTGCAGTCCAACTAAAGTTTTTCACTAGAATGATCTTTCTGGCATGTACTTTTTACAACTCAGTTCAGGGCGATAGGTTGTAAGAGCTTAATAATCACTCGAAGCAGCCTTAATAACTCCGCAGTCAAAATCGTTATACAAATATACAAAATCGAGCAAGATTCCATCCCGATCAAGCAATATTATTATAGTATATGCACTCTTGAATCAATTTCATAATCGTACTGACTGCTATAAACATCCAGTTGATTTTGCAGCATTATGAAATTGATTCTATTATCATGCGCGAGGAGGATGGTTATGAAGTTTTCGAATGGTTATTGGATGAATCGAGAGGGTTTAACGGTACAAAGTCCAACGGATATTCGCGATGTACACATCACCGAAGATGCAGTTACTCTCTACACGGCTACGAAAAAGGTCAACCACAAAGGCGATACGCTCAATGCAACACTGTTAACAGTTCGGTACAGTTCTCCGATGCCGGACGTGATCCGCGTTCAGTTCTATCGGCATAAAGGCGGCAACAACCCGGGTCCAAATTTCGAGATTTTCGAATCCGCCACGAAGATCGACATCCGCGAACAAGACGGTAAAATCAATCTAACTAGCGGCAAGCTAAACGTAAGCATCAATCAGGGCGACAACTGGAAGATCGATTTCAGCCATGGTGGACGGCGATTAACCGGCAGCGGGCATCGCAACCTAGCGCATATAGCCGATGAACATAAGCAAACGTTCGTCCGTGAACAGCTGGATCTTGGTGTTGGCGAATACATCTACGGTCTCGGTGAACGCTTCACACCTTTCGTCAAGAACGGACAAGTTGTCGACATCTGGAACGAGGACGGCGGCACGAGCAGCGAGCAAGCGTACAAGAGTATTCCTTTTTACTTATCGAATAAAGGGTATGGCGTCTTCGTCAATCATCCGGAGAAGGTTTCTTTCGAGGTCGCTTCCGAGGTCGTCTCCAAAGTTCAATTCAGCGTGCCCGGCGAGTGTCTGGAGTACTTCATAGTCGGCGGAGATACGATCAAGGATGTGCTTACCAACTATACGGCGCTTACCGGTAAACCGTCACTCCCACCTGCATGGTCATTTGGATTATGGCTCACTACTTCCTTCACTACGAGCTACGACGAGCAGACGGTGAACAGCTTCATCGATGGCATGTTCGAGCGCGAAATTCCGCTGCATGTGTTCCACTTTGACTGCTTCTGGATGAAAGAATACCAATGGTGCGACTTCGAGTGGGATAAGGATGTCTTCCCTGACCCGGAGGGCATGCTGAAGCGGCTAAAGGACAAGGGACTGAAAATTTGCGTCTGGATCAATCCGTATATCGCACAGAAATCCTACATGTTCGAAGAAGGCAAAGAGCGCGGTTACTTGGTCAAAAAACCAAACGGCGACGTCTGGCAGTGGGATATGTGGCAAGCGGGCATGGGGCTGGTCGACTTTACGAATCCAGAAGCAACCGCCTGGTTTAATAGTAAGCTGAAGCGTTTGATCGATATGGGAGTAGACTCTTTCAAGACCGACTTCGGCGAGCGGATTCCAGTGGACGTTGTATACCACGATGGCTCCGACCCATACAAGATGCACAACTACTATACCCAGCTTTACAATAAAGCGGTGTTCGAATTACTAGAAGAAAACCTCGGGAAAAATGAAGCCATGCTCTTCGCACGTTCCGCGACGGCTGGCGGGCAACAATTCCCCGTCCATTGGGGCGGCGATTGTTCAGCCAACTATGATTCAATGGCGGAGACATTACGCGGCGGCTTATCGCTCAGTTTGTCCGGCTTTGGTTTCTGGAGCCACGATATAAGCGGATTTGAGCATACCGCTCCGCCGGATATATATAAGCGCTGGGTCGCATTCGGTCTATTATCCTCTCACAGCCGCTTACATGGCAGCACCTCGTATCGCGTGCCTTGGCTGTTTGGCGACGAAGCAGTAGATGTATTGCGCCATTTCACCAAGCTGAAGAGCAAGCTGATGCCTTATGTTTATGAGAAATCAGTTGAAGCTTCCACCAAAGGCGTGCCGACGATGCGGGCGATGGTGCTGGAATTTAACGAAGATCCGAATTGTCATGTCATCGATACGCAATATATGCTTGGCGATTCGTTGCTCGTCGCACCGATCTTTAATGAGGAAGGCCAAGCGAGGTACTACTTGCCTGAAGGTCGCTGGACGAATCTCTTCAACGGCACCGTCTACGAAGGCGGTCGTTGGTTCCAAGAGAAGCACGATTACTTCAGCTTGCCAGTCATGGTCCGTCCAAACAGCTTGATAGCTATCGGCAACAACGATCAACGTCCGGATTACGATTACGCAGATGGAGTTGCACTGCATCTGTTCGAGCTCGGCGATGGCAACACCGCATCGGCTAGCGTTCCCTCGTTAAAAGGTGAGACAGAACTATCCGTACAAGCTACTCGTTCCGGGAATGCGATTCAAGTGAAGTCGAGCGGATCAGGAAAACCGTGGAGTCTTGTATTGCGCGGCGTTCAAGAGATTGAATCAGTCACCGGGGGTAACTGGAGCAGGAAGGATGAAGGTGTCGAGATTATTCCGAATGATACATCTGCGATCATAGATATTCAATTGAATTAATAGGAGT
>Ga0079985_1167029_pt1 | contig 10172 bp, 10 predicted proteins | sample Hof3ISUMetaT_11_FD_73497 | JGI IMG/M metagenome (GOLD analysis project Ga0079985, IMG submission 73497) | Enriched soil aggregate microbial communities from Iowa State university to study microbial drivers of carbon cycling -... | ecosystem: Environmental > Terrestrial > Soil > Agricultural land... | reverse complement strand
AGGAAGAGGGCGCGCTTGCCGTCGAGCAGCGCCAGGCTTTCCTGTTCTTCCTGGCCGTCGCGCACGTCGGCAATCTCGCCCAGTGTGACCGGCTGGCCCGCGCGGCGCGCGACGATGATCCTGCGGAAAGCGTCGGGCGTGGGCACGCGGCCCTTGATCTGCACGACGGTCTCGGTCGAGGACGAGCGCAGTTCGCCCGCGGGCAACTCCTGGTTCTCGCTGCGGATCGCGTTCATCACCTGGTCGACGCCGATGCCAAGTGCTTCGAGCTGCGTCGGCCGGATGCGGATTTCCACTTCGCGCTTGGTGCCCCCGACGATATTGATGGTTCCCACGCCGCGCACGGTCTCCAGCCGCTTGCGCACGATCTGGTCGGCGATGGTGGTCAGCTCGCGCTGGCTGCGCTCGGCACCCGGCGCGTTCGAGACGGAGAGGTAGAAGATGGGTGCGTCGGTGGGGTCATAGCGCAGCACGCGCGGGTCTTCGACTTCGTCGCGAAGCTGCTTGCGGATCAGCGCGAGCTTGTCGCGCACATCCTGCCCCGCCTGGCCGACATCGACGCTCAGGTCGAACTTGACGACGACGACCGAGGTGCCCTGGTACGAGTGCGAGAAAATCTCGTCAATGCCGGAGATCGTGTTGACGATCTCCTCGACCTTGCGCGTGACGTCGGACTCGACCGACTCCGGTGCGGCGCCCGGGTATTCGGTCTGCACCACCACCACCGGGAAGGTGATGTCGGGGAACTGGTCCACCGGCAGGCGCTGGTAAGAGAACAGGCCGACCACGATGAAGGCCAGCATCATCATGGTGGCCAGTACCGGGTTCTGGATCGACAGGCGGGTAAACCACATGGCGCGTCGTCCTCAGGCTTTCACGCGGCGCACCTGGCTGCCGCTGCGCAGCGTGCCCAGGTTGTTGCGCACGATCTCGGCGCCGGCGGCCAGTCCCGAGGTGATCTCGACCATGGCGCTGCCTTCGTCGCGCACGCCGGTCTGCACGGCGCGCTCGTCCAGCAGGCCGTTCTCGACCACGTAGACAAAGGCGCGGTCGCCATCGCTGCGCACAGCCGATGTTGGCACCGACACCACGCCGTTGCGCTCGCCGAGCACCAGCGCACCGCGCGCAAACATGCCGGCGCGCAGCTTGCCGTCGCCGTTCTGCACGCGCACGTAGACCATGATGCTGCGCGTGCCCTGGCTCACGGCCGGGTTGATGCGCACCAACGCGCCGGTGAATTGCCCGGCGCCTTCCACATTCAGCTGCACCGACTGGCCCACCGACGCGCGTGCCACGTCGGCCATCGGTACCGGCGCCTCCAGTTCCAGCACACGCAGGTCGACCACGTCGATCAGCCGCGTGTCGGGCGATACCTTCTCGCCGGGCTGCACGGCGCGCGCGGCGACCATGCCGTCGAGCGGGGCCTTGACCACGGTGTCGTTCAGCGCCTTCTGCGCGACGGCCAGGCCGCCCTGGGCGGCGTCGAGGTTGGCGCGCGCCACGTCAAGGTTGGACTGGTAGTTGTCGAATGCGGTCTTCGAGATAAAGCCCTTGCCGACCAGTTCGCGGTTGCGCTCCCACGTCTGGCGCGAGTTCTGGAACTGTCCGCGCGCCGCCAGCATCTGGCCCCGGGCCTGAGCGACCTTGGCCTCGTATTCGGCCGGGTCGATGCGTACGATGACCTGGCCCGCCCGCACGGCCTCGCCTTCGCGCACGAGTACCTGCAATACCTCGCCCGAAAGCTTGGCCTTGACCGAGGCCTGGTTCAGCGCGCGCAGGCTGCCGGACAGCGGCAGCGCAACCTGCAGGTCGCGCGTGGCCGCCTGCACCAGGTCGGACTGAAGGAACTCCACCACGGAAGGCGCTGCTGACTGCGCCGACACCTGGGCCTGGCGCGTGCTGCCGGCCTTGCGCACTGCGGCGGTGGCGCTGAGCACGGCGACCGTGCCCAGCACGGCGATCAGGATCTTCTTGTTTCGCTTCATGTCTTGTCTTGTTGTGCGGCGGCCGCGGCTGCCATCGTGTCCGGCTCGTCGGCGTGCTGTGCAACGCGCTGGGCTTCCATCTCGTCGCGGATCTTTTCCCAGACGTAGGGTCCGGACTTCGGCGGCAGCGGGCGGTCGCGCGTCTCGCCGGTCGTCAGGCCGAACAGCAGCATCTCGAGCAGGTTGTCGATGTAGACGTCCGGGTCGATTTCCTTGTGCCCGTAAAGGCCGAACGAGCGTTGCCAGAGCATCAGGAATACCAGCGGCGCGCAGACCAGCGTGGTGGCCGGATTGGGGGGCAGGGCACGGAACTCGCCGCGCTCCGCACCGCGCGCCAGCACGCGCGCGAAGAGTTCGTCACCGGGCGCCATCACCTCTTCCTGGTAGAAGCGCGCGATGTCGGGGAAATTGCCGGACTCCGCCATGATCAGCTTGGTCAGCCCCGCCACCGGCGTGGCGCCGATCAGCCCCCACCAGCCGCGCAGCAGCTCGCGCAGCAACTCCGGCGTCGAGCCCTCGAAGCGGTCGACCAGGTCCGTGCCGCGTGCCAGCGCAGGCACCAGGTTTTCGCGGACCACGGTTTTGAACAACTCTTCCTTGTTGGCGAAGTAGAGGTACACCGTCCCCTTCGAGACGCCGGCGGCCGCAGCCACGTCTTCCAGGCGCGTGGCGGCATAGCCGCGCTCCACGAACAAGCCCAGCGCGGCCGCGACCAGTTCCTGCGGGCGGGCGGCCTTGCGCCGGCTCCAGCGTGGTGTTTCGGCGTCTTTGCGATGGGCGGAGTGGTCGACCACGGAGGTTTTGCCGGGTGTTGCCATGTTTGGTGAGAAGCTGGGGGCCGGATATTAATAACTTTTCGGTCAGTAATGTAGGGCGGGCATGGGGGGCGGTCAACCCGGGTTCGCCCTGCCTATGGAGCACGGCGCGGCAATCCTGCAACAAGTGATGCTTAGCGTTCTTAATGGAGGGTCTGTGCCGGAACGGCGAGCGCCGGCGCGTAATGGGGCACAATGGCGCCTTTGCCGCGCCTTTGCCGCGCCTTTGCCGCGCCTTTGCCGCGCGTGGACGCGGCTTGCTGAACCATTCCCATGAGTTGCCAGTCTCACATTTCCTGCCGTGACGGTTGCGGCGCCTGCTGCATCGCGCCGTCGATCGCGTCACCGCTTCCCGGCATGCCCAATGGCAAGCCGGCCGGAGTTCGCTGCGCGCAGTTGCTGCCGGATGCGAGGTGCGCGGTGTTCGGCCGGCCCGAGCGGCCGGCCTTTTGCGGCGGGCTGCAACCCTCCGCCGAAATGTGCGGCGATTCGCGCGAATCCGCGCTGCGCTGGCTGACGGAACTCGAAATCCTGACCGCGCCTGCCGGCCGCGGCGCGTGAGGGCAGCCTGCGCGTGCCGCCCGCCCTGGCCGGCGCAAACCACTCCATCGGAGGCAATATGATCCGGATTTCCCGGCGGCGCTTGACCGGCGCCATCGCCGCTGCCGTGGCGACTGTCTGGCTGGGCGCCTGCGGTTCGTTCGGCAACGAATACACCTTCTCGCAGAGCCAGTTGCAATCGGCGCTGGACCACAAGTTTCCGTTCAGCAAGCGCTACCTGGAGCTATTCGATATCCAGTTGTCGAACCCGCGCCTGACGCTCGATCCGGTACGCAATCGTGTCAACCTGCAGTTCGATGCCACCGTTGACAACAAGTTGTTCTTCCGCCAGGCGCTGGCGGGCCGGTTCGCGCTCGATAGCGGCCTGCGTTACGACGCGCCGAGCCATTCGATCGTGCTGCAGGATCCGGAAGTCCAGCAGTTCGACGTGCAGGGACTGCCTGGCCAGTTTTCACGCCAGGTCAACGCGCTTGGCGGAATCGTGGCTGAGCAGTTCCTGCAGGGCTACGCGCTGTACACCTTCCGGCCGGACCAGTTGCGCCTTGTGGGGAGAGAGGTCGAGCCCGGTACAATCACGGTCTTGTCGGACGGCATCAACGTCAAAATCAATCGCCCCTGAGCCATAAAAGAGGCATTGCCCGGCCAGGCTCGGGCATGTCCCCGCCTAAACGACCTCATCCATGGATATCGTACTTGCCCTGAAAGCCGTGATACTCGGCATCGTCGAAGGACTGACCGAGTTTCTGCCTATCTCGAGCACTGGCCACCTGATCCTGGCCGGGCAGCTGCTTGACTTCAATGATGAAAAGGGCAAGATCTTCGAGATCGTCATCCAGTTCGGCGCCATCCTTGCGGTCTGCTGGGAGTTTCGCCGGCGCATCGGCAACGTATTGGCCGGGCTGACGACGGACCCGAAGGCACAGCGTTTCGCCATCAACGTCATCGTGGCGACGGTGCCGGCCATCGTGCTGGCGCTGGTGTTCGGCAAATGGATCAAGGCCCATCTGTTCAACCCGATCACGGTGGCGCTGGCCTTCATCGTCGGCGGAGTGGTGATCCTGCTGGCCGAATGGCGCGAGGGCCGCCGCGCCGTGGTCAGCAATCCGCGGGGCAATGCATTGCTGCAAGCCGCCAAGGCCGGTGCGCCGCGCATCGAATCGGTCGATGACCTGAACTGGCGTGATGCCCTGAAGGTCGGTCTTGCCCAGTGCTTTGCGCTGGTGCCGGGGACGTCGCGATCGGGCGCGACCATCATCGGCGGCATGCTGTTCGGCCTGTCGCGCCAAGTGGCGACCGAGTTCTCGTTCTTCCTTGCCATCCCCGTGATTTTCGGGGCGACGGTGTACGAGCTGTACAAGGCTCGCGCCCTCTTGTCCGCGGATGACCTCGGCATCTTCGGCATCGGTTTCGTCTTCGCCTTCCTGTCCGCGTTCCTTTGCGTGCGCTGGCTGCTGCGCTTCGTTGCCACGCACGACTTCAAGCCGTTTGCCTGGTACCGGATCGCGTTCGGCATCATCGTGCTCGCGACGGCTTACACCGGGCTCATTTCCTGGCACGCCTGATACGGCGAAGACAGGAAACAAAAAGGCGTGGCCAAAGTGCCACGCCTTTTTGTTTGTGCCGATGGGAATTGCTGAATCGTTCAGCTGCGCTTGCGGAACACGACATCCCAGACGCCATGCCCGAGCCGCACGCCGCGGCGCTCGAACTTGGTGATGGGCCGGTATTCCGGCCGCTCCGAGAAGCCATCGGCCGCCGAGGAGGTGTTCTCCAGGGCCGGCTCGCCAGCCAGCACTTCCACCATCTGGTGTGCGTACTCTTCCCAGTCAGTCGCGCAGTGGATGTATCCCCCCGGCTTCAGACGCCCGGCCAGCAGCTTCACCAGCGGCGGCTGCACCAGCCGGCGCTTGTTGTGGCGCTTCTTGTGCCACGGGTCGGGGAAGTAGATATGCACGCCATCGAGGGAATTCTCGGTGAGCATGTGTGCGATGACTTCCACGGCATCGTGCTGGATGATCCGGATGTTCTCGATCGCGCGTTCGCCCGCCAGCTTGAGCAGGGCACCCACGCCGGGTTCGTGCACTTCGCAGCCGAGGAAGTTGTCCTGCGGGCGCAACTGGGCAATATGCGCGGTGGTTTCGCCCATGCCGAAGCCGATTTCCAGGACAGACGGGGCTTGACGGCCGAATGCGGCTGCCCAGTCCAGCGGTTCAGGGGCGTACGGCACTAGCAGGCGCGGGCCGACTTCATCAATGGCGCGCTGCTGCCCGGTGGAGGTTCGGCCGGCGCGCCGGACGAAGGAGCGGATGCGGCGGGGGTGGGCTACGCCTTCGGGGTCGGTGGGGGAGTGCGTATCAACGTTCTCGCCACTCGGAACATCTTTAGTCGGGAAGGCTTCGGTACTGGGGTCTTGGGCAGGCATGGCAACGAGAAAGCCGCCTGGAGGGCCGCTCAAGGTCTTGCGGCCGGCGGTACAGGCAATTTATGGCAAGGGATGCACCGCGTCGGCCATCAGGCGATGGGCCTTCGCGGCGTGCAATATGTTCGAATCTGAAGCAATCCGCGCGCGGCGCGGCTACGAGAGGCGGAATTTTACCTGATCGATGGCATGTACCCGGCAACGCCTTGTGGCACAGGCAGGGTGGCCTTCTTCCTGTCAATGAAACTCAAGAATGTGGCAATGCCCACGGCATAGAAGGGGAAGACTTCCCACCAAAGGAACACCACATCGGTCAGGCCGAGCACAAAAATGCCGCCACATAAGGAGGCGCCCATGCAAGCCGCAGCACGGACTTCCTTGTCGCGGTGTCGGAGATCCCGCACGAAATAGTAGGCAGGCACCAGGTACAAGGCCAGCAAGGCGGCAATGCCAAACAAGCCCAGTCTGGCAGCATTGAACAGGAATTCGTTGTGCGAATGGGCAAAAACGGCGGCAGCCGGCGTAATGATCTTTCGATTTGCCAAATCTGCGAGGGCGTCGCGATACCTGTCGACGCCTACACCGAAAACAGGGTGCTCGTGGAAGATTACGACGGATCCCTGCCAAAGCTGAAAGCGGAAGCCAATGGAAGTCTCGACATTGGTGCCGCTTACGTACTGGTCGATATCATTGCGCGCATCAGCAATGCGATCCTTGAACAGTTTCGCCTGGCTCATGGCGGCCACTAGCACAAGCGCAACCACGATTGTCATGGCCAGCTTGCGACCCTTCGGTAGGACTCCACTGGAGAACACCGCAATTCCACCAAATAGCGGTATGGTTATCCACGCCCCGCGCGACTGGGAAATATAGCTGCCATACAGGATTGCCGACGCTGCCAAAATCTTAATAACGATTTCAGTCTTGGTTTGCTGCGACTTCCAGCCAAGTGAAAACAAGCCATAGGTGCCCAGCACCATCGCCATTTCAATGAAGATGGTAATGGGTATAAAGTCCGTCAGATACCTTTCTTGCCCGCCATGGCTAAGTACCTGGATCTTGATGGTAGACAGGATTGCGCCTGCAACGAACGCCCACTGCAAATGACGCAAATATCGCAGCGGCACGTGGGAAACGGTCCAGAGTACCAGCGCGAACAGGGCCAGTCTCGAGGGTGCATCGATGCTACGGATCGAGAATTGTTGCCTCGATATTTCGTTCGCCATGACTGCCATCATTGGTGCCGCCATGGCGATGGCAAGTGGCCAGTAACGCCTTGCCTGCGCGAAAAATAGTCGGCTTTGCGATTTCCAGCGGTAAAGCAATACTGCAAGGCCCAACACAATAAGAAGGCCATACAGCACGCCGGCCGCCCGATCCACGATCAGTGCGAGAATGTAGAAAGCAGCAAGGACAACTGCGGCAAGCCGGGCCAGGACGCGGATTACCGCGTCTTCCCGGTCCATCGAAGCAACGCCGGACATTGAAGCGATTGAAGTGAGGCTTTGATCAAGTCGTTGAGTCATTCTCTTCTTGGTCTGCACTGACTTGCGTAAAACCGTAGTTCTCAGTCGAAGATAGAGATCTTATGAGGACTTCAGTTTCTGCATCAGCCGCGATTTCAGGTAGCGGCAGTGCCAGTAGACGCCTTTGGCAATTCGGTGTTGTGTGATCAGGAATTTGGAAAACAGTTTCAGCTCTCGTGCTGTTCGCGGCCCGTCCAACGGTGACTCCGCCCATGGCGAACGCGACTGTATCTCTGTGAACAATTCCCGGATGTCATGCAGGCACCAGCTGTGCCATGGCTTTACCGGTCCGGTAAAGTGCATGAAAATGTAAGGCTGTGGAACCTCCAGTCTGGTCTCCCCGCGCGTCAGGTAGTCCACGAGGTGATATCGATAGTTCCACTTCGCATCGACATATCTGACCCGGCCATCGAGAGCGATGTTCAACGCATCCTGGTCTGCAAATCGCATGTCCAATGTTGCGAGCGCTTTCAACGCGACCTGCTGGACGTTGGCGGCCATCCAGTTCCGCACATTGATGTACATGACCCCCGCATTGAAGTAGTGGCCGTGTTTCAGCCCCAATGCTGGAATCTGCGTGGTGACAGTCGTGTCCTTCTCATCGGCGACCGCTGCGGCGATGCAGTCCCCGAGATCGATGGCAAGCAGGTCGGACAGGTCGCCGAAGCAAAGCAGGTCGGCATCCAGGTACAGCACCTGTTCCGCGATACCGCTCAGCGTCGATGGAATCAGCAGGCGGATAAAGGTGCCCAGCGAATGCTTGCTGAAACAGGGGAACTGGCGGAATTCGTCGAGGGCGGCCGTATCGAGCAGATGGAGTTGAACTGCCACGCCATACTGTTTCGCCAGCTTTTCAAGCCTCTCCTGATTGTCTGCCGTGATGGAGAAGGCGAAAACATGGAAAACGAAATCCAGCCCCGGATTGTTTTCGACAACGGATGTGATGGCTACACCCATGCCGCGGTAGTAGCCTGCATCGACGCCAAATGCCACATGGACCGGTTTCTTGCTGGCGTGCAGCACAGATACATCTCGCTGTTCAGATGGCACTTATCGTCCTCGGATAACGGGCGGACCGTGTGGGGCATGGATAACCCCTGCGAAAAGCCGGAGTTGCGAATGCGGCAAAGATCACTCTCGGTGATGGAGTTGGCCGCAAGGTGGACTGTCTTCCTGCTGCCGGTCCACCTGTCTGGGGCCGGCGGCACACGCCAAGGGCTTGGCAGTGGAGCGGGCGATGGGAATCGAACCCACGTCTTTAGCTTGGGAAGCTAAGGTAATAGCCATTATACGACGCCCGCCTTGGCATGCCTCTGGCATGACTTGGGGCCGGATTCTAGCATGATTTGCCACCGCTCCGTTGCAAATGCCAGACGTTTCAGCGGGACCGTTGCCCGCGGGTTGGCTGCACATTATGCTTGCCTGCAGCGGTGACTGCCGTCCAGATCCTGCCGCTGCTCAACACACAAGGGCTGACCGTGACCACCGACTTCCTCGCGCGTTTCGAAGCAGACTGCATCCCGCGCATTGTCGATGCGATCGTTCGCCTGTACCCGCATCGCCTGCAGGTCGAAGTCCTGCCGGGGACGCTGACCGGCTGGCCTGCCCGCGTGCGCATCCGCGGCCACGGCGCACTGGAGTTGCAGCGTTTCACCCATCCACTCGATGTCACCCTGGCGTGGGATGGCCTGGAGGTCGAGGCGCTGTTTGCAGACGGCGGCCCGCAGCGCTTTGCCGGCTACCTGGCGGCCTTGCCGGCCAAGCTCAAGGCCTGGCAGGAGCCCCGCCAGCTCGACTGGAGTTCGCTGTCGCAGGCCGACCCGTCGGTCCTGATCGGCGGCCTGGATTTCGAGCACTGAGGTGGCGATCTAGTCCACTCGCAGTCGGCAAATGGCGGTTTCCTCTTGGCCAGGCTCCAGCCAGCGCAGGCCCTGGCCGTTGTGGATGGCGTCAGGCAGGCCGAGCCACGGCTCGACGCAATAGAAGTCTGAGTCGACCCTCTCCGACCATGTGGTCACCGCATGCCATGCGATGCTGCCTGGCACGTCGAGGTCAATTTCCAGCGTTCTGCCCGGCATGGCCAGCGTGACAGGCTCGGTGCCTTGCAACACATGGAAAGTGTCTTGCAGCCGGTCATCGTCCAACGCATAGACAAAGTCACCCGTCGTCGCCGCCGTCAGCCGCCCATCCGGCTCCTGTCGTCGTCGCGTGGTTGGCGGCAGTCGCAGGCGACTCTGGCGCCGCTGCGCCGCGGGCAGTCGAAAATAGAAATGGTGGCCCGCATAGTAGGGCAGCCGCGTGTTGCCCCTGTTTTCTGTGCGCAGCGCCACTTCCAGTCCACCGTCGATCAGGCGGTAGTGCGCCTCGAAGCGGAACGCGTGCGGATAGCCGGTCCAGGTGCCGTCCGATGCTTCCAGAACCAAGGCGATGCCGCTGTCGTCGCTGCTGGCGACGGTAAAGGGCAGATCGCGCGCAAAGCCATGCTGCGGCAATGCGTGGATGGCGCCATCCGGGTCGCGCCAATGGCCGGCCTGCCCGTCGACAAAGTGCCGTCCGATAAACGGAAACAACAGCGGATTTCCGCCGCGGATCTTCGCTGCGCGTCTCCAGTCGGCCTGGTCTGGCCAGTACAGGATGTCCTCCCCGCGCAACACCCAGCGCACCAGCCGTCCGCCATGCCGCGGCGCGAGCAACAGGTAGTTTTCATCTTGCCCGATGCGGACCAGGTCCTGGTCCTGAAAGCGTTGGATGGGTAGCGAGGCCATGCTTTTGTCCGATGTTGGACTGCGCATTGTATGCGCCGTGGCTGCCCACCGTGCTGCGGCGCCCCTGTCCGCTTCAATCCCGCATATAGATCGTGTCGCGG
>Ga0079985_1168881_pt1 | contig 10183 bp, 10 predicted proteins | sample Hof3ISUMetaT_11_FD_73497 | JGI IMG/M metagenome (GOLD analysis project Ga0079985, IMG submission 73497) | Enriched soil aggregate microbial communities from Iowa State university to study microbial drivers of carbon cycling -... | ecosystem: Environmental > Terrestrial > Soil > Agricultural land... | reverse complement strand
CCTGAAACTGATGCGTGGCGATCAGCCACGCCGCGCCCACCGCGGGGGCGGTGGCGATGGCCAGCCCCAGCACCGCCACCATCAGCGAGGTCCAGACAATGAACCAGAGCGCCGCGTCGCCGCTCGCGAGCAGGCGGAACGCGGCCAGCGTGGCGGCGCCGATCTCCACCGGTCAGGCGGAGAAGGTGTGCTCGGCTGCGGGGAAGCTGCCGTCCTTCACGGCGGCCACGTAGGCGCGGATGGCGCCTTCGATCGTGGTCTGGCCTTCCATGAAGTTGCGCACGAACTTGGCCTTGCGCCCGGGGTAGACGTTGATCATGTCCTGCAGCACCAGCACCTGTCCGGAGCACTCGGCACCGGCGCCGATGCCGATGGTAGGTACCTTGAGCTGCTGCGTGATCTCGCCGGCCAGCGTGGCGGGCACCGCCTCCATCAGCACGATCTGCGCGCCTGCCTCCTGCATCGCAAGCGCGTCGCGCTTGAGCTGGGCCGCGCCTTCGTCGGTCTTGCCCTGTACCTTGAAGCCGCCGAACGCGTGCACCGACTGCGGCGTCAGGCCGATGTGGGCGCACACCGGGATGCTGCGCTCGACCAGGAACTTGACCGTCGGGGCGAGCCAGTCGCCGCCTTCGAGCTTGACCATGTGGGCGCCCGCGCGCATCAGCGCGACCGCGCTGGCAAAGGCCATTTCCGGCGTGCCGTAGGTGCCGAAGGGCAGGTCGGTCACCAGCAGCGCGGTCTGGTTGGCGCGTGCCACGCATTCGGTGTGGTAGGCCATGTGCTCAAGCGTCACGGGCAGCGTGGTCTGCTGGCCTTGCATCACGTTGCCGAGCGAATCGCCCACGAGGATGACTTCCACGCCGCAAAAATCCAGCAGTGCGCCGAAGCTGGAGTCGTAGGCGGTCAGCATGGCAATTTTTTCACCGGCGTCACGCATGGCTTGCAGACGGGTGATGGTGACGGTCTTGCGGGTGGGGTCGAGGAGGTAGCTCATGGCAGTGACGAGTCAGGAGAGAGGCGCTCGGCGTGTAGCGGCCGGCACGGCTGTCGTTATGGTTATGTACCGCCCCGGGCATCGCTCGGCTGCCCGGCTGCCGTCAGGGCGCAGCCAGGTTGAGAAAGGCCCTGCGGCCGCGCATGTTCTCGATGCGCGTCAGTAGTGTACGGAAATCCCCATCGTTGTCCACCGGGTTGAAATGGGCGGTATCCACGATCAGCACCGGGGCTTCGTCGTAGCGATGGAATAGTTCGCCGTAGGCGTCCGTGAGCCGTTGCAGGTATGACTCGTCGATGCCGGTGGCCTCGCCGGGCGCGCCACGGCGGGCGATGCGCTCGCGCAGCAATGTCGGCGTCGCTTGCAGCATGATGACCAGGTCGGTGCGCTGCGGCGGCAGCTGCAGCCGTGCGGCAATCGCGTCATAGAGCGCCAGTTCGTCTTCGGGCAGCGTCAGCGAAGCGTACAGGCGGTCCCGGGCGAAGAGGAAATTGGCCACCATGCGCTGCGTGGCCAGCAGGGCGTTCTGCCATTGCTGGAGCTGGTCGGCGCGCTTGTTCAGGCAGGCCAGCTGCAGCGGCAGCGCGTAGCGGGCCGGTTCGCGGTAGTAGCGTTCCAGGAAGGGAGTGGCGCGTACGCCGTCGAGGAGCTCCGTCGCGTGCAGCGTGTGCGCGAGGCGTTGGGCCAGCGCAGTCTTGCCGGAGCCGACCGGACCTTCCACCACGATGCGACGCAGATGTTCGAGCATATCGTTGACAACGCGGGCGTGCGGGCCCGCGGCTCAGCTGCCGCTGCCGGCCGCCAGCGCCCGCAGGCACTTGCAGGAGGAAACCTTCTCGATGCGCTGGTCGCCGACACCGGCGAGGTAGTCGATCGCCGGGCCCATGCCGGGGATCACGAGATCGGGGGCCAGTTCGAGCAGCGGCACGAGCGTGAAGGCACGTACGGTGACACGCGGATGCGGCACGGTGAGCTGTTCGTCGTTGTGCTGCTCGTCACCGAACACCAGCAGGTCGAGGTCCAGCGTGCGCGGCGCGTTGCGGAACGGGCGTTCGCGGCCGAACTGGTCTTCGATATGGTGGCAGATCCGCAGCAGTTGCGCGGCGGTGAACGAGGTCTGCACCTTGACCACCGCGTTGTAGTAGTCGTCGCCACCGGCATCGACGGGCGCGGTCCGGTACAGCGAGGACCGTGCCAGCACCGTGATGCCGACCTGCTGGGCCAGGCACACGATGGCGTCTTTCAGCGCCTGGCGGGCATCGCCCAGGTTGGCGCCGATGCCGATGAAGGCGAGTTTCATTGATGTTCCTCCGGCTGGTCGCGGCCGGCATGGACTTCCTGCCCCGCTTCCGTGTCGCTCCGGGAAGAAACTTTATCCGATTTCCGCGGACTGCGTCGGCGGCGCTTCTTGCGTGCCGGGCCCTCGCCCTCGGCCGCCGTGCCACGCGGCGTGCGCGCGCCATCGATCAGGCCTTCGCGTTCGTCGGGATCGGCGTCCTGGAAATCTTGCCACCAGCGCGACAGTTCCTCCGGCATTTCGCCGGACTGGCAGCGCAGGTGCAGGAAGTCGAAACCGGCGCGGAAGCGCGGCGACTCCAGCAGGCGGAACGGCATGCGGCCCACGCGCTTCTCGAAACGCGGCTGCATGCCCCAGATGTCGCGCATGTCGGTGACGAAGCGGCGCTGGATTGCCAGCTGGCCGGTCTGCTTTTCCAGCACGGCGTCCATGGCCGTGTTGAGCGCCGCGATCGGGTGCTCGCCGCGTGCGCGCTCGGCATTCCAGTGCTGCAGCACGTGGTGCCACAGCAGCGCGGCGAACAGGAAGCCCGGCGACACCGGCTTGCCCGACTGCACGCGGCGGTCGGTGTTGTCCAGCGCCAGCTGCACGAAGCGCTGGCCCATGGGCTGCTCCAGCGCCACGTCCAGCAGCGGCAGCAGGCCCTGGTGCAGGCCGGCCTTGCGCAGTTCCTGCAGCGATGCCCAGGCGTGGCCGGACATCAACAGTTTGAGCATCTCGTCGAACAGGCGCGCGCTGGGCACGTTGTGGATCAGCGTGGCCAGGCCTTCGATCGGCTCGCGCGTGGCCTCGTCGATGCCGAAGCCGGTCTTGGCCGCGAATCGCACCACGCGCAGCATGCGCACCGGATCCTCGCGGTAGCGCGTGACCGGGTCGCCGATCATGCGCAGCGTGCGCGCGCGGATGTCTTCCATGCCGTGATGGTAGTCATGCACGGTCTGCGCGGCCGGATCGTAGTACATCGCGTTGATGGTGAAGTCGCGGCGTTCCGCGTCTTCAGCCTGGGAGCCCCACACGTTGTCGCGCAGCACGCGGCCCGAGGCATCGATCGCGTGGGTCTTGCTGTCGAGTTCGGAGCGCTTGAGGCGCCGGCCTTCGGGCAGCGTTTCGCTGGCCACGGCATCGACCAGCGCGCGGAACGTTGAGACTTCGATGATCTCCTGCTCGCGACCGCCATAGAACGTGACGTGGACGATCTGGAAGCGCCGCCCGATGATGCGCGAGCGCCGGAACAGCGCTTGCACCTGCTCGGGCGTGGCGTTGGTGGCGACATCGAAATCCTTGGGCTTGATGCCCAGCAGCAGGTCGCGCACCGCGCCGCCGACGATAAACGCCTGGTAGCCTGCCTGTTGCAACGTGGAAGTGACTTTCACGGCATTGCGCGACAGCAGGGTCGGGTCAATGCGGTGCTCTTCCACGGTAACGATGCGCGGCGTGTGGGCGCGGCCGATGCGGCGCTGCTTGGGGCCAGGATTGCCCAGCAGGCGGTTGATGAGCTTCTTGATCACGTCAGAACAGATCCATGATGCGCCAGCCCGCGGCAGCGGCATGCTCGCGCAGGCGATCATCCGGGTTGGTGGCGATGGGCTCGCTGGCCTTTTCCAGCAGCGGCAGGTCGTTGGCCGAGTCGCTGTAGAAGTAGGTGGTGCCGAAATCGTTCCAGTGCGCGCCCTGGCTCTTGAGCCAGGCGTCGACGCGGGTAATCTTGCCTTCGCGGAAACTCGGCACGCCGTCGACCTCGCCGGTGAACTGGCTTTCCGGCTTGCCGTCGACCGTTGCCGGTTCGGTGGCGATCAGGTGCTTGATGCCGAACGCCGCCACGATCGGCGCCGTGACGAAGCTGTTGGTGGCTGTGACCACAGCGCACAGGTCCCCGGCTTCCAGGTGCTTGTAGACCAGCGCGCGGGCCTGCGGCGTCATGACGGGGTCGATCACTTCATGCATGAAGCGCTGGCGCAGGGCGTCGAGCCGGTCGCGCGAATTGGCAGCCAGCGGCGCCAGCGCAAAGCGCAGGAAAGCCTGGATATCCAGGGTGCCGGCCTTGTAGTGGCCGTAGAACTCGTCGTTCTTGCTGCGGTAGGATTCCTCGTCCACAACGCCCTGGCGCACCAGGAAGCGGCCCCATTCGTGGTCGCTGTCGGTCGGGATCAGGGTATGGTCGAGATCAAAGAGTGCCAGATTCATGGGGCGCGATTTTACCTTAAGGGAGGAGACCGGTCGGCAACGTGGCCCGCGCGACCGCTCCGGCCGGAACGAAGCAAGTGGCGATTATTCCCGGAACTCAGCGAACATTTCGCGAAGCAGGGGCAAGGTCACCGGCCGCTTGCGCTCCAGCGAGTACGTATCGAGTGCATCGAGCAGCGCCATCAGGCTGGGCATGTCGCGGTAATGGCGGGTCACCAGCCAGTGGGTGATCTCCGGGGAAAGCTGCAGTCCGCGCTCGCGTGCCGCTTGCAGCACAGCTGACATCTTGTCTTCGTCCGACAACGGCTGCACCTGGTAGACCAGGCCCCAGCCCAGCCGGGTGCGCAGGTCTTCACGCACCGGCATGGCCCGCGGCGCCAGGCCCCCGGCCACGACCAGCGCGGTGCGCACGTGCGCCCGGACTTCGTTGTAGAGCGAAAACACCGCGATCTGGCGCGCTTCGTCGAGCAGGTCGACATCATCCACCGTATAGAGCTGGCAGGACGGATCGAACAGGAAGTCCGACAGCGGGTGGTGCGGGCTCAGGTAGCGGCAGTTGATGCCGGTTTGCGGCGTGGCTTCGCACACGGCGTGCAGCAGGTGCGTGCGGCCGCAGCCCACTTCGCCCCACAGGTAGACCAGCCGGTCCACGGCGCGCTCCTGCGCGACCGCATTGGGCAGGTCGTGCAGGCGCTGCACCGCCTCGCGGTTCGAAGCCACGACGAAATTGTCGAAGGTCGAAGGCGGGGGGCTGCCAAGCTCGAGCGAAAGTTGCTTGGGACGCGGGGACATGACGTATGGCTTGCTTGCTGGGGACAGCTCGCGCGGTGCGCTTGGAATCGGCTCAAGCCGACTATTGTCCGTCATTTTTCCCGTTGCTTCCGTTATTTCCGATAAAGGTCGCTGGCCAGGTACGCGCGGCGCAGTTGCCGGGCGCCGACCAGCAATACGGCGGAAGTCGGCAGCGCCAGCAGCACGCCGAAGAAGCCGAACAGCTGGCCGAAGGCGAGCAGGGCGAAGATCACCACCAGCGGGTGCAGCCCGATGCGCTCCCCGACCAGGCGCGGCGTCAGGTAGAAGCTCTCGATGAACTGGCCGATGCCATACACGACCGCGACCGCTGCCAGCCCGTACCAGTCGCCGAACTGAAGCAGCGCGGCCAGGATCGCCAGCACCAGGCCGACGCCGAAGCCGATATAGGGAATGAAGACCGCCAGGCCCGTGAACACGCCCACGGGCACGCCGACGTCAAAGCCGGCGACGGTCAGCCCGATCGAATAGATCGAGGCCAGGATCACCATCACCAGGATCTGGCCGCGCAGGTACTGCGACAGCAGCACGTCGGTCTCGCTGGTGAGTTCGCGCACCTTGGGCACCCAGCGGCGCGGCACCAGGCCTTCGATGCGCCGCATCACCATGTGCCAGTCCATCATCAGGTAGAACATGACGATCGGAACGATGAACAGCAGGCCAGCCACTTCGATCAGGGCCGAGCCCGAGACCTTGGCATAATTCAGGAACACCGCCAGCAGGTCTTCGGGGCTGGCCGAGAAACGGTCCGACAGCATGCTGCGCAGGCCCGGGAAATCGAAGCGCACGCGCACGCCGAAGTCGGCCAGGCGCGGCGCGACCACGGCGTTGAGCTTCTTCAGCAGCACCGGCAACTGTTCGCGGACCTGGGGGATTTCCCGCTGCAGCACGGCGATCAGCAGCAGCACCAGCACCACGCCAATCACCAGCAGCAGCAGGATCATCAGCGTCACGCCGATGGCGCGCGGTATGCGCCGGCGTTGGAGCCAATCGACGCCCGGGGTCAGGATGTAGGCAAAGATGAACGACAGCAGGAACGGCGTCAGGATCGGCGCCAGGGCGACGATGGCCGCAAACAGGCCAGCGGCGACCACAATCCACAGCAGGATGCGCTTGGTCTCTTGGTTCAGCAGGGGAGCGTTCATCGGTGGGCGCATAGGATGGAATGGCGAAACTGGTAGCCGGGCGCCTGTATCCGTTAAAATCGCGATTCTACTGGACTCGCGCCCGCCCCCTGCTGTTGCCGGGGCCGCCGGAGCGGCGAATTCACCACTTTATCTCCTCTGACACAAGCAGGTTCCCATGAGCGCTTCCCCGACCGCCGGCCAGGCAGGCCTTTCCTACCGCGATGCCGGTGTTGACATCGATGCCGGCGATGCCCTGGTCGACCGCATCAAGCCGTTTGCCAAGCGGACCATGCGCGAAGGCGTGATGGCCGGCATCGGCGGTTTTGGCGCGTTGTTCGAGCTGTCGAAGAAGTACCAGGAGCCCGTGCTGGTGTCGGGCACCGACGGCGTGGGCACCAAGCTCAAGCTGGCGTTCCAGCTGAACCGCCACGACACCGTGGGCCAGGACCTGGTGGCCATGAGCGTCAACGACATCCTGGTGCAGGGCGCCGAGCCGCTGTTCTTCCTCGATTACTTCGCCTGCGGCAAACTCGACGTGGACACCGCCGCCACCGTCATCCAGGGCATCGCCCGCGGCTGCGAACTGTCGGGCTGCGCGCTGATCGGCGGCGAAACCGCCGAAATGCCGAGCATGTACCCGGACGGCGAATACGACCTGGCTGGCTTCGCGGTCGGCGCGGTGGAAAAGCGCAAGATCATCGACGGCACCACCATTGCCCCGGGCGACGTGGTGCTGGGCCTGGCTTCGTCGGGTGCGCACTCCAACGGCTATTCGCTGGTGCGCAAGATCATAGAAGTGGCCAGGCCGGACCTGAACGCCGACTTCCACGGCCAGCGCCTGCAGGACGCCATCATGGCGCCGACGCATATCTACGTGAAGCCGCTGCTGTCGCTGATCGAAACGCTGCCGGTCAAGGGCATGGCCCACATCACCGGCGGCGGCCTGACCGAAAACGTGCCGCGCGTGCTGCCGCAGAACACCACGGCCGTGCTCCACCGCGACGCCTGGACGCTGCCGCCGCTGTTCCAGTGGCTGCAGTCGCAGGGCCGCGTGGCGGACGACGAAATGCATCGCGTGTTCAACTGCGGCATCGGCATGGTGGTGATCGTCGCCAAGGAAGATGCCGAACGTGCGATCCGTCATCTGCAGGCTGCCGGCGAAGCCGTGTGGCAGATCGGCGAGATCCGCGAACGCGCGGAAGGCCAGGCGCAGACCGTGGTGGTCTGACGACCGGCTTGTCCTCTGCCGGTTTTCCGGCATGGCGACGGTGAGATGCGAAAGGGCACATGCATTGCATGTGCCCTTTTTGATTTTGGGCTTTGGCGAGGCTGGACCGGACCGCCCGGCAAAGCCGAAGCCCGCAGCGCTATCCCTTCAGCCTCGTCAGCAGATTCATCAGCTTCAAGGCACTGCCTGCATAAGGCGGCTGAAACAGCTTCTGCACCAGCGACACCGGCCCCTGATAAAACACCGGCCGCAGCTTGGAGAAGGTATTGAACCCCTCCCGACCGTGGTAGTGCCCCATCCCGCTCGGCCCGACGCCGCCAAATGGCAGGTCGTGCTGCGCCACGTGCAGCAGCGCATCATTCACCGATACGCCACCGGACATCACGTGCGTGATGTAGTACCGCTGCAGCGCCTTGTCATGCGTGAACGGGTAGATCGCGAGCGGCCGGTCATGGGCGTTGATGTAGTCCGCCACTTCCTGATGATCGCGATAGGTGCGGATGGGCAGGATCGGCCCGAAGATCTCGCGTTGCGACACCAGCATGTCTTCGCGGGGATCAAGCACCAGGCAAGGCGCGAACTTGCGCGTCGCGGCGTCGCCGGTGGCCAGCTCGACGATCGTTGCCCCTTTTGCCCTGGCATCCTCGAGCGTCGCATGCAGGCGGTCATAGGCGCGCTGGTCGATGATGGCCGTGTAGTCGTTGCTGTTCAGGTCGGGGAAGCGCTCGGCAATCAGCCGCCTGGCATGCGCGACGAACGCGTCCACCGCGCCCTCGGGCAGGAAGACGTAGTCGACATTGGTGCAGATCTGCCCGGCATTGAACAGCTTGACCCACAGGATGCGCTCGGCGGCGGTCTGGACGGGAAAGTCCGGCGCCACGATGGCGGGGGCCTTGCCGCCCAGCTCCAGCGTGACCGGCGTGAGGTTGCGCGCCGCATTGGCCATGACCGCGCGGCCCGTCGCGCCCGAGCCGGTGAACAGCAGGTGGTCGAAGGGCAGCGAGGAAAAGGCCGGCCCGCGCCCGCCGCCATCTTCGAAGAATTTCAGCTTGTCTTCGGGGAAGTAGCGCGGGCTGATGCGCGCCAGCAGCTGCGCGAGGTGGCGCGAGTTTTCCGACATCTTGACCATGGCGCGGTTGCCAGCCGCGAAGATCGCGGCAAGCGGGCAGAACGCCAGGTTGAGCGGAAAATTCCACGGCACGATCACCCCGACCACGCCCAGCGGCTGCGGGATGACGCGGTTGCGCGCACCCGGGTACATCAGCCTGTCGATATGGCGCCGTTGCGGCTTCATCCACTTGCGCAACTGCTTGCGGGCGTCGCGGATCGATTCGAGCGCGACGAAGAACTCCGCGAACAGGGTCTCGAATTCGGAGCGGCTGCCGTAGTCGCGTCCGATCGCTTCGACGATCTGCGCGCGGTTTTCCTTGAGCATGCGCGACAGCATGGTCAGGTCGGCGATCCGTTGCGCGTGGCCAGGCTCGGGGTCGGCGAGATAGGCCTGCCGCTGACGCGCAAAACAGGCCTGGAATTCTTCCGGCATCACCACGTGATCGGCTGGCAGGTCAATGGCTCCCACGGGGTCTCCTGTTGATTGTTTCAGGCGTCCTGATGCGCTGCGCGCGTCAGGGATTGCCAGGGGCTGTGGCATCGGTGGCGGCGTCCTGGTCGCCGTAAGCCTGTCCGCCGAAGCGCAAGGCCGTATGCTGGCGCTGCGAGTGGCGCAGCGGGTAGAACATCTGCGCGGCCCAGTGCTCGGCGCCGAAGCGGCGATCATCCTCCAGTCCGACCTTCGCGGGGTACTGGCGGGTGATGTGGGCCGTGCCGAACAGCACATCCCAGAAGAACAGCAGGTTGCCGAAGTTGCCCTTGTAGTGGCCGATGCCGTCGGCATTGGTCAGTGCATGGTGGGCCCAGTGCGTGGCCGGCGTGGAGATGGTCCGTTCGACCACCCACATCAGCGGCCGCAGCACGCGGATGCGGTACAGCGGCGCGTCCCAGGGCCAGGCGCAGTGCGCGCCGAGGATCACCATCATCTTGACCACGATGTACACGGCGTAGACCTTGCCGAAGCCGAGATACAGCAGCACCCCGGCGCTCCACAGCCCCGGCATCATCAGGTAGTAGAAGAAATTGTTCCGGTACGTGATGCGGATGCTCATGTACGACGCCGAGTGGTGCGCGCGATGCAGCGGCCACAACCACGGCGAATGGGATGCGCGGTGCCACCAGTACTGCGTCATGTCGTCGGCGACCAGCAGGATCGCGGTCATGGCCCACCACGGCAGGTGGGACCACGCACCCCGCATGCCGGGCATGAAGGCGTTGCACAGCCAGTTGGCGCCGAGCAGCGCGAGCGGCTGGGTCACGGCGACCAGGCTGACGAACATCAGCACTTCGAGCTTGGTGTCGTTGGCGTCGGCGCGCACGCCTTGCCGGTAGCGCCGCGTGGCAAATTCCATGACGGCAAAGCCAAGGATGATACTGCCGATCAGCAGGTTCTGTAGCTGCAGGTTCATGCGGGTTGTCTCCGATCTCTTCGA
>Ga0079985_1012430_pt1 | contig 10227 bp, 17 predicted proteins | sample Hof3ISUMetaT_11_FD_73497 | JGI IMG/M metagenome (GOLD analysis project Ga0079985, IMG submission 73497) | Enriched soil aggregate microbial communities from Iowa State university to study microbial drivers of carbon cycling -... | ecosystem: Environmental > Terrestrial > Soil > Agricultural land... | reverse complement strand
CGGCGGCAGAATCCATTATGCAAAGGAAGTTTCTGGATTAGTAGTGAAGGAGGGAGCCATCAAAGGCGTTCAATGTAAGGAAGAAAAACATGAAGCTGACATTGTAGTCTTGAACCTGCCCCCAACTGCTCTGAAAAAAATATCGATCGATCGGGACGTGAAAGAAGAAATCGCTCCGTATTTAGATCAGTCGGCTCACTACGCTTATGTATACGATATCCAATTGTCCAAACAACTTCGCAGCGACATTATGAATTTGCTGGATATTGACAATCGCGTATATTTCAACATCTACAGCTTGAATAACTCTTCGTCTGTTCCAAACGGTGCTGGGATGATTAATGCCCTGCGCTTTCTTTCAGCTTCCGAGCAGGAAAGCGACGAGCATGCAGGCGTCTCAACAAATCGTGGAGGATATCCTTGATCGTGTATACCCAGATTGGAAAGCCTATGTGGTTGGCAAACGAATTATTAAACGTGCGATGGTGAATGGAATTGCTAGACGAACGGGGAGCAAGCTGCTTCCGCTTCAAAGTAAGTCAACAAGCGGACTTTATTTTGTCGGGGATTCCACGGAAGGCCGGGGATCGCTAGGAGTACCCTGCTATGACAGTGCATATACGGTAGCTGGTATCGTTTCGAGCGGACAATAATACTACTTGAGAAGGAGGAATCGAAACTTGTCAAATGGAAAAGAAAAAATACTGGATGCGTCTTTGCGGGAATTTGCCGAAAGGGGATTTGACGGTGCGAGAATCGATCGAATTGCTGCAAACGCTGATGTGAATAAAGCTTTAATTTACTATCATTTTAAAAATAAAGAGGAGTTATATTTATCTACAATTAATGACTTGTTTTTAAGGGCGAAGCCTGATTCACTGGAGATGAGCGGTTTAACTATCCGTGAAAAAATGTTTGGAGTAATCGAACAATTTATTTGGTTTCTTCATGAAAATCCGTACTTTGTCCAAATCATGGATCATAGCGTTCACCAGGACAAGGATATCTTCAAGGGCTTGCACGAACAAAATATTTATTTTGAAGCAGTGATTGCGCTATACGAAGAAGGCCTGAACAAAGGTGAATGCCGACAGGTCGAACATATTGTCGATTGTGTCGTTAGTTTGCTTGGAGCAAGTTACTTTTATTTCTCCCATCGTAATGCTGTAAAAAAATTTTACGTTGATTTGAAGGAAACGGACATTGTAGGAATACACGTCAGAACGTTAAAAGAAATCGTATCGAGGGTGTTGTTCGAATGAGGACATCGATTAAATTGTTTGGTGAGGAGAATGAAAAATGATACTAGGTTTATATGAAGCTCATCTACCAGTTAAGAATCTTGAGGATTCAATAAAGTTTTACCAAAGTCTTGAGTTGAAAGTTGCTTGGAAAGATGACGATTCAGTATTTTTCTGGATTGAAGAAGAAAAAAGTTGGCTAGGACTATGGGAAGGTTCGGAACATAAGCTACCTTATCATCCTTCTATTAGACATATTGCCTTTCGAGTAGATTATGAATTCTTAAAACAGTCTATTCAATGGTTGAATAGCCGAGGTATTCAACCTGTCCCATTTGGAAACCGCAGTAACGTTGAGCCATTTGTTCGCCCTTACCAAGGAAATGCCTCTGTATATTTTGAAGATCCAGATGGTAACTCTCTAGAATTTATATGTTATATAGAAGTACCAGTTCATTTAAGAAAAATTACTGATAAATTATCAATAGAAGAGTGGGAAAAAAATTCAAAACACTCGTAACCCTGTTCCGTATGGGTTACAATGGAAATACAATTGAATCTTGGGATTCTCATCATGATCGGTTTTGGCACATTTATCATTGCACTTTTAACATACAACGGAAATAGCTACAAGAGAAAGTAAAATCCCGCCCCTAGGTTACCGCCCAAGGTGGGATTTTCTGTTTCGTAAAAAAGATTCAAGGGGGTAACATGAAAACTCACATTTTTATGATTCGGCATGCTGAATCTCCATTTGTTTTTGGTGAAGAAAGATCCAGAGGGTTATCTGAGGATGGTTTTCAAGCAGCGATGAAGGTTGCAGACATTTTAGGATCGGAAGAAATACATTGTGTTATTTCAAGTACTTATGAAAGGGCGAAACAGACAGTTGAATTTCTAGCGGATAGAAAGAACTTGCCAATAATAGAATATGAAGAGCTACGGGAGCGCCCTATTAAAGGATTGGATTATAAATCGTCATGGGAGGATCTATTGAAAGCGATTGAAAAATCATTCAGTGATCTTGATTATGCGCTTGAAGGGGGAGAATCCACAAGGCAAGCCCAACAAAGGGCGATCCCTATTATTTTTAGGTTGCTTGATGAATATAAAGGAAAAAACATAGCAATTGGTACGCATGGGAACATCATGACAATTATTATGAATTATTTTGATAAGAATTATGGTTATGATTTTTGGAACAGTACTTCAAAGCCAGATATATATAGAATGACTTTTTTGGACGGTCAATTACAGAATATTGATCGATTATGGAAGAGTGATTAATATGCCGTGGGGTTGAAATTATGAAAATTAGAGAAGCCAATATTATAGATGTTGAATGGATTGCGCATGTCCATTTAGATTCATGGAGATCAACCTACAAAGGTATTATTTCTGAGTCCTACCTTTCTAATCTTTCACTAGAGAATCGGATGGAAAATTGGATATGGACTTTTAATAATCTAATTCAGGATGAGTCAATATTTATTGCAGTGGATACCAATGAAGGAATTGTTGGATTTTCAAATTCCGGAAAAAACCGAAATAGTGAGTTTGAGCATGATGGAGAACTATATGCTATTTATCTTTTGAAAGGACACCAGAGACAGGGAATTGGACGATTACTCGTTCAAGCAGCTGTACAAGCTTTGAAGGAAAAGGGTTATAAATCAATGATGGTATGGGTATTAGAGGATAATCCATCATTAGGATTTTACCAAAGAATAGGCGGCACTGTGATCGGGAGGAAAAAAATAAATATTGGTGAAGATGAATTTGTTGAATTGGCTGTTGGATGGACAAATTTAGATGATATTGTGTGAGTAGCGATTGAACCGTTAATTAAATGACTGAAGAAACCTACAAGTTAGGAGTAACATATTATGAACTATAATATCGTTGGGATAAGAGAAAATTCTGAATTAGCTGAACAAGCAATTCAGTACTTTTCAGAACGTTGGGGCATTGATGAAAAAATATACCGGGATTGTATTATTAACAGTTTGGAAACCACCAGTAACTTACCCCGCTTTTATTTGATGATGGAAGGTAATCGAGTAATTGGAGGATTTGGATTAATCACGAATGATTTTATTAGTAGACAAGACCTATTTCCATATTTGTGTGCTTTGTATATTGAGGAAGATATGAGGGGTAATGAGTTAGGCTCCGTACTGCTAGAACATGGAAGAAAAGAATCGAGAAGACTAGGGTTCGATAAGCTTTATCTTTGTACTGATCATAACGACTATTATGAAAAGTACAATTGGAAATTAATTGGAGAAGGATATCATCCATGGAATCATGTAAGTAAGATCTATGAAGCTGACACAATAAGTGATTAAGTGAATGGAACTTTTTGGAGGTTGATTCAATGATGGAGAAAACTATAAGATCATTTGACGATTTAATGATTATGCTTGATCAGAGGTTTCGATCACCAGAGCAATTTTGGGATCCTTTTTATACGAATAGGGAAAGGCCAGTGCCTTTCTTTAAAAGTGCACCAGATGAAACTTTGGTTTCTTATTTTACAAAAAAGCTAATTAAATCTGGTAAAGCTATGGATTTAGGATGTGGTCCAGGTAGAAACTCAATTTATCTAGCACAACAAGGTTTTGATGTTGCTGGTTATGATATTTCAAGAGTAGCAATCCAATGGGCACAAGAGCGAGCGATGGAGAAAGGTTTACATATTAATTTTGAATGTAAATCAGTGTTTGAGTTAGATGTTGTTGGTGAATATGATCTTGTTTATGATTCAGGATGTTTACATCATTTGCTACCCCATCGAAGAGTTCAATACCTTGAAATGATCTACCAATCACTTAAATCTACAGGACTTTTCGGAATAACATGTTTTAGACCAGGTTTTGGGGGGCTAGGTGGTCCCGAGCGTGAAATGTCTGATTGGGATGTATATGAAGAGGGGACGATGAATGGAGGATTAGCGTTTTCAGAGGAGAAAATTAAATATATATTGGAACCTTACTTTGATTGTATTGAATTTCGCGCAGTCAACGAATCAGATAACGATGATATGTTTGGAGTACCTTTCCTATGGGGTTCTCTTTGGAAGAAGAAGTAGAGGGGTTATGAAATAAGGAAACCCCAAAACTTCGACAAATCCGAGAACACGAAATAAACCATACAAATAAAGGGATTATTTAATCCTTTAGAGAATGTTAATGAATGTGAATCGAGGAACCAAGAGAATTTGTCGGATATAAATGTTCCCGAGACTTCGATGAAAGGGAAAAATCAATATGAGTCATCAGTACAATTTGCAATTCGAAAAACTGTGTAGCATTTTAGATCTTGGGAAATTACAGAATCCTCCCGAAGAAATATCGGGAGGGTTGTTGCATAGGATGTTTGCAATCGATACGACAAGTGGGAAATATGCAGTTAAAGCATTGAACCCACAGATTATGGCCAGACCCACAGCCCTGAATAATTTTATTAGATCTGAAAGAATTGCGAACATTGTGGCAACTAACGTGCCTGCTCTACCTGCAAAAACTATTGGTGGCGAGTTTATACATAACCTTGATGGTCAATATTACCTTATTTTTGATTGGATCGATGGGTATAGCCTTAATTCAAAAGATATTAATAATGTTCATTGTGAGTTTATGGGGGCAATTCTTGCTAATATTCATAATACAGATTTTTCGCAAATGGATATTGCGGATGATCCTTTTACTACTATTGATGAAATCGATTGGAACTTCTATTTATGTGAAGGACAAAGAAGTAATTCAGCTTGGGTCAATCAATTACAACATTCTATTGAAAAACTGTATACCTGGAGTGTGAGTGCAAAGAGGTCATATACTACGTTGGCAACTGATACAGTTATCAGCCACGGGGATTTGGAACCAAAGAACGTAATGTGGTCTCAAGATAACCCCACAATTATAGATTGGGAATCGGCCGGGCATATTCATCCGATGCATGATTTAATAGAAACTGCTTTCTATTGGTCAGAAGGTGAACTGGGTGGAATAAACAGAGAAAGGTTTATTTCTTTTATAAGAGGATACCAAAGTAAAGTTGGGACTCTCCAAGCGGATTGGCGAATGATCTTAGAACACGGTTACTTAGGTAAGCTTGGTTGGCTAGAATATAGTTTGAAACGATCGTTGTGGATTGAATGCACAGACGAGAAAGAGCAACAGATGGGGACATTACATGTAACAGCTACGTTAAATACCCTAAAAGATTATGAAGATGTGTCTCCCCTAGTTGAATACTGGCTAAATAATATAAATAAAAATCTATAGGTAATTCAAATTTTATTTGAGAGGAAACGAAGAAGTCAAGCAGGGGTGAGTATTTATGGATTTTCGCCGTTTTCACTTAGACGATTTAGATGAGGTAATAACCTTACATTTTGCTGGGCTTGATCAATTCGGTGTGAATTTAGGTGTAGGGTCCTGGGATAATGATATAACATCAATACATGATACTTACCTGAAGGATAACGGTGACTTTATTGTTTGTTGTATGGATGGAATGCTTATTGGATGGGGGCCTTGAAAAGGATTGATGAAGAAAAGGCGGAAATAAAAAGGATGAGAGTTAGTAAGCAATATCAAAGAAGAGGAATTGGAAAAACGATATTGAACTTGCTAGAAGAATCAGCTAGATCCAAGGGATATACAAGACTAATTCTTGATACGACTGTTAACCAAATTCCGGCACAAAGGCTATATGAGAACAAGGGATATGTTGAATATAAGCGTGGGAATAGCGGAATTGAAACGATATATTATGTAAAGCATTTATGGGAAAAGCATGCCAATAAACTCGAAAAAGCTTAACAAATAGTATGATTGACACCCGGAGGAAGATTTAAAAATGATACCCAAACATTTCGTATCTGCAGCCGCAATCGTTTTGAATGATAATCGAGAGATATTACTTATACGGGGGCCTCAGCGAGGTTGGGAAATGCCGGGAGGTGTAGTAGAGGAAGGGGAAACCTTGGCCGAGGCGGCCATTAGAGAAACGAAAGAGGAGTCTGGGGTAGATATAGAAATTATCAAGTTCTGCGGGATATTCCAGAATGTAAGGGACTCTATAGTTAATACATTATTTATAGCCAGACCGGTAGGAGGTCGCCCTATCGCAACCGAAGAAAGTTTGGAAACAGGATATTATCCGATAGAAGTTGCCCTAGAGATGGTATCTTGGATGAATTTCAGGCAAAGAATTGAATATTGCCTAGATGGGGATAGTCATCCATTTTATGTGGAGTTTTAAAGTCAGGGGTTCGAATTCTTACATTAAAAGGAGTATATTAAATGATCTTATCTGATAAAACAATAAGAAGATTACTAGATCAGGGAGAACTACTCATTAGTCCCTTAGATGATGATCAAATCCAAATCTCAAATCCACGAATGGGCAAACAAATTCAGCCTGCAAGTGTTGACTTAAAGTTAGGTAAACATTTTCTGAAAATAGACGAAAACGATAACCCCTTTATTGATTTAGAACATCCGGCTAGTTATGTCTCTATTGAAAGGGAGGAAATTATTCTGCCACCGCATTCATTTATTCTTGCAACTACGATGGAATATATTAAGTTGCCGAACAATCTAACAGCTTTCGTCGAAGGAAGAAGTTCAATTGGAAGAATGGGATTATTCATTCAAAATGCAGGGTGGGTTGATCCAGGCTTTGAAGGTGAGATTACTTTAGAATTATATAATGCTAATCAACTTCCCATTAAGCTAAGTGCAGGACGGAGAATATGTCAGCTTGTATTTGCTCAAATGGATCAAGAAGCTCAATATCCTTATCATGGGAAATACCAAGGCCAAAGAAAGGCAACGGGAAGTCGTGTTTATTTTGATATAGAGAATAGAAATAAGTGATTGGAGGATGGATCAGATTAACGGAGGAACCATGGAGAACATTAAAGCTGTTATATTTGATTTAGACAATACACTTTTAGATAGGATGAAGACATTTAGAGACTTCACTACTTCATTTGTAGAAGTGTATTTTAGTCACCTTAATGAAGCAGAAGATATCATCGCTCGCATTGTTGAGCTTGATCAAGACGGGTATAAGGACAAAAATGAACTATTTATAGAGTTGCTTGATGAACTACCTTGGAAAGTAAAGCCTGAATTAATTGAATTACTGGAATACTACTCGAAGCACTATGTACGAAGTGCCTGTTTAATGGAAAGTGCAATCGAGATTGTTCAATACATTAAAGGTTCATACAAGGTAGGATTAATTACAAATGGCAAGACCTTCATTCAATATGGGAAGATAGATCAGCTTGGAATTCGTAATCTTTTTGATTTCATTCTCGTATCGGAAGAAGCTGGGATTAAGAAACCCCATTCAGGTATATTTCAAAAGGCAGTAGAGCAGTTAAATTTAAGGGCAGACCAGTGCGTGTATATTGGCGATCATCCAGTGAACGATATTGAAGGGGCAGGTAAGACAGGGATGTCTACAATTTGGTTTGAAGTAAATCAGCCATGGAAAGAAGAAGTAACCATAGAACCCAATTATAGAATAAAGCATTTAAGAGATTTGGTTGAGATACTCTAGGAGGAGGCAACATCTGTAACGCTATATAGGGGATTTTTTTTGGGATGAAGGACATGAAGTTGGGGAATTCATAATCAGATTCAATGTACATAAATGAAAGTGGGTAGTCTCATGGAGGAAAAAAGAATTGCTGCTGAGCGAGCAGTTGATTATATTCAAGAAAATATGATCGTAGGTCTAGGTACGGGTTCAACCGCTTATTGGGCAATTCAAAAATTAGGAAGAAGGGTTCAAGAGGGACTCCGTATAAGGGCGATTGCAACATCCATTCAGTCTGAAGATCTTGCAAAGAAACTTGGAATACAGTTGATTTCTTTTTCTGATATAAGTGAAATTGATATCACAATTGATGGTGCTGATGAAGTGGATTATAAATTGAATTTGATAAAGGGTGGAGGAGGCGCATTATTACGAGAAAAAATCGTTGCTTCGACCAGTAAACAATTCATAGTTGTTGTCGATGAAAGCAAGTTAGTAACGACCTTTGGTAAATTTCCTCTTCCTATAGAGATTGTAAAGTTCGGATCTGAAGTAACCATAAAAAAGCTCCATATGTTGGGTTGTGACGCAAGATTAAGAAAGATTGATAACAAAGCTTTTATAACAGACAATGGAAATTTGATCGTTGATTGTCATTTTGGAAGTATTGATAACCCTCAACAACTTCATAATCTGATTAATCTGATTCCAGGTGTAGTGGATAACGGGTTATTCGTAAATATGACGAGAAAAGTAATAGTTGGATATCGGAACGGAGAAATTAAGGAACTCTAAATAATCTAGGGGAGGTAATTCAATGATGAACGATCCTAGCACAGCATTACTCTTGGCATTAATTATACGGATTTTATTCTATCTTGTTACTGTATGTATCTTTTTGGTTATCGTTTACTTTGTCACTCGAGCAGCAATAAACAACTCGAGATTGAATCAGAAGATTGAACAAATGAGAAATGAAATATCAACAATAAATTACAAATTAGAATCAATCCAATCATTCTCCAATAAATCAGAGGATCGTAATATAAATAGTCAGCAACGTGATACATAAACTCTGGCACAAAAACAATCGATAAACTGAGTATGGTTTAGGTTGAAACTGAAAAAATTATTTTTGGGGTATGAAACATTTATTAATATATGAAAGGGGTCATCCAGTTGGATAGTATAATTGAAAATCTACAATACAAAAAATTTAACGCAAAAAGAGCCGGTTCCCTTGTTGGTACGATTACGGAAGTGTCAGAATATCTTAGATTGCTTTATGAGAGCCGTTCATATGGGGCTTGCTCTGCTTGCAATGGGACTGGAACTTTGACCGATGTTGAACCCAGTCGTATGATCGCAACCGAGTTATCACTTAAACATGGAGCCGTACTTTTATGGGCGGGTACTGTTTGCAAGCCTGTGTCGATGATCAAACAATTAGCCCAAATGATCGGGATTGATTATGTAAAGCCACTTGCCGAGCAGGATAAACGGTTTATTGATATATTGCTCTACGGATACGATAAGGAGCCTGTTACATATGTTCACAAGAAAGAGCAATTGAAAGGATTCTATCGTGGATGTGTAAACGATTTGCGGTATATGCGTGATGCGGGTACGAAAAGCAAAGGAAACCTTAGGGCGATTGAATATTTCTCAGGCAAAGTTAACTGCCCGGAATGTAACGGTAGTAAGCTGAGCTCTGAGAGTTTAGCAATAAAGTTACAAGGCCAATCCTTTGTAGAGGTTTCGAGCTTGCCTATATCAGATTTGCTATTGTTTATTCGAAGATTACCTGCTTCGCTCGACGTGCATGAATTGAAGAATTCTAGTCAATTGATTGAGGAGATTGAATTGCGATTGATCTACTTAAATAATATTGGACTCAAGGCCCTGTCCGCCTGTTAATGAATAGGAGGTGTTTGAATGTTGGACATGGAAGAATTATTTAGACAATCGTCAACTCATAAGGAGCTATTCAATGAGATTAGTACCTTATGTCTTTCATTTCCTGGGACTAGTGAACGCAATAGTCACGGTGCACCGACATTTTTCATAAATGATAAACTATCTTATGTGCAATATCGTGTTAATCATCATGGGGATGGAAGAATTGCGCTCTGGTGTTCCGCACCTGCTGGTATTCAATCTTTATTAATAGATACAACACCCGAAATATACTTTAGACCACCTTACGTTGGACATTTGGGTTGGGTTGGAATGAGACTTGATAAAAATGTTGATTGGGTAGATATATCTGGAATGATTAAAGAAGCGTATCTTAATAGAGCGCCAAAAAAATATAAGGAAATGATGAGAAAGATTACATGACCTATTTCATTTCATTGGAGCGACCGCCCTGGCGGTCGCTTCGTTGTTTCAACCGGGTTTTGGAAATTCGACTACTAATTCTTGC
>Ga0079985_1000767_pt1 | contig 10233 bp, 11 predicted proteins | sample Hof3ISUMetaT_11_FD_73497 | JGI IMG/M metagenome (GOLD analysis project Ga0079985, IMG submission 73497) | Enriched soil aggregate microbial communities from Iowa State university to study microbial drivers of carbon cycling -... | ecosystem: Environmental > Terrestrial > Soil > Agricultural land... | reverse complement strand
CCGTCAGTTCCGCGGCGAGGCGCTGGCGCCGGACGTCAGTCATGGCGCCAAGATAGAGCGCGTCGCACTGGCTCGCGACCGGGTCCGCCATGACATCGACCTCCCGCGGGCGCACCTGCCGGCCGTTGCCCAGGGTAGCGCCCTCAAGCAGGCGCGCCGGATACCGGCTGGCGTTGTCCACGCACAGGCGGATCGACTCTCGCTCCGCTGGCCAGCGCGCATAGCCGAGCAGGCTGAAGACCACGCGCGCCACCATGTCGACGCGTTGCGGGGCCGGCTGCGCGGTGACGCCCGGGGGCAGCACGGCGGGGACGATGGCAAGCACGGCGACCATCAGCGGCCGCAGGCAGTAACGAAGGAAGGTTGGGTTCCGCCTGGAGCGGATGGCTGGGGCGCGAGCCATGAGATGGGCGAGTGTGCGTATGGCCTGATCGGGTTGTCTGGGACGGCTCCCGTCTTCTGGTCTTGATCGGTCCGGGACGGAGGAGGGGCGGTTCCCGGATTGCCAGAGGCAGTTATCGGCACGATCGCGGCAATCCTGAATCGCAATCGAGTTTCGCGGCACCCTGTGCGCACGAATGCGCGTGGCGCATAGAATGCAGGCTTTGGCGCGCAGCGCCCCCTCCCGCACAGCAAAGATGAACTTCCTGCCGATTCTCCTGTTCCTGCATGTGATGGCCGCCGTCGTCTGGGTGGGCGGCATGTTCTTCGCTTACCTGTGCCTGCGCCCGGTTGCCGGCCAGGTGCTGGAACCGCCGTCGCGATTGCGTCTCTGGCACGGCGTTTTTGACCGCTTCTTCCGTTGGGTATGGCTGGCATTGGCGCTGATCCTGCTCAGCGGCGGCGCCATGATGGCCCAGGCCGGCGTGACTTCGGCCCCGCCGAACTGGCACCTGATGGCAGGCATCGGCGTGGTCATGGCGGCGATCTTCGTCTTCGTCTTCTTCGGCCCCTATCCGGTCTTGCGGCGTGCCGTGCAAGCCGGCGAATGGCCCGTCGCCGGCGCTGCGCTCAACCGGATCCGGCAGGCGGTCGGCATCAACCTGGTGCTGGGCCTGATCAATGTCGCGGTAGCCACGCTGGGGCGATTTTCCGGCTGATGGCGTGAGGCGCCACGGGCCCGGGGAACTGTCGGCCTGCTGTGCTAGTCTTCCCAGACACGCATTGCGAGGAGGTGGATCATGACGAGCGAGTCCCGTTCCGGCCTGAAGGCTTTCGTGCAGACCGCGCCCCAGGCGGGCCGCTATGTCTGGATCATTTCACTGGTCGATTTCAATGCCCAGCAGATCCGGCGCACCATTGTTTCCGACGATACGTTCACCACATCGGATGCGGCGCGTGTCGCTGGCGATGCCGAACTGAAGGCCATGGCGGCGGACCACTAGTCCACCACGCCGTCGTGCCGCGGCACGACGGTCGCCTGTGCCTGGATACCCTTTCTTACAACGGGTGGACGCCCGTGGGCGTTAGACTTGAGTCACATCCACAAAAAGAAGGGGTTTCCATGACGAATCGTTTTCGCGTCCTGCCGCGCGCGGTCCTGCTTGCGGCCTTCATCTGCGGCGGACTGGCCGCTGGATCCGCCGCGCAGGCCCAGGTCTCGGTCAACATTGCCATTGGCGTGCCGCCGCCGGCACCGCTCTATGAGGTCGTGCCCGCACCGCGTCCCGGCTATGTCTGGGCGCCGGGCTACTGGGACTGGGACGATCACTACCACAAGCATGCGTGGAAGCAGGGACGCTGGGAGCGCGAACGCGCTGGTTACGTCTACGAGTCTCCGCGCTGGATCCAGTCGCGCGACGGCTGGGTGCTGGTGCCCGGCCGCTGGGATGATCACCGCGGCAAGGGCAAGAAGGATAAGGGGTATCACTGCCCGCCGGGCCACGCCAAGAAGGGCGAGTGCTGAGCGAATGGCGGATGTCAGGCCTGGGCCACAGCCTTCACGACAAGAGCCGTGCGGGATGCCGTGCTACGATCCCCGCAACGGTAGTTCGACGCGACTGGGGGCCGTCAGGCCCGCCTGCAGCCGACACGGAGAGACGGACCATGGCCAAGCATGTTTTCACGCGTGCCCAGTATCTCGACATCCTCAATGACAGCTTGCGCAACCATCCGGGCTGGCGGCCCGGGATGGCCTTTGTATTCCTGCCGCCAGGCGCCGATGCCAGCCAGGCAACGGCCGTCGGATGCACGGGCCCGCTCGAGGCCATCCCGGTGTATGCGGAAATCCAGCGCGTGGCGGCGGACCTCATCGAGGTGAGGGAAGGGCGCTAGCGCGGTGCGGGCCGCAGTCCAGACCGCGCTGCGCGCGGGCCTTACTCTTCGTCGTCGTCCTCGTCTTCCTCGTCGCCGAGGAATTCGCGGCGCAACATCCAGTTGGCGATCGCTTCGTCGCAGATCTTCTTGAACTTCTGGCGGTCCGGCATCTTGTCGAACATCGCGAAGTTGACCAGCGCCATGCCCGCATCGGTGATGTAGAACATGCGGCGCGGATCGTCAGGGTGGACGATGCGTCCGTCGATGCCGCCTTCGTCACTGTCGGCCGGCATATCTTCGAGTTCGACCACGCGGCACGTGAAGCGCGGGGTGCGCGTATGGGTCAGGTACTCGAACTCGTCGTGCAGGACTTCTCCGCCCCGCCCGGCGGCGATCGCAAAGCCCCAGATGAAGCGCGGCATGGGCAGGTCGGACAGTTCTTCAAGTTCGTCCATGGTGTTCTCCGTATTGCAATGGCCCGCATTATCGCCCGGATTTTCGCTGCCTCATATGGCCGGCGATGACAGGCCGCGCTATCGCACGGCGCGGCAGCCGCCCAGCATGGGCGGATTGGGGTCCGTCTGCATCAGGTCGCGCAATGTGCCCTCGTCACCCTTGGTCCACCATTCGTAGCGTCCGCCCACATAGCGCGCGCCGGAGCCGCTGACCACGCTCACGGCCAGCACGGGCTTGCCCTCCAGCCGCAGGATGGCCGCCTGGTTGTCGGTGCTGTTGAAGTAGCGCACGGTCAGCGGCTTGTCGCCGTCGCACTGGTAGCGCACGGTGCGGACCTCGGGAAAGCGCACGCTGTCGATGCCTGGGGCGCCGGCAGCATAGACGCCCGCGCTGGCGCACGCGGCCAGCAAAAGAGCGGGAAGGGCAAGTCGTGTCGGGCGGTGAGTCATTCGTGGTCCGGTAAGGAGTGGAGCATTGGGGCAGCGGCCGCCGGTTCAGGCTAGCATGTAAGTGGCGGCGACCTTGCGAAAGTTCGCCACTTCGCCGGCCTGCCAGGTGTCGTCGTGGCCCAGCTCTTGCGCCAGGATCGCCGCCACGCGCGGCGCGGCGTCCACGGCCGCGCGGGCATCCAGGAAGAGCGCCCGGTTGCGCCGGGCCAGCACATCCTCGACACGCCGCGCCAATTCATGGCGCGCGGCAAAGCGCACGTGGGCTTCGGTCAGCCCTGCCGTGGGCGCCAAAAAATTCTCATAACCGGGCAGGGCCCGCAATGCCGGCAGTTCGTTGCCATAGTAACGGTCCGGCGAGACCGAGTTGGGCGCCGGCAGGTCCGCGGGCAGCCCGCTGGCGCCATGCAGGGCAAGCTCGGCCGTCACACACGGCGCGGCGCGCACCATCTGGCGCTGGATGGCCGTCTCGATGACATCTTCGGCCATCTTGCGATAGGTGGTCCATTTTCCGCCGGTGACCGTGATCAGCCCGGCGCGCGACACCACGATGGTGTGCTCGCGCGACAGCGAAGCGGTCGAGGCCTCTCCGGTCGCCTTGACCAGTGGCCGCAGTCCGGCCCAGACACTGGTGACATCGGCCCGGCCCGGGTCCCGCGCCAGGTAGCGCGAGGCAGTATCGAGAATGAAGTCGACATCGTCGGCGCTGGCATCGGGCTCCAGCGGCAGGTCCTTGCGCGGCGTGTCGGTGGTGCCGACGATCGTGTGCCCGTTCCACGGCACCACGAACAGCACGCGGCCATCATCGGTCTTGGGGATCAGCACGGCGCGGTCGCCGGGCAGGAAGGCGCGCGGCAGCGTCAGGTGCACGCCCTGGCTGGGCGCGACCATGGTGCGCGCGTGGCCGTCTTCCATCTGGCGGATGGCATCCACCCAGACGCCCGTGGCGTTGATCACGCAGTCGGCGCGCAGGCGGAAGGTGGCATCGCCGAGCGCATCGCGCACTGTCACGCCGTTGACGACGCCGCCTTGCTGCGACAGGCCGGTCACCGGCAGGTAGTTGATGGCGGTGCCGCCCACGTCGAACAGCGTGCGCATCAGCGCAATGGCCAGGCGGGCGTCGTCGAACTGGCCGTCGAAGTACAGGTTGCCGCCACGCAGCGGGCGCCCGCCCACGTGCTCGGCCAGCGCCGGCGCGGCGTCCAGCACCTCGCGGTGGTTCAGCCAGCGGCTGCCGTCCAGGTTCAGGCTGCCGGCCAGCATGTCATAGAGCTTCAGGCCGATGCCGTAGAACGGCTGGTCGAACAGCTGGTAGGCCGGCACGACAAAGCCCAGCGGCCAGACAAGGTGCGGCGCGTTGCGGGCCAGCAGCCCGCGCTCGTGCAGCGCTTCGCGTACCAGGCTGATATTGCCCTGCGCCAGGTAGCGCACACCGCCGTGCACGAGCTTGGTGGCCTTGCTGGACGTGCCCTTGGCGAAGTCGGCGGCTTCGACCAGCAACGTGCGGTACCCGCGCGACGCCGCGTCGACGGCCGTGCCGAGGCCGGTTGCGCCGCCGCCAATGACGATCACATCCCAGCGCGGCTCCCGTTCCAGGCTCGCAAGCAGGGCGGCGCGGGACGGCGGCTGGATCGGGGTCGGGACTTTCTGCATGACGCGTTCGGGTTGGGGTTGAGGCCTGGCGTGGCAATCAGGATGTCGCGGCGCCAGCGGCTTCGTCGTCTTCGCGCGCCCAGTCGCGGGCGCGTTCCACGGCGCGGTGCCAGCGGGCCAGCCGATGCGCGCGCGCATCAGCCGACAGGTTCGGCTCGAACCGTTGCTGCACCTGCCATTGCGTCGCGATCTCCCCGGCATCGCTCCAGTATCCGGTGGCCAGCCCGGCCAGGTAGGCGGCGCCGAGTGCCGTGGTTTCCGTGACGCGCGGACGCACCACGGTCGTGCCAAGCAGGTCGGCCTGCATCTGCATCAGCAGGTCGCTGCGCGAGGCGCCGCCGTCCACGCGAAGTTCGGCCAGCGAGATACCGGCATCCTTCTGCATGGCGTCGAGCACGTCGACGCTTTGCAGCGCGATCGATTCCAGCGCGGCGCGTGCAATCTGCGCGCGGCCGGTGCCGCGGGTCATGCCGACCAGCGTGCCGCGCGCGAACGCATCCCAGTGCGGCGCGCCCAGCCCGGCAAAGGCCGGCACCAGCACCACGCCGCCGGTGTCATCGCACTGCCGCGCCAGCGGCTCGACCTCGGGCGCGCTCTCGATGATCTTCAGGCCGTCGCGCAGCCACTGGATGGTGGCGCCGCCCATGAAGACCCCGCCCTCCAGGCAGTACTGGGTCTGCTCGCCGATCTGCCAGCCGATCGTCGTCAGCAGCCGGTTGCGCGATACCACGGGCTGGTCGCCGGTGTTCATCAGCAGGAAGCAGCCCGTGCCATAGGTGTTCTTGGCCATGCCCGGCGACAGGCAGGCCTGGCCGAAGGTGGCCGCCTGCTGGTCGCCCGCGATGCCGGCAATGGGCACCTCCAGGCCGAACAGGCGCGGCACCGTACGGGCCACTTCGCCGCTGGACGGCACCACCTCGGGAAGCACCGCGTGCGGGATGTCGAGCAGCGCCAGCAGCGCGTCGTCCCATTGGAAGGTGTGGATGTTGAACAGCATCGTGCGCGATGCGTTGGACACATCGGTCACGTGCCGGGCGCCATCCGTGAGTTGCCAGATCAGCCAGCTGTCCACGGTGCCGAAGGCCAGTTCGCCCCGCTGCGCGCGTTCGCGTGCGCCCGGGGTGTTGTCGAGCATCCAGCGCAGCTTGGTGCCCGAGAAGTAGGCGTCGATGACCAGCCCGGTCTTCTCGCGGATCATCCGTTCATGGCCGGCGTCCAGCAGCGCCTCGCACATCTGGGCGGTGCGGCGGTCCTGCCAGACCAGCGCGCGGCCCACTGGTTCGCCGGTCTTGCGGTCCCACAGCACCGTGGTCTCGCGCTGGTTGGTGATGCCGACGGCGCGCAACTGCGAAGCCGAGATGCCGGAGTCGTTCAGGACCTCATGCGCGACCGCGAGCTGAGATTGCCAGATTTCATACGGGTCGTGCTCGACGTGGCCGGGACGTGGGTAATATTGGCGGAATTCGCGCTGGGCCAGCCGTACCACGCTGCCGGTGTGGTCGAACAGGATGGCGCGCGAACTGCTTGTGCCCTGGTCGAGCGCCAGTACGAACTGCCGCCCGGCCTGCGTGGTCTGCTGGTTCATGCCTTTCGTCCCTGAAATACCTCAACTTGCGTCTGCCGATGCCTACCGACACCCTTGCCGCCATCGACGCGTCCATTGCCGCGCGCAGCCCGTTCGACCGCACCACCAAGCTGCGCCTGATGATGTCCGGGCAGCAGGTCGGCTGGCTGCCGCGTGCCCATGCCGACATCCTGCGCGGCATGGGCTGCGTGCTGGGGCCGGAGGAGGACACGCCCGTCGGTTGCGCCGTCGACCTGTTGCCGGGCCGTGGCGACTTCACGGTACGCAGCGCCGCGCTCGAGGCGCTGGCCCGGCAACTGGCCGATGCCGGCCATGTGCGGGGCTGGCGCAACGAGCTGTTCGCCGTGACACCGGCGCTCGATGCCCCGACGCTGGCCGTGATCGAGCGCGCGGCGGCGCGCTTCCTTGGGCTGCTCACGTTCGCCTCGCACATGAACGGCGTGATCCGCGGCGAGCCGACTTTCTGGATATCGCGCCGCAGCCAGGGCAAAGCGGTCGACCCCGGCTTGTGGGACAACCTCGTGGCCGGCGGCATGCCGCATGGCAGCGACCCCCTGGCCACGCTGGTGCGCGAATGCGAGGAAGAATCGGGCATCCCGGCCGCGCTGGCCCGTGGCGCGCAGGCCCACGGCCACATCGAAGTGCTGCGCGAGATCCCCGAAGGCGTGCAGTGGGAACACGTCTATGCCTATGACCTGGAGCTGCCCGCCGACTTCATCCCGCACAACCAGGACGGCGAGGTGGCCGAACACCGCCGCATCGATCCCGCAGCATTGCTTGCTATCATGTCGGCCGGCACCATGACGGTCGATGCGACGCTGGTGACGCTGGATGCCCTCCGCCGGCGCGGCTGGCTGCCATCCGCGGGCGATTCCGCCTGACGCCGGGCCCCCGGCCCCGCCTGCGCCCTCGCGGCCCCGTGCCGCACGCACCCGACAGAAAAATTCACGATGAGCAACACCGGATTCATTCTTACTCTTTCGTGCCCGGACCAGCCGGGCATCGTCCATTCCGTATCGGGCCTGCTGTTCCAGAACGGCTGCAATATCGTCGATTCCGACCAGTACGGCGATGAATTCACCGGCCGCTTTTTCATGCGCGTGCATTTCACCCCGCCGGCCGGCGGCCCGGGGCTGGACACGCTGAAGGCCGCTTTCGCGCCGGTGGGCGACCAGTTCGGCATGCAGTGGGAGCTGAACGACGCGGGCGCCAAGCCGCGCGTGATGATCATGGTGTCGAAGATCGGCCACTGCCTGAACGACCTGCTGTTCCGCGCCAAGGTGGGCGGCTTGCCGGTGGAGATCGCGGCCATCGTGTCGAACCACCGCGACTTCTACCAGCTGGCGGCGTCCTACGACGTGCCGTTCTTCCACCTGCCGCTGATGAACGCGTCGGCCGAGCAGAAGGCCGCGCAGGAAGGCCGCGTGTTCGAAGTCGTGCGCGACCAGAACATCGACCTGGTGGTGCTGGCGCGCTACATGCAGGTGCTGTCCGACGACCTGTGCCGCAAGCTGGCCGGCCGTGCCATCAATATCCACCACTCGTTCCTGCCGAGCTTCAAGGGCGCCAAGCCGTATTACCAGGCCCATGACCGCGGCGTGAAGCTGATCGGCGCGACCGCGCACTACGTGACGGCCGACCTCGACGAAGGCCCGATCATCGAGCAGGAAATCGCGCGCGTGGACCACAGCATGGATCCGGAACAGCTGACGTCGGTCGGCCGCGACGTGGAATGCGTGGCGCTCGCGCGCGCGGTCAAGTGGCATGCCGAACACCGCATCCTGCTGAACGGCCACAAGACCGTCGTCTTCAAGTAATTCCCGCAGCTTGCCGCCGGCGCGCATCGCGCCGGCCGGCGGGCGGACACCGTCGCGCGCCGCCGTGGCGGCTGCTTCAGTCCTGGTCCGCCACCACACAGTTCACTCCGCTGTCCGCGACGATCTGCCCGAACGGGACCGCCAGCGGCTGGTCGGTGAAAAGCCTGTCCACCTGCGACAGATGCGCCAGTTCCACCATGGCCTGGCGATGGAACTTGCTGGCGTCCGCCGCCAGCCAAACTTCGCGCGCGTGCTCCATGATCGTCCGCGCCACCTTGACCTCGCGGAAATCGTAGTCGCGCAAGGTACCGTCGGCCTCGATCCCCGAGATGCCGATCAGCCCGATATCCACCTTGAACTGGCGGATGAACTCCACCGTGGCTTCGCCGACGATGCCGCGGTCGCGTGAGCGCAGCACGCCACCGGCCACGATGACTTCGCAGTCCGGGTTGTCGGCCAGGATGCCGGCCACGTTCAGGTTGTTGGTGATCACGCGCAGGCCGCGGTGATGCATCAGCGCGCGGGCAATTTCTTCGACCGTGGTGCCGATGTTCAGGATCAACGAGCAGCCTTCAGGCACGGCCTTGGCCACCGCGCGCGCGATGCGTATCTTGCCTTCGGCGTTGAGTACCTGCCGCTGCCGGTAGCCGATGTTCTCCGTGGTCGATCCCTCGACCCGCACCCCGCCGTGGAAGCGGGCCAGCATGCCGCTCTCGGCCAGCAGGTTGACGTCGCGCCGTACGGTCTGCAGCGTCACGCCGAACTTGCGCGCAAGCGCGTCGATCGAGGCAAAGCCCTGGTTGCGGACTTCATCGAGCAGGGCGGTCTGGCGCGGATTCAGAGTCATGTCCGGAATTCTAGTTCAATCACAAACGAAAACAAATGATGCGCTGCACTATTGTTTTATGTTCGTTCATTTACTAAAACGAGCATAAAGCCAAGTCCCGTGCGCGGGCGGCGCGCGAATTCCTGTGATGCAAAGGGCGTTTCGAACATGGAGCTCGGATGCAGCTGAGTCTCGAGGGCATTGCGCAGCAGGCGGGCTCGCAAGCCTGCCTGTATCCGATGTCGCTGTCGCCCGCTGCGGGCGCAGTGACGGTGCTGCTGGGCGCCACGCAGGCCGGCAAGACCTCGCTGATGCGCGTCATGGCGGGCCTGGACCGGCCCAGCGCGGGCCGCGTACTGGTGGATGGCGCCGACATGACCGGCGTGCCGGTGCGCGAGCGCAATGTCTCGATGGTGTACCAGCAGTTCATCAACTATCCGTCGCTGCGGGTGTTCGACAACATCGCGTCGCCGTTGCGGCTGCGGCGGCAGGCGGATCGCCATGACATCGCCGCGCGCGTGCGGTCGCTGGCTGCCCGGCTCCATATCGATCATCTGCTTGACCGCTACCCGTCCGAACTGTCGGGTGGCCAGCAGCAGCGCGTGGCGCTGGCGCGCGCGCTGGCCAAGGGCGCGCCGCTGATGCTGCTGGACGAGCCGCTCGTCAACCTGGACTACAAGCTGCGCGAGGAACTGCGCGAAGAACTGACCCATCTGTTCGCACAGGGCGATGCCACCGTGGTCTACGCCACCACCGAGCCGGCCGAGGCACTGCTGCTCGGCGGTTACACCGCCGTGCTCGATGCCGGCGAACTGCTGCAGTACGGCCCGACGCCGGACGTCTTCCACTATCCCGATTCACTGCGCGTGGCGCGCGCCTTCAGCGACCCGCCCATGAACCTTGTCGAAGGCACGCTGCAGGGCGGCTGGGTCACGCTGTCGGACGACATCTCGGTGCCCGTGCCCGAAGCCGGCCGTTACGGCGGCCCCGTTACCGTCGGCGTGCGCGCGGCGGCGCTGCGCCTGGAAGGTTTGCCGGGATCGGTTCCGGTGCCGGGCCGCGTGGCGCTGGCGGAGCTGTCCGGCTCCGATACGTTCGTGCACGCCGACACGCCCGTGGGCAACCTGGTCGCGCAGTTCGCCGGCGTATTGGACCTGCGGCTGGGCGCGCCCCTGATGCTGCATCTCTCACCGG
>Ga0079985_1162216_pt1 | contig 10246 bp, 7 predicted proteins | sample Hof3ISUMetaT_11_FD_73497 | JGI IMG/M metagenome (GOLD analysis project Ga0079985, IMG submission 73497) | Enriched soil aggregate microbial communities from Iowa State university to study microbial drivers of carbon cycling -... | ecosystem: Environmental > Terrestrial > Soil > Agricultural land... | reverse complement strand
ACTTTGCGCGTTGACGTTGGGTCGCCTTTTTTGTCCGGTCTAAGTTATATAACATTCATCCATGAATATGGAAGTAGAACCTATGTCGTATAGTATAAGTACTATATTAAATTCTTCTGGTGCCAAATCACCCCGCCTCAGATTTCCATAATCGGTATATGCTTAGCCGTATTAACGAAGTGGACCCGTAATGACCCTGACTCCCGTTCGATTACACAGCTGGTTGCGCCTGCAACGCGAAGGCGTGTCCCTGGCCGCCCGGGCCGATGCGTTGTGTCGTGCGCTGCAGGATTGTCCGGAAGTGCAGCGGGCGGTTTATCTGAGTTGGCAGCCCAACGCACGGATCTACAGCCACGAGGGCGCGGCCCCGCATTTCCCGCCGGGCCTGGGCGATCCGGCGCTGGCCAGCGATCAGTTACTGTTTGAGCAACTGATGGAAGTCGGGCGCCTGGATCTGGCGCAAGTCCGTCAGCTGGACTGCTGGCTGGCCGGCCGCCTGCGCCGAGCCGCCATCAGTCATGGCCAGGTGTTCGATCTGGCCTTGTCGCCTGGGCAGGCGGGATTGCTGCTGGTGGAAGTGTGCGAGGGCGTGAGTCTTGACTGGCTTGGCTGGGTGCGCGATTTGTTGACGACGCTGTTAAGCAGCGTCAACGGCATGCTGCGCGGCTCGCCGCTGCTGGGTCACGATCCACAACCGAGCCTGTTGCTCGATGCACAGGGCCGACCGCTGGAGTTCAATGCGGCGCTGTTGGCACTGCTGGCCGAGAAGTCGTTGACGGATGTGCTGGGTTTTTTGCCGGTCAATCATCGGGTCCTGGTTCGTGCCTGCCTGGATCAGCAACGCGCCATTGAAGGCGTCGAGGCTCAATTCGAGGCGCAGATCCTGATCTGGACATTCATTCCCGACCCGCAGGACAACCGCGTGCTCGCCCGTTGCCGCGATGCCACGAGCCAAGTCCTGGCAGAACGTGAAGCGGCCACCGCACGTCGGCTGTACCGGCTGATCATCGAAAACACCACCGACCTGATTTCCCGCCACACCCCGGACGGGTGCTTCCTCGATGCGTCGCCCGCGTCCTGGACATTGCTCGGCTACTGGCCGGAAGCGTTGCGCGGGCAAATGGCCCAAAGCCTGTTTCACGGACAGGACCTGGCCGGCCTGATGCAGCGTGCCCGGGATGCACTGGAGCAGGACGGGTATCACACGATGACCTATCGCATCCGCCATCGCGACGGGCACTACCTGTGGTTTGAAACCGCCAGCCGGGCAATCCGTGAAACCTACACCGGGGCGGTGGTTGAAGTGGTCAGCGTGTCCCGGGACATCACGGCCCGGGTGCTGGCCGAGGAAAACAAGCGACGCCTGGCCGAAGTGGTCGAAGCCAACACCGACCCCGTGCTGTTCATCGACCCTGAGGGTCGAGTCACCTATCTCAACCCCGCGGCGCGCCGCACCCTCGGGATTGAAGAGCACCAACCGATGCCGGCCCTGGCCGAGTTGTTCACCAGCGGCGATCTTGCGCGCCTGCAACGCGAGGGTTGGAGCTGCGCGGAACGTGACGGCGTCTGGAGCACCGATGCACGCTTGCAACCACCGGCAGGCAGTCCGTCCGTGCCGGTGTCCCTGGTGCTGCTGGCCCACCGTTGCGCCGGCGGCGAGCGCTATTACTCGCTGGTCGCTCGGGACATGACCGAGCGAGAGCTGCGCGAAGCGCAACAGCGACGCCATCAGGATGAACTGGCACACACCGCGCGGCTGGTCACCCTGGGGGAACTGGCCTCGGGTATCGCGCACGAAATCAACCAGCCGCTGGCTGCCGTTGTGAATTACGCCAACGCCAGCCAACGTTATCTACAGGCACTGGGCACCAATGCGCAGGCCGCCGCCAGAGTGGCGCAAGGCCTGGAACGCATCACCCATCACGCCACCCATGCCTCGCAAGTGATCCGGCGCCTGCGCGCTTTCCTGCGCAAGGGGCAGAGGCGCATGCAGGCGCTGAACCTGACCGACATCGCCCGCGAAGCCGTGCGCTTATGCGCGTGGGAGGCCAGTCATTGCCAAGTGACAATCGAGGATCGACTGCCGGATAATCTGCCGCCCGTTTATGCCGACCGTGTATTGCTGGAGCAAGTGCTGCTCAATCTTTTGCGCAACGCCATCGACGCCAACCGTGAGCAGCATCCTGACAAGCCTTCGCTGATCGTGATGGCGGTCGAGCAGGGCAGTGGCGCCAATGTGCAAATCAGTGTGCAAGACCAGGGGCCGGGCGTCAGCGAGTTCGAGCTTGAGCAGATATTCACCCCGTTCTATACCAGCAAGGCCGATGGCCTGGGGCTCGGGTTGTCCATGAGCCGCAGCATCATCGAAGGCTTCGGGGGCGAACTCAATGCCCGGCGCCAGCCTGTCGGGCTACTGATGTGTTGCCGATTGCCGCTGGCCGGCCCAACAAAACAACTACAGGATTAGTCTGATGGCAGGTGTGGCGGAGCATGTGGTGTATGTGGTCGACGACGACCAGGGGATGCTCGATTCAACGGTCTGGTTATTGGAGTCGGTCGGCCTTACGGCCCTGCCGTTCACCAGTGGCGTCGAGTTTCTCGATGCCTGCGATGCCAGTCTGGATGCCTGCGTGCTGCTCGACGTGCGCATGCCCGGCATGGGCGGGCTGAACGTGCAGGAAGAAATGCGCGTACGCGGGTTGAATCTGCCGATCATCTTTGTCAGCGGGCACGCCGATGTGCCCATCGTTGTCCGCGCGTTCAAGGCCGGTGCCCATGATTTCATCGAGAAACCCTACAACGAGCAGTTGCTGCTCGACAGCGTGCAACAGGCCCTCGGCAATTGCGCAGCGCATCGCTCGGGCAATCGGGGCCACGAGGCGTTGCAGGCGCGTTTGCTCACGCTGACGCCCAGGGAGCGCGACGTCATGTTGCCCTTGGTCCAGGGCTACACCACCCGCGAAATCGCCGAGCAACTGGGCGTGAGCGCGAAAACCGTCGATCTGTACCGCGCTCGTGTCATGAAACGCATGCAGGCCAGCACCTTGCCGGACCTGGTGGGCATGGCTATCGCGGCGAACATGGTGGATCCACTGAAGCTGCGTTGATCCATCATGGTGTGTATTGAGCGTCTATGCTGGGCTAACTGATTCCCGACCGACGCAGCTGACTGCCAGGAGACATCATGGTGCCCACACCGCTCTCAACGAAAGCCCTGTCCCGCGGGTTGCTTGATGTGCTTATCCGCGCCGGGCTGATTGTCGTGCTGGTGCTGTTCTGCTTTGAGATTTTCCGCCCGTTTCGCGACTTGATGCTGTGGTCGATCATCCTGGCGATCACCCTGTACCCCTTGCAACAGCGGCTCAGGGGGCCGCTGGGACACAAGGACGGGCGCATTGCGACGCTGATCGTGCTGGTGGCCGTGGTCATCCTCATGGTGCCGATCTACCTGTTGGGCACCTCGATTGCCGACTCGGTGGAAAACGCCATGACCGTGGTCAAGGACGAAGGCATACGCATCCCGCCACCGGCCGATTCCGTTGCCACCTGGCCCCTGGTGGGTAAACAGTTGTCGGCACTGTGGTTGCAGGCATCCACCGACCTGCCGGGCCTGACGGCCAAGTACATACCGCAGATCAAGGGCATCAGCCTGACCTTGCTGGGCAAGCTGGCCGGCGTCGGCATGGGTTTTCTGATGTTCGTTGTCGCGCTGATCATCGCCGGAATCTTCATGGCCTATGGCGAAGCGGGAAGTCGCGCCTCGGTGCAGATCGCCTCGCGGATCAGCGGACCGGTCAAAGGCCCCCAGATGGCCACCCTGTGCACCGCAACCATCCGTGCCGTGGCACTCGGGGTGGTCGGCATCGCATTTATCCAGATGCTGCTGGTGGGGCTGGGGTTTGTGTTCAAGGGCGTCCCTGGTGCCGGGCTGCTGGCATTGGCGGTGTTGCTGCTGGGCATCATGCAGTTGCCGGCAACGCTGGTGACCATCCCGGTGATTGCCTATGTGATCGCTACCGAAGGGGCCAGCACCGTGACCATCGTCTTTTCCATCTACGTCTTCGTCGCGGGCCTGGTGGACAATGTGCTCAAGCCATTGTTGCTGGGGCGCGGCGTCGACGTGCCGATGCCGGTGGTATTGATCGGAGCCCTGGGCGGAATGGTCACCAGCGGCATCCTCGGCCTGTTCATCGGCCCGGTGGTACTGGCGGTTGGTTATCAGCTGTTCTGGCAGTGGGTGCAGGATCCGCCCCCGGTGGAAGAAGGGCCGGTGCTTGAGCTGCAGGATAGAAGCGCAATCGGCTAGATCGGGCCCGGCCCGTGGGTGGCCGGTTCCAGGTTCAGAGCCCGAGGTAGCAGCAGTAGACCAGGCACAGCGCTGCGGCGATCCCGAAGGCTCCCAACGCCTTGATGGTCGTCGTGGGCGTGGACACGGGACTGATCATGCGCTCCAGGCGCGGATCGGAATACGCAACCTGTGGATAGCGTCCACGCACGACAGCCAGGTAGGTGTATCGCAAGCCGATCAGCAGGAACAGGCTCGCCAGGCTGAGGATGACGGTGGCAAAGGTCGAGGGTCCAGTCGCCATTGCCCGGTGCTCCTCGTCGCAGGCGGCGCTATCGGCTTGCACGACCGTGATTTGCCCATGGTCCGTGGCAGGCCGAGTCCCGTCGCTCAGCAGACTGGCCTGCTGCACCAGGTCCAGGGTCTGATACTGCCAGAGTGTGGTTGAACCTTCCCGGCAATAGGTGAATGTCCCCGGGCTCGGGGCGGCCACGATACAGGCGTCATCGATTCCGCGCTTCTTGAGGGTTTCGAGGGCCGTTCTGGAGAAGTCCAGATCGAGCACAGGAACTATCCCTGTGGCTGAAACCACACCCGAGACCAGCAGACTCCCCACAACGCCGATAGTTGAAGTTTTCAAGGCTGGATTTCCTGGTTTTTTATGGCTTTTTGTCAGGGACGCTGAGCTTGAATGAACCTGCCAGTAGTGGAGTCTAGAACGCGTCAGTTACTTTGATAAGCATGCGCGTTTAAAAAAGCCGGGGCGCCAGCCTATTCACAGTCATCGGCAACGGCCTTCTCGGCACGCTGGATTTCCTGCTTGATATCGGTGGTGATTTTCTGTTCCTTGCGTTCCTGACCGAGGAATTTCTGCTCGCCCCGGGACTTGACCTCTGCATCTTCGGCATGGATCTGCGCTTCGATGGCAGCGGAGTGCTGATCGATCACGGCATCGACCTCGGCTGCATTCTTGGCAGTATCCAGCGCCTGAACCAGTTTGCCGGCCTCGGCCTTTTCGGCTTCGGCATAGGCCTCGACGGATAACCCGGCGGCCAGGGCCCGCGCCTGTACTTCCAGCTCCTTGAGATGCTGGCGCGCCAAGGTACATACCGCTTCCTGGCGCTGAGCCTGAAGCGTTTTCCAGGTATTCAGTCCATAGACAGCGGTACCGATGACGACGATCGTTACAACGACCCCCAGTAGTTGGCCTTTCACATTCCATCCCCTCGAGTGGCCGGCGAAACAGCCTTTGGCAGTGATTACCCGAATCCATTCAGGGAATGAAAAGCGTAGCAGACTCAGTGGCACTCAAGGTTGGTGCGGTTGGCAAGAAAGGATTTTCAGGACAAAGCGGGCGCTTACAGTGGATGACGTTCACTCACAGCGTTGGCGCAGCACCAGCGATTGCGCCCTTGTTGTTTTGCCACGTAGAGCAGGGCGTCAGCGGCTTTGATCAGGGTGCCCGGCGTCACGTCCTCCAAGCCCGGGCGGCCGGTGGTGATGCCCGCACTGGCCGTGACCCTGCCCAAGGGATGTGCGTTGTGTTCGATGCCCAGTGATCGAATGGCTTGCAGGATCTCTTCGGCGACCTGTGCCGCGCCAACGCCATCAGTGTTGGGAAGCAGCACCGTAAACTCCTCTCCACCGTACCGGACGGCCAGGTCCCCGGGGCGTTTGACCGCCCGCTGGATCGCTGCCCCCACTGCGCCCAGGCAATCATCGCCGGCCGCGTGCCCATAGCTGTCGTTGTAGCGCTTGAAGTAATCGACATCGAGCATGATCAGCGACAGCGCAGTTCCCTCGCGCGCCGCCAGACGAATCGCTTCCACCAGCGCAGTATCCAGCCGGCGACGATTGCCCAGGCCCGTCAGGCTGTCGGTCAACGCCATGTCGCGCATGGCCTGGTGTGCATGACGCAGCTTTCTTTCCGTGACCATTCTCTGGCGTAACTGAGTCAGGACGATGAGTCCGAACACCGCGAGCACGCCGATCAACACCAGCAGCACCCACCCTGTTTTCAATAGGTCCCGGCGCCAGGGTGCGGTGATGGATTCACGGGAAAGTCCGGCTTCCACCACCAGCGGGTAAGTGGTCAGCGCCCGATAGCCGTAAAGGCGCTCGGTGTCATCCACGACGGCTCTGACTTGCGCGATGCCCTGGTTGGCGTTGGGCAGGTAATGCTTGAAAATCTCGCTGTCCGCCAGGCTTTTACCGACCACGGATGCGATGAAGGGACGCCGCACCAGAATGGTACCGTCGCGTGTGGCCAGCACCAGGGCACCCTTGTCATCGATCTTGAAGTCACCGTAGTAGTCGACGAAGTAGCTGACTTTGATCGTCCCGAGCAAAACACCGGCGAATGTTCCATCCGGATTGTTCAAGCGTCGAGAAATGGGGATGATCAGGTCGTTGGTGGATCGGCTCTCGACCACGGCGCCAATGCGCACGTTTTTATCCTCGTGCGCGCGGTGATACTGGAAGTAATCGCGGTCGGCGTTGTTCACGGGCTGCGGCGTGACCTCCTTGTCCGTGACGATCCATTGCCCATCTGCGCCGTAGATGAACAGGCCATGCAATTGCGGCATGATTTTCGATTGCTGGACCAAGAGTTTGTGAATGCGCGGGACATCGATGTTCTGCAACCCGTCGCCTTCGACCCGTTCCCCGAGCGCCGCGGTGAGCACGTCCACTTGCCGGATGGCATCTTCGGCGTGCTGTGCGGTGGCTCGCGCCAGGTTCGTGACCGAGTCGCGGGCAGTGTCGAAGGCTGACCGGTAATCGCGCCAGGTGCGCCAACCCTCGACCGCGGCAAAGGCCAGGACCACCACCAGCATGAAGCTCACGGTGAGTCGGAAGACAGCACCAGCGCGCACGGTTCTTGCAGAGACAATGTCAACGTCGTCATCAACCATGGGCGGTGGCTGCAGGCGTCCGGCCATCAACATCTCCTTGCGCGAGCGACGTGGGCACGCCGCTCGCCAGCGTCAGCCGCCCTGGCTCGCCGAAGGGCGGCGCGGACTAGACGAGACCGACAAATGACAGAATCACCAGGACGATCACGACGGCACCAACGATGTAGATAATATTGTTCATGAAGGCCACCTCTGTATCTCAAGGGTTTGCGACACCGGGGTGTCTAGTACAAAGGACAGCTAGGTTCGCACTTGCGTTCCGCAATCCGTTCAAGGAAGTGGCGGCATCGTCCTCAGGCACCCGGGAGTGGGTTTGACTCTAGCCGATTGCGGCAAGTCGGGTCGCCGAATCGCCCAGTGCGCAGTAACGGCTCAATCTTCCCGCGCGGTAGTGACTTGCGGGGGCAGCAACCTGTCCCACTCTCAACAGCAGTCGATAATGCCCTGCCGGACCTGGCAGCTATCGCAAGCGCCGAAAACAAATTCAACACGGCCCCCACACTATGCACCCGCTACGACAAAGCCTGCACAACGAACTGCACGCGCGCCCGTCACTGTACTTCGATGAGCCGGCCCATGTGTTCCATCTGGCATTCCTGGGCAATGAACAGGCATGCAATACGTTCCTGCAAGACGGCTGCTTTCCTTCCCTCGACCTGCAGGCGGCCCAGGGCATTACCCGGCTCGATGGCCACGCGCTGAAATGGGAGCGCCATGCCGAGTTTTTCACCCTGACCCTGGTGGTCACTTCATCCTGCGATGAGCTGTCCTGGACCGCGTTGCCACAAGCACTGGCACAGAAGATCCAGAAGCACTTGCCGGCGCTGATCAACTCGGTGCAGATCGTCGTGCGCGGTGAAGCGCAGCTGGATCTCTCCCGCTACGGCTTCAAGGACCCCTGCGGTTCTTGCGTGGGCGGTGGCGATGCCGTGGTCTGGAGCGATTTTCGCATCAGCGAGGAGGGCGACAACCACATATTGTTCGTCAATCGGCGCCTGAATGCCTACCGCCAGGGCCGGATGATACGCCGCCTGCTGGAAATCGAGACCTACCGGATGATGGCCTCGTTATCCTTGACCATGGCCAAGGCGTTGAGCGCGCAGCTGGATGTTTTCGACAAGACCCTGGTGACCCTTTCCGAGCGCAACGCCGACCCCGAAGGCAGCCATGCCAAGGCCCTGCTGGCGGATATCTCCAATCTTTCTGCCCAGGTGGTGAGCAGTGGCGCGAAAACCCGCCACCGCTTCAGTGCCACCCAGGCCTATGCGCAATTGGTGTTCGAGCGCCTGGGTGAGTTGCGCGAAAGTCACGTAGGCGATTGCCAGCGCCTTGGCGTATTCATCGAACGTCGCTTCAAACCCACCGTCAGGTACTGCACTGCCACCGAGCAGCGACTGGAGCATCTGGCCGAAAGCGTGGCCAACCTCGGCGATCTGTTGCAGGCTCGGGTCCAGGTGGAAATGGAAGAACAGAACTCGGACATTCTCAAAAGCCTGAACGCTCGCGCCGACGCCCAGATCAAGATCCAACGCGCCGTGGAAGGCCTGTCGATCATTGCCATCAGCTACTACCTGCTGAGTCTGCTCAAGCTGGGTTACTCGGGGCTGCACCTGCTCGGCGTCGCGCTGACCCCGCGTGAAGCCATGTTGGCCATGGCGCCGCTCGCGATCGGGATTCTCGGCGGGATCATCCTTCATATCAGGAAAGTCAAAGCGCATTGAAGCGTAGATCCCTTGCTGCGGCCACGCCTGCAGGCTCGACTAGGCGCTGGCATCGACCTCATGTTCATCGGCGAACGCCATGAGCACGTCCAGGTCGAGCACATCCAGCTTGATCCGCGAGATAAACGCGGAAAACGCCAGGTTGGCGGCGAGCAGACGCAGATCCGAGGCCCAGGCCGGCAGATGGACCGGGCCCTGGAGCCAGCCGGATTCGAAGAGCGGGGCCAGGCGCAGGGTGTCCCCCAGGCTCAGGCGTCCGGCGAACAGATAGCCGACCAGCTCCGGGCGGTTGTCACGGATCGCAATGCGCAGCAGGGTGTGCACGCCGAGCAAACCGGTTAGGTAAGCCGCATCCTTGGTGAATGCCGAGCCGCCGCGCAGGTCGGCGCCACGGAACACCCGCTGGGTCGAACGGAAAGATTCCTCCTGGGTCTGGCCGGCAGCCAGAAAGCCTTCGAACACCTGGATGAAATCGGCGCCATCCAATGCCTGCTGCACCGCGAGCACGCGCAAGGCGAGGCGGCGCAGGCGGTTGATGTCCATGCTGCCGGTGAATAGCTCGGCCAGGGTGGCGATACCTTCCTGGGTCTGGGTGGTTCGCGGCGCGCCCAGGCCCAGGCTCTTGAGATTGGGTTGCAGGGCACCATTGTGCGCAGTGGCGACATGCACGAAAGCCTCGTGCTGCAACAGCTGGTTCTTGTCCAGTTCACAAAACAGCGCGCTGGCCCGCAGGCGAATGCGGCTGGCCCCGGCGATGGCCTTGGCGGCCAGGCTCGAGTCGAGCACCACGGTGATCCGACCCGGGCCGAAGAAACGATCCAGTTCCGGTTGCATCCAGGCCGCGAAAGCCTCGGCCGGAATCTCGGCCACGCTGGGTGGGATCCGCGCACCGCCCAGCAGGGCGTCGGTGGTGTCGAGGAAGAAGCGGGCCGCGTCCAGCATGCTCAGGTTCAAGTTCGGGTAATAGAAGTCCGGGCGTCGGTACAGCGCCGAAGAATATTGAGTAAAGGCGGGTGTGCCGATGGCACCCAGCATGCGCCCGGCCGTGGCATAACTGCGCGCGGTCATGGCCAGGTGGCGCCCGGCCGGATGCCCCTCATCGCAGCGGCCGATAAAGGCTTCGAGCGCGCCAATGTCGGCGCTGTGATCACGAGGGCGCAACTCGACCCTGGGCAATTCGGGCTGCCCGGCGCGCCAACTCGCCAGGAATGCGTCTTCGACCCCCTCCGGCCAGGCCAGGGCATCGAGCACGCGGATCTTGCGCACCAGAGCGGGTAGGGCAGCATCGAGTTCGGACAGGGTAGCGCTGCTCACGCAGGCCTCCTTGG
>Ga0079985_1018149_pt1 | contig 10255 bp, 8 predicted proteins | sample Hof3ISUMetaT_11_FD_73497 | JGI IMG/M metagenome (GOLD analysis project Ga0079985, IMG submission 73497) | Enriched soil aggregate microbial communities from Iowa State university to study microbial drivers of carbon cycling -... | ecosystem: Environmental > Terrestrial > Soil > Agricultural land... | reverse complement strand
GTTCTTTACTTTATGTTTCATGTCGCTTCTATCAAATTTTCCAGTTCGTTGGCAATCGCCAGGTTGGCGTTGCGCCGGCCGCTATCCCATGCCGCCTGCGCCATTGCCTGGCATCGCGCGCGCGTCATTTCACGCAACAGAGCCGTCAAGCCGGGCGGGCTCAATTCACTTTGGGGCAAGTGAATCGCAGCGTGCCGTTGCTCCATCCAATGCGCGTTGTCGCGCTGGTGGCTGGTGGTGGACACAATTAGCGGCACCAGCACGCTGGCAACGCCGGCCGCGGTCAGTTCCGAAATCGTGATGGCGCCGGCGCGGCAAATCACCAGGTCCGCCTGCGCGTAGCGGCGTGGCATGTCATGAATAAAATCCACTACTTCGGCCTGCACGCCAGCCGCCGCATATGCTTGACGCAAGCCGTCGATGTGCTGCCGGCCTGACTGGTGTGTCACCTGTGGGCGCTGCTCCGGTGCCAATGCGGCCAGTGCTGCCGGCAGGCATTCGTTCAATGCCCTGGCGCCGAGACTGCCGCCCACGATCAGCAATTGCAACGGTCCGCTCCGGTTCGCATAGCGCTCGGCCGGCAACGGCAGCGCCAGGATTTCTTCGCGCACCGGATTACCCGTCACCAGAGCCTTGCTGGCCGCAACGCCAAAGTCGGCAGGAAAGCCGAACAGCACGCGCTGCGCAAACGGCGCCAGCGTCTTGTTCGACAACAGCAGGGCGGCATCGGCATTGACCAGCACCAGCGGGATGCCGCGCAATCTCGCCATCAATCCGCCCGGCACCGTCACGTAGCCACCCATGCCCAACACCACGTCGGGGCGCCGCCGGCCAAGAATACGAAAACAGCTGGCAAAGCTGGCGGCCAGATAAAAAGTGCCGCGGAACGCATGACCGGCCCCCTTGCCACGCAATCCGGAAAACTCGATGGTGTCCATCTCGACGCCATGCGCCGGCACGATGTCGCGCTCCATGCCACGGGTGGTACCCAGCCACGACACCTGCCAGCCGCGGGCACGCATGGTTTGCGCCACCGCCAGTCCGGGGAAAATGTGGCCGCCGGTGCCGGCTGCCATGATCAGGAGCCGCTTCATGCGCACCCTCGCCGCATAAATCGGTTCGGGCTGCAGCCTGTTGCTGACGCGCCTCTATCCTTGCCAGGCAAAGTGCGCCTCCATCGAATCTTATTTTTCATACGCGGCCTCCGCGCATGAGCACTCGATTCTCGTAGTCGATCCGCAGCAGGATGGCAAGGCCGATGCAGTTGATCAGCACGCCGGAACCACCGTAGCTCATGAGCGGCAATGTCAGGCCCTTGGTCGGCAGCAAACCGAGATTGACGCCCATGTTGATGAATGCCTGGACTCCGATCCAGATACCGATGCCTTTCGCCACCAGGCCGGAAAAGGTCATTTCCAGTGCAATCGCCTGGCGGCCGATCTCGAAGGAGCGCTTGATCAGCCAGTAAAACAGGCCGATCACCACCAGCACGCCGACGAAACCGAGTTCTTCGCCAATCACTGCCAGCAGGAAGTCGGTGTGCGCTTCCGGCAGGTAGTGCAGCTTCTCGACGCTGCCGCCAAGGCCGACGCCAAACAATTCGCCGCGCCCAAATGCAATCAACGAGTGTGATAGCTGATACGCCTTGCCCAGGGTAGTGGCCTCGTCCCACGGATTCAGGTAGGCGAAAATCCGCTCGCGCCGCCACGGCGACAGCATGATCACCGTGCCGAACACGCCGACCACTGTAGCGCCAATGCCGCTAAACCAGATGCCGTTGACACCGCCGAGAAAAAGAATGCCCATCGCAATGCAAACGATGACACCGAATGCGCCCAGATCCGGCTCCAGCAACAGCAACGCGCCGATGAAGCCGATTGCCAATGCCATCGGCAGGAACCCCTTGGTGAAACGGTGCATCACGGGCTGCTTGCGCACCGTGTAGTCGGCCGCGTATAGCACCACGAAGAGTTTCATCAATTCGGATGGCTGCAGATTGAATACCTTGAACGACAACCAGCGCTTGGCACCGTTGACGCCCTTGCCAATTTCCGGAATCAGTACCAGCACCAGCAGCAGCAGCGTACCGACAAACAGGTAAGGCGTCAGGCGCTGCCAGACATGAAGCGGAATCCGGAACACGATCAATCCGGCCACTACCGAAATAGCGATGAACACCGCCTGCCGCAACAGGAAATGGGAGCTCTTGTAGCTGGCGTATTTGGGTGAATTCGGCAAGGCGATCGACGCCGAATACACCATCACCATGCCAAACAGCATCAGCCCCAGCACCACCCACACCAGCAACTGGTCGTACTCCATCATTTTCGAGCGCTGGGCCAGGCCAGTGGATGCCTTGGGCGCGTTCGAAAAGAAAGGGAGCGTCAGCCTCATGCCGACACCTCGCCGCGCGCCAGACCAAGTTCGCGCACCGTGTCAACGAACACCTGGGCTCGATGCTTGTAATCGCGGAACATGTCGAGGCTGGCACAGGCCGGCGACAACAATACCGCATCGCCACTCTGTGCCAAGGCAGCCGCGTCCCGCACCGCCTGTTCGAGCGTGGTGCAATCGGCCAGCGTCAAGTCAGTACCAACCAGTGCGGCGCGAATCGCAGGACCGTCCTTACCGATCAAGAATATCGCGCGTGCATATTCCAGCAGCGCTGCGGCCAGCGGCGTGAAGTCCTGGCCCTTGCCGTCGCCACCGGCGATCAACAACAGCCGCCGCGGTGTGGTGCCCAATTCGGCGCCCAAGCCGTTCAGTGCGGCAAGCGTGGCGCCGACATTGGTACCCTTGCTGTCATCGTAATAATCGACACCGGCAATGTTGGCCACCAATTCCACGCGATGCGGCTCGCCGACGTACTCGCGCAGGCCATGCAGCAATGGTGCCAGCGGCAGATCGATCGCGCTGCATAGAGCCAGTGCCGCCAGGGCATTGGTCGCGTTGTGCTGGCCGCGAATTTTCAGGGCAGCCGACGGCATCAAGTGCTTGACGACTACCGGCGTCGGGAACAAATCCTTTTTGACGCGCTTGCCGGCGGCCTCCTCAGGCATGGGCGCCATGACCAGCCATTGCATGCCGTTGTCGTGTTGCAGGCCGAAGCAGCCACCTTCCTGCGGCACATCCACTCCGAACGTGCGGCAAGCGGCAACCGGCGGCAATTGTTGCGCGCTAGCCTGGTCCTGACGATTCAGGATAGCGATCGTGTCGTGTGAAAAGATACGCTGCTTGTCAGCGACATAGGCAGCCATATCGCCGTGCCAGTCCAGATGATCCTGGCTGACGTTCAAGATGGTCGCCGCATCCGCTGCCAACGTATAGGTAAAGTGGAGCTGGAAGCTGGAAAGTTCCAGCACCCAGATTTGCGGCAAGGCATCGCGCTCCAGCACGTCACGCAGCATGTCGAGCGCGGTCGGACTGATGTTCCCAGCCACCTGTACCGAACATCCGGCGCGCGCGCACAGCAAGCCGGTCAATCGGGTCACCGTGGTCTTGCCGTTGGTACCGGTGATGGCAATGATGCGCGGGGCGTAGCCACGTTGCATGCGCAATGTCGCCAGCGCTTGGGCAAACAATTCGATTTCGCTCCACAGCGGGACCCCCCGCTCCTTGGCCACCGGGATGATGGCCGCCAATTCGCGTCCTGGCGCCAGGCCGGGGCTGACCGCAATGAAATCGATGTCGTCCAGCAGCGCTGCGGTGAACTCGCCGGCGACGAACTCGGCATCGGACGTCGCCAGCTGCAACTGCGGCAGGCGCGCCGGCTGCGGCCGCGTGTCGGCCACTCGCAGCCGCACGCCGCAGCTCAGCAGCCAGCGGGCCATCGCCAGGCCAGTTTCACCCAGCCCCAGAACCAGAACATGTTTGCCGGTGTAATCCATTACCGCAGCTTCAAGGTTGACAGGCCAAACAACACCAGCATCATCGAGATGATCCAGAATCGAACCACCACCTGAGTTTCCTTCCAGCCCTTCTGTTCATAGTGATGATGCAGTGGCGCCATCAGCAGGATGCGGCGACCGATGCCGTAGCGTTTCTTGGTGAATTTGAAATACAGCACCTGCAGCATCACCGACATGGTTTCGACCACGAAGATGCCGCCCATGATGAACAGCACGATTTCCTGGCGCACGATCACCGCGATCGTGCCCAGCGCGCCGCCCAGCGCCAGTGCGCCGACATCGCCCATGAACACTTGCGCCGGATGGGCGTTGTACCAGAGGAACGCGAGTCCGGCGCCAGCCATCGCACCACAGAAAATCAACAACTCGCCGGCACCCGGAATATGCGGAATGAATAGATATTTCGCGTAACCCGCATTGCCGGTAAGGTAAGCAAACAGGCCGAGCGCGGTGCCGACCATGACGGTAGGCATGATTGCCAGCCCATCCAGGCCATCGGTCAGATTGACCGCGTTGCTGGTGCCTACAATGACGAAATAGGTCAGCGCGATGAAGCCCCAGACGCCAAGCGGATAACTGATGGTCTTGAAGAACGGCACGATCAAATCCGCCTTTGGTGGCAAGTCCAGGTTGAAGCCGGATTGCAACCAGGCCACGAACAGGTCCCACACCTGGATATTGGTCGGCGCCGACACCGAGAAAGCCAGATAGAGCGCGGCGATGATGCCAATCAGCGATTGCCAGAAATATTTTTCACCGGAGCGCATTCCTTCCGGATTTTTATAGACTACCTTGCGGTAATCATCGACCCAGCCGATGGCGCCGAAACCGAGCGTGACCACCAGCACGATCCACACAAATCGATTGCTCAAGTCACTCCAGAGCAGGGTCGATATGCCGATGGCGATCAGGATCAGCACCCCGCCCATCGTCGGCGTCCCCGATTTCACCAGATGCGTCTGCGGGCCATTGGCGCGCACCGCCTGCCCGACTTTCAACCGCGCCAGCATGCGGATCACCGCCGGACCGGCCAGCAGGCCGATGGCCAGCGCCGTCATGGTCGCAAACACTGCGCGAAAAGTAATGAAACCGAACACGCGCAAGGGTCCGATACTGTCCTGAAAATATTGTGCCAGCCAGAGCAGCATGTTAGTGGGTCTCCGTTGATTGGTCGCCTACCAGGCCTTGTACCAGCCGTTCCATGCGCATGAAGCGCGATCCCTTGACCAGCATCGTCGCCGCCGGTGTCAGCAAGATTTCCGCCGCCTGAATCAGCGCTCCAAGGTCAGCGCAGTGGCTTCCAGCGGCGCCAAACGCCGCCACGGCTGCACGTGTCAAATCACCCATGGCGAGCACATGATCGATGCCGCGACCGCGCGCATAGGAGCCGATTTCCTGATGAAATTGCTGGCCTTCGCTACCGACTTCGCCCATGTCGCCCAACACCAGAATGCGCGGCGACGCGGCCTGCGCCAGCACGTCGATGGCAGCTCGCACCGAATCGGGATTGGCGTTATACGTATCGTCGATCACGCAGGCGCCGTTGCGCGCGCGCTTGCGCTGCAAGCGGCCCGTGACTGGCACAAACGACTCCAGGCCGCGCTGGATTGCCGCCACATCGATGCTGAGCGCAAGCGCACAGGCAGTCGCCGCCAGCGCATTGCGCACGTTATGGACGCCGGCGGCGGCCAGACGCAGTTCAAACTGGCGGCCATTGGCACTAACCGACAAATCGCTGCCAAAATCGTTGGCGCGATAAGTGCAATGCACGTCGGCCTCTTCACTTAAACCGAACGTCACGCTGCGTCGTCCCGGCTGCTGTTGGGCATAGCCGCGCCACAGCGCCGAAAAAGGATCATCTGCTGGAAACACGGCAACGCCGTCGGACGGCAGCGCCCGAATCACCGCGCCGTTTTCTTCGGCCACGGCGGCCACGCTGGCCATGAACTCCTGGTGTTCGCGCTGGGCATTATTCACCATACCGACGGTCGGCTGGGCAATTGCAGCCAATACGCCGATCTCACCCGGATGGTTCATGCCGAGTTCGATCACGGCGGCGCGCTGCCCCTGGTGCAGGTCAAACAAGGTCAGCGGCACGCCGATTTCATTGTTCAGATTACCGCGTGTGGCCAGGTAATGGCCAGCGCCAAACGCAGCTGCCAGAATCGCGGCGATCATCTCCTTGACGGTGGTCTTGCCATTACTGCCGGTCACGCCGATCACCGGCAGGGTGAACGTACTGCGCCAATAGCGCGCCATCTGTCCCAACGCGATCCTGCTATCCGGCACCACCAGCGCCGGCGCCTGAACGCCCGGCGGCAGTTGTTGCACCACCAGCGCAGCCGCGCCCTTGGCCAGCACCTCGGGAATGAAGTCGTGTGCGTCAAAATGTTCGCCGCGCAAAGCGACAAACAGATTGCCTGGGCTGATGTGCCGGCTGTCGATGCTGACGCCGTCAAATGGCACATCGGCCCCGCTCAAGGTGCCAGCAACGCAGGGTTGCAAGGCGGCTAGTGTGGACTGCATCAAACGCTTCCCTTCATCGTTGCGCGCGCCGCCAGAGCCAGCGCCGCATGATCCGCATCCAGAAAAGGCAGCTTCTTGCCACCGATTTCCTGATATGCCTCGTGTCCTTTTCCTGCCAGTAAAATCACGTCCCGCCTGGCCGCATGCTTAATGGCCCAGAGAATGGCTGCCGCACGGTCTTCAATCACCTGTGGCTGGTCGGCGCCGCCGGTTCCGGTTTGCATGCCGGCCAGGATCTGGGCCAGGATGCCCGGCGCGCTTTCGGACCGTGGATTGTCACTGGTCAGTACTACCCGATCGGCTGCCTGCGCCGACGCTCCCATTTGCGGCCGCTTGCCCGGATCGCGGTCACCGCCACAACCAAACACGCACCATAATTGGCCGCCGCGCTGCTGCGCCACCGGGCGCAAGGTTGCCAGCGTCTTTGCCAGCGCATCCGGTGTATGGGCATAATCAATGACGATCAGGGGTGCATCGTCGCCACCCAGCTGCTGCATGCGGCCGACGACCGGCGCTAGCGACTCCAGCATGAGCAACGCGGTATCCCATGGCGTTCCCCGTGCTAGCAATACCGCCAGTACCCCGAGGGCATTACTCACATTGAAGCGGCCCAGCAAGCGCGTCTTTACCAGCGCCGAACCGAACGGCGATTCGAGCTGAAATGCCGTGCCGGATGGCTGGCTGCGCAACGCGCTGGCGCGCAAAACTGGAATTCCTTCCGCGCTGTTGTCATCGACCGTATAGCCAATGATCGCCACTGCCGGCGAACGTGCGGCCAGGCGTCGCAGCAGGCGCGGTCCCATCGGATCGTCCAGATTGACAATCGCATGCCGCAGTCCGGGCCAGTCGAACAGAATGTTTTTGGCACTTTCATAGGCCGCCATGTCGCCGTGGTAATCGAGATGGTCCCGGCTCAGGTTGGTAAACAGTGCGGCATCGATATGAATGCCATTCATGCGTCCTTGGTCGAGGCCGATCGACGACGCCTCGATGGCCAGCGCAGCGACGCCAGCATCGCGCATGGTGACCAAGGCGCGCTGCAATTGCAACGCATCCGGCGTGGTATAGCCGGTGACATCGAACTGTTCGCACTGTCCCTGACGGAATATCCCGGCTCCCAGCGTACCGATCGCCGCCGCCGGTTCCTGGGTGGAGAATGCCGCCGCCAACCATTGGCTGCAGGAAGTCTTACCGTTGGTACCGGTCACCGCCGCGACAAACATCGCGTCGTCCGGCTGGCAATAGAACTGGTTGGCAATCAGGCCGGCGCTTTGCTTCAGGTGGGAAACCGGCAGATGCGGGAGCGTCCAGCGCTGGTTCCAGACAAAGCCCTGCTCCTCGTAGACGATGGCAGCGGCCTGGTTGTGCACCGCATGTTCAATAAAATCGCGACCATCGGCGGTATCGCCCGGAAAGGCAAAAAACACGTCACCGGCCACAATCCGGCGTGAATCGGCGGATAGTTGAGCCGCCGGCGCGGCTGCCCGCAACCAGTCAATAACAGCAGGCAATTGAAAGCTGGATGGCATCATCACATGCTTTCCTGGACCGGATTGGCCGGCATGATGATATTGGTGACAGAAGTATCCGGCGCCACGTTCAATGCCCGCAACGCATTCGCTGCAACCGCCGCAAACACCGGCGCCGCCACCGTGCCGCCGTAGTAGGACTGGCCGCTGGCCGGCTCGTCGATCATGACGGCGATGATGATGCGCGGATCGGACGCCGGTGCGAAGCCGACGAAGGAGCCGACGTACTGCCTGACGTACTTGCCGCCGACGATCTTGTAGGCGGTACCGGTCTTGCCGCCCACCCGATAGCCGGGCACCTGCGCCTTGGACGCCGTGCCCTCCGGGCCGACCACGGTCTCCAGCATACCGCGCATCTCGCGCGCGGTCTTGGCCGAGATGATGCGCTGGGTGATCGGAGCGTCGGTGGACTTGTGGAAGGTCACCGGGATCATTTCGCCGTCGCGTGCAAAAATCATGTAAGCGCGCGCCAGCTGGAGCAGCGAGACCGAAATGCCGTGACCGTAACTCATGGTGGCCTGCTCGATCGGCCGCCATGACTTGTAAGGGCGCACACGGCCGGCGACGGCGCCGGGGAAGCCGACTTTTGGCTGCTGGCCGAAGCCGATATTGGTGAACAGCTCCCACATTTCGCGCGGCGGCATTTCCAGCGCGATCTTGGCGGTGCCAATGTTCGACGATTTCTGGATGATTTGCGCCACCGTCAACAGCCCATGCGCATGCGAATCGCCGATGGTCGCGGTGCCGATGGTCATGCGGCCGGGTGCCGTCTGAAAGGTGGTGCTTGGCGTCACCCGCTGCGTCTCCAGTCCGAGCGCCACGGTAAACGGCTTGAGTGTCGAGCCTGGCTCGAAGGTGTCGGTCAGCACCCGGTTGCGCAGCTGCGCGCCGGTCAGAGCCGCCCGATTGTTGGGGTTGTAAGTCGGCAGGTTGGCCAGTGCCAGCACTTCGCCGGTCTTGACGTCGAGCACCACGACGCCGCCGGCCTTCGCCTTGTATTTTTCGACCGCCTCTTTCAGATGCGAAAAGGCGATGTACTGGATCTTGCTGTCGATCGACAGCGCCAGGTCGCGGCCGTCGTGCGGTTCGCGGATCGCTTCGATGTCCTCGACGATGTGGCCGAGACGGTCCTTGATCACGCGCCGGCTGCCGGTGACGCCGGCCAGCGTTTTCTGAGCCGCCAGCTCCATCCCATCCTGCCCGGCATCCTCGACATTGGTGAAGCCGACCACGTGCGCCATGACCTCGCCTTCGGGGTAGAAGCGCTTGTATTCCTTGCGGGTCTGGATGCCCTCGATACCGAGCTTGATGATCCGGTCGGCCGTCTCGTGCTCGACCTGGCGCTTCAGATACACGAAACTGCGATCGGAGTCGAGCTTCTTGCGCAAATCGCGCTCGCTCATGTCCAACAAGGCCGCCAATCGGCGCAATTTTTCCGGCGCTGCCTGCAGCACGTCGTCCGGTATCGCCCAAATCGCCTTGACCGGGACTGAGGATGCCAGCACGTGGCCATTGCGATCGACGATCTTGCCACGGGTGGCCGGCAGCTCAAGCGTACGCGCATAGCGAGACGCCCCCTGCTTTTGCAGGAAATCGGTGGACATCCCCTGCAGGAACAACGCGCGCCCGATCAAGGTGGCGAAGGCTGCGAACAGCAGGAACAACACGATGCGCGAGCGCCACGCCGGCAGTTGCACCTGCAGTACCGGGCTGGCGGAAAAAGGTATCCCACGGGTACCAGCGACTCGAGACGGAGCGCGCGTCACTTGGCACCCGCCGTCAAATACTGGGTGCGCGCGGCAGTCAGAGAGACCATGTTCAGATCGCGCATGGCACTCGCCTCGATACGGGCATGCTTGCCCAGTGTGGACTGATCCAACTGCAGTTGCGCCCATTCGATTTCAAGCTGACGGGCACTGGAATGGGCTCGCTCCAGATCGATGAACAGCTGCCGCGCCTGGTATTGCGCATTCACCAGCGCCAGCGCGCACAAGACCAGCGCCACGGCCAGCATTAAAGGCAGGCGCGCGCTCACCGCGAGCCACCCCGTAGCGGACTGTCAGGCAAGCGTTCAGCAACCCGCATCACGGCGGAACGGGCGCGCGGATTGGCGGCGATTTCACTGGCGGACGGCTTGATGCGCGCCAGCAGCTTCAGTTGGGGTTGCGGCAAGTCGACGGCGCGAATCGGCAGGCGCCGATCCGGTTGCGGCAGATGCGCCCGGGACGCCATGAAACGCTTGACGATGCGATCTTCCAGCGAATGAAAACTGATCACAACCAGCCTCCCCTG
>Ga0079985_1015001_pt1 | contig 10295 bp, 8 predicted proteins | sample Hof3ISUMetaT_11_FD_73497 | JGI IMG/M metagenome (GOLD analysis project Ga0079985, IMG submission 73497) | Enriched soil aggregate microbial communities from Iowa State university to study microbial drivers of carbon cycling -... | ecosystem: Environmental > Terrestrial > Soil > Agricultural land... | reverse complement strand
TTCGCTTAAACCCGCCGCATAAACCACGCCGCAATGGATCCATTCGCAAAAGAAACCCTTCCGGTCTCCCTCGAAGAGGAAATGCGCCGCTCGTATCTGGATTACGCAATGAGCGTGATCGTGGGCCGGGCGCTTCCCGATGTACGAGATGGCTTGAAGCCGGTTCACAGGCGCGTGCTCTATGCGATGCATGAGCTCAACAACGACTGGAACCGGGCGTACAAGAAATCGGCCCGTATCGTCGGCGATGTGATTGGTAAGTACCATCCACACGGCGACACTGCTGTATACGACACAATCGTTCGCATGGCGCAGAATTTCTCGCTGCGCTACATGCTGGTCGATGGCCAGGGGAATTTCGGCTCGGTGGACGGGGATAACGCGGCCGCCATGCGTTATACCGAAATCCGCCTCTCGAAAATCGCCCACGAGATGCTTCACGATATCGACAAGGAAACAGTCGATTTCGATCCGAACTATGACGGTTCGGAAAAAGAGCCGGCTATTCTCCCGGCGCGAATTCCGAATCTGCTTATCAATGGTTCGTCGGGTATTGCGGTCGGCATGGCCACCAATATCCCGCCACATAACCTGAATGAAATTGTCGACGGCTGTCTTCACCTGCTGCGTAATCCGCAGGCGACGATCGACGAGCTGATTGAATTGATTCCCGCGCCCGATTTCCCGACCGCCGGCATTATCTACGGCATCCAGGGCGTGCGCGAGGGGTATCGCACCGGACGTGGCCGTGTCGTCATGCGTGCCCGTACCCACTTCGAAGACATTGACCGCGGCCAGCGCCAGGCCATCATCGTCGACGAACTGCCGTACCAGGTGAACAAGCGCACGCTGCTCGAGCGTATCGCCGAACTGGTCACCGACAAGAAGGTCGAGGGCATCTCGGACATCCGCGACGAGTCGGACAAGTCCGGCATGCGCGTGGTGATCGAACTCAAGCGCAATGAAGTGCCTGAGGTCGTCCTCAACAACCTATATAAGAACACCCAGCTCCAGGACACCTTCGGCATGAACATGGTGGCCCTGGTCGACCGCCAGCCGCGCCTGCTCAACCTGAAGCAGATGCTGGAGTACTTCCTGCAGCATCGCAGGGAGGTGGTGACCCGCCGCACCGTGTTCGAGCTGCGCAAGGCGCGCGAGCGCGGCCATGTGCTGGAAGGCCTGGCCGTCGCGCTGGCCAATATCGACGAGTTCATCGCCATCATCAAGGCGGCGCCGACGCCGCCGATCGCGAAGCAGGAACTGATGACGAAGTCCTGGGATTCGGGCTTGGTTCGCGAAATGCTCTCACGTGCCGAATCCGACACCCCGGGCGGTCGAGCCTCTTATCGCCCGGATGGCCTGCCAGCCGTGTTTGGCATGCAGTCCGATGGCCTGTACCGGCTTTCGGACTCGCAGGCGCAGGAAATTCTGCAGATGCGCCTGCAACGCCTTACCGGCCTTGAGCAGGACAAGATCGTCCAGGAATATCGCGAAGTGATGGCGATCATCGCCGATCTGCTTGATATCCTCGCCCGTCCGGAGCGCATCACCACCATTATCTCCGACGAACTGACCGCTATCCGCGCGGAATTCGGTGACGATCGCCGTTCGCAAATCGAGTTGAACGCGACCGAGCTGGATACCGAGGACCTGATCACCCCGCAAGACATGGTGGTCACGCTGTCCCACAGCGGCTACATGAAGAGCCAGCCGATTTCCGAGTACCGCGCCCAGAAGCGCGGTGGTCGCGGCAAGCTGGCGACGGCAACCAAAGAAGACGACTGGATCGACACGTTGTTCGTGGCCAATACCCACGACTACATCCTGTGCTTCTCGAACCGAGGCCGCCTGTACTGGCTGAAGGTCTACGAAGTGCCGCAAGGCTCACGCAATTCGCGCGGCCGGCCGATCGTCAATATGTTCCCGTTGTCGGATGGCGAGAAGATCAACGTTATCCTGCCGGTGCGCCAGTTCGATGCCGAGCACTTCATCTTCATGGCGACTGCCCGCGGCACGGTCAAGAAGACGGCGCTGACGGAGTTCTCCAACCCGCGCAAGGCCGGCATCATTGCCGTCGACCTCGATGATGGCGACTACCTCATCGGTGCCGCGGTCACGGATGGCCAGCACGACGTGATGCTGTTCTCGGATGCCGGCAAGGCCGTGCGCTTCGACGAGAACGACGTGCGTCCGATGGGTCGCCAGGCGCGTGGCGTGCGAGGCATGAACCTCGACGAAAGCCAGACTGTCATCGCCATGCTGGTGGCGCCGGCCGAAACGGCCGAGGGCGTCGATACGGCGGAACAGACCGAGGCCAACGCGCCGGGCAGCGTGCTGACCGCCACGGAGAACGGCTACGGCAAGCGTACGCCGATCACTGAGTACACTCGACACGGGCGCGGCACCAAGGGCATGATTGCGATCCAGACGAGCGAGCGCAATGGCCGTGTGGTGGCTGCTGCACTGGTTTCGCCGGAAGACGAGATCATGCTGATCACCACCGGTGGGGTGCTGATCCGCACCCGCGTGGCAGAAATCCGCGAGATGGGCCGTGCCACGCAGGGCGTTACGCTGATCAACGTCGACGAAGGCACCAAATTGTCGGGTCTTCAGCGCATTGTGGAAAGCGATGCCGATACCGGCGCCGGCTCGGAAGAGGCGGAAGAAGCCGATGGTCCCACGGACGCCGACGCCAATTCGTAAGTTGTTGCAACAATAGGACACCGGCCGGAACTCGCCAGATGGCGGGCCGGACTAAAACGGACATATTTTCCAGGGAGTCACAATGCTCAAAACCTACCGACGTATCGCTGTTCTGGCTGCTTTTGTTCCTACGTTCATGGTGGCGCAACACGCCCACGCCCAGGACGCGGACAAGACCGCAGCCATCAAGGAACTGCTTTCCGTCATGCAGGCGGACCAGGCTGTGAAGGGCCAGGCCGACAACTGGCAGCAGGGCGCCAAGCAGGAAGCTCCGCTGGTGCTGGAGCAGGTGCTGGTCGAGAACAAGGCGCTGAGCGACAAGCAGAAGCAGGCTGCTGTCGAGAAGCTGAAGAAGAATGGCGCCGTGCAACGCATGGTCGATGGTGCCGGCACCGCATTCAATACCGACGGCTTCCGCAAGGATGCCATCCAGGCCCACTATGATGCCTTCGGCAAGTACTACAGCACCCAGGAAATCAAGGACCTGACCACGTTCCTGAAGTCGCCGACCGGCCAGAAGTTCATGACGAACCAGGGCAAGGCGACCCAGGAGATCTGGGGTTCGATGATGCAGAAGTACGGTCCGCAAGTCGGCAAGTCGATGCGCGACGCCGCCGAAAAGGAAATCTCGGCAGCCGCGAAGTAATCGCTGGCTGCGCAGGGCGCGGGTCCGGCGCCCGCCCCGCATCGCCCTACGGGATGCGGGTTTGAGGGATAATGGCTGCTTGGGTTACACCGGCAGCCATTTTTCTTTTCCAGTCCATGAACGATCCACAGACTCCCGCTCTCGCTGGCTTGCAGCGCGCATTGGCCGAACGTGTCTTCAACTTCTCGCCGGGCCCGGCAGCCCTGCCTGCCGAAGTGCTGCAACAGGCCGCCGAGGAAATGCTGTCATGGCATGGGACGGGCGTGTCGGTCATGGAAATGAGCCATCGCAGCAAGGAGTTCGAGGGCATTCTGGCCGAGACCCTGGCGGATCTGCGCGAACTTCTGCACATTCCCAAGAACTTCCGCATCCTGTTCCTGCAAGGCGGCGCCATCGGCGAGAACGCGATCGTGCCGCTGAACCTGATGCGTTTGCGCAATGCCGACCAACCCAAGGCCGATTTCGTGGTAACGGGGGCGTGGTCCGTCAAGACCGAACAGGAAACCCGGCGCTATGGCGAAGTCAACATCGCCGCATCGAGTGCGGACCGCAAGTTCACCGATATCCCCGCCGTAGCGGACTGGAAGCTGTCGGACGACGCGGCCTACGTGCACCTCTGCACCAATGAAACCATCGGTGGCGTGGAGTTCCACGACATTCCCGATATCGGACAGGACAAGGGCCGCGTCGTGGTGGCGGATGCGTCGAGCCATATCCTCTCGCGTCCGGTGGACTGGTCGCGCGTGCAGGTCATGTATGGCGGCGCGCAGAAGAACATTGGTCCCGCGGGCGTGACCATCGTGATCGTGCGCGAGGACCTGCTGGGCCACGCTCACCCGCTGTGCCCGTCCGCGTTCAACTGGCGCGTGGTGGCGGAGCATGACTCCATGTACAACACGCCGCCGACTTATGCGATCTACATTGCGGGCCTGGTGTTCAAGTGGCTGAAGCGCCAGGGCGGCGTGCCGGCGATCGAGCAGCGCAATATCGCCAAGGCCAAGGCGCTGTACGACTTCCTCGACCAGAGCGATTTTTATCGCAACGACATCGATCCTCACTGCCGTTCGCGCATGAACGTGCCGTTCCTCCTCGCTGACGAGACCCGCAACGAGGCGTTCCTGCAGCAGGCCCGCGCCAACGGCCTGCTGCAGCTCAAGGGCCACAAGTCCGTGGGCGGCATGCGCGCCAGCATCTACAACGCCATGCCGATCGAAGGCGTCTATGCCCTGATCGATTTCATGCGCGAATTCGAACGCGCCGCTGCCTGAAGGCGCCGCGTCGGCCGGCCGCGTGCCATCGGCGCGCGGCGTTGTCTTATTCTCAGGCCCTCCTGCGCGGAGCGGCCCAACGGGTTTCTGCAAATGACAAGCGAAGACAAAAACACCGCGCGCGAGGAGACGCCGCAGAGCGGTGCTTCCCCGAGCGAGGCGGAGCGCGCGCTCGGCGCTGAACTGGCCCCCCTGCGCGAGCAGATCGACACCGTGGACCGCGAACTGCTGGCCATGCTGAACCGTCGCGCGCAGCTTGCGCTGGACGTCGGCGAAGTGAAGAAGAAGTACGGCGCGCCGGTGTTTCGCCCTGAACGCGAACTGCAGGTCGTGCGCAAGGTGCAGGCCGCCAATCCCGGGCCGCTGCTGGGCGAGAGCGTCGCGTCGATCTGGCGCGAGGTGATGTCGGCTTGCCGCGGGCTGGAAAAGCCGCTGGAAATTGCCTTCCTCGGCCCGGCCGGTACGTTCTCCGAGCAGGCCCTCTATGCCCACTTTGGGCATGAAGTGTCCGGCGTGCCATGCCCGAGCATCGACGAGGTATTCCGTGCGGTGGAGGCGGGGACCGTCGAGTACGGCGTGGTGCCGGTCGAGAACTCCACCGAAGGCGCGGTGTCGCGCACGCTGGACCTGTTCCTGCAGACTTCGCTGAAGATCAGCGGCGAGATCGCGCTGAAGGTGCACCACAACCTGATGGCGTCCTCGCCCGACATGAAGGGCGTCAAGGTCGTGCGCGCGCATGCGCAGGCGCTGGCGCAGTGCCAGCACTGGCTGACCGCGAACTATCCGCACCTGGAGCGCCAGGCCGTCTCGAGCAATGCCGAGGCCGCGCGCATGGCGAGCGAAGATCCGACGGTCGCGGCCATTGCCGGTGAAACGGCGGCCAACCGCTATCACCTCCATGTCATCCGTCCCCATATCCAGGACGATCCGCATAACCGCACGCGCTTTGCCGTGATCGGCCGCTACGAGACCGAGCCGTCGGGCAGCGACCAGACCTCGATGATCCTGTCGGTGCCCAACAAGGCCGGCGCGGTTTACCAGCTGCTTGCGCCGCTGGCGGAGAACGGCGTGTCGATGTGCCGTTTCGAGTCGCGTCCGGCGCGCAGTGGCGCCTGGGAGTACTACTTCTACGTCGATGTCGAAGGTCACCAGCATGAACCGGCGGTCGCACGCGCGATCGAGACGCTGCGGCGCAATGCGGCTTACCTGAAGGTGCTGGGGTCGTACCCGTCCAGCAAGTAAGCGCGGCAAGGAGACAAGATGGCAGAGCAAGGCAATCAAGGCGGTAAATTGCCGTTTGGCCCGGATTACGTCAGGGCAATCTCGCCCTACGTGGCGGGCAAGCCGATTTCCGAGGTGGCGCGCGAGTTCGGGCTGAACGAGGCGAGCATCGTCAAGCTGGCCTCGAACGAGAATCCGCTGGGCATGCCAGAATCCGCAAGGCACGCGGTGGCCGCGGCGGTGGCCGAGCTTGGGCGCTATCCCGACTCGAACGGCTTCGAGCTTAAGGCAGCGCTTTCCGCGAAGCTCGGCGTGCCGCAGGACTGGATCACGCTGGGCAATGGCAGCAACGACATCCTGGAGCTGGCCGCGCATGCGCTGGTCACGCCGGGACAGTCGGTGGTGTATGCCGAGTACTCGTTCGCGGTCTATGCGCTGGCGACCCAGGAAATCGGCGCGCGCGCGATCGTGGTGAAGGCGCGCGACTACGGCCATGATCTCGATGCCATGGCAGCGGCAATCACTGCCGATACCCGCCTGGTGTTCGTCGCCAACCCGAACAATCCGACGGGAACGTTCGCGCCTGCAGCGGCACTGGAAGCATTCCTGGCCAAGGTGCCCGCCCATGTGGCCGTGGTGCTGGACGAGGCGTACAACGAATACCTCGACGATGACCAGCAATATGACTCGGTGGCGTGGGTGCGCCGCTATCCGAACCTGCTGGTATCACGCACGTTCTCGAAGGCATATGGACTGGCTGGCCTGCGCATCGGCTATGCGGTCGCGCAGCCCGAGCTGACGGATCTGCTGAACCGCATCCGCCAGCCGTTCAACGTCAACAGCGTGGCCCAGGCTGCGGCCGTTGCGGCGCTGGGCGACACGGCATTCCTGCAGCGCAGCGCCGAGCTGAACCGTGCCGGCAAGGCGCAACTTGTCGACGCGTTTTCACGCCTCGGGCTTGAGTCCGTCGCTTCGTCCGGCAATTTCGTGCTGGTGCGCGTGGGCGATGACGACGACGCCGGCGCGCGTGTCAACCTGGCGTTGCTCAGGCAGGGCGTGATTGTCCGTCCTGTAGGCAACTACGGCTTGCCGCGCTGGCTGCGTGTCACGATCGGCTTGCCTGATGAGAATGCCGCATTTATCGCGGCGCTGGAGCGCGCGCTGAAGTAAGCCGCGCGACGACGATGCCTTCCTGTTTTCGCTATTTTCGACTTCGCTGTATTGCCCGCCCCCGAGGGCTGAGATTGTGAGCGCTCTGCATTTTTCCCGTGTTGTGATTGTTGGTGTCGGCCTGATTGGCGGTTCGCTCGCGCTTGCGCTCAAGCGCGCCGGTGTGGTCGGCAAGGTAGTAGGCGTGGGCCGCTCGCCGGCCTCGCTGCAGAAGGCGCTGGACCTCGGTGTCATCGACGAAGCCGCTTCGCTGGAAGACGCAGCACGCGACGCCAGCGTGATCGTGCTGTGCGCGCCGGTGGCGCAGAATTTTGCGCTGCTGCACGCGCTGGAGCCGCACTTGCAGCCGGGCACCATCGTGACCGATGCGGGCAGCACCAAGTCTGATGTGATCATGGCGGCCAAGACGGCGCTTGGCGACAAGGCGGCCCAGTTTGTCCCGGCGCATCCGATAGCGGGTCGCGAGCTGAATGGCGTGGAAGCCGCGCTCGCCGACCTCTATGCCGGCAAGAAGACCGTGGTATGCCCACTGCAGGAAAACGCGCGCGCCGATGTCGCCGCGGTGCGCGCGATGTGGGAAAGCGCTGGTGCCGAATGCCACATCATGTCAGCGGTGCAGCATGATGCAGTCTTTGCCGCCGTCAGCCATCTGCCGCACGTGCTGTCGTACGCGCTGGTCGCGCAGGTCGGCAATGCCGAGGACGCGGCGCTCAAGCTCGCGTTCGCCGGTGGCGGCTTCCGCGACTTCACGCGCATTGCCGCGTCGTCGCCGGAAATGTGGCGCGATATCTGCGTGGCCAATCGCGAGGCACTGCTGCGCGAGCTGAATACCTACCAGTCGGTGCTGACGCATCTCAGGACGCAGATCGAGAAGGGCGACGGCGCGGCGCTGGAGCGTATCTTTGCGCGCGCGAGCAAGACTCGCCTGCAATGGGGCGCGGACCGCGAGGCAGCGGCCAACATTGAACCCTGAATCGGCGCAGCCGTGATGCGCGCCCTAGTGTGAAGACCATGGAACACCTGACGATTGGCCCTCTTACCCGCGCCGCGGGCACCGTCCGTTTGCCGGGCTCGAAGAGCATTTCAAACCGCGTGCTGCTGCTGGCAGCGCTGGCCGGCGGCGAGACGCGCGTGCGCGACCTGCTCGACTCGGACGACACTCGCGTCATGCTGCAGGCGCTGAAGACGCTCGGCGTCGCGTGGCGGCAGGAAGGCAACGACTATATCGTCACCGGCTCGGACGGCAATTTTCCCGTCAAGGCGGCGGAGCTGTTCATGGGCAATGCCGGCACCGCGATTCGTCCGCTGACCGCTGCGCTCGCGCTGCAGCGCGGCGATTACAAGCTATCTGGTGTGCCGCGCATGCACGAGCGGCCCATCGGCGATCTCGTCGACGGCCTGCGCCAGGTTGGCGCGGACATCGGCTACCTCGGCAATGACGGCTTTCCTCCCTTGCATATCCGCGCCGCGCAGATCCGCATCGATGCGCCGATCCGCGTGCGCGGCGACGTGTCGAGCCAGTTCCTGACGGCCTTGCTGATGACCTTGCCCATGGCACAGGCGGCCAGTGGCAGGATCGAGATCGAAGTGATCGGCGAGCTGATCTCCAAGCCGTATATCGAGATCACGCTGAACCTGCTCTCGCGTTTTGGCATCGAGGTCGAGCGGCAAGGCTGGGAGCGCTTCATCGTTCCCGCCGGTGCGGTCTACCGTTCGCCGGGAGAGATTTTTGTCGAGGGCGATGCGTCCTCCGCGTCCTATTTTCTTGCGGCGGGCGCAATTGGCGGCGGTCCGGTGCGGGTGGAAGGCGTGGGCATGGCGAGCATCCAGGGCGATGTGCGTTTTGCCGAGGCGCTGAACCGGATGGGCGCCAACGTCATGGCAGGCGACAACTGGATCGAGGTGCGCGGCACCGAACGCGACGACGGACGCCTGAACGGCATCGAGCTGGACTGCAACCATATTCCCGACGCCGCCATGACGCTTGCAGTGGCTGCGCTGTTCGCCGAAGGCACGACAACGCTCACCAATATCGCCAGCTGGCGGGTCAAGGAAACCGATCGCATCACGGCCATGGCGACCGAGTTGCGCAAGCTCGGAGCCCAGGTCGAGGAGGGTGCGGACTACCTCAAGGTGGTACCGCCCGCACAGTGGCAGACCCCGGCCGATGGCATTGGCACCTATGATGACCATCGCATGGCCATGTGTTTCTCGCTGGCCGCATTCGGCCCGCTGCCGGTCCGGATCAACGAGCCCGGCTGCGTGGCCAAGACGTTTCCGGACTATTTCGCGGTATTCGGCGGCATCACGCGCTAAGCGCCGTGGTGCCCGTTTGCGCCGGTTCGTGCCGGCGCTCCCGTCGTTCCCAGTAGCGGTCGAAGAAGTAGTGCGCCACAGTATTGATGGCAGGCTCGATAAAGGTGACCGCGCCACTGACGGCCAGGCTGCCCGTCAGCGTGTAGGTCACGCTGAAGGCGATGCCGAGGTGCATGATGCCGAACGTCAGGGTCTTGGCCATGGTAGATTGCCTCGCGCATGAAGAGGGAGTAACCGGAACGCGCGGGACGCTGCGTCCTGGTAGGATGAATCAAATGATAACGATTCTCAATTGATTTTCAAATCGAAGTTTTCTGTCGGCATCATCAGCAATGACTATCGTTCACGTCATCACCATTGACGGTCCAACCGCCTCCGGCAAAGGCACTGTGGCGCACAAGGTGGCCGATGCGGTCGGCTACCACCTGCTCGACAGCGGCGCGTTGTACCGCCTGGTGGCGCTTGCCAGCGACCGCGAGGGCGTGGACATCGGTGATGTCGAGGCCCTTGCAAGAACCGCCTCCCGCCTCGATGTGAAGTTCGGTCCCGACCGCGTCTGGCTGTCCGGCGAGGAAGTAAGCCTGGCGATCCGTGCCGAGGCGATCGGCAACCGGGCTTCGGCCCTGGCTGTGCACCAGCCGGTACGCGACGCCCTGACCAAGCTACAGCGCGATTTCCGCAAGCTGCCGGGGCTGGTCGCCGACGGGCGCGATATGGGCACGGTGATCTTCCCCGATGCCCAGCTCAAGGTATTCCTGACGGCAAGTGTTGAGGCGCGCGCTCGCAGGCGCTATAAACAATTGATTGATAAGGGAATTTCTGCTAATATCGAAGACCTTTTGCGTGACCTGGAGTCGCGCGACGCGCGGGATCGAAACCGTGCCGCCGCGCCGCTGCGTCCCGCCGAGGATGCGAACCTGCTCGATACCTCCGACATGACGGTGGATCAGGCAGTGGCGCAGGTGCTGGAG
>Ga0079985_1019331_pt1 | contig 10302 bp, 10 predicted proteins | sample Hof3ISUMetaT_11_FD_73497 | JGI IMG/M metagenome (GOLD analysis project Ga0079985, IMG submission 73497) | Enriched soil aggregate microbial communities from Iowa State university to study microbial drivers of carbon cycling -... | ecosystem: Environmental > Terrestrial > Soil > Agricultural land... | reverse complement strand
GCTGCCCGCCGGAGGCCTCGGCGGGTTTTGTACTTAAGCCCACCGTTCGGCAGCAGGCAGGCCGGACTAGCGTTCAACCATCCCGATTGCTGTGGCGGGATGTGATGGAACGTCATTTTTAATAAAAGGAAGCAACGTGGCACGTTATATCGGACCGAAAGCAAAACTCTCCCGTCGCGAAGGAACAGACCTGTTCCTGAAGAGCGCCCGCCGCTCGCTGGACTCGAAATGCAAACTGGATTCCAAGCCAGGTCAGCATGGCCGCACTTCGGGCATGCGCACCTCCGACTATGGCAATCAGCTGCGCGAAAAACAAAAAGTCAAGCGCATGTACGGCATCATGGAGCGCCAGTTCCGCCGCTACTTCGCGGAAGCCGATCGCCGCAAGGGCAATACCGGTGAAACCCTGCTGAAGCTGCTGGAAGGCCGCCTGGACAACGTGGTGTATCGCATGGGCTTCGGCTCGACCCGCGCCGAAGGCCGCCAACTGGTATCGCACAAAGCGTTCACCGTCAATGGCAACGTTGTCAATATCGCGTCTTACCAGGTGAAGCCGGGCGACGTGGTCGCGGTACGTGAAAAATCGAAAAAGCAGGTGCGCATTGTCGAAGCTTTGTCGCTGGCGGAACAAATCGGCATGCCGTCCTGGGTCGCGGTCGATTCCAAGAAGATGGAAGGCACGTTCAAGGCGCTGCCGGATCGCAGCGAAATCGCCAACGACGTCAACGAATCGCTGATCGTCGAATTGTATTCGCGTTAATGTCGTTTTATGCACCGAGCTTTGGGTTCCGGTTGGGACAGAGTAGCTCGGTGCACTGCACTATCTCGCACACTCTGCCCCGCAATTTAAAAAACTCCATCAGCCTTATCGGTGTAACGAGCCGAGGGTATTGAAAAGGACATTCCATGCAAAACAGCTTATTGAAACCACGCATTATCGAAGTTGAGGCAATTACGCCTGGTCACGCCAAAGTCGTGATGGAACCGTTCGAGCGCGGTTACGGCCACACCTTGGGTAACGCGCTGCGGCGGGTGCTGCTGTCGTCGATGATCGGCTATGCGCCGACTGAAGTCACCATTGCCGGTGTGGTGCATGAGTATTCGTCGCTGGATGGCGTGCAGGAAGACGTAGTCGATCTGCTGCTGAACCTGAAGGGCGTGGTGTTCAAGCTGCACAATCGCGATGAAGTCACGCTGACCCTGAAAAAGGACACGGATGGCGCGGTGCGGGCTTCCGATATCGATCTGCCGCATGACGTCGAACTGGTGAACCCGGATCACGTGATCGCGCACTTGACCGGTGGCGGCAAGCTGGACATGCAGATCAAGGTTGAAAAGGGCCGCGGCTACGTGCCGGGCAACGTGCGCCGACTGCAGGAAGACACCAACAAGACCATCGGTCGCATCATCCTCGACGCCTCGTTTTCGCCGGTGCGGCGTGTTTCGTATGCGGTGGAGTCGGCCCGTGTCGAGCAGCGTACCGACCTCGACAAGCTGATCATCAATATCGAAACCAATGGCGTGATCACGCCGGAAGAAGCGATTCGCCAGTCGGCACGAGTGCTGGTGGACCAATTGAACGTGTTTGCCGCACTGGAAGGAACCGAAGCCGCCGCCGAAGCGCCGTCGCGTGCGCCGCAGATCGATCCGATCCTGCTGCGTCCGGTCGACGACCTGGAGCTGACCGTACGTTCGGCCAACTGCCTGAAGGCCGAAAACATCTACTACATCGGCGACCTGATCCAGCGCAGCGAAAACGAATTGCTGAAGACGCCGAACCTGGGCCGCAAGTCGCTCAACGAAATCAAGGAAGTGCTGGCTTCGCGCGGCCTGACGCTGGGCATGAAGCTGGAGAACTGGCCGCCGGCAGGCCTCGAGAAGTAATCCGGCAGCAGCCGGCTGGGCCGGCTGCGCCATGCATCTAACCAATATTTACCGGCCCGCGCAACGCTTTAAGGCAATGCGATCGAAGAGCTGGATCCAAACTCAAATCTGAAAGGAAATATCATGCGTCACCGTCACGGTCTTCGTAAATTAAACCGCACTTCGGCACACCGCCTGGCAATGCTGCGCAACATGACAGTCTCATTGCTGCGTCACGAAGCCATCAAGACGACCTTGCCGAAAGCCAAGGAACTGCGCCGCGTGATCGAGCCGATCCTGACGCTGGGCAAAGTCGACACGCTGTCCAACAAGCGTCTCGCCTTCAACCGCCTGCGCGACCGTGAAATGGTGCTGAAGCTGTTTGCCGAACTCGGCCCGCGCTATGCCAATCGCAATGGCGGTTACCTGCGTATCCTGAAAATGGGTTTCCGCCAAGGCGACAACGCGCCGATGGCCTATGTCGAATTGCTGGATCGCCCGGAACCCGCTGAAGCCGAAGCGGTGGATAGCGTCGAATAAGCGACAGCAAGCGAGCATCCCTTACAAGGCCAGGTTTTTACCTGGCTTTTGTTTTTGCGCCATCAGCTATTTTGATGGAATCCATATACTGGTGCGATGTGCATCCGCTTTCACGCGCATTGTCGGGGAAAAAATAGATATACCCCGGTTACGATGCCTGATTTTTGAGGAATCTGAGTGGCTCGATTTACCCGTCGTTTGGCGCCAGACAAGTGCAGCGCTTTCGATGCCGCAAAATTGGCTTACTGCCAATGCCGTGCCGAACCGCGCAAGGGTTCGCGCAACCATCCCGATAGTTCGCGGTCCGATTGATCGATGATGGTGTTGCCGGCTGGCGCCATGATGGATGGGCCTGGCTGGCCGCCGGAGGAAACCTCGGGCGTGCTCGGCCGCCGAGGTTTTCATTTACCATGGCAAGAGCTGAGGCGGGGGCCGCAGATATGCTGCGCGCGCCGGCTTCAGAATGGGAGGGTAGCCATGCCACAGCCGTTACTGGTATTGACCAGCCTGCCGGATCTGGCCGTCGCACAGGCGCTGGCGCGGGCTCTGGTGCAACAGCAACTGGCCGCGTGCGTGAATATCCTGCCCGCAGTACAGTCGGTGTATCGTTGGCAGGGTGCGCTGGAAGATGCGCAAGAAGTCGCTCTCGTGATCAAGACAATCGAGGCGCGCTACGCCGAGCTGGAATTGGCGATCAAGCTGGCGCATCCCTACGAGCTGCCGGAAATCATCGCACTGCCGATCGTGGGCGGCTTGCCAGCCTATCTGGCCTGGATCGCCGCGGAAACCCGGAAAGACATCAACATTTAGCATGAACAGAACGCATATATCGTCCATCCTCCCAGGTGCGGTGACGTCGCCCTGGCGCGCCACCGGCCGCGCGATTCTACTGTTGCTGGTGGCTACCGGTTTGCTGTTCGCGGCGCTGGCGCAGGCTGCCGATGACTATCTGGAGCCGGAAGCGGCATTCCGTTTCTCGGCCAAGATGGTCGATGCACAGACGCTGGCCGTCAGCTACCGGATTGCCGACGGCTATTACATGTACCGCGAGCGCTTCCAGTTTCGCGCCGAGGGCGCCACGCTGGGTGCGCCGCAGATGCCGGCCGGCCAGGTCAAGTTCGACCAGACCTTTCAGAAGGAGGTTGAAACCTACCGCGATAACGTCACCATCACGATTCCGGTCCAGGCTGCCGACCGCTTCACATTGATTGCAACTTCGCAAGGCTGTGCCGACCAAGGCTTGTGTTACACGCCGATGGAATCGGAGGCGAAGTTGTCGCAGCGTGGCGGCGGTCTGCTGGCTGCCATCGGAATCGGCGGCGCGGCGGCGCCCGATACGCCGGCCGCCAGCATGGTACCGGCCGCGACCGTACCAGCGGCACGGGGAGCGGACTCGGAGCTGGGGCGGATTGAATCGTCGCTGCACAGCGGCCGCCTGCTGGCGATCCTGCCGCTGTTCTTCCTGCTCGGACTCGGCTTGGCATTTACCCCTTGCGTGTTGCCGATGCTGCCCATCCTGTCGTCGATCATCGTCGGTGCCGGCGGTGCGCACGGCCAAATCAGCCGCGCGCGAGGTTTCATGCTGTCGGCCTGTTATGCGCTGGGCATGGCGATCGTCTACACGGCCCTGGGTGTTGCCGCCGGCTTGATCGGCGAAGGGCTGGCGGCCTACCTGCAGCATCCGTGGGTGTTGTCGGCCTTCGCAGTGCTGATGGTCGGGCTGTCGCTGTCGATGTTCGGCTTTTATGAGCTACAGGTGCCGGCGGCGGTGCAGACGCGGCTGGTGCAAGCTTCCGGCCGGCAACAGGGCGGCCAGCTGGCCGGGGTGTTCGTGATGGGCGCGCTGTCGGCGCTGATCGTCGGGCCTTGCGTGGCGGCGCCGCTGGCCGGGGCGTTGGTGTATATCAGCCAGACGCGCGACGTCGTGATCGGCGGCAGCGCGCTGTTTGCGATGGCGGCCGGCATGAGCGTGCCGTTGCTGCTGGTCGGCCTCTCGGCCAATACGCTGTTGCCACGTGCCGGCGCTTGGATGGAACAGGTCAAGCGTTTCTTCGGCGTCATGCTGCTGGCCCTGGCCTGGTGGATGGTGGCGCCGCTGCTGCCGGTCGCCGGGCAGATGGCGGGATGGGCGCTGCTCGGCATCGGCTACGGCGCTTGGCTGTTGTGGAACGGTCGCAGCGGCTGGGCGGCGAAAGCGTTCGGTCTCCTGTTTGCGGCCAGCGGCTTGCTGCAACTGGCCGGGGCCGCCAGCGGCGCACGCGATGTCAGCGCGCCGTTGGCGCATCTGGTCAGCACGCCGGCGCCGGCTGCGGCGCCATTCACGCGCATCAAGTCGGTGGCGGACCTGGATGCGGCGCTGGCGCAAGCCAATGGCCGAGTGACGATGCTGGATTTTTATGCCGACTGGTGTGTGTCCTGCAAGGAGATGGAGTTGTGGACGTTTTCCGATCCGCGCGTGCAGCAGCACTTCGCTGGCATGCAGTTGCTGCAGGTTGACGTGACTGCCAACAATGCCGACGACCGGGCGCTTTTGAAGCGTTTCGGCCTGTTCGGGCCGCCCGGGATCATTTTCTTCGGCCGGGACGCCGCCGAGATCGCCGGCGGCCGCGTGATTGGTTATCAAGACAATCACAAATTCCTGCAGTCGCTGGCACGAGTTGCCGGTCTCGGATAGCAAGCGGATAATATACTGTATCGGGTATTTTCAAACAGCAAAATTTTCTATGGGGAAATTGCCATATTTTTTCGCATACCCCCTTGTTTTTTGGTTTTGAGATAAAATTTCGGCAACATAGCGCTGCGTTATTTGCATAAGCGTTAAGTGTTGTTGGAGCGCCGGCGTCTTATGTCTATAGTCGGGTTTTATCGGATCAATTCTGTAAAGGAGAGCAACATGGCTGTACGTCTGGGCGATACCGCACCTGATTTCGAACAGGATTCTTCTATCGGCAAGATCAAGTTTCATGAGTGGGCTGGTGATTCATGGGTGGTGCTGTTTTCGCATCCGGCCGATTTCACGCCGATCTGCACCACCGAGCTGGGCCTGACTGCGAAGCTGAAGCCCGAATTCGACAAGCGCAACGTCAAGGCAATAGCGCTGTCGGTCGATTCCGCCGAAAGCCATCTGGGCTGGATCAAGGACATCGAAGACACGCAGAAAACCGTGGTTGGCTTCCCCATCATTGCCGACAAGGACCGCAAGGTCTCCGAGTTGTACGACATGATTCATCCCGGCCAGTCGGAAACGGTGACGGTACGCTCGGTATTCATCATCGATCCGAAGAAGAAAGTGCGCCTGATCCTGACGTATCCGCTCAACGTCGGCCGCAACTTCGACGAAATCCTGCGTGCCATCGACGGCTTGCAACTGGTCGACAATTACAGTGTCGCCACCCCCGGCAACTGGCGCGATGGCGATGACGTGATCATCCCGACTTCAATCCAGGACGAAGCCGTGATCAAGCAGAAATTTCCGAAGGGCTACACCGCAGCTCGGCCGTATCTGCGCCTGACGCCGCAGCCGAACAAGTAAGCGTCGCTTGCTGCAGCCAACAACGCCCGCCTGTCGCGGGCGTTTTGCTTGGCAGGAGCTGCGGGCTTTGTCCGCTCACTTGCTGCTCGCCTTGTCCTGCCGCCGGTGCCCTGGCGCCGATTCGTCCAGATAGCGTTTGCGGCGAAAGAAAAACAGCATGGCAACGACGACGATGGCCATGGCTGCCATCGTCAGCCAGAACCCGGCCTGATCCTTCAGCAGGGGCATGTCGACGAAGTTCATGCCGAAGATGCCGGTGATCAGCGTCAGGGGCATGAACAGCGCGGTGATGACCGTCAAGGTCCGCATGATTTCGCTGGTGCGATGAGACATCGCGGAAAAGTGGATTTGCACCGCCGATTCGATCGACGATTCCAGCCGCCGCGCGTGGTTCAGCACGCGCGTCACGTGTTCCGTCACGTCGTTGATGCGCACCAGCAGCAAATCCTTGCTGCGGCTGATTTCTCCTTGGTCGGCGGAGTCGACCACGTAATCGCGCAGTTCCTGCAGCGCGTCGTGCTGCTCCTCGCACAGATGGTCGAGCTTGCGCAATTCGATGCGGGCATCGAGGAGCGCCATCCAGTCCCGAAACGGCCGGCGCGGATCGAGCAGCGCGCGCTGCCAGCGGTCGAGCTGGGCGGTGAGCGGCTGCCGTAGTTCCAGGTACTGATCAACCATTGCATTCAACAGCCGCAGCATCAGATCTTCCGGCGAGTTTGGACGCCGGGCGCCATGCGAACTGCCGTCGCTGCGCTCGCGCGCTTCGAGCAGGCGCGCGCGGGCCGCTTCGATGGTGCGGCTGTTGGCAGCATGGACGGTGACCAGCGCCCGATCCAGCAGCAGGAACGTTACCGGCACCGTCGCCAACTGCATCAGCGCCGGCGGAATCTTGCGCCGCAGGGCGTTGTCTGGCGCTGCTGCGGCCGGATTGCCGGCAGCGGCAGCACTGTTGGTCGTATTCAACGCCAGCTTGCGAAACACCAGCATCGCATAGTCGTTGGTGGAATCGAAATAGCTGGGGTGGGCCAGGTTCACCGCATCGGTCAAGTGCGGATCGTAGAGGCGCACGCCGGTGGCACGCGCGATCTGTTCGCGCCACAGTTCCGGGTTTGCCGCTACTTCATCGTGCGTGGCATCCAGCCACAAAAAGCCGTGCAGCGGCGCCGCGTCCGGCACGGCGCTACCGTGCGTGACCTGGCTGTCAGCGATCTGGAATATATCCATGCAACGCCGTCGAAGGTTTGAACGCTAGCCACAAGGCCGCCAGAGAAGCCAGCGCCAGTGCCACGATTGCGCCCTGCATGACAGCCGGCAGCGCCAGCGCGCCGAACCAGGAGCCCGCCAGCCACACGCCGCCGCCGGTCAGCGCCAGTCGCAGCGCTTCGAGCCTGACGTAATGCGCGCGCTGTTCCAGCAGACCGCCGATGCTCCACAGGCTGGCACCCAGCCACAGCGCGTACGGCAGCGTGTGCGCCAGCGGCAGCACATGGAACGCATTCAGGAAATGCGTGGTTACCCCGAGCGCCAGCGCGAACTGGATGCCGCAATACCATTTGGCGGCGGCCGGCAGTGGTGGATCGTACAGTGGGCGGTTGATGTCGAATGCCGCTTTCGGCCACGCGGCGGCGACGTCAGCTGGGCGCCAGCCGGGCGGTGCGATCCAGACCCGCAGCTTGTCGCGCCAGCGCCGCGCGCGCCGGGCATCCTGCCACATCGCCTGGTACACCTCGAGATTGGCCCACAGCGGATTCCAGCTGCGCAATGGCCCACGGGTGCCGTATACCACCGGTTCGTCGTCATGCTCTTCCACGAACGTGCCAAACAGGCGGTCCCACAGGATCAGGATGCCGCCATAGTTCTTGTCCAGATAGATGTCGTTGACGCCGTGGTGCGCGCGGTGATTGGACGGCGTGACGAACACGCGGTCGGCCCAGCCGAGCTTGCCGATCTGCTGCGTATGGACCCAGAACTGATACAGCAGGTCGATCAGCGCGACGCCGACGAAGACTTCGACCGGAAAACCCAGCAGCGCCATCGGCAGATAAAAAATCCAGCCCAGGAGTGCGCCGGTACTGGTCTGGCGCAATGCGGTCGAGAGGTTGTAGTCCTCGCTCTGGTGATGCACCACGTGCGCTGCCCACAGCACGTTCACCTGATGTCCCATACGGTGCAGCCAGTAGTAGCACAGGTCATACAGCAGCAAGCCGCAGGCCCAGACCCACAGGCTATCGACGGGCAGCTGAAACAGCGCCACATGCTGCACCAGCCAGGCGTAGATGCCGACCCGCAGCAACAGCATGAAGGCGCCCGTGACCTGGCTCAGTACGCCGAGACTGATGCTGTTGATGGCATCGTTGGCGCGGTAGGTGTTGCGACCGCGCACGCGGCCGACCATCCATTCAATAAAGATCAGCAGGAAAAATACCGGCGTCGCCAGGGTAATGATTTTTTCTTGCATGAGGCCTCCGCTTTAGCGCACCGGTTCGCTGGCAGCAACCGAGCGCGCGATCAGGAACAGTGCAGTGTAATACGTCGACAAAATCCACAGCGCCGAGAGCGGAATCGGCGCGTAAAACTTGTTATAGGCAAGCAGGGTATCGGACAGCAGAAACAGCATGCCGCCGAGCGCCGCCAACCGGCTGCCATGCTGGCCCCATTGCAGATGGCGGCTGATCGCCTGCGCCACCATCGCCACCAGGCACAGCATGTAGACCAGCACCGGGCCCTTCAGGCTCGCCGCCAGCCCCGGCCACAGCACCAGCAGGTTGGCGCCGCCCACCAGCAGCAAGCCGAGCGCCACCAGCGGCTTGCCGAACAGCCGCGCATCCGACGTGAAGGCGCGCAGGAAAAACAGGTGGGCGATCAGGAAGCTCGACAGGCCGAGCAAAAAGCCGGCCGGCAGCACATCCTTCGGCAGCATCAGGAACACGTCGCCGCATAGTGACAGCGCGATGCCGGCCAGCACCGCGCGCCGGTAGCGCGGATTGACCGGGTTCCTGATCTGCCACGCGCTGACAAAAATCAGGATGGTGGCGAGCGGCTTGAAGACATAATGCAAGCCGATGCTCGCACCGTTGGCGCCGGCGCCGATGATGGCCAGCAGGCCGGACGCTGCGATGCGCAACCAGTTTTGCCAGGCGTCAGCGGGGCGCGCCGGCATGTTCAGCCGCCGTGCCGCAATAGGCGCGCCACGTCGCGCGCGAAATAGCTCAATACGCCATCAGCGCCGGCACGCTTGAAGGCCAGCATCGCTTCCATCATGCTCTTGTCGTGATCCAGCCAGCCGTTTTGCGCGGCCGCCTTGAGCATCGCGTATTCGCCGCTGACTTGATAGGCGAAGGTCGGTACCCTGAACTCTTCCTTGACGCGGCGCACGATGTCCAGGTACGGCATGCCGGGTTTCACCATCACCATGTCGGCGCCTTCGGCCAGGTCGAGCGCGACTTCGCGCAAGGCCTCGTCGCTGTTGGCCGGGTCCATCTGATACGTCGATTTATTGCTTTTGCCGAGCGTCGCCGAAGAGCCGACGGCGTCGCGAAACGGCCCGTAGAACGCCGAGGCATACTTGGCCGAATACGCCATGATGCGCGTGTAGATGTGATGCCGGCCTTCGAGCGCGTTACGGATCGCACCGATGCGGCCATCCATCATGTCGGATGGCGCCACGATATCGACCCCGGCTTCGGCTTGCACCAGCGCCTGTTGCACCAGCAGCGTACAGGTTTCATCATTCAGTACGTAGCCATGGGCATCCAGCACGCCATCCTGGCCGTGACTGGTATAGGGATCGAGCGCGACGTCGGTCAGGATGCCAAGCTCGGGAAAGCGCGCCTTCAGTTCGCGCACCGCGCGCGGAACCAGCCCTTTCGGATTGGTGGCTTCGATGCCGTCCGGGGTTTTCAGCTGTGGAGCAATGACCGGGAATAGCGCCAGCACTGGAATGCCGAGTGCCACGCAATCCTCGGCAACCGCCAGCAGCAGGTCGATGGATAGACGCTCCACGCCCGGCATCGAACTGACCTGTTCGCGTTGGTTTTTACCGTCCAGAATGAAAACCGGATAGATCAGGTCAGCGGCGGAAAGCGTATGTTCGCGCATCAGCGCCCGGGAAAAGGCGTCGCGCCGCATGCGGCGCATGCGGATGGCAGGGAAAGCGGCGGCGGGGACGGGGCGGGTCATGACATCCTCCAAAAATCTTGTTGAATTAATGCAAAAAAGCGATGGCATGAAACTTTATTGAATGCCAGCTCTCCTAGCAATAGGCGATTTGCTCGTCTCCCGCTTCTCCTCCCTGAGCGGGGCCTGGCGTATCACGATCAGGCATTGTTGCCCTGGAGATAATCCCCTTTCTCCAGGGCTTTTTTATT
>Ga0079985_1009835_pt1 | contig 10309 bp, 8 predicted proteins | sample Hof3ISUMetaT_11_FD_73497 | JGI IMG/M metagenome (GOLD analysis project Ga0079985, IMG submission 73497) | Enriched soil aggregate microbial communities from Iowa State university to study microbial drivers of carbon cycling -... | ecosystem: Environmental > Terrestrial > Soil > Agricultural land... | reverse complement strand
CGGGCTTGGTTTTTTTGTCAAGGGTGACTCGCATTTCCAGGAAATCAGCAAGCAGGTGAGTTCGCCATGCGCGGCAAAAGATGCCATATCGCGGCAAAAGATGCCATATGGAAAAATGATGATGCCGTGGTGAACCGTGAAAATTGGCTGGTGCGGCGGCTTCTGCCATCCCGGAATTCACCATCGGCAGCGCGCAAGCGGATTTGGTTTGAAAGCGTGTCCGTCTGTCGTTAGCACACGGTTGGCCGTGGGCGGATGGTGACGAGTCCGCCGCAACCGGGCGCGACCGACGTCACTGTGTCGGTAAGCTGGATGTGCCGGCTGCTTTGCGGCATGGCGCCGAGCGCCGGTATCGCGCTGGCGCCCGTTATGTGGCGATAGGCGTCTTCAGCGCCGGCTGCGGACCAGCTCCAGTTGCCGGCAGATCTGTTCGGTGCCGTCCACGATGCGCGGACCGGCACGGGACAGCAGATCGGCGTCCAGCCGGAACAGATTGTCGTGCGCGACCGCGCTCAGTTGCGGGAAGCGGCGCCAGTCGGCCAGCTCGTCGGCTGCGCCGCCGGCGCTGAAAATGACTTCGGGGTCTTGCGCCAGCACCGCTTCGCGGCTGACGGTGGGTGCCAGTTGCGGCAGTGCGCCGAATACATTCCGGCCGCCGCACAGGCGCAGCGCGGCCGACACCAGATGGGCATCGTTCAGGGTCATCAGCGGCTTGCGCCAGACTTGATAAAAGACGCGCACCGGCGGCCGGCTGCGGTAGGCAGCATCAAGCCTGGCGAGCCGGGCGCGGAATGCGGCCGCGGCGGCGTTGCCGGCGGTTTCAGTGCCGGCCAATTGCGCCAGTCGCTCCAGCGACGATGCCACGGTGGCGAAATCGCGCGGCTCCGATTCGAACACCGGGATCGCCAGCGTGCGGAGTTTGGCGATTTGCGCCGCCGAGCTGCCGCTATGCCAGGCCACCACCAGATCGGGTTTGAGCGTGATGATCTGTTCCAGGTCGAGCGCCGAGGCGCCGCCGACGGAAGCGACCTTGCGCGCCGCCGGCGGATAGTCGCTGTACTGGCTGACGCCAACCACCGCAGCGCCGGCGCCGGCCGCATACAGCAGTTCGGTCACGTGCGGCGCCAGGCTGACGATGCGGCGTGCCGGCGTGGCGAGGGTGACCGTGTTGCCCTCATCATCGATTACCGTCGCCGAATGCGCCGGATTACTTGCCAGCCACGCGCAGCAAAACAGGCAAGCCAGTCCCAGGCGGTGGCGCGCCTGGAGCCATATCGCAGCGGGCCGCGTTGGCCGCATCAAATTTCCAGGTTATCGATCAGGCGCGTGCCGCCCAGCTTGGCGGCGGTCAGCACCACCAGTTCCGTGCCTTTGGCCAGATCACCGGCAGCCGGCGGCTGCAGGTCGGCCCGCTTGCGAATCGCCACGTAATCGGGTTTCCAGCCGCGCGCGGTGAGCCGCGCCATCGCCTGCCGTTCCAGCTCGAACACGTCCAGATGGCCGGCGCGCACTTCGCCGGCTACTTCATTCAGGGTGCGAAACAGCGCCGGCGCTTCGGCCCGCTCCTCCGGCGACAGGTACATGTTGCGCGAGGACAGCGCCAGGCCGTCGTCGGCGCGCCAGGTTTCGGCGGCCACGATGTCGGTCGGGATCGCGAACTGCTTGCACATGTTGCGCACGATCATCAACTGCTGGTAATCCTTCTTGCCGAAGACGGCGGCGCGCGGTTGCACGCAGGAAAACAGCTTCAGGACGACGGTGGTGACCCCGGTAAAGAAACCGGGGCGGAACTCGCCTTCCAGGATGTTGCCGAGGTCGTCCGGCGGCCGCACGCGATATTCCTGCGGTTCCGGATACAGGTCCTTTTCGGTGGGTGCAAACAGCACGTACACGCCTTCCTTTTCCAGCTTCTCGACATCGGCCGCAAACGTGCGCGGATATTTGTCGAAATCCTCGTTCGGGCCGAACTGCAGGCGGTTGACGAAGATCGAGGCGACGATCGGATCGCCATGTTTCCGGGCCAGCCGCATCAGCGACAGATGGCCTTCGTGCAGGTTGCCCATGGTGGGGACGAACACGGTGCGCAATTGGCCGCGCAACTGATCGCGCAGCTCTTCGATGGACGAAATGATTTTCATGGGAAGTGGTGAGGTGGCAAAAGGGCAGGGTGAATCGATGAAGAGGCTGCGGCAGCGCGCCGCCCGCGCTTTCAGCTCGGCGAGTAAGCCAGCCGCACGTAGATCGGCGCGTAGGCTTCGGCCTGGGTGATTTCGATCAGGGTTTCCTTGGCCAGCTCCAGCAGGGCGATGAAATGGACCACCAGCACCGGCACCCCGCGCGAGGCCTCGAATAGGTCGGCGAACTCGACGAAGCGGGTGGACTGCAGGCGGCGCAGGATGGCCGTCATGTGTTCGCGCACCGACAGTTCCTCGCGGCTGATGGTGTGGCGCGTGGTGAGCGTGGCGCGCTTGATGACGTCGGCCCAGGCGGCGCGCAGGTCGTCGGTGCTGACATCCGGCCAGCGCGGCACCAGGCTTTGCTCGATGTAAATCTGGGTGCGCACATAGTCGCGCCCGAGCTGCGGCAGGGCGTCGATCTGGTGCGCCGCCAGCTTCATCTGTTCATATTCCAGCAGGCGCCGCACCAGTTCGGCACGCGGGTCGGCGGCTTCTTCGCCGCTGTCGGCTTTTTTTACCGGCAGCAGCATGCGCGACTTGATTTCGATCAGCATCGCCGCCATCAGCAGGTATTCGGCAGCCAGTTCCAGGTTGGTACGGCGGATCTGCTCGACGTACTCCAGGTATTGCAGCGTGACTTGCGCCATCGGAATGTCGAGGATGTTGAAGTTCTGCTTGCGGATCAGGTATAGCAGCAGATCGAGCGGGCCTTCAAACGCTTCCAGGAACACTTCCAGCGCGTCGGGCGGGATGTACAGGTCGTTCGGCAGCCGGAACAGCGGCTCGCCGTACAGCCGGGCGAAAGCGACGCCGTCCACCACATTCGGCGTGGAGTCGATGCCTTGCAATAGCGCATGGTCGGCAGCGGCGGCCGGCGCGGCTGCGGCGGGCGTCGCGCTCATCCCTTAAGCCTTGGGCAGATGGTAGTAAACGTACTCGGTTTGCGGCACGCTCGAGGCTTCGGCACGGCGACGTTCATCGAGGTCGATCGGCGCCTTGTCCCACAGCAGCGCGCGCCCGGCTTGCTGCTTCGCTTCCAGCTTCGGATCTTTCCGTTTCAATTCGGAAATGAATTTGGTGTGCTCGGACTCGTAACTCTGGAATTGCTTGGAAAATTTCATGGTCTCGTAATGGCAGGCTGGGGATTTGAACTGAAGGCTATTTTACCCTGTCTTGGCGCCGGTTCCGGCGCTTCGGGCCGGTGGCTCGCTACCGGCGCGCCAGGCGGGAAGTTTTTCAAGATGCAAGACAATTTTTAATAATGCGGGGTATGCCTTCAAACGTGATGTTTCCCGTCCGTAAAAGACATGCTATGGTTGGAGTATATGATTTCGCCTAGAGCGTTCCGCTGTCCGCGCCCTTAGACGACATCCGCTGGCGTCAACAGTGCCGGCAGAAATTCCTGTAGTGCGGCTTGCAGCAGCGCATGGTCGAAATCGGGCTGGCGTGCCTCGCGCACCTTCATGCCTTCCCACAGGCATTGCAGCAGCAAGGCCACTAGTTCCGTCCTCGACGCGGCAATGCCGAGTCCGCCTTCGTGCTTGGTGCGGCCCAACCACGCGTGAAACTCGGCATCCAGCACCTGATCGGAGGAGCGCACTGCGGCGCCGATCACGGCATCGCGCGACGCTTCGGCCGAAATTTCCAGGAACAGCGCAGGATGGGTTTGCCGCTGTGCAGTGCTGGCGGCATCGCCAAACGACCGCGCGATCTGCAGGGCAAGGTCGCGCCGACCATCCAACTGCTGCATTTCCTCGCGCGCCAATTGCAGCTGCTGTTCGATGATGGCCAGTACGATTTCGCTCTTGCTGGCGAAATAGCGGTAGATCAGCCCGGGACTCATGTCCGCGGCATCGGCGATGTTGGCCATGCTGGCGGCATGGAAGCCGCGCTCGATGAAGCACTTTTGGGCCGCCGTCAGGATCCGTTCGCGCTGCGCCAGCGCCCGCTTTTCAGCCGGTGTCGCGGTCATTTCGATGCCCCGCTATGCTCGTTCCAGCCGCCACCCAGCACCTTGTACAACGCCACCCGGTTGCTTTGCTCGGCCAGTTGCGTCGCTACCAGCGATTGCTGGGCGGCGTACAGCGTGCGCTGGGAGTCCAGCAGCACCAGGTAGCTGTCCCGTCCCGCCTCGTAGCGGGCGCGGGAGAGCTGGTCGGCACGGGTGGCGGCCGCCAGCAAGGCTTGCTGCGCCGCTTTTTGTTCGGCCAGGGTACGGGTCAGCGCCAGCGCGTCGGCCACGTCGCGGAAACCGGACTGGATCGCTTTTTCATACTGCGCCAGCGCGATGTCCCGCTCGGCGGTCGATAGGCCCAGATTGGCGCGCAGGCGGCCGCCCTGGAAGATCGGCAGGTTGACTTGCGGGATGAAGCTCCAGATGCGGGTGCCGCTTGAAAACAGGTTCGACAATTCGTTGCTGGCGCTGCCGAGGTTGCCGGTCAGGCTGATCGACGGGAAGAATGCAGCACGGGCGGCGCCGATATTGGCATTGGCGGCGCGCAACTGGTGCTCGGCTTGCAGTACGTCCGGGCGGCGCAGCAGCACCTCCGCCGGCAAGCCGGCCGGCAGTGCCGCCAGGCCGCTGACTTGCAGCTCCAGGCCGCTCGGCAACAAGGCGGCTTCCACCGGCGCGCCGACCAGCAGCGCCAGCGCGTTGACATCCTGCGCCACTTGGCCGGCGTAGCGCGCGACGTCGCTGCGCGCCGTTTCCAGCGCGGTCTGCGCCTGGCTCAGATCGAGTGCCGACACCGCGCCCAGCTTGTGCCGTTGCTCGCTCAGGCCCAATGCCTGCTGGCGGTTGGCCAGCGTGGCCTGCGCTACACGCTGCAATTCCTGGTCGGCGCCCAGCGTCAGGTAGGCATTGGCAATCTCGGCCACCAGGCTCAACTGGACGCTGCGGCGCGCTTCTTCCTGGGAAAAGTACTGCTGCAGCGCGGCCTGGCTCAGATTGCGCACGCGGCCGAACAGGTCCAGTTCGAAGGCGGCGACGCCAAGGCTGGCGCTGTAGGTGGGGACGGCTTGCGGAGCGTCGCCGCTGCGCGTGACGGTGGCGTTGGCGCCCAGCGACGGCAACTGGTCGGCACGCTGGATGCGGTACTGGGAGCGGGCGCGCTCGACGTTCAGCACCGCCACTCGCAGGTCGCGGTTGTTGTCCAGCGCGCGCGCAATCAGTTGCACCAGTTTCGGGTCGGCGAAGAAGTCGCGCCAGCCGATGTCGGCTGCCGTCCCGCTGCTGGCGCCCGCCACCGGCGCACTGGCACTGCCCTGGGCGGCGGTGCTCGGCGGCAGAGGCCAGGCTTGCGGAATGCCGGCATCGGCGGCGGGAAGCGTTGGTTCCAGGCTGGCGCAGCCCGTAACAGCCAGTATGGCGGCCAGCACCAGCGTCGTGAGCAAGGGTTTAGTCATGGGAAGGAACTCCTGCGGCAGCGTCGGCAAGCGGCGCGGCGGCGGCAACGGATGGCTTGCGGCGCACGAACAGCCGCTCGACCACCACGAAGAACAAGGGAATGAAGAACAGGCCGAGCAGGGTGCCGACGATCATGCCGCCCAGCACGCCGGTGCCGATCGCGCGTTGCGCGCCGGATCCGGCGCCGCTGGAAATCGCCAGCGGCAGTACGCCCAGGCCGAAGGCGAGCGAGGTCATCAGGATCGGCCGCAGGCGGTCGCGCACGGCGGTCATCGTGGCCTCGATCAACTCCATGCCCTTTTCCAGGTTTTCCTTGGCGAACTCGACGATCAGGATCGCGTTCTTGCTGGTCAGTCCGACCGTGGTCAGCATCGCCACCTGGAAGTAGACGTCGCGTTCCATGCCGCGCAGCGTGCCGGCCAGCACGGTGCCGAGGATGCCGAGCGGCGCCACCAGCAGGACGGCGGTCGGAATGGTCCAGCTTTCATACATTGCGGCCAGGCACAGGAACACGATCAGCAGCGACAGCGAGTACAGCATCGGCGTTTGCGAGCCGGCCTGGCGTTCCTGGTAGGACAGTCCGGTCCATTCGATGCCGACGCCCTTGGGCAACTGCGCCACGAGATTTTCGACTTCGGCCATGGCGTCGCCCGAGCTCACGCCCGGCGCGGCTTCGCCATTGATCTCCATTGCCGCCACGCCGTTGTAGCGTTCCAGCCGGGGCGAGCCGTAGTCCCAGCGGGACGTGGCGAAGGCCGAGAACGGCACCATTTGTCCCTGGTTGTTGCGCACGCTCCAGCGGCTGAAGTCCTCCGGCACCATGCGGAACGGGGCGTCGGCTTGCAGATAGACCCGCTTGACGCGGCCGCGGTCGATGAAGTCGTCGATGTACTGGCCGCCCCAGGCGGTCGAGAGAGTGGCGTTGATGGCGTCGGTCGAGAGCCCAAGCGCGCTGGCCTTGCGGGTGTCGATGTCGAGGCGGAACTGCGGCGTGTCGTTCTGGCCATTGGGCCGCACATTGGTCAGCAGCTTGTTCTGCGCGGCTGCTCCCAGGAACTGGTTGCGCGCCGCGGTCAAGGCCGCATGGCCCAGGTTGGCATTGTCCTTCAGGTAGAACACGAAGCCGGCGGAGGTGCCGAGCTCCGGCATCGCCGGCGGCGCAAAGGCGAAGGCCAGCGCATCCTTGATCTGCATCAGCGCGCCCATGGCACGGCCGCCGATCGCGGCGGCGGAGGCTTCGGGCGCAGTGCGTTCGCTCCAGTCCTTCAGCTTGACGAAGGCGATGCCGGTGTTCTGGCCGGTGCCGCCGAAGCTGAAGCCCTGCACGCTGAATACCGACTCGACCGTGTCCTTTTCGTTCTGCAGGAAGTGCTGCTCCACTTTTTCGATGGTTTCCATCGTCCGCTGCTGGGTCGCGCCTACCGGCGCCTGGATCATCGAGAACAGGATGCCCTGATCTTCGGCCGGCAGGAACGAGCTGGGCAGGCGCAGGAACAGGAACACCATCACCGCGACCAGGGCGGCAAAGATCGCCATGAAGCGTTTGCCGCGCGTGATGATGCCGTACACGCCGCCCTGGTATTTCTTGCTGCCACGATCAAAGGTGCGATTGAACCAGCCGAAAAAGCCCTTGTCGGCAATCTGGTGGCCCTTGGCGACCGGCTTCAGCATGGTGGCGCACAGCGCCGGCGTCAGCACGATGGCGACCAGCACCGACAGTCCCATGGCCGAGACGATGGTGGCCGAGAACTGACGGTAGATGACGCCGGTGGAGCCGGCCATGAAGGCCATCGGCACGAATACCGCCGACAGCACCAGGCCGATGCCGACCAGCGCGCCGGTGATCTGGCTCATCGATTTGCGCGTGGCTTCCAGCGGCGACAGCCCTTCCTCGCTCATCAGGCGCTCGACGTTTTCCACCACTACGATCGCGTCATCGACCAGCAACCCGATTGCCAGCACCATGGCGAACATGGTCAGCATGTTGATCGAGAAGCCCAGCGTGGCGAGCACGCCGAAGGTGCCCAGCAGAACCACCGGCACGGCAATGGTCGGGATCAGGGTGGCGCGGAAATTCTGCAGGAACAGATACATCACCAGGAACACCAGCACAATCGCTTCCAGCAGCGTCTTCACCACGCCCTTGATCGATACCTCGACGAAAGGGGTGGTGTCGAACGGTACCACCGCGGTGAGGCCGGCTGGGAACGAGGGCTGCAGTTGCGCCAGCGCGGCCTTGACGCCGGCGGCGGTGCTCAGCGCGTTGGCGCCGGTGGCCAGCGAGATGGCGGCGCCGGTAGCCGGCTTGCCGTTGAAGCGGCTGATGAAATCATAGTTTTCGGCGCCCAGTTCGACCCGCGCGATGTCGCCCAGCTTCAGCACCGAGCCGTCCTGGTTGCTGCGGATGACGATGTCGCGGAATTGCTCGGGCGTCTGCAGGCGGTCCTGCGCGGTGATGGTGGCATTGAGCTGCTGGCCGGCGATCGCCGGCGCGCCGCCAAGCTGGCCGACCGCGATCTGGGCGTTCTGCGCCCGCACCGCGGCAATCACGTCGGCCGGAGCCACGCTATAGGTGTCGAGCTTGCTGGGATCGAGCCAGATGCGCATCGCATACTTGGAGCCGAACACCTGCAGCGTGCCGACGCCGGGCACGCGCGACAGCGGATCAACCAGATTGGCGGCGACGTAATCGGAGATGTCGTCCTTGTCCATGCGGCCGTCTTCGGAGACGAAGCCGAGCACCATCAGGAAACCGCTACTGGCCTTGCTGACGTTGACGCCCTGGCGCTGGACTTCCTGCGGCAAGAGCGGCATCGCCAGCTGCAGCTTGTTCTGCACCTGCACTTGCGCCGTGTCCGGGTTGGTGCCGTTCTGGAAGGTCAGGGTGATCGAGGCGCTGCCGCTGGCTTCGCTAGTCGACGAGAAGTACAACAGGCCGTCCAGGCCTTTCATGTTCTGCTCGATGATCTGGGTCACCGAATCTTCCACCACCTTGGCTGAGGCGCCGGGGTAGACGGCGTTGATCGTCACCGTCGGCGGGGCGATGGTCGGGTACTGCGAGATCGGCAACTTGGTGATCGAGAGGGCGCCGGCCAGCATGATCAGGATGGCAATGACCCAGGCGAAGATCGGGCGATCGATAAAAAAACGTGCCATGTCGGTCTTCCCTTATGGTTTCTGCGCGGCTGCGGCAATCTTGTCGGCAGCCGGCTTGGCATCAGCCGGCGCGGCCTCGCTGGCTTGCACCGGCATGCCCGGGCCGATCTTTTGCAAGCCTTCGACGATGACCTTGTCGCCGGCGGCCAAGCCGCTGTCGACCAGCCATTTGTCGCCGATGGTGCGGCTGGCCTGGACCTGGCGCGGCTCGACCTTGTTGTCCTTGCCGACCACCAGCGCGGTGGCATTGCCCTTGGGATCGCGCGCGATGCCTTGTTGCGGCACCAGGATGCCGTCTGCCCGCTGGCCGTTGCTGACCACGGCGCGCACGTACATGCCCGGCAGCAGTATGTTGTTGGGATTCGGCACCGTGACGCGCAACGAATAGCTGCCGGTGGTGGGATCAACGGTCACGTCGGAAAAGGCCAGTTTGCCGGCATGCTGGTACTGGCTGCCGTCCTCGAGCAGAATCGTCACCGGCACGTCGCCGGTAGCGGTCAGGGTGCCGGCCGCCAATTCCTTGCGCAATTGCAACAGTTCGCTGCTGGACTGGGTCAGGTCGATGTGGATCGGGTCCAGCTGCTGCACGGTGGCCAGTGCTGCCGCCTGATTTGCCGTCACCAGCGCGCCTTGGGTCACTGATGACTTGCCGATGCGGCCACTGATGGGCGAGGTGATGCGCGCATAGTCGAGCACGATGTTGTTGCGCTGGAGCGCCGCTTGTGCCGCCTTGACGTCGGCTTCCGCCTGCAGCAGCGCTGCGGTGGCATTTTCATTGTCCTGGCGGCTGATGGCGTCGATCTTGGCCAGTTCGGCAGAGCGAGTCGCGTTCAGGCGCGCTGAATTCAACGCTGCCTGCGCCCGCGCCAACGCCGCCTGGCCGCTGGCCAAGTCCGCCTGGTAGCTGGCGTCGTCCAACTGATATAACGGTTGCCCGGCCTTTACCGGCCCGCCTTCGGTAAACAGACGGCGCTTGATGATGCCATTGGCCTGCGGCCGCACCTCGGCTACCAGCGAGGCAACGGTGCGACCGGGCAATTCGCGGGTCAATGTCACCGGTTCGCTCTTGAGCGTCACCACGGTGACGGGAGTCGGTGCGCCGCCTGCGCTCGGCGGCGCGGCTTGCGGGCTGCAGCCTAACAAGGCGGCGCTTGCCAGCATGCCGATGAAAATCAGGCGAGAACGAGGTGTGTTGTGTGGGGTCATGACAGGCCTTGATCGTGTTTTGAAAGTTGTTGTCTGTATCACGAGGAGGAAATGCGAAAGGACGAAGAGTAAACGTTTATTCTCATTTCCGCAAGGACAAATTTTGGATGCGTTCAGTGCGGCGGGCACGATTCATCCAGGCCACGCACTTTGCGCGTCAGACCGGCCTTGTGCCGGAATCGCGGTGAAGAAGAGGACGCTACCCTGGCCAGATCGGGCGAGCCGCCGGTGCTGCCGGCGGCGCTCCGGAAAGGGCATCAGGCGGCGAGGTTCAGCAGGGGGACGTTGCCCGCGTTCGGCGCAGTCTGCTCAGTCTGCGCCCATTCGGGTTGCGACAGCAGTGCTGATGGCAAGCCAGAGGCCG
>Ga0079985_1002355_pt1 | contig 10320 bp, 8 predicted proteins | sample Hof3ISUMetaT_11_FD_73497 | JGI IMG/M metagenome (GOLD analysis project Ga0079985, IMG submission 73497) | Enriched soil aggregate microbial communities from Iowa State university to study microbial drivers of carbon cycling -... | ecosystem: Environmental > Terrestrial > Soil > Agricultural land... | reverse complement strand
TTTCAAATTTTGTTATCCGTTACTCGTCTTTATTTTTTCTGTTTTCGGGAAGGATGAAAGAGAAGTGCCGATTTTAAAAAAATGGCTGTCACCAATCAACGCAGTTGTTGTTACCCAGTTTCTTAGCTCATTCTCGGATAACATCAACTTTTTCCTCATTGTCGGCATGGTGTATCGCATGAATGTAGCCAATCCAGACGGCATGGTTGCGTATATCCAGATCGCTGTCCTGTTTGCATACGTCATCTTAGCGCCGATCATCGGTGCGTTCTCTGACAAAGTGGCCAAGGCCCATGTGTTATTATATGGTAATCTTTTGAAGGCGACCGGTATTTTTCTATTAATGTTTGGTGTACCGCCGGTTATTTGCTTTGTATTTGTCGGAATTGGCGCAGTTGTGTATTCTCCCGGCAAATATGGGATATTGACCGAGTTGACGAAAACCGAGCATGAACTGCTCGAGGCGAACGCGAAGCTAGAGGGATCAGCAATTCTTGCTATTTTGTTAGGAACTGTCTGCGGCGGACTTCTCGCCAAAAATTCGGACTGGCCCGCGATGATTGTCTGTTTGCTCATTTACCTGCTATCCTTAACGATGACGCTGCTTGTGCCGGTGAAGCCCGGAGATCGAACCATTCGTTATGGACCTGCTGCACGCGATTTCTTTCGCGATTGTGCGGCCTTATTCGGAAGCCGTAAAGGACGCTTCTCTCTGATAGGTACTGCTGCCTTCTGGCTTACAGCTTCAGTGCTTCGAATCGCATTAATAGCATGGCTACCGCTTAATTTGGGCATCGTCAATACTGACCAACAATCTCTTATCATTGGCGTTACTGCAATGGGGGTTGTAGCGAGCTCTTTCCTAACCCCAAGGCTTGTGCCTACGGGAAGGCTCTATCGTGCTTTTTATTATGGCCTTTTTATGGTTATTACCGTAATGGTCACTCCCCATGTTCACAGCCTATGGGTGACCGTGTTTCTGCTCTTTGTTACGGGCATGCTTGGCGGAGTCTTTGTTATTCCGCTTAATACGATGCTGCAGGATGTAGGTAAAGATATTATCGGAGCGGGTAAAACAATCGCGGTACAGAACTTTTTTGAAAATGGGCTTACGGTGGCAGGTCTGTTCATCTATCTATTGATGCTGCAAATGGATGTCTCCGTCAATTTAGCAGTGGTCGGAATCGGTGTTGTTTTGTTACTATTTATTTTATACTTGGCTACGCAGTTGCGTGGGGTTAAGGAGGAAAGATAACATGTCAAACGAGCTTAACGATCTGATGATCGCATCCCGCGATGGGGATACAGATACAATGCGCGCCTTACTGGAGCACTATCCGGAAGTCGTGAATGAGCGCTTGCCGAGCGGGGAGAGTCCGCTGATTGCAGCCTTATATTATGGCATGCAACAAGCGGTCGAATTGCTGATCAACGCTGGGGTTTCGGTGACGATTCATGAGGCCGCCGCACTTGGCGACGTAGATACGATCAACTACCTGCTTCAGCTTGAGCCCAAGTTAATTGGCGAGATGAGCTTCGATGGATGGACGCCGTTGCACTTGGCTTGTTTCTTCGGTGGATATGAAGCGGTGAAGACATTGCTAGAGCAAGGAGCAGAAGTGAATGCGATTTCCGGGAACGGCATGGCGAATAGGCCAATTCATGCTGCTGCCGCGGGCAAGCGAACTGCAATCGTGCATCTGTTGCTTGAGAAAGGCGCAGACCCAAACGTCCAGCAGAATGGTGGCTGGACACCGATCCAACAATCTGCGATGAATTGCGATATCGGCATGACCGAATTGCTGCTACACTATGGTGCAGATCCGCATCTTACCAATGATGAGGGTCAAACCGCAATCGCCATCGCAACGGATAAAGAATACGAAGAGATTGTAACCGTGCTGACGCGGACAATATAAGTGAATAGTAAAGAACTTGCACGAACGACCGGCTAAATAGTGGTTCGTTAGGCAAGCTCTTTCATCATTATTCCATTTGAATTTGTTGCTCAACCTGGTTAGCAATTTCTTGGGCGGTTAGTCCGTGGGCATTAATAACTGGTGCTTTTGTAACCGTACCCGCCATTCCCATCATATTCTCGTCCTGACCGGATATGACGCAGCAATCACACTCCGCGGCATTACTTGCATTCAGTGCCACCACTTGATGACCTTGGCTGCTTAGCTCATCTTTAATGTGGGACAAACTGTCCTCAACAGCGATTTTTGCCATAGCAGTCACCTCCATTCGGCATTATTATGGATGAACAGAGAAGAAAAAATACACGAATTGTTAGGCATAACGCTTATCTCCCTCTCGTGTGGAATGGATTGGAGCAGAACATGAAAATCGGACTAGTCAGACATTTCAAAGTCAAGCTAAATATGCCTAACTGGCGAATTGTTGCCCCTGATGATGTGTTAAGGTGGCAGGATCAATATGATGCTTCGGATATCGAATTTAAGGATGTTGATTTGGGCGGCATCCCATGGTTGAGGTGCTACACAAGCGATTTGCCAAGAGCCGTGCAAACTGCCGAACAGATTTATTCGGGGACAATTGTACAGTGGAAGGAGCTGCGGGAAGTCCGGCTATCACCGATCAAGTCACGCTTTCCAATGCCGTTCTTCTTATGGTCAACGGTGCTTCGGATTGCCATACTCTTCAATCACCAATCACAGTTGGATCGAAAAAGAATCGTCGAAGAGCGTGTTCGCAAGCTGCTTGACCGGATTGTAGCCGAGATGAAGTCGACCGACAACATCCTGATTGTGAGCCATGGAGCGCTCATGTACGTCATGCGCAGAGAACTGCGGAGGCGCGGCTTTCATGGCCCCACCTTCCAAACTCCGGAGAATGGAAAGCTGTATGTGTTTGAGAAGGCTTGAACCATTTGCTACCTTTGTACGGATACACAAATATTTGATAAAATAGGTGATAGAGATGTAGGTGCATGACCGCAGTGGCAAAAAGGGGGTCTTGAGCATGTTGCATAAAGTGTTGCTAGTGGATGATGAGGTTTATGCTCGAAAAGGACTTTGTAATATTATCGATTGGGAAGCTTGTGGGTTTCTTGTGCCTGACGAAGCAGATAATGGAGAAGATGCGCTAGCTCTCATCAAGGAGCAGCGTTACGACTTGGTTATTACTGATATTAGGATGCCAGTGCTTGATGGGCTGGAGTTGATTCGTCTTGCACGTGAATCCAAAACGGATAGCCCTGCTTTCATTATAATTAGCGGTTTTGACGATTTTAAATATGCCCAGCAAGCGGTCCGATTTGGTGTTATCGATTTTATTCTCAAGCCGATCGACGAACATGCGCTTGAAGCGACACTGATCAAGTTGAGCAGTAAGCTTAATCAAGATAAGCTGGTCCAGCATGAGCGGAACTATTTATTGAACAGCTCGATTATGACCTCACTCATTAAGGGAGAAGTTTCTCCGCAATCTGTCGCGACATTTGCCGAACGATTAGGGGTAGAGGAGAATGAGTCTGTTTATTATATTTTTGTTGAAGTAAATGATATTCATCCATGGCGACACGAGAAAGAAATCCCAACCCAAAAACAGCAGCTCGACCATATTCAAGCTGCAATCCGAGACTATATGAAAGTGGATAAGGAAACGTATCTGCATGTCCACCGCAATCGGTATGGTTTTGTCGTTTCCGAAAGTCAATTGATTCCCTTCAGCGGGCGAATTGATCCATTCGCAAAGGGGTTGCAGCAACTTTTATCAAATCGGATGGGCGAATTGATCTATATTTATGTCGGTGCAGCCGTATCCGGCTTGATCCAGCTTGGGGACTCCTACAAGACAGCTAAGGATGCTTTGTTATATAAGTATGCGGAAGATGAAAGCAAGACGGTAGTTTACGAGCAGGTTAACAAGGATAGCCTTAATCACGTTGATTTGAACGGTCCCTTGTTTAAACAACTGGAGGAAGACTTCGAAGAGCATAACGAGAGCGCTATGAAAGAGGATATTAAAGCGCTTTTTGAGGATTTCCAAACGAAACGTTATGTGCCGGAAACGGTCAAGCTTGCTATCCATCATTGCGTGTCTGGCGTTATGAAAGCGATGAGGAATGTGCAAATCGCGGACAATGAATTCACTACCTTGGAACCGATAATCGGATGGCAAGATCTGAACGTATCGCTCGGCGAGTTGAAGCGATTGTTTATCGCCTTTATTTTTGAAGCTAGTCAAGTGCTTGCTGCACAGCGAAGAGACACATTAAAGGGCGGTATTCAAAAAATTAAGAGTTATATCGAAGCCAACTTTCACGAGAATATCAGTCTCAAAAGTATATCCGGACAATTTTATATGAATCCGGTCTATCTTGGACAATTGTTCAGAAAATCATATGGGATTTATTTTAATGATTTCTTATTGCATATACGAGTCAACGAGGCGAAGAAGCTCCTTAGGCAGACAGATAAACGAATTTATGAAATCGCTGAAGAGGTCGGCTTCAGCAATGCGGATTATTTTGTTACTCAATTTGAAAAAATAGAGCAAATGACACCGACGGAATATCGCAACAGTTTGATGTAAGCGCAAACGGGGGAGAGGAGTCTTCGATTATGAAGTGGAGCCTGAAACTAAACGATATACGTGTCAGGGACAAAATGTTGATCCTCTATATCTTCTCTGTCTTCATTCCAATCGTACTCACTAATATCATTTTCTACCAAGTTACAACAAACAATGTGAAAAATCAGAGGACACAGGATATTTCGCGCGCTATGGAGCAGATCAAGAATGAATTCCGCTCCGAGATCGAAGACGCGGTTACTGTATCATCCACGTTCTACGTGGACATTAATATTAACGAAATTCTCGAAACTGAATATGTACATCCAGCAGAATATATTGAAGCATATAACAATTATTTCAGGCGAATCCTAAACAACTATACTCCGATGTATAATTCGGTACAAAGCATAAAAATATATGTGGACAACCCTACATTGCTCCATTCTGGCGGCATTGGTTACTTAACGGACGAAACGAAACAATCTGACTGGTATCAGGCGTTGCTCAGCAGTAAATCTTCTCAACCCGTGTTAATTCGGACATACAAGGAAGACAATTATATGATCGGCTCCATCGAAAGCACAAAAAAAGACACATACAGCCTCATTCGCCGATTGGATTACTACAATTCGAATAATAAGTGGGAAAAAATAATCAAAATCGATATGAAGGTATCTGCGATTCAGCAAATATTTTCGAATTTGAATTTACGCGGGAATGTTTATTTGCTTGATGATCTCGATATGATCCAATATTCAAACGACCCCGAGATTAACTGGTTGCAAGAAATGATCAGTTATCCCGCTTTGCAATTTCCCCGTGACATCATTACATTCGAGACGAACTACGCTACGACCGGATATTTAAAAGGATGGAAAATTATTGGAACCGTATCCGAAGAAGAGGTATTCAGTGAAGTTCGCAAATCCAGACAATTTATTATTATCCTAGCCGGTATCAATATCGTGCTTGCGACCTTGATTATTCTCTGGATTACGCGTTCGTTTAATGCCCGACTTGTCAATATAGTTCGGCATATGAAGAAGGTCAAGAGTCAAACCTTCGACACGATCAAGCATGGCGAAACACGAGACGAGATCGGACAGTTGACACGAGAATTCAATCGAATGACGATGCAGATCAAAAGTTTGATCGATGATGTTTATGTGGCTGATATACAGAAGAAATCACTTGAAATCGAACATCGTCAAGCGCAATTGAATGCATTGCAAAGTCAAATTAACCCACACTTTTTATTTAACGCACTGGAAACCATTCGGATGCGCAGTTTGATCAAGCATGAAGTAGAAACAGCTAAGATTATTCACAACATGGCCAAAATATTCCGCACCTCGCTCACCTGGAACCGAGATCGAGTAACCGTCGAAGAAGAGATGGAATTTATTCTTTGTTTCCTTGAAATTCAGAAATACCGTTTCGAGGACCGGTTGAATTATGCGGTATATGTCGATCCGGCTGCGAAAGCTTGCATGATTCCGAAGATGATGTTCCTTCCCTTTGTCGAGAACGCGTCGATACACGGGATCGAACCAGTTAAGCAGGGTGGGAAGATCGATTTGCGTATCGTACGCGATAATGAGGAACTGGTCTTCGAAATTCGTGATAACGGGATCGGGATGGATAAAGAGAAAGTAAACCTCATCTATAGCTACTTGCATAGCGAGGATGCGATCGGAGATCGAATCGGAATGCAGAATGTGATCTATCGATTAAAACTTATTTACGGAGAAAGATTTCATCTCCAAATCGACAGCACCCCAGGCAGAGGAACTTATATTTGCTTGCGCATTCAGTTGGATCAAGTGGAATAAAATGCATTTATGTCGAAGAATCGATCGTAGCATGGATCGTTGCATATATGATTTTCAAAGTACGAACTATAGTTTGTTGGGTAAACAAACGTGAAAATACCCTTTATACTGAAAATGCTTACAATATATATTTGAGAGGGGTAAAGACTGCATGAAGTTCAAAAAATGGCTCGTTCTGGCAATTGCGGTAGTCATGGTGTTATCGCTCGCGGCTTGTGGCGGCAGCAAGGACAACAATTCGTCGAACAGCGGTGGATCAACGACCAATAACGGCGGAACATCAACCGACAACGGCGGATCTACCGACAACACGCTGCCAAAAGTTACGTTCTCTTATTTTGTCGGTGTACAAGGCAAAGTGGACAAGAACACCAATGAAACGACGATCGGTAAAATCCTGGAAGATCAAACCGGCGTTAACTTCAAGATGGAATATCTTGTCGGCGAGATGAATACGAAGGTTGGAACGATGATCGCGGCTAAGGAATATCCGGATGTCCTCGTTCCAGACGCTGCGATCGACAAAGTAATCGCTGCAGGCGGCTTTATCGATTTAAGCAAGTATTTCAATAATGACAAGTATCCGAATCTTCAGAAAGTGTACGGACCTTATCTGAACCAGATGAAATCGGAAGACGGTAATATCTATGTGCTTCCGTTCTCGACGACTGTAGGCAAGGCTATTCCTGACGGGAACATTGGCCAAGGCGCATTCTGGGTGCAACGCCGTGTACTCAAAGAAGCGGGTTATCCGAAGATCAAAACGCTTGACGAATTTGTCAAACTAGTCACTGACTTTGTAGACAAACACAAAGAAGAGAAGTTGACCGGCTGGGTAACATTGACTGACGACTGGCGTTTCTTCGCCACTTCGAACGCACCGAACCATCTGATGGGATATCCGAATGACGGCGAAGTTCAGATCGATATGAATACCCACGAAGCCAAAACTTATGCTACAAGCGACGCAACGAAGAGTTGGCTCAAGACACTAAACGAACTGAACGCTGGCGGTTATTTCGACAAATCTTCGTTCGTTGACAACTACGACCAATATATCGCTAAGCTTTTGTCACACAAAGTGGTCGGATTCTTCGACTACGGCTGGCAGATCGGCAACGCGCAGAATGCGCTTACTGACGCAGCCCGCAAAGATCCATCCCAGGATGACTTTGTTTACTTCCCGCTTCCGGTTACATTCGACGGATCGAAGGACCAATATCTCGATCCTCCGGGATTCGTCAAAAACCGCGGTGTAGGTATTACGACCAGCGCCAAAGATCCGGACCGTATCATGGCTTACTTCGACAACTTGTTGAAGGAAGAGAACCAGATTATGAAAAGCTGGGGCATTAAGGGCGAGACATACGAAGTCGATGCGAACGGCCGCTTCACTCGCACCCATGATCAAGTAATCAAGATTGACGAGGACTTCCGCGTTCAATTCGGATTCAAGTACTTCGACTGGGATTGGCCGCAATGGGGTACAGACTCGACGTTGTCCGATGGTAATGCGCTCGCACCAGGATACCAACCTGAAGTGTTCCAGATGAACCTTACTGATAAAGACATAGAGATTCTAGGCAAATACGGTGTCAAAACTTATTCCGAAATGTTCTCTGCTCCGGACCCACGTCCTTGGTATCCTGCATGGGGTATTCCGAAGGAGCAAGGTTCGGCTCCGACGATCTGGGAAACCAAAAAAGCCGAACTGGCCAAGAAATGGTTCCCAAGAATCGTGCTTGCGAAACCTGCTGACTTCGACAAGACTTGGGAAGACTTCGTGAACGATTTCGATAAGAACCAAGATACAGCTGGTTATGAGAAATGGTTCACCGAACAAGTAAAGGCAATTCTAGACACATTGAAATAGTCGCAATAAAGTAAGACAATCGGAATGGCCGGCTTAAACGTCTTGGCGAATAAGTCCGGCCTTTCCTATATGTATCTTCTCGCAATACCCGCGTTACGGTGTCGGAAGGAGAGATAAATTATGGAGAACCAATCAGTAATAAGCGCGTCGCCTTCTGCGGGAGTGTCCTCGAAACCGACAGGTGTCAAACTGTTCTTCTCGAAGTTGGTCAAACAAAGAGCGCTTGTGGTTATGTCTATACCGTTTGTTATTTGGTTATTTATATTTAGTTACTTACCGCTTTGGGGATGGACGATGGCGTTCCAGCATTACAGCCCCAAATTCGGTTTTCGATTCTGGGAACAGAAGTGGGCAGGGCTTTATCATTTCCGATTTTTATTTGAAGACGAACGATTCTTGCGAGTACTTCGCAATACGTTGGTCATGGCGGGCATCAACCTGGTGCTTGGTACTGTGCTTGCAATTATTCTTGCGTTATTATTGAACGAACTTCGTCAACTCGTATTCAAGCGTGTCGTACAGACGATCAGTTATTTACCATACTTTTTGTCCTGGGTCGTTGCGGCTAGCATTGTGCAGAATATTCTGTCGCCAGATGGCGTCCTCAATATGTTGTTGATCAAGATGGGTTTTATTAATGATGGGATATTATTCTTAGGAGTAGGGGAATACTTCTGGACGATTTTTGGTTCAACCATGGTATGGAAGGAAATCGGCTGGAATACAATCGTATATTTGGCTGCGATGACGATGGTCGATCCGTCATTATACGAAGCTGCTGAAATAGATGGTGCAGGTAGGTTTAAACGGATGTGGCACATCTCTTTGCCTGGAATCAAGCCAGTAATTATCGTCCTCCTTATTATGAATATTGGCTGGTTGCTCGAGAAATCTGGCTTTGAACTGCCTTACTTGCTTGGCAACGGGTTGAATGTCGACTACTCGGAGAATATTGATATCTTCGTCCTCAAGTTCGGTATTCAGCAAGGCAACTTCTCGCTCGCGACGGCCGCCAGCATATTCAAGACTTTAGTCAGCTTCGTTCTGTTGTTCAGCGCGAATAGCATAGCCAAACGGCTTGGCGAAGCTAGATTGTTCTAAGGAGGGGTTACAATGTCAGAGATTGCGGCAAATCGCAAACCTACCATAACCAGTCGCTCACGACGAATGAGCGGCGATCAGGTCTTTGATCTGTTCAACATTGCGTTCATGATCGTGCTTGTTTGCTTTACTTTGTACCCGTTCGTGAACGTGCTCGCAGTATCGCTGAACAGTCCGGCCGATTCGCTCAAGGGCGGTATCTACTTATGGCCGCGTGAATGGTCGATTGCCAACTATCAATATATTCTCAAGAATCCGGCGATTTATCACGCTACGATGATCTCGGTTCTTAGAACTGTTCTTGGTACTGCTATCACTGTGTTCTGTTCGGCGATGGTCGCCTACACAATCAGCCGTGAGGAATATGTGTTGCGCAAGTTTGTCACGGTGGCGTTCATCTTGACGATGTACTTGAGTGGCGGATTGATTCCAACATTTCTCGTCATGCGTGAACTGGGGTTATACGGCAGCTTCTGGATTTATATTTTGCCCGGTGTCATCGGTGTGTTTAATTTGATCATCATTCGGTCTTTCATCTATGGGTTGCCGGACGGTATTCTCGAATCTGCGCGCATCGATGGAGCCGGCGAATACCGTACGTTCTTCAACATTGTGTTACCGCTTTGTACGCCCGTTCTGGCAACGATCGCACTGTTTACGGCGGTGGGGCAATGGAACTCATGGTTCGATGTGTTCATCTACAACTCGCAAAAGGCCAATCTAAGCACCTTGCAATATGAACTGCAACGTATCTTGTCAACCTCCAGCGCTGCGAACTCCGGCATGAACGCGGCATCTGCATTTGCGCGTTCCGGCGATACTTCAGCAAATATGGTAACGCCGCTTTCGATTCGGTCCACGATGACGATTGTAGCGTCTGTACCGATCATATGTGTCTACCCATTCCTGCAAAAGTATTTTGTCAAAGGAATGATGGTCGGTGGTGTAAAGGGTTAATATCTAATATAATAG
>Ga0079985_1022572_pt1 | contig 10402 bp, 9 predicted proteins | sample Hof3ISUMetaT_11_FD_73497 | JGI IMG/M metagenome (GOLD analysis project Ga0079985, IMG submission 73497) | Enriched soil aggregate microbial communities from Iowa State university to study microbial drivers of carbon cycling -... | ecosystem: Environmental > Terrestrial > Soil > Agricultural land... | reverse complement strand
CACTATGACCGTGGCGCGCGGGCGGACCACCTGGCCGCAACGACTGGCCGGTCAACCGAGGAGGTCCGGCACGCCATCTGGGGATCGGGGCTCGAAGCGCGTGCCGACGCCGGCGAGATCAGCGATGACGAGTACTTGCAGGAACTCGGGCGACTGCTGGGCTGCTGCATCGACCGTGCTGACTGGCTTGCCTCCCGCCGCGCATCGATCACGCCCAATGCCGAAACACTGGCGCTCGCGGCCAGGCTTGCCCGCCGCCACCGGATTGCCATACTCACCAACAACTGCCGGCTGGTGACCGACCATATCGGCTACCTGAATCCGGCGGTGGCTCGGGTGTTTGGCAAGCACGTTTATCCCTCTGCTGCGTTCGGCGCGACCAAGCCGGATGCGCAGGCGTATCTGGGCTGTATCGGCCAGCTAGGCTGCGATCCTGTGCACACGCTGTTCATCGATGACACGGAAGCCAACGTCGATGGGGCAGTCGATGCCGGCCTGCTCGGGTACAGGTTTGTGGGCGCGGACGCGTTGTCGGGCGAATTGATGCGGCGGCAGTTGATATAGCCGTTCGGGCCGGATGGCGACGCCGAAGGCCCTAACTGGGCTTATGCTGTCATCGTGATAAAATGACAGCATTGAAAGCGAAATCGAATGGTGACTGCGATGGCAACATTAACCGTACGCAATCTCCCCGAAGAAACGCACCGCGCATTGCGAGTCCAGGCGGCCGCGCATGGCCGCAGCACGGAGGCCGAGGTCCGCGATATTCTGGCGCGCGCCGTGAACGCGCCGGGGCGGGTGAGGATGGGCGATGCACTGGCCGAACTTGGGCATCGCCTGGGGCTGACCAATGCCGATGTGGAGGCGCTCGAACAGACCCGTGACCGAACGCCTGCAAGGCCGCCGAGGCTTGACGAATGATCGTTCTGGACACGAATGTGGTTTCGGAGGCCATGAAGCCGGAACCGGCCGCCGCGGTGCGAGCCTGGCTGAACGAGCAGGTTGCCGAGACGCTGTACCTGTCCAGCGTCACGCTTGCGGAGTTACTGTATGGCATTGCTTGTCTGCCAGACGGACGCCGCAAGCTGGCGCTGGAAGACGCGTTGGAAGGCCTGATGGCGTTGTTCGCGGGTCGCGTGCTGTCATTCGATCCGCGTGCGGCGCGCTGCTATGCCGACCTGGCGGCGAAAGCCCGTGCAGCAGGCAAAGGGTTTCCAACGCCGGACGGCTATATCGCCGCGATCGCGACTGCGCACGGATTCACGGTTGCCTCGCGCGACACGGCTCCTTTCGAAGCCGCGGGCGTCCCGGTGATTGATCCCTGGAAGGCTACTTCCCAATACAGAACCGCGTAAAAATCGTCCCCAACAGATCATCGCTGGTGAACTCGCCCGTGATGCTGTTCAGATGCTCCTGCGCCAGCCTTAGCTCTTCGGCAAACAAATCCAGCGCCTGCGCCTGTTGCTGGCTCTGCTCGGTCGCCACATCCAGATGCGACTGTGCCTGGCGCAGCGCAGTCAGGTGCCGTTCGCGCGCAAGGAAGGTGCCTTCATTCCCGGACTGCCAGCCGATCAGCCGCAGCAGTTCCTTGCGCAGCAGTTCGATACCCGCGCCGGTGCGCGCAGAGATCCAGATCTCCGTGGGATGGGGGCCGTTGGCGGCGACCACATGCGGGCGGTTGCCGCTGAACATCATGCCGCCTACCGTCGGCGCGACGTCGATCTTGTTGACCACGCGCACGATCGGCGCTCCAGGCGGAAGCTGGCCGCTCAGGCGATCGTCGATGGCGTCGTCGATCTCCGAGAGGCCGTGGCGGAGGTAATCGGTGGCGTCGACCAGATGCAGCACGATATCGGCGCGGCGGATCGCATCCCAGGTGCGTTCGATGCCGATTCGCTCGACCTCGTCGGTGGCCTCATCGCGCAAGCCCGCGGTGTCGATAATATGCAGCGGGATGCCTTCGACCTGGATGGTTTCCTTGACGCGGTCGCGCGTGGTGCCGGCAATCGGCGTGACGATGGCCAGCTCGGCGCCGGCCAGCGCGTTCAGCAGCGATGACTTGCCTACATTGGGCTGCCCCGCCAGCACGACCGACAGGCCTTCACGCAGCAGCGCCCCTTGCCGGGCCTGCGCGAGCACGTTGCCCAGGTCCTTGTGGATGGTAGCGAGCTGGCCGCGCGCGTCGGAGGCTTCCAGGAAATCGATTTCCTCTTCCGGGAAATCCAGCGTGGCTTCCACCAGCATGCGCAGGTGGATGACCTTCTCTACCAGCGCATGGATGGCATTGGAGAACTCGCCTTCCATCGACCGGGCCGCGGAACGTGCGGCGGCTTCGGTGCTGGCTTCGATCAGATCGGCCACGGCTTCGGCCTGGGCCAGGTCGAGCTTGTCGTTGAGGAAGGCGCGGCGCGTGAACTCGCCGGGCTCGGCCAGGCGCAGGCCGATCTCATGGCCGGCCTGCAGGCAGCGGGCGAGCAGCAACTGCATGACCACCGGTCCGCCATGGCCCTGCAACTCCAGGACCTCTTCGCCGGTGTATGAATTCGGGCCCGGGAAGTACAGTGCGAGGCCATGGTCGATGACCTTGCCCTCGCCGTCCAGGAACGGCAGGTAGGTGGCGTGGCGAGGCTTGAGCGCCTGGCCGCAGATGGCGTGCATGACCGGGCGGACATCCGGGCCCGATACACGCACCACGCCAATGCCGCCCCGTCCGGGAGCGGTGGCAATGGCGGCGATGGGAGGCAGGGTAGCAGTCATGGTGCTATTGTCTCAGATCGATGTGACGGGGCTCGCCAGCGTGCGTTGCAAGGCGCACGCAGAGGTGCGGTGAAGTGGCAAGGGGGCAGCTTCACGCAGCGACGGGTCCGGCGTCGTGTTCCTGCGGCGCCACGCCCAGGCATTCGGACATCAACCGGCGGGCAACGTTCTCATCGACCACGCCGCCCAGCTTGCCCTGCCGCCTGACCAGCTTGTGATGCAGGCGCCTGGTCTTCTGCTTCGGCAACACGTGCGCGAGCGCTTCGATGGCATAGCGCAGGCGCTTGCCCGCGATGCGCTGGCGGTGCAGTGCACGCAGGCCGTCGTGGCGTGCGGCAAGGCCGCGTTTGCGCAGCGTCTTGCGCGCCTTGCGCACGCGCTTGCGGGCGAAAGGTCCTAGGCAGCCGCTGCCATCGTCGGTGTGCAGCGGAAGGTGCGCCAGGTCCCGGTGCAGGACGGCGAGCGGATCGTCGTGAGACTGCGCCAGCCGAGTCACCATGGTCTCGCGCGCGAGGCGGCGGCGTGCGCGTGCCGCGTGGGCCACGGCATGGAGCATCGAGTCGCCAGGCTGGCGCTCCAATGCCGGCCCTACGGTCTCGGCAAGGAACACATCCCAGTCGCGCACCTCGCCGGCCGTGTCGGCCAGCGCCCGCAGGTCCCGCTTCCAGCGCTGCGCGATGCCTTGCGGCAGGAGCGGGCCAAACACCCACAACACCGCGCGCAGGTGACGGACGCCGACGCGCAGCGCATGCACATCCTCTGCCTCGTCGCGCTGCAACAGGTTGGTGATGCTGTCTTCGATGCGGCGCAACCCGGTCTCGCCCAGTGCGGCAAAGGCCGCGGCCGGACGCGTCTTGGTGCGCAGCCTGACGGAGGAGTCAGCATTCATGGAAAGGCCTCCCGAAGTTCGGCAGAGGGGCGGGACGCAAGTTCCAGTGTAGGCGATACAGCACGTCAGCAAGCCTGGCCCGCGCCGCATCGGGCGCTTGGCGGATGGGCAGCGCCGATCTCCGGCCCCGCTCCCACGCATGGAAGCGGGGGAAGCGCCGATTGGGCGGCCTAGCGCGTCGCCACAATGAACAACCGCGGAAACGGCAGCAACACCGACCCATCCGGCAATGCCGGATAAGCCTTGGCAATCGCCGCCTCATACTGCTCCAGATAGGCCGCGCGCTCCGCATCATCCAGCGGCTGCAGGAACGGCCGCAGGCCGCTGCCCTTGAACCACTCCACCACCGCCCTCGCACCACCGGCCAGCGGATGGTGATAGACCGTCAGCCACACATCCAGGCGCGTGCAATGCGGGCGCAGCAGCTCGTAGTACCAGCGCGCTGAAGCACGCGCCGAGCGCGCGTTGCTTGCGTTGGCCAGCTTGCCGGCCCACGGGCCGTTCGCCGCGGTCTCGCGCATCAGGCGGTGCGCGGGTTCTTCCAGGTTGTCGGGCATCTGCACGGCCAGCGTACCGCCGGGCGAGAGCTTCTGCACCAGCGCGGGAAACAGCGTGGCGTGGTCTGGCACCCACTGCAGTACGGCGTTGGCCAGGATCACGTCGTAGGGGCCGGGGTCGTTCCAGGCCGCGATGTCCGCCAGGCCAAACTGCACGTCGGGCAGGCGCTTGCGCGCGGCTTCGATCATGTCGTCCGAGCTGTCCATGCCGGTGATCGATGCGCCGGAGTAGCGCCCCATCAGCACCTCGGTCGAGTTGCCCGGCCCGCAGCCAATATCCACGGCCGTACGGATCATCTGGTTCGGAATGGCGGCGACCAGGTCGCGCACCGGGCGTGTGCGTTCATCTTCAAAGGCGACGTATTGATTGGCGGACCAGGTCACGAATCTCTCCTCGGGGTACGGGGCATCGCCGGATGCCCAAAACAAAAAAGCCCGGTGTCTCCACCGGGCTTCCGTCAAAACTTCTGCATCGCCTGCGATCAGCTCTTGGCTGCCACAGCCGCCTTGCCCTTGCCGAGCATGCGGTTGATCTGCCATTGCTGGGCGATCGACAGGATGTTGTTCACCACCCAGTACAGCACCAGGCCGGCCGGGAAGAAGAAGAACATGAACGAGAACACCAGCGGCATGATCATCATGACCTTGGCCTGCACCGGGTCCGGCGGGGTCGGGTTCAGCTTGGTCTGCAGGAACATCGATGCCGCCATCACGATCGGCAGGATGTAGAACGGATCCGGCACCGACAGGTCATGGATCCAGCCCAGCCACGGCGCGCCGCGCATTTCCACCGACGACAGCAGCACCCAGTACAGCGCGATGAACACCGGGATCTGGATCACGATGGGCAGGCAGCCGCCGAGCGGGTTGACCTTCTCGGTCTTGTACAGCGCCATCATCTCCTGGTTCATCTTCTGCGGATCGCCCTTGTGGCGCTCGCGCATGGCCGTCATGCGCGGCTGCAGCTCCTTCATCTTGCCCATCGACTTGTAGCTGGCGGCGGACAGCGGGAAGAACACCAGCTTGATCAGCACGGTCAGCGCGATGATCGACCAGCCCCAGTTGTTCAGGAAGCCGTGCAGCTTTTCGAGCAGCCAGAACAGCGGCTTGGCCAGGATGGTCAGCCAGCCGTAGTCCTTCACCAGTTCCAGGCCCGGGGTGATCTTCTCGAGCATGCGCTCTTCCTGCGGGCCGGCGAACAGGCGCGCATCGGTCGTCACCGTGGCACCGGGGGCAATCTGGCCCAGCGGCTGCTGGATGCCCACGCGGTACAGGTTGGGGTCGATCTGCTGGACGTAGAAGCTGTGCTCCTTGCCGACTTGCGGAATCCAGGCCGAGGCAAAGTAGTGCTGCACCATCGCCACCCAGCCATTGGTGGTGGCGGCCGGCGTGCTGGCCTTGCCCTTGGCGATGTCTTCGAACGTGATCTTGTGGTACTTGTCCGCGTCCGTGTAGATGGCCGGGCCGGTGAAGGTGCTGTAGAACTGCGACTGCTCCACCTTGCTGCCGTCACGCGCCAGTTCCATGTACAGCGTCGGCGAGACCGGCGCGGTGCCATCGTTGGTCACGGCAAAGCGCGCGTCCACCACGTAGCTGCCCTTGTGGAACACGTAAGTCTTCACAAACTTCACGCCGTTCTTGTCGGCGGTCAGCGTGACTTCCAGCTTGTCGGCACCGTCCAGCGTGCGCGGGCCGGGGGTGGCCGTGAACACGGTGGTGTGGTTCGGCAGGTCGCCGCCGATCAGGCCGGAGCGGGCCAGGTACGTGCGCGTGGTGTCGCGCTCGAACAGCACCACCGGCTTGCCGTCCTTCTCGTGCTCGTTGAGCAGTTCCAGGCGCGACAGGATGCCGCCGGCGGTGTCGATCTCGGCGCGCACCTCGTCGGTGGTCACGATGATCTTTTCGCCGGTGGGCTGGGCGGCTGCCTGCGGGGCTGTACCCGGAGCGCCCGGCACTGCCGGCGTGGCGGTGCCAGCGGTGGTGTTGGCCTTGGGTACATCGCCCTGGGCTGCGCCGGCTGCGGGCGCCGAGGCGGCCTGCTGCTGGGTCGCGCTCGGGAAGAACATCGACGCGTGGCCGTTGGCGCGCTGCCAGTTGTCATAGAGCAGCACGAGGGCCATCGAGAAGATGACCCAGAGGATTGTGCGTTTGATATCCATGTCTCGCTATGGTCGGGGAAATCAGGGTCGTGGGAGACGGACGGTGACAGGCCTGTGGCCTGTCGCGGGATGGGCAAACCTGTCCTGCTGTGCCGTTTCCGCTTCCGCACCCGGCACGGGATCATACCCGCCTTGTGCGAAAGGATGGCAACGACATAGCCGGCAGGCCGCCATCCAGCTGCCGCGCGCGGCGCCATGACGGATCACGGCGTCGCGGGCGTAGTCGGAACAGGTAGGCCAGAAGCGGCACCGCGAGCCCAGGTAAGGACTCAGGGCGATCTTGTAGATGCGTAGCAGCGCTAGCAGGATTCGCTTCATGGCTGGGGCGGTCAGGCCGGAGCGCCCGAGGGCGGTTCGGGCGAGGCCGGTGGTGATGACGGCGGCGCAGGCGGCGGTGGCAACGGCCGGGCGGCGACTTCCAGCAAGCTGGTCATTTCCGTCAGGCACGCCTGTCGGACCGACGTACGGCTGGTAAATTCCTTGCGCGGAAACCTGGTCTGCAAGCGCAGCAGCACGTCACGCCCGCCAAGCTCGCCTTGCCGCTGGCGGAACAGTTCGCGCGCCATGCGCTTGACCAGGTTGCGCTCGGCCGCGCGCGGTGCGAACTTCTTGCCCACCACGATGCCCAGCCGGGCTTCGGCCCGGCCGTTGGCGCGCACGTAGAGCACAAAGTGCGCACTGCGCTTGCGAGGCCGCAAAGCAAAAACGGATGAAAACTCATCCGTCTTTGTCAGCCTCGCGGCTTTGGGAAAGGCAAAGGTAGACACGCTTGGCGAAGCTAGCGGGAACACTGCAGCCTGCGGCAAGCTACCGGCCATCCAGAACGCGAGGCGGTTGGCATGGACGGCGTTGCCACCGTCCAGACCGGTCGCCCGGCCCTTAGATTGCCAGGCGCTTGCGGCCCTTGGCGCGACGAGCGTTGATGACGGCACGGCCGCCACGGGTCTTCATGCGCACGCGGAAACCGTGGGTACGCTTGCGACGGGTAACGGAAGGTTGGTAGGTACGTTTCATGTTGCACTCTCTGGTTGATCTGGGCTAGCCCGCCTCCGGCCGGTGCCGGGGTGCCGTGGCCGCCGCGTATGGTTCGCGTTGGGGTTGCCGCGTGTCGGAAAAAGCAGAAGCGTTTACCGACATTGTCACGACGATTCTGGTTCTGTCTTGGTGCCGGCCCTGCAGCCAGCCAGCGCCGGTTTGCAGGTATACCTGCTGGCGCGGGAGGCACGGACAGGCCAGACCCAGCGATGCGCATACGTGATCCCCTGCCGCATCGCAGAACCCGCCATTTAAACGATTTTTGGCGCGAGTGTCAAGACTTCGTCATGTGGGCAAGGACAGAGGCGCGACAGCGCTACGTAAACCATCGTGCGTCATTGTCCACAACAGCCTGTTAACAAGTTTGTATACGGTTTTATGCACTGCGACAGGCTTGGCAATTGAGCGAAGTCCCTGTTTCCGCTGGATTTTCCGGCGCTGCAACATGCCGGAAACCCGCGCCACTGCTCGGGTTGTGCACATCAATCCACTGAATTTGCACAAGTTGTCCACAGACTTATCCTTTGTGGATAACTTGGGGCCGGGGGTACAATCCCGGTCCAATCACAACACGGGCTGCGTGGCGCAGGCGCATCCCGGGCTTCCCCCCAATGTTTTGCAGGTCGTCGCGGCGGACCGTATACATCTACGTATACGCAAGTCGCTGCCGGCGTTGCAGACATGGGTACGGGGAAGGCCGGGCTGACGAGGCGCGACAGCAGCCAGTGGCGCACCCTGGGGATGCGCTTACTTAACAAAAAACAATGCAAGACTTCTGGCAGGCGGCAGCCGCGCAGCTCGAGCGCGAACTGACGCCGCAACAGTTCAAAACCTGGATCAAGCCGTTGGCGCCCGTCGGTTTCGACGAGGAAGCGCTCACGCTGCGCATTGCTGCGCCGAACCGGTTCAAGCTGGATTGGGTCAAGAGCCAGTTTTCGGGGCGTATTACTGCCCTTGCCTGCGAATATTGGGAAGCGCAGGTCAGTGTTCACTTTGTCCTGGATCCTTCTGCATCGGGCCGCGCCGCGGCCTATGCGCAGCCGCCGGTGGGCGGCGGCATGGGGGCCGGACAGGACGGTCACGCAGCACCGGGTACGGGTATGCAGGGCTATGGCGGCCAGCCGACGGGGCAACCCATGGGGCAGCCGATGGGCCAGCAGTTCGCCCAGCCGGGCTATGGCGAGTACCAGTCTCCCCGTGGCCAGGCTGGCTACGGGCAGGGTCAGGCGCCCTACCCTGGCCATCCGCTGCAAGGCGGCTCCCGCCAGCAGCCGGCGCAAGGTGTGCAGCACGGTTCGGACGCGGGCGAGATCGATGTGGTCCAGATGGATCCGTCTGAAGCCGCCGCCCGCTCCTACCGCATGCAGCAGCAACAGCAGCCGACGATGCAGTCGGGCCCGATCGTGCAGCACCCCAGCGGGCCCGGTGCCCAGGCCGGCCAGCCGAACCAGTCCAGCGACACGGTGCATGAGCGCTCGCGCCTGAACCCGATCCTGACGTTCGACAACTTCGTCACCGGTAAAGCCAACCAGCTGGCGCGCGCCGCCGCCATTCAGGTAGCCAACAACCCGGGCAAGTCCTACAACCCGCTGTATCTCTATGGCGGCGTAGGCCTGGGTAAGACGCACTTGATCCATGCCATCGGCAATTTCATGCTGCTGGAGAACCCGCGCGCGCGCATCCGCTACATCCATGCCGAACAATATGTGTCCGACGTGGTGAAGGCGTACCAGCGCAAGGCGTTCGACGAGTTCAAGCGCTATTACCACTCGCTCGACCTGCTGCTGATCGACGATATTCAATTCTTCTCGGGCAAGAACCGCACGCAGGAAGAATTCTTCTATGCGTTCGAAGCGCTGATCGCCAACCGGGCGCAGGTGATCATCACCAGCGATACGTACCCGAAGGAGATCACCGGCATCGACGATCGCCTGATCTCGCGTTTCGACTCCGGCCTGACCGTGGCCATCGAGCCGCCCGAGCTGGAAATGCGCGTGGCGATTCTGATGAAGAAGGCCGCCGTTGAGAACGTGAGCGTTCCGGAAGATGTCGCGTTCTTCGTTGCCAAGCACCTGCGTTCCAATGTGCGCGAGCTGGAAGGCGCGCTGCGCAAGATCCTGGCGTTCTCGAACTTCCACGGCCGAGACATCACCATCGAGGTGACGCGCGAGGCGCTGAAGGACCTGCTGACGGTGCAGAACCGCCAGATCTCGGTGGAGAACATCCAGAAGACCTGCGCGGACTTCTACAACATCAAGGTCGCTGACATGTACTCGAAAAAGCGGCCTGCGAACATTGCAAGGCCGCGCCAGATCGCGATGTACCTGGCGAAGGAACTCACGCAGAAGAGTCTGCCCGAGATCGGCGAGCTCTTCGGCGGGCGCGATCACACCACCGTGCTGCACGCGGTGCGAAAGATCGCCGACGAGCGCAGCAAGGACGCGCAGCTCAACCACGAACTGCACGTGCTGGAGCAGACGCTCAAGGGTTGATTTGAGTGGGATCCTGGCCCGGGAAACCGGGTCGGGCGGATTTTGAAGGGCCGGCCGACGAGGCTGGCATACTGTAGGTTCGGCGTCACCGGAGAAGTCTTCGGAGTGCCTGTTAAACAACATCGGTCCAGCCGCAGCCGAGTGCAGTGTCAGCCACAGAATAAGGCTTTGCGGTGAGTCGGGACGGAATGCCGAAAGTGCAGTGGAAAGTGCGCAGCCAGCATCGTGGCTTTTTGTGCACAGACCCCACTTCCGGCGGCTTCGCCCCGCTTCACCGCAGCGGCTTATCCTTGGTACAATGGCATATTAACTCCTTGATTTCTAAGTGAATTGGAGTTGCCTGGAGTTTGCGGTCGCCGACGACAAACGACGAAGGATAAATTCAATGCAATTGGTCAAAACCTCGCGAGACAATCTGCTGCGTCCGCTGCAAATCGTGAGCGGCATCGTGGAGCGCCGCCACACCCTCCCGATCCTGGCCAACCTGCTGATTCGCAAGTCCGGCTCGAACGT
>Ga0079985_1015120_pt1 | contig 10437 bp, 7 predicted proteins | sample Hof3ISUMetaT_11_FD_73497 | JGI IMG/M metagenome (GOLD analysis project Ga0079985, IMG submission 73497) | Enriched soil aggregate microbial communities from Iowa State university to study microbial drivers of carbon cycling -... | ecosystem: Environmental > Terrestrial > Soil > Agricultural land... | reverse complement strand
ATTGCTGAGCCAAACCCAGCCATGACGGCGCTCCTGGACGGCTGCCCCCGTCCGGCGGGTGGCCCCGGCGCGTTTTACTGCTAGAGGTGGCTTCATTTGCCAGGCAGCGGGCTTGCTGCCACCGCGGTATCCGCGCAGCGCGGCCAGCGGTGTCCCAGCACCGACGAACGCGGATAAAAATGCTCGCGCACCGCCCCCAGCTGATTACCGCCCAATAGATGGGTAAGCTCGTCGTCGGCGCGCAGGAAAAAGCCGACATGCCCTTTCCAGCTGGCTGGATCACCGCGCGCGAGGATCGCGATGCATCCCGGCCGCGGCATCTCCAGGGATGCTCCCCACTCGAGCCAGGAGCGCGCCAGCGCCGAGCCGGCCCCGGCGATGCCGGCCTGGCCCAAGCACCAGTTCACGAAGGAGGAACACCAGGACGCCTTGTCGTCGTGGCCGCGAATATTGGTGCTGTGGTGATATTCGGTAATGCGCGGATTGGATTGCCCCGGCGGGAACTGGCGTATGCCGATTTCCTGTTCGGCCACGGCGAGCCAGACGGGCCGGGGCATGGAACCCTAGCCGCGCAGTGTTGCTTGTTCCGCAGAGCCATTCACTGGCAGCGGCGCGCAATGCGGGCACGATTTGCCGGCGACATACAGCGGCGACAATTGCTCGCGCGGCATCACCGTCGCCGCGCAGGCGGGGCAGGGCAGCGCAGCGCTGGCCGGTTCCAGTGTTGGCCGCAGCGCAGTACGCTGGTCGAACACGAAGCAGTCGCCGTGGTAGTGGGCACCGCCGACTTCCTCGAAGTATTTCAGGATGCCGCCATCCAGCTGATACACGCTGTCGAAGCCGGTGTTGCGCATATGCAGCGCGGCTTTTTCGCAACGGATACCGCCGGTGCAGAAGGTGATGATGGTCTTGCCGGCCAGCTCCTGCTGATGTTGAGCCACCACCTCGGGGAATTCACTGAATTTGCCGATGCGGTAATCGATGGTGTTGGCGAAGGTGCCGACATCCACTTCGAAGGCGTTGCGGGTGTCCATCATCACGACTGGCCTGCCGGTGTCATCAAAGCCGCAATCGAGCCAGCGCTTCACGGTCCTGGCATCGACCGCCGGCGCCCGTCCCTGCTCCGGCTGGATCTGCGGATGTTTCATCGTGATGATTTCCGCCTTCAGCTTGACCAGCATGCGGCCGAATGGCTGCGTTTCCGAATAGCTTTCCTTGGTTTCGAGATCGGCGAAGCGGGCATCAAGCCGCAGCCATGCCAGAAATTGGCCGATCGGTTCCGCCAAGCCGGCCAAAAACAGGTTGATGCCTTCCGGGCTCAGAAGAATAGTGCCTTTTAGACCAAGTTGATTGCACAAAGCGAGAAGTTGATCGCGTTTTTGTTCCGTGTCATCCAAATTGACGAATTTGTAGGCAGCGATGTTCAGGTAACGGTTGGCGGTGGAAGTCACTGCGATTTTCTCTAAGTCATTGATTCGCCGGTATTATAAACTTGCCGCGGGGCGCCGCCGTGAAGGCAGGGCGCGACACGGTAAAATGGCGGCCATGACTTCACCGCAATTCGTTCATCTGCGCCTGCATTCCGAATATTCGATCGTCGATGGCCTGGTGCGCATCGACGATGCGGTGCACGCCGCCGCCGCGGATAACCAGCCGGCGCTGGCCATCACCGATCTGGCCAACTTGTTTGGCATGATCAAGTTTTACAAGGCGGCACGTGGCAAGGGCCTCAAGCCGATCGCTGGCTGCGATGTCTGGATCAGCAACGACGAGGATCGTGACAAGGCATCGCGTCTGTTGTTATTGGTCAAGAACCGTGCCGGCTATTTGCAACTGTGCGAGTTGCTGTCGCAGGCCTGGCTGACCAACCAGCATCGCGGCCGCGCTGAAATCCGCATCGAATGGCTGGAAAAGCTGCAACGGTCCGGCGCACCGCAGGGCTTGATCGCCCTGTCCGGGGCGCAGTTCGGTGACATCGGGATGGCGCTCGGCAATGGCAATGCCGCCGCGGCCGAACGTTGCGCGCGTCGCTGGGCAGCGATTTTTCCGCAGCATTTCTATATCGAAGTACAACGCGCCGGCCAGCCGGAAACCGAGCTGCGGCAGGCGGTGGCGCTGGCAGCGCAGCTTGGCCTGCCGGTGGTGGCGACGCATCCGGTGCAATTCCTGTCGCCCGAGGAATTCAATGCGCATGAAGCGCGCACCTGCATCGCGGCCGGCGAAATCCTGGCCAATCCGCGCCGCGCCAAGCGCTTCAACAATCAGCAATGCTTCAAGACGCAAGCGGAGATGGCCGAGTTGTTCGCCGACATGCCGGCCGCCTTGCAAAACACCATCGAGATCGCCAAGCGCTGCAACCTGACGCTGGAACTGGGCAAGCCGAAGTTGCCCGACTTCCCGACGCCGGATGGCATGAGCATCGACGAATTCCTGGTGCTGGAAGCACGGCGCGGCCTGGAGCAGCGCCTGCTGCAGCTGTATCCGGATGCGGAAAAACGCGAACAGCAGCGGCCGCACTACGAACAGCGATTGAAGTTCGAGACCGACACCATCATCAAGATGGGCTTTCCCGGCTACTTCCTGATCGTCGCCGAATTCATCCGCTGGGCCAAGGAAAACGGTGTGCCGGTCGGACCCGGGCGCGGCTCCGGCGCCGGCTCGCTGGTGGCGTATTCGCTGCTGATCACCGATCTCGACCCGCTGGCCTACAACCTGCTGTTCGAGCGCTTCCTGAACCCGGAGCGGGTGTCGATGCCCGACTTCGACATCGATTTCTGCCAGGAAGGCCGCGACCGCGTGATCCAGCACGTCAAGGATCTGTACGGCAAGGACGCGGTGTCGCAGATTGCCACTTTCGGCACCATGGCGGCCAAGGGCGCGGTGCGCGACGTCGGCCGCGTGCTGGATATGGGCTACAACTTTTGCGACGGCATTTCGAAGCTGATCCCGTTCAAGCCCGGCAAGCTGGTAACGATTGCCGACGCCATCAAGGAAGAACCCTTGCTGGCCGAGCGCCTCGAAAACGAAGAAGAGGTCAAGCAATTGCTCGATCTGGCGCAGCAGGTCGAAGGCATCGCACGCAACATCGGCATGCACGCCGGCGGCGTACTGATTGCGCCCGGCAAGCTGACCGATTTCTGTCCGCTATACACGCAGGGCGGCGATTCTGGCGTGGTGTCGCAATACGACAAGGACGACGTCGAGGCGGTCGGCCTGGTCAAGTTCGACTTTTTGGGCCTGACCACGCTGACGATTCTGGATCGCGCAGTGCGTTATATCCGCGAGCTTGATCCGGCGATGGCGGATTTCAGCCTGGAAAAACTGCCGCTGAACGACCGTCCGTCGTATGAACTGCTGACCGCGGCCAAGACCGTCGCCGTGTTCCAGCTGGAAAGCCGCGGCATGCAGGGCATGCTGAAAGACGCGCGGCCCGATCGCTTCGAGGACATCATCGCGCTGGTGGCCTTGTACCGGCCGGGGCCGATGGACCTGATTCCGGATTTCTGCAAGCGCAAGCACGGCGAGCGCTTCGAGTACCCCGATCCCCGCACTGAAGGCATCCTGTCTGAAACCTACGGCATCATGGTGTATCAGGAGCAAGTGATGCAGATGGCGCAGGTGGTCGGCGGCTATTCGCTGGGCGGCGCCGATCTGCTGCGGCGCGCGATGGGCAAGAAAAAAGCGGAAGAAATGGCCGAGCACCGGCAGATTTTCCGCGACGGTGCGGCCAAGGACGGCCTGAGCCAGGAAAAGGCCGACGAGATCTTCGACCTGATGGAAAAGTTCGCCGGCTACGGTTTCAACAAGTCGCACGCCGCCGCCTATGCCTTGCTGTCGTATCACACCGCTTACCTGAAGGCGCATCATCCGGCCGCGTTCATGGCCGCCAACTTGTCGCTGGCGATGGACGATACCGACAAGATCAAGATCCTGGTCGAGGATGCGCTTGAAGTGTGCGGCCTGACCTTGTTGCCGCCCGATATCAACCGCTCCGACTACCGTTTTACGCCGGTCGGCGAGCCGGGCAGGAAAGCCACGCAGATCCGCTACGGCCTGGGCGCGGTCAAGGGCTCGGGCCAGGCGGCGATCGAAGCGATCATAGCGGCCCGCCTGGACAAGCCGTTTACCGACTTATTCGATTTCGCCAGGCGCGTCGGCAAGCACCAGATCAATCGCCGCACGATCGAGTCGCTGATTCGGGCCGGTGCCTTCGATTGTTTCGGCGTCGACCGCGCAATCCTGCTGGCTTCTGTCAGCCGCGCGATGGAAGGCGCCGAGCAGGCCGCGGCGGCGGCCAATCAGGTCAGTCTGTTCGGCGACGACAGCGATATGGAAGGAACGCCCGAATACGTCAAGGCGGCGCCCTGGAGCGACAAGCAGAAGCTGACCGAGGAAAAGGCGGCACTCGGCTTTTACCTGTCCGGCCATCTATTCCATGCCTATGCGGCGGAAGCGCGCAAGTTCGCCCGCACCAAGCTGGCCAGCCTGGAACCGGCGCGCGAACCGAAGCTGATTGCCGGCGTCATCGCCGCGGTACGGACCCAGATGACCCAGCGCGGCAAGATGGTGATCGTGACGCTGGACGACGCCAGCGCCACGGTCGACGTCACCGTCTATAACGAGCTGTATGACGCCAACAAGCGGCTGTTCAAGGAAGACGAATTCCTGGCGGTGCAGGGCAAGGTGTCGGAAGACCGGTTTTTTGGCGGTTTGCGAGTCACAGCGGAAAAGGTGATGGACATTGCGCTGGCCCGCGCCGCCTTCAGCAAGGGTTTGCGGCTGGTGATGAACGGCCAGGCCGACGCGAAGAAGTTGCGCGAACTGATCCATCCCTATCAGCAGAACGACGCCGCATGCCCGATCGTCGTGCAATACATGCAGGATGGCGTGGTCGGCGACATCCGGCTGTCCGACGCGTGGCGGGTGCGCGCCGATGAAGCCTTGCACTTGACCTTGTGCGAGTGGCTGCAGGCAGAAAATGTCCGGTTCGAGTATTGACCCGCGCTATGCCGAGGTGCGGATTCGTTTCAGCAGCTGATCCGCGCATCGGTTTTCGGATGGCCGTTCAAACCCGTCACTGCCTTGACCAAGCCGCTCTCCATCCGCTCTTCGACGCGCCTGCGATTTTCGGTTTCAGCGGAGCGGGTATTTTCCCGGTGCCACAAATGAAAGACCTCGGTCGAAAATGCCCCGCCCTTGCGGCGAATGCCATGGCGCGCCAGACGCAAGACCAGGTCGGCATCTTCATGGCCCCAGCCGACAAAGCTTTCATCGAAGCCATTAACCATCGCAAAGTCTCGCCTCCAGATGGCGAGATTGCAACTCTTGATCCGGTTCCAGCGGACAGTACGGTAGTGTCTGAGCGAGCTATCGGGCAAACAAATTAGTGGCAGCAACTTGTTCGTATTACCCAGCAATCTTTGGACGGCCCAATACGGCATGCCTTTTATGTGTAGCCGGACTGGCGGCTCGTTCGCAAGCAGGCGTTTGGTGAATTTTTCCGAGAGCAGCACGCGGCTGCCTGAAACCATGAATCCGGATTCTGCAAACAGGCGGTGCCGCTTGATGAAACTGGGTCGCGGCACGCAGTCGCCGTCGAGGAAGACCAAATATTCCCCTGCCGACACGGACACCGCCATATTTCTTGCCGCCGATGCCCTGAAGCCGTCGTCAGGTTGCCATGCGTGCACCAACCGCCTGCACCCTTGCGGCAGAGGGTGTGAGCGCAATGCGCTGATCAAGTCGCGGGTGGACTCCGATGAGCCATCGTCGGCGATGATCACCTCGAACGACGAGTCGGTTTGCTCCAGCAGGGCGCGCAGAACGGCGCCCAGGGCGTCCGGTCTGTTGTAGGTAGTGACGATGACGGAGATCAGGCTGTCAGATTTCAACATCGGGTGTCGGTAATGGATCCTGTTGCAGAGGGAAAGGTGTGGCGCACGAGCGGATCACCGGCCGGTCCTCGGCTGCGCTGGCAATTCCGGAGGTGCTGCCTGATCGAGCAGCCAGATTTTCAGATAGCGATAGTAACTGCCCTCGGCGTTGGAAATAGCTAATGCCAAGCCATGTGAGCCATCCAGAAATCCCCGCTTCAGGAAATAGGTTCGCACGAAAGCCCACCAGCCATGCAGTAGTGCCTTGCCTACGCTCGAACGTTTGCCGTGCGCATAGGCCTGTTGCGCGGAAAGCGTCGAGTAGTGATCAACCTTTTTAAGGACTTGCGAAAAATCCCGAAAACTGTAATGCAGCATTCGAGCCTTGAGCTGCCTGGTCATGCCATTCACAATCAGGCGTTCATGCACAATGTCATCCGAGAAGCGCGCGGTGTTGCGTTTGAAAAGGCGGGTGACGTAATCAGGCGACCAGCCGGCATGCTCGATGAAGCGACCGCAATACCAGGAGCGGCGCGAGATGGCGTAAGCTTCCACCGTTGTTTGCCGGCCGATGGTATCGAGAATTTCCTGGGCAAGTTCAGGTGTGATGCGCTCGTCGGCATCGATTGACAGTATCCATTCGCCATTGGCAGCCGCAAGCGCCCGATTTTTTTGCGCGCCAAATCCCGGCCAATCGGCGGTCTCGACGATAGTCGCGCCGAGGCTCCGAGCCAATTCGACGGTGCCGTCGGTGCTGCCGGAATCGACAATGATGATTTCGTCGGCAAAGTGGACCGAAGCCAAGCAGGCGCCGAGATTAAGCGCCTCGTTTTTGGTGATAAGGATGACGGACAAGCGGGTCGGCGCTTTTTCGGATTGCATGGCCATCGATATTTTCGGTTTTTTAAATATTGGCGACGGGTGGGCCGTCTGAACTATAAAATATTGGCCGGTATGGCCACGGTGCTTGCTAACGGTGGTGCGCGCAATTATCAAATATAATCCGGCGCAGCGCAAAAGCTGAACCCGCCATATGTTGCAGCATATTAGCTTTTCATTCTCGCTAGCGCCGACTTTCGGCCTGATGGCTCCGCTGGTTTCCGATTTTCGATTTAGCCTGGCCTTGTAGCATAGCCAGCAGGCATTCACACGATGACATTGTCACCGCATTTCAAACGCTTGATATTGATGCTGTCGCCTTACAAGAGGCGACTGGCGTTGGCCCTCCTGGGCATGGTTCTGACCGCCTCCACCGAACCGATGTTGCCGATCGTGCTGAAGGTCCTGCTCGACAAGGGATTCGCCAGCGCGCCGCCTTTCCCTCTGTGGGCGGTGCCGGGAGTGCTGGTGGCCATCTTCGTGTTGCGCGGCATGTCCACTTTCCTGACCGGCTATATGATGAGTTGGGTATCAACCCATTTGCAAAACGATCTGCGGCAAATGGTCTTCGATCGTTTGCTGGATGTTCCGGCCGAGTTTTACACGCACCATTCGGTCGGCAAAGTGATCAATTCCGTCATGCTGGAAGTGCAGCAGATCATCGACATGATTCGCAACGTGATGAGTTCGCTGATTCGCGATACGCTCACGGTGATCGTCTTGCTCGGTTACCTGCTGTGGCTGAACTGGCGTTTGACGCTGATCGCGCTGCTGCTGATGCCGCTGATTGCAGCGGTAGTACGCGCTACCGGCAGGCGCGCCAGGAAGCTGTCAGAAAAATATCTGAAGGTTAACGCGGAATTGACGCAAGTAATCGAGGAAACCACGCGCGCGCACCAGGTGATCAAGATTTTCGGCGGCCAGCCGTACGAAAAAAAGCGTTTTCGGCAACGCGCCGCCAGTCTGCGCGGCTACATGATGCGCATGACGGTCGCCGCGGCCTCGACCGTGCCGATTACCCAGGTATTAGCAGCCTGCGCGGTGGGAGTGGTGATCATGATTGCCCTGCTGCAGTCGCAGCAGGGCCAGGCAACCGTTGGCGGTTTTGTATCTTTCATTACCGCCATGCTGATGCTGCTGACACCGCTCAAGCATCTGGCCGAGGTCAACGGCCCGCTACAGCGCGGCCTGGCGGCGGCGGACGCGGTGTTTGAACTGATCGATGCGCGACCGGAACGAACCAGTGGGCAGGTACTGACGAAGCGCTCCGCCGGCAAGCTGGAGTTTGATCAGGTGGATTTTGTTTACCCCTTGCAGGAACAGTATGCGCTGACGCGGTTCAGCCTGGCTATCGAGCCGGGCGAGACGGTTGCCTTTGTCGGCACGTCTGGCGGCGGCAAGACCACCCTGGTGAGCCTAGTGCCCGGTTTCTACAGCCCGACGGCGGGCGAGGTGCGCCTGGACGGCACGCCGCTGGAGCAAATTGCCTTGGCCAGCCTGCGCCAGCAGATTGCCATGGTTGGCCAGAACGTCGTCCTGTTCGACGACAGCGTGGCCGCCAACATCGCCTATGGCGACCCCGATGCCGACCCGGCGCGCATTGCCGCTGCGGTCCGTGCTGCCCATCTGTCGGATGTCGTCGATGGTCTGCCGCAAGGCCTGCAGACGCTGATTGGCGACAATGGCGCGCGCCTCTCGGGCGGTCAGCGCCAGCGCATAGCAATTGCCCGAGCTATCTACAAGGATGCGCCTATCCTGATCCTGGACGAGGCGACTTCCGCCCTCGATTCAGAGTCCGAGCGTGCGGTGCAGGAGGCCTTGGACGAGCTGATGCGCGGCAGGACCACGCTGGTGATTGCCCATCGTCTGTCCACCATCGAGCGGGCCGACCGTATTGTCGTGCTGGAGGCAGGCAGGATTGCTGAAACCGGCACTCATTTGCAGCTGCTGGCGAAGGGTGGCGTCTATGCCAATCTTTACCACTTGCAATTTGCCGGCAAGGCATGACGGTGCAGTGAGCATGAACCCTCCTCAATCGCCGCTGGAGCAGACGCGTGGAGCAGGCACCGTACCCGGCCCGCGCATTCTCGTGATTTCCCCCAACTGGATCGGCGACGCGGTGATCGCGCAGCCACTGTTGTACCTGCTCAAGCGGCGCCATCCTGGCTGGCCGATCGACGTACTGGCGCCTACCTGGGTGGCGCCCGTCTGGCGAGCGGTGACGGAAGTCGACACGGTGCTGGAATCTCCGTTTCGGCATGGCGTGCTGCAATTGCGCGAACGCTGGAGGTTTGCCCGCCATCTGCGCCAGCGCGGCTATGCCGAAGCCTACGTGCTGCCGAATACATTCAAGTTCGCGCTGATTCCCTGGCTGGCGGGCATTCCGCGCCGGATCGGCTATCGGGGCGAGATGCGGTACGGTCTGCTGAATGTGGTGCATAGCAATCCGTCTGCCGCACGGCGCCCAATGCTGCCGTTTTATGCGGCACTCGCCGATCCACCGGCGCGGCATGCGCCAGCATCCACGGCGTTGCCGCGGCCGCGACTGACGATGGCGCCGGAGCAAGCGGACCAGGAGGTGGCGCGGCTCGGCCTGCGGTGCGGCGATCCCTTGATCGCCTTTGCGCCGGGCGCGGAATTCGGCCCGGCCAAGCGCTGGCCGGCGCGTCATTTTGCGGCGCTGGCGAGCATCATTCGCGATGCGTATCCCGAGGTGCAGATCGTGATGCTCGGTTCCGGCAAGGACAAGGAGGTGTGCGACGAGATTGCCGCCGCCGCCCCTTGGTTGCAAAATCTGGCTGGCGCGACGACGCTGGAACAGGCGCTTGCCGTGTTGGCAAAAGCGACGGCGGTAGTCAGCAACGATTCTGGCCTGATGAATATCGCCTCGGCCCTGAATCGCCCGATCGTCGTGATGTACGGACCGACCGACATGAACAACACGCCGCCTTTCTCCGATGTCGCGCGGGCGGTATCGCTGCACCTGGAGTGCTCGCCATGCCACCAGCGCGAGTGTCCGCTCGGGCACCACGACTGCATGAATAAGCTGTCGGCGGACATGGTCTGGCAGCCGCTGCGGGCGATGCTGGACGGCAGCCGGTCATGATGGCTCAACTCGTGAAAACCGCAGAGGCATTTTGAACAAGCAACTCTTTCAAGCTGCATCAAGCCGGCAGATTTTGTCGGCAGACAGGCTGATGGTGCTGTGCTTCGCCGCCTTCCCGTTATTCGCATTGATATGGCGTGGATGGATCAACGCCTGCCTGCTGATCGCCTTGTTTCTGTCCTTGTATGTGCTAATCAAGCGCGGGAGGCAGCCGCTGGACGCTGTTTTCCCGCAGCATATGCAAACCTGGGTACGAATATTTTTTCTTGCACTGGCCGCGCCTCTGATGGCGGTTTTTCTGGGGCAACTGCTCCGAGGGGAATTCGCCTGGTCGTATTACGACAGCCCCTCCAAATTTCTATTTGCCATTCCGCTGGTGCTGGTGATCCTGCGAATGAGAATCAATGTAGTCAGATTCATCGAATATGCGGCTCCTGCCACGATTTTCATTACCGGACTCAGCCTGCTGATCGATCCGAACCTGCAGTGGGGATCTGGCCGGCTAACCACATCTTTCGTCGATCCGCTGACATTCGGCAGCATCTGTCTGACACTCGCCTTGATCAGCCTCATTTCCAC
>Ga0079985_1002209_pt1 | contig 10481 bp, 5 predicted proteins | sample Hof3ISUMetaT_11_FD_73497 | JGI IMG/M metagenome (GOLD analysis project Ga0079985, IMG submission 73497) | Enriched soil aggregate microbial communities from Iowa State university to study microbial drivers of carbon cycling -... | ecosystem: Environmental > Terrestrial > Soil > Agricultural land... | reverse complement strand
ACGCCGTACTTCATCTCGACCATCCTGTTCAATCCGCTGGTCGACTCGTACGTGTTCTCGCCGGCAATCTTCCATACCTACTTCGGCGCTGCCAGCGGAGGTGTAGTCGACCCGGGCATCATCGGCGATTCGGGCTGGAACAACTCGATTCTGTACTCCACTCCGAACTTCGGTGGCCTGACCGCGAACTTCATCTACGCCATGGGCGAGCAGCCCGGCGCAGGCGGCAAGAACAAGTGGGGCGGCAACCTGATGTACTTCAACGGCCCGTTCGCCGCCACCGTTGCCTACCAGCAAGTCCGCTTCGACAACGTGGCGACTGACCTGGCCAACGCTGGCCTGTCGCGCCAGGACGCGGCCCAGCTGGGCCTGTCGTATGACTTCAAGGTGGTCAAGCTGTTTGCCCAGGGCCAGTACATCAAGACCCGCGCCACCACGGCGCCGTCCGGCGACATCAAGCACGTCAACGGCCAGTTCGGCGCATCGGTGCCCATCGGCGCCGGCAGCCTGCTGGCTTCGTACGCCTACGACAAGACCGATAACTCGATCGGCGATTTCAAGCGCAATACCTTTGCGGTCGCCTACGATTACAACCTGTCCAAGCGCACTGACGTGTACGCGGCCTATTACTACGACAAGATCACCGGTATCGAGCACGGCGATACGTTTGGCGTGGGTGTGCGTCACAAGTTCTGACGCTCGCGCGTTCTGAAAGCAGCACTGAGCCCGCCATCTGGCGGGCTTTTTTGTTGCCGCGCCGGCATCACATCCGGCATTCAACCAGCGCCGTCATGCTGCAGTGCCACATTATCTGCCACGCACTCGCGGATCGGCAGCCACTGCTCCATAGGCCGATTCAATTGGAAGCGGCGGGACACGCTGCCTAGATTGGTTGTCCGGACTACGAAAACCACAGCGAGACAGGTGACTCATGCGGCGATATGCGAAGACCCGTTCCGAACTGATGACCATCCTGAACCAGTGCCTGGATAACAACCCCGAATGCGGTGAATGTGAGCTTCACGCGATGCGAATGCACCAGCCGGACCATACTGGCTGCAACTGGAGCGCGGAAGTGAATTTCCCGCAGGAGTATGTCGAGAACCTGGATAACCAGCTTGCTGCCGCCAGGTCGATCATCGTGGTCATGCGCGAGCAGTACAACGTACTGCAATAACGACCGGTGCGGCGCCCTTTTGGCGCGCCACAGCAAAAAAGTAAGGCCGGGTCATTGACCCGGCCTTTTTCATGCCTGGATGGCTGTGTGACGACAGCGCTTAGCGCACGGCGTTGGCGTTAGCCTCGGCGACCGCGACGGCGGTCATGTTGACGATGCGGCGCGTGGTTGCCTGCGGGTTCAGGATGTGCACGGGCTTGGCCGCGCCCAGCAGGATCGGACCCACCGTCACGCCCTGCCCGCCCGTCATCTTGAGCAGGTTGAACGCGATGTTGGCGGCATCGAGCGTCGGCATTACCAGCAGGTTGGCACTGCCGGCCAGCTTGGTCGACGGCAGGAAGTGGCGGCGCACGTCCTCGTCCAGCGCGGCGTCGCCCTGCATCTCGCCTTCGACTTCCAGTTCCGGCGCCACGCGCGCCAGGATCTCGGCCGCTTCACGCATCTTGCGCGCGGACGGACGCGTCGACGAACCGAACATCGAGTGCGACATCAGCGCGACCTTCGGGTGCAGGCCGAAGCGGCGGATTTCTTCCGCTGCCAGTTGCGTGATCGCGGCCAGCTCTTCGGCGGTCGGGTCATCATTGACGAAGGCGTCGGTGATGAACAGCGTATGTTTCTCGAGCATCAGCGCGTTCAGCGCGGCAAACACCTTGGCGCCCGGCGCCAGGCCGATCACGTCGCGAACGTGTTCCAGGTGCGCCTCGAAACGGCCCACGGTACCGCACAGCAGCGCATCGGCGTCGCCCATGTGCATCAGCATCGTGCCGATCAGCGTGTTCGAGCGGCGCAGCGCCACCTTGGCCATGTCGGGCGTGACGCCGTCGCGGCCGCGCAGCGCGTGGTAGGCCTCGTGGTAGGCGCGGTAGCGCGGATCGTCTTCCGGATTGATCAGCTCGAAATCGACGCCGGCACGCAGGCGCAGGCCGGCCTTCTCGATGCGCATCTGGATCACGTGCGGGCGGCCGATCAGGATCGGGCGCGCCAGGCCTTCGTCGACTACGCCCTGCACCGCGCGCAGCACGCGCTCTTCCTCGCCCTCGGCGTAGGCGACGCGCTTGGGCGACGCCTTGGCGGCCGAGAACACCGGCTTCATGATCATGCCGGTATGGTAGACGTAGGTCGACAGCTGCTGGCGATAGGCATCCAGGTCCTGGATCGGGCGCGTGGCCACGCCGGACTCTTCCGCGGCCTTGGCCACGGCCGGCGCGATCTTCTCGATCAGGCGCTGGTCGAACGGCGTCGGGATGATGTAGTCGGGACCGAACTTCAGTTCACGCCCGCCGTAGGCCGCGGCGACTGCATCGTTCAGTTCCGCTTCGGCCAGCTCGGCGATGGCCTTCACGCAAGCCAGCTTCATCGCTTCCGTGATCTTGGTCGCGCCGCAATCGAGCGCGCCGCGGAAGATGTACGGGAAGCACAGCACGTTGTTGACCTGGTTCGGATAGTCCGAACGGCCCGTGGCGATGATGCAGTCCGGGCGCGCGGCCTTGGCCACTTCCGGGCGGATTTCCGGCTCGGGATTGGCCAGCGCCAGGATGATCGGCTTGTCGGCCATGGTCTTCACCATCTCGGCGGTCAGCACGCCGGCGGTGGAGCAGCCGAGGAACACGTCTGCGTCCTTGACGATGTCGGCCAGCGTGCGGGCCGAGGTGTCCTGCGCGTAGCGGGCCTTGTTGGCTTCCATGTTGGCATCGCGGCCGACATAGATCACGCCCTTCGAGTCCACCACCGAAATGTTCTCGCGCTTCACCCCCAGGCTCACCATGGTGTCCAGGCAGGCGATGGCCGCCGCGCCGGCGCCCGACACGGCCAGCTTCACCTTGGCGACGTCCTTGCCGACCACCTTCAGGCCATTGAGCAGCGCCGCGGTCGAGATGATGGCAGTGCCGTGCTGGTCATCATGGAAGACCGGGATATTCATGCGCTCGCGCAGCTTCTGCTCGATGTAGAAGCATTCCGGCGCCTTGATGTCTTCCAGGTTCACGCCGCCCAGCGTGGGTTCCAGCGCGGCGACGATCTCGACGATCTTGTCCGGGTCGCGCGCGTCGAGCTCGATGTCGAACACGTCGATGCCGGCGAACTTCTTGAACAGGCAGCCCTTGCCTTCCATGACCGGCTTGCCGGCCAGCGGACCGATGTCGCCCAGTCCCAGCACAGCCGTACCGTTGGTGACCACGGCCACCAGGTTGGCGCGCGAGGTGTACTCGGCAGCAGTCGCCGGATCCTTGGCAATTTCCTCGCAGGCGTAAGCCACGCCCGGCGAGTACGCCAGCGACAGGTCGCGCTGGTTGGACAGCGCCTTGGTGGCGGTTACCTGGATCTTGCCCTTGGTCGGACTGCGATGGTATTCCAGCGCAGCCAGGCGCAATTGCGCTTCAGGACTGTTCGGGGCATGTTGCGGTGCATCACCGCTGGTCTTGCTGCTCATTGGCTCGTCCGGAAAATGGCCTTCTGCCGGCGCCCGTGCGCATTCCACCCTATAGGCAGCAGGCACGATGGCCGGCAGCGAGGGGCAGCATCCTGACGGGCTTCGGTTGTGTGGGCCGGAAAAATCGAGCGCTTATTCTAGCCCACGGTGGCGGCCGTTAACCCACCTCTTTCAAGGGGGGAAATGGGTTTTCGGCCGAATATCGCAGCAAAACAGCTTTTACCCAGCCGTATGCAATGGCACGCCGATGTATATGGTTCGCCGACATTACTTAGGGCCCGTTTTTGCGTCGGCAGGCGCCGGCTGGGCCGGACCTTCATCGACCGGCAAGGTTACGCGCCGGGGTCTGCCGCTCTCGGCCGGAAACTCGGTGAACGCGCTGCGGATCAGGTACGGCATCATCGCCGCCGGGTTGCCGTTCTCGGTCTGGTTCTGGGCGCTTACCTGATAGACGCGCTGCCCGGTCGCCGCGTCCTTGAAATAGACGCGCAGGCTGGCGAAGGTCACCGGTACGTCGCGGACGACGGTCTGGGGCGGCGGCCAGTAGCCGGGCCAGCCCCACGGACCCCACGGCCGGTAGGCCCCATACGGACCCCAGTACGGCCCCCAAGGGCCATACCAAGGGTCCGGGTAGACCGTTTCCGCCACGCGCACCATGCCGGGGGCCGCGTTGTATTCCATGCTGACCCGATAGCGCGCCTGCTTCGGGGGCACCTGCTCGAAGCCGACCCCCGCCAGCGCGCTGGCCAGCCACTGCTCGTAAGTCTGGCGCTCCAGCTGGGCCGCCTGCTCGGCCGTGTGCTCGAAGCTGTAGGTGCGCGGCGCGTCGTTCTGCCAGCCCGGCTGCCGGAACGCCGTGACATCGGTCACGACCGTGCTCGCACACCCGGTCACCAGCATGGCGCCGGCCAGCGCCAGCCACACGGCAAGCCTGCGCCACATCCCATTCTCGTCAATAGAGTGGCCGCCCGTGCCACGGCCCGCCCATTGCCACATATCGAAGCCTCTCTGGTTATTGATCTGACGTGTCTCTGAGACCACGTCGCCGCGCCGGAATTCCCGTCAGGCAGTGCGGTCTACCCCTTGGCTACAATGGTTACTTCAGAGCCGTGCTTCGCCCCGCAGGCCGGCACGCCCCGCTTTCACGGTCTTCCGAAGACAGGATTCCCCATGCTGCGCACCGATACGCCCGTTACCGTCTATCGCAAGGACTATACGCCGCCGGCCTTTACCATCGACCACGTCGAACTGGTGCTGGACCTGGACCCGCAACGCACCGTCGTGACCAGCACGCTGCGCTTCGCGCGCCATGCCGCCGCGGCCGCCGAGGCGCCATTGGTGCTGGCCGGCGAGGATCTCGAACTGATCGGCGTGAGCGTGGATGGCAAACCCGTGGCCAATGCCACTCAGCAGGCGGGCACGCTGACGCTGCCGGGCCTGCCCGCGCACGGCACATTGGAAATCACCGCGGTCTGCCAACCGGCGGCCAATACCTCGCTGTCGGGTCTCTACGTCTCGAACGGCAACTTCTTCACGCAATGCGAAGCCGAGGGCTTCCGCCGCATCACGTATTTCCTGGACCGGCCCGACGTGATGGCCACCTACCGCGTGACCCTGCGCGCCGACCGCGCCGCCTGCCCGGTGCTGCTGTCCAACGGCAATCTCGTCAGCGAACGCGAACTGCCCGGCGGCCGCCATGAAGCCGTATGGGAAGACCCGTTCCGCAAGCCATCGTACCTGTTCGCGCTGGTGGCGGGCAAGCTCGAATGCATCGAGGAAACCATCCAGTCGGCCTCCGGCAAGGACAAGCTGCTGCAGGTCTGGGTCGAGGCGCGCGACCTCGACAAGACCCGCCATGCGATGGATTCGCTGATCCACGCGATCCGCTGGGACGAACGCCGCTTCGGGCTGGAACTCGACCTGGACCGCTTCATGATCGTCGCCGTCGGCGACTTCAACATGGGCGCGATGGAGAACAAGGGCCTGAACATCTTCAACACGAAATACGTGCTGGCCAACGCGCAGACCGCCACCGATGTCGACTTCGCCAACATCGAAGCCGTGGTCGGCCACGAGTACTTCCACAACTGGACCGGCAACCGGGTGACCTGCCGCGACTGGTTCCAGCTCTCGCTCAAGGAAGGGCTGACGGTGTTCCGCGACCAGGAGTTCTCGGCCGACATGATGGGCTCGGAATCGGGCCGCGCGGTCAAGCGCATCGAAGACGTGCGCGTGCTGCGCCAGGTGCAGTTTCCCGAGGATGCCGGCCCCATGGCCCATCCGGTGCGTCCGGACAGCTACGAGGAAATCAACAACTTCTACACCGTCACGGTGTACGAGAAAGGCGCCGAGGTCGTGCGCATGTACCAGACCTTGCTGGGCCGCGACGGCTTCCGCAAGGGCATGGACCTGTATTTCCAGCGCCATGACGGCCAGGCCGTTGCCTGCGATGATTTCCGCGCCGCGATGGCGGATGCCAATGGGCGCGACCTCGCGCAGTTCGGCCTCTGGTACAGCCAGGCCGGCACGCCGGTGGTCACCGCGCGCACGGCGTGGAACGCCGCCGACGGCAGCCTGACGCTGGCCTTGTCGCAGCGCTGCCCGAAGGTCGGCATCGAAACGCGCGCCGGCTCGCCCGAGAAGCAGCCCTTCCATATTCCGTTCGCGATCGGCCTGCTCGGCGCCGACGGCCACGACCTGCCGCTGCAGCTCGAAGGCGAGGCCGCGGCCGGGAACACCACGCGCGTACTGGATTTCACGCAGGCTGAGCAGACCTTCCGCTTCATCAACCTGCCGCGCGACGCCGCGGCACCGCTGCCTTCGCTGCTGCGCAACTTCTCGGCCCCGGTGATCGTCGATGCCGAATACTCCGACGCCCAGCTCACGTTCCTGCTCGCCCACGACAGCGATGCGTTCAACCGCTGGGAAGCCGGCCAGCGCCTGGCCACGCGCGCGCTGCTGCAGCTCGTGGCCGAAGTGCAGGCCGGCCGCGACCTGAAGCTCGACCCGGCGCTGGTCAGTGCCATGCGCACGGTGCTCAATGACGACCGCCTGAGCCCGGCGTTCCGCGAGCAGGCACTGGTGCTGCCGGCCGAGGCTTACCTGGCCGAGCGCATGGGCGTGGCCGATCCGGCCGCGATCCACCAGGCACGACAGTTCATGCGCGCGGGCCTGGCCCATGCGCTGCAAGCTGACTGGCTGGCGGCCTATGAGTCCAATGCCACGCCCGGCGCCTACAGCCCGGACGCCGAGTCGGCCTCGCGCCGCGCGCTGCGCAACCTGGCACTGGGCTACCTGGTCGAGAGTGGCAGCGACGCCATGCTCCAGCTTGCCGGCGAGCAGTACCTGAAAGCCGACAACATGACCGACCGCTTTGCCGCCCTGTCGGCGCTGGTCAACAGCTTCGCCCCGGGCCGCGAGGCCGCGCTGGCCGACTTCTACGAGCGCTTCGAGGACGATGCGCTGGTCATCGACAAGTGGTTTTCGCTGCAGGGCATGCAGCGCGGCGAGGTCGGCCCGCACGCCGGCAAGCGCACCATCGACACGGTGCGCGCGCTGATGGAGCACCCGGCCTTCAACCTGCGCAACCCCAACCGCGCCCGCTCGCTGATCTTCAGCTTCTGCTCGGGCAACCCCGCGCAGTTCCACGCGGCGGACGGCTCCGGCTACCGCTTCTGGGCCGACCAGGTGCTGGCGCTCGACACGATCAACCCGCAAGTCGCGGCGCGCCTGGCGCGCGTCATGGACCGCTGGCAGAAGTATGAGCCGGCCTTGCGCGAACGCATGCGCGCCGAACTCGAACGCGTCTCGGCATCGGCCTCGCTGTCGCGCGACGTGCGCGAGATCGTCGGCAAGTCGCTGGCCGCCTGACGCCCACGGGGCCAGCGCCGGCGCGGCGCCGGCCCGCGCGGCACATGTAGAATTGCGGCCATCCAAGGAGAACCATCATGACTCGCATCAGCCTGACCCGCTACCTGGTCGAAGAGCAGCGCAAGCACAACACGATCCAGCCCGAACTGCGGCTGCTGATCGAAGTGGTGGCGCGCGCCTGCAAGGCCATTTCCAACGCCGTCAACAAGGGCGCGCTGGCCGGCGTGCTCGGCTCGGCCGGCACTGGCAACGTGCAGGGCGAAACCCAGCAGAAGCTGGACGTGATCGCCAATGAAGTCCTGCTCGACGCCAACGAATGGGGCGGCCACCTTGCCGCCATGGCCTCGGAAGAAATGGAATCGTTCTACGAGATTCCCAACCGCTATCCGAAGGGCGAATACCTGCTGATGTTCGACCCGCTCGACGGTTCGTCCAACATCGACGTCAACGTGTCGATCGGCACCATCTTCTCCGTGCTGCACATGCCCAAGCCGGGCCAGACCGTGACCGAGGCCGACTTCCTGCAGCCCGGCACGCACCAGGTGGCCGCCGGCTACGCCGTGTACGGCCCGCAGACCACGCTGGTGCTGACCGTCGGCAACGGCGTGCATGTATTCACGCTGGACCGCGAAGCCGGCAGCTTCATCCTGACGCAGTCGGATGTGCAGATTCCCGAGGACACCAAGGAATTCGCCATCAACATGTCCAATATGCGCCACTGGGCTCCGCCGGTGCGCAAGTACATCGACGAATGCCTGGCCGGCGATGAAGGCCCGCGCGGCAAGAACTTCAACATGCGCTGGATCGCCTCGATGGTCGCGGACGTGCACCGCATCCTCACGCGCGGCGGCGTCTTCATGTACCCGTGGGACAAGCGCGAACCGCAGAAGGCCGGCAAGCTGCGCCTGATGTATGAAGCCAACCCGATGGCGATGCTGGTGGAGCAGGCCGGCGGCGCCGCCACCAATGGCGACATCCGCATCCTGGACGTGCAGCCGGAAAAACTGCACCAGCGCGTGTCGGTGATCCTCGGGTCGAAGAACGAAGTGGAGCGCGTCACGCGCTATCACCACGAAGCAGCGGCGGCCCAGCAGCAAGGCTGACGCCGGGGCGTCTACCCCTCTCGGACAGGGCGCCTTCGGGTGCCCTGTTTGCTTTCGGGCGCCGCCCCACCCCGTCACAAAAAATATTTGCAGTGCGGTAAGAGCGCTGCTATTATTGCGGGCTGTTCCAGTTCAACGGAACGTGTTGCCGAAGTAGCTCAGTCGGTAGAGCAGCTCATTCGTAATGAGAAGGTCGGGGGTTCGATTCCTCTCTTCGGCACCATTCAAAACTAGCACTTAGCCCAGCCACACCGGTTGGGCTTTGTTGTTTCTGGGCATTGTGTAGAGGGTTTTCATCCGCTCCACAGGCGCCCTCCTCGCGCGATCCTTTCCAACGCTCCCGGACAAATCAGGTCCCCGGCGCTCCGGGCGTGCAGCCTGCCTTGGCAGGGTTGCCTTCTGGGTAGAATGCGAGCGGCCGCATCATATTGAGCACCGTTTTTGGAGTACCCCATGGAAATCAAGGTCAACTTTCTCGACAAGCTTCGTCTTGAAGCCAAGTTCGATGACTTCACGGTAATCGCCGACCAGCCCATCCGCTATAAGGGCGATGGCTCGGCACCTGGTCCGTTCGATTATTTCCTGGCTTCATCGGCCTTGTGCGCGGCTTATTTTGTCAAGTTGTACTGCGCAACCCGCAACATTCCGACCGATAATATCCGCCTGTCGCAGAATAATATCGTTGATCCGGAAAATCGTTACCAGCAGATTTTCAAGATCCAGGTCGAGTTGCCGGCGGATATTTCCGAGAAAGACCGCCAGGGAATTTTGCGCTCCATCGACCGTTGCACGGTGAAGAAGGTGGTGCAGGCCGGGCCGGAGTTTGTGATCGAAGAGGTCGAGAACCTGGACGCCGATGCCCAGTCGTTGCTGACGCTGAAGCCAGCTTCTGACGCGAGCACTTATATTGCGGGCAAGGATCTGCCACTGGAGCAAACCATCGCCAATATGTCAGGCGTTTTGGCGGGCCTGGGCATGAAGATTGAAATCGCTTCATGGCGCAATATCGTTCCCAATGTGTGGTCGCTGCATATCCGCGATGCGCACTCGCCGATGTGTTTCACCAATGGCAAGGGAGCGACCAAGGAAAGCGCATTGGCGTCGGCGTTGGGAGAGTTTATCGAACGCCTGAATTGCAATCACTTCTATGGCGGTACGTTTTGGGGCGAAGACATCGCCAATGCGGCGTTTGTGCATTATCCGAACGAGCGCTGGTTCAAACCCGGACGTAAAGATTCGTTACCGGCCGAAATTCTCGATGAATACTGCCGGTCCATCTACAACCCCGATGGCGAATTGCGTGGATCGCATCTGTACGACACCAATTCGGGCAATACGCAGCGCGGCATTTGTTCACTGCCGTTTGTGCGGCAGTCTGACGGCGAAGTGGTGTATTTCCCGTCCAATCTGGTCGAAAACCTGTACGTCAGCAATGGCATGAGCGCTGGCAATACACTGGCCGAAGCGCAAGTACAATGCCTGTCCGAAATTTTCGAGCGGGCGGTAAAGCGCGAAATTCTGGAAGGTGAAATGGCACTGCCGGATGTGCCGCAAGAAGTGCTGGCGAAATACCCTGGCATTCTGGCTGGCATCCAGGCGCTGGAAGAGCAAGGCTTTCCGGTGCTGGTGAAGGATGCGTCGCTCGGTGGAACCTACCCGGTGATGTGCGTCACCTTGATGAACCCGCGAACCGGCGGTGTCTTTGCTTCGTTCGGCGCGCATCCGAGCTTCGAAGTGGCGCTGGAACGGAGCCTGACGGAATTGCTGCAGGGGCGCAGTTTTGAAGGCTTGAACGATTTGCCTCAGCCCAGCTTTGTCAGCAACGCCGTGACCGAGCCAAATAACTTCGTCGAACACTTCATTGATTCCAGCGGCGTGGTGTCGTGGCGCTTCTTCAGCGCCA
>Ga0079985_1147012_pt1 | contig 10581 bp, 10 predicted proteins | sample Hof3ISUMetaT_11_FD_73497 | JGI IMG/M metagenome (GOLD analysis project Ga0079985, IMG submission 73497) | Enriched soil aggregate microbial communities from Iowa State university to study microbial drivers of carbon cycling -... | ecosystem: Environmental > Terrestrial > Soil > Agricultural land... | reverse complement strand
GGCCAGGTAGCGCACGCCGCGCTTGGGCCAGCGCGCGCTGCGGGTTCGCCAGATGGCCAGCTCGGCATCGCCCAGGACCTTGCTGGCAAAGCGCTCGCCCTGGCGCTCGAGCGTGGCCGTGATGCGGCGGATGTCGCAGACGTCGGTGCCGATGCCGTAGATCACCGTGCCTCGCCGATGCAGCGCAGGTAGTCGCGCGTGGTGGCCGCGTAGCCGAGTTCGAGCGCATCGGCGACGAAGGCGTGGCCGATCGAGACTTCGCGCACTTCGGGCACCGCCTTGAGGAATGCGGTGAGGTTGTCGCGGCTGAGGTCGTGGCCGGCGTTGATCTGCAGCCCCGCCGCCAGGGCCGCGCGTGCGGCATCCACGTAGCCTTGCAGCACGGCGTCGGCGCGCGCGGTGCCGCGCGAGGCGGCATAGCCTTCGGTGTAGAGCTCGACCCGGTCCGCACCCACCGCCCTGGCGGCGGCCATCATGGCCGGCTCCGGGTCCATGAACAGGCTGACGCGCACGCCCAGCGCCTTGCATTCGTCCACCAGCGGCTTCAGCCGCTGCGCATCGTCCGGAAAGGTCCAGCCGTGGTCGCTGGTGAACTGGTCCTGGCTGTCGGGCACGAAGGTGGCCTGGGTCGGCCGCAGCTCGCGCACGAAATCCATCAGGTTGTGGAAGGGGTTGCCCTCGATGTTGAACTCGGCGCGGGGCCAGTCCTTGGCCAGCAGCGCGGAAAGCTCGCGCACGTCCTGGCCGCGGATGTGGCGCTCGTCCGGCCGCGGATGCACCGTGATGCCGTGCGCGCCGGCCTCCAGGCAGGCAGCCGCGGCGCGCAAGACGCTCGGAATGCCCAGGTGGCGCGTGTTGCGCACCAGGGCCACCTTGTTGAGATTGACCGACAGGGCGGTGGACGGATGGCTCATAAGGCTTGCAGGTCTCTCATCAATTGGCGCGTTCGCAGTGTTGCGACGCCGCAATGGTAGTTGAGCAGCGCCCGCAGCTGGTTGCGCAACGCGCTGTTGCCGCCGGTCGGCAAGCCGGCAATGGCCCGGAGCGTGGCGGTGAACGGAAGGCGCTCGTCCAGTGCGTGCTGGAGGCTCTGCCACTGCGCACCGGGCAATGCCGCCTCGTCGTCCTGCGCCTGGCGCAGGCCCGCCTCGGGCACCAGCGCATAGCTGGCTTCGGGCACGAGCGGCTCCAGCGTCAGCGTCTGCACGTCGAGGCTTGGAAGAAACCCGATCTCGCGCAGCAGGATCAGCTCGAACGCCCGCAGCGCCGCAGACTGCGCGGCGCCCTGCGCGCCGGCATGGTCGCCGGCCAGCACCTCGACCACGCCGGCATAGGCCTCGAACAATGCCGGATGCGGGTCGTCGCGCGCCATCAGGCGCATCAGCAGCTCGTTCAGGTAGTAGCCCGACAGCAGCGCGTCGCCGGTGGGCATGACATGCCCGCCCATCCATTCGGCGGCCTTCAGCGTGCGGATCTCGGCATCGCCGCCGAAGCTCAATTGCAATGGCTGCAGCGGCAGCAGCACCGGCCGGAAGTTCGAGCTGGGCCGCTTGACGCCCTTGGCCACCAGCGCAATGCGCCCGTGGTTGCGGGTGAACACCTCGAGGATGAGGCTGGACTCGCTCCAGTCGTAGTGGTGCAGGACGAACGACGGTTCGTGGGAGACGCGATGGGTGGCCACCGGCTAACGCGTTGCCGCCCGGCTATTCGTAGCCGAAGGACTTGACCCGCGCCTCGTCATCCGCCCAGCCCGAGCGCACCTTGACCCACAGCTCGATGAACACCTTGGCGTCCATCAGCTTTTCCAGCTCCTGCCGGGTTTCGGTGCCGATGCGCTTGATCCGCTCGCCTTTGTCGCCGATCACCATGGCCTTGTGGCCATCGCGCTCGACCACGATGGTGGCGGCGATCTTCACCAGCCGCTTCTGGCCCTTGCGCTGCGGCGGCTCTTCCTCGAACTTGTCGATGACGACGGTGGAGGTGTAGGGCAGCTCGTCGCCGGTCAGGCGGAACAGCTTTTCGCGCACCGTCTCGCTGGCCAGGAACTTCTCGCTGCGATCGGTGAGCTCGTCCGCGTCGTACCACCAGTCCTGCTCGGGCAGGTACTTTTCGCAGATGCCCAGCAGGCGCTGGATGTCGCCGCTGTTCTTCGCCGACATGGGCACGTACTCGGCGAATTCATGCGCCTGGTGCATTTCGGCCAGCCACGGGGCGATGTCGGCCCGGCGGTGGACGTTGTCCAGCTTGTTGGCCACCAGCAGCGTCGGAATCTGCTTGCCCAGCAGCTTCAGCACCCTGGCATCGGCCGGGGTGAAGCTGCCGGCCTCGACCACGAACAAAATCAGGTCCACGTCGGCCACCGCGCCCAGCACCGTCTTGTTGAGCGAGCGGTTGAGCGCATTGGCATGGCGCGTCTGGAAGCCCGGCGTGTCGACGAAGACGTATTGCGTGCCGGTGCCGTCGGGCTGCGCCACGGTGCGCATGCCGGTGATGCGGTGCCGGGTGGTCTGCGCCTTGCGCGAGGTGATGCTGATCTTCTGCCCCACCAGCGCGTTCAGCAGCGTGGACTTGCCCACATTGGGTTTGCCGACGATGGCGATCAGGCCGCAGCGCCGGCCGGGCGTGGCGGCGGCTGCCGGCGGAATCGGCAATGTGTCGTTGGAGGAGTCCTGGTTCATTTGCTTCTTTGCTGCTGGCTGGCCTTCAGGCGGATGAGCATGGCGGCGGCAGCCGCCTGTTCGCCGGCGCGGCGCGATCCGCCGATGCCGCGCTCGGTCCAGCCGCGCTCGGCCACCTCGCACTCCACCTCGAACGTCTGCTTGTGCGCGGCCCCCAGTGTGGCCGCCACGCGGTAGGCCGGCAACTTCATTTTGTGACCCTGCAGCCATTCCTGCAGCTCGGTCTTCGGGTCCTTGGCGGCCGCTTCCATGCGCGGATTGATCTCGACCGACTGGTAGAGGCGGTGCACCAGCGCCTGCGCCGGCTCGTAGCCCGCATCCAGGTACACCGCGCCGATCACGGCCTCGAGTGCATCGGCCAGGATCGACGGCCGGCTGGAGCCGCCCGAGCGCGCTTCGCCCTCGCCCAGCCGCAGCAGCGGCGACAGCCCGAGCTTGAGCGCCAGCTGGTGCAGGGTGTCCTGCTTGACCAAGTTGGCGCGCACGCGCGACAGGTCGCCTTCGGGCAGGTCCGCCAGGCGGGCGAACAGCAGGTGCGAGACGGCCAGGTTGAGCACCGAGTCGCCCAGGAATTCCAGGCGCTCGTTGTGGTCGGCCGAAAAACTGCGGTGGGTGAGCGCCCGCGTCAGCAGGCGCGAATCCGCAAAGCTGTGTTGAAGGCGCGTTTGCAGCGCGGCAATTCCGCTATCCGACACAGCCGATCCAATGCGCGCCGAGACTCAGCTCGACTGCCCCTTGTACTTGAGCACCAGGTAGGCCGGGCCGAACAGATGGATCTCGCGGTCGTAGGCAAAGGACACCACCACCTTGTCGCCCACCTTCTGCACGTCCAGGTCCTTGCCGGCAACCGACTGGAAGTCGTCGATGGCCTGCGCCCGGTCGAAGATGGCGCGCACTTCGGGCACCGTGGTGCCTTCCTTGGCCTTGTTGGCCGCCTTGAGGATGGCCTGGTATTCGATCAAGGTCGGAATGACCTGTGCCACCACCACGCCGACACAGCCGATCACCACCGCCACGAACAGCAGGCCGATGAACGAGATGCCACGCTGCCCAGCCGGGCGGCCCCACCGCTTAACCCTCATGACTACCCTCGTCTTATTGAACGCTTATTGGAATGAACCGATGCGTTTGAAATTGCCGAAGTTCATCCAGATGAAAAACGCCCTGCCGACGATGTTTTCATCAGGGACGAAGCCCCAATAGCGCGAGTCCAGCGAGTTGTCGCGGTTGTCACCCATTACGAAATATTGACCCGCGGGCACCTTGCAAACCACGCCTTCAATACTGTAACGGCAATTGTCACGATTCGGGAACTCTGCAATCTCCACTTCGGAGAGGCCGGCCCTACGCGTGTCGTCATTGAGAAGTTTGTGCTCTTTTGCGCCGAGTTCTTCGCTGAATTGCTTGAGGTAGCGCATGCTTTCCTCGTCGAAATACTCGGGCACCGCCGCCTTCGGAACCGGCTTGCCGTTGATCGTGAGCTGCTTGTTCAGGTACGCGACCTCGTCGCCCGGCAGGCCCACCACCCGCTTGATGTAGTCCATGCTGGGCTTGGGCGGATACCGAAACACGATCACGTCGCCGCGCGCCAGCGGCGTGCCGTCGGTGAGCTTGGTGTTGATGACCGGCAGGCGCAGGCCGTAGGTGTACTTGTTCACCAGGATGAGGTCGCCCGTGAGGAGCGTCGGCATCATCGAGCCGGACGGAATCTTGAAGGGCTCGACCACGAAAGAGCGCAGCATGAACACCGCCAGGATCACCGGGAAGAGACCGGCCGTCCAGTCGAGCCACCACGGCTGCATCAGCAGGCGCTCGCGCGCCTGGGCGTCGACGGTGTCGACCTGGGTGATGCCCTGGCGGGCCAGGTCGCTCTGGCGCTGCGCCAGCGAGGCTTCGAGCGTTTGCGCAGCCTGCCGGCGGCGCGGCAGGAAATAGACGCGCTCCGCCACCCAGTAAATGCCCGTCACCAGCGTGGCGAGAAATAGCAGGAGGGAGAAGTTGCCTTCGACCACGCCGAAATACCAGGCGCCGATATAGCCGGCAAACGCGGCCAGGATAAGGGAGGTAAGGAAAGGCATTTGTTCTTTAGTCTTCGACCTGCAGGATGGCCAGGAATGCCTCTTGCGGGACTTCCACCGAGCCGATCTGCTTCATTCGCTTCTTGCCGGCCTTCTGCTTTTCCAGGAGTTTTTTCTTGCGGGTGATGTCGCCGCCGTAGCACTTGGCCAGCACGTTCTTGCGAAGCGCCTTGATTGTCTCACGCGCGATGATGTTGGCTCCGATCGCCGCCTGGATCGCAACGTCGTACATCTGGCGCGAAATGATCTCGCGCATCTTGCTCACCACCGCCCGGCCGCGGAATTGAGACTGGCTGCGGTGGACGATGATCGACAGGGCATCCACCTTCTCGCCGTTGAGCAGGATGTCCACCTTCACCACGTCGGACGCGCGATATTCCTTGAATTCGTAGTCCATCGAGGCATAGCCGCGGCTCACCGACTTGAGCTTGTCGAAGAAGTCCAGAACGATTTCGCCCAGCGGCATCTCGTAGGTGAGCATCACCTGGCGGCCGTGGTAGGCCATGTTGATCTGCACGCCGCGCTTCTGGTTGGCCAGCGTCATGACCGAGCCGACGTACTCCTGCGGCATGTACAGATGCACCGTGACGATCGGCTCGCGGATCTCGGCCATGCGGCCCACGTCCGGCATCTTGGACGGGTTCTCCACCATGATGACCTCGCCGTCGCTCTTCACCACCTGGTAGACCACGCTCGGCGCGGTGGTGATGAGGTCCTGGTCGAATTCGCGCTCCAGGCGCTCCTGCACGATCTCCATGTGCAGCAGGCCCAGAAAGCCGCAGCGAAAACCGAAGCCCAGCGCCTGGCTCACCTCGGGCTCGTACTGCAGCGAGGCATCGTTCAGCTTGAGCTTCTCCAGCGCGTCGCGCAGGGCGTCGTACTCGCTGGCTTCGGTCGGGTACAGGCCGGCGAACACCTGCGGCTGGATCTCCTTGAAGCCCGGCAGCGGCTCGGTGGCGGTGAATGCCGCGCCGCCGCTGCCCTGCTTGATCAGCGTGACGGTATCGCCCACCTTGGCGGCCTGCAGTTCCTTGATGCCGGCGATGATGTAGCCCACCTCGCCCGCTTCCAGCGCGTTGCGCGGCTCGTTGGCCGGCGTGAACACGCCGAGGTTGTCGGCGTTGTAGGTTGCGCCGGTGGCCATCATCTTGATGCGGTCGCCCTTGGACAGGCGGCCGTCGACCACGCGCACCAGCATCACGACGCCGACGTAGGCGTCGAACCAGCTGTCGATGATCATGGCGCGCAGCGCGCCCGTGGCATTGCCGCGCGGCGGCGGCACCTTCGCCACCACCGCCTCGAGGATCTCGTCGATGCCCATGCCGGTCTTGGCGGAACACGGAATGGCATCGCCCGCGTCGATGCCGATCACGTCCTCGATCTCGGCCTTCGCGTTGTCTGGATCCGCTTGCGGCAGGTCCATCTTGTTGAGCACCGGCAGCACTTCGACGCCGAGGTCGAGTGCGGTGTAGCAGTTGGCCACCGTCTGCGCTTCCACACCCTGGCTCGCATCGACGACGAGCAATGCGCCTTCGCATGCAGACAGAGATCGCGACACTTCATAAGAGAAGTCGACGTGCCCCGGCGTGTCGATCAGGTTGAGGTTGTAGACCTGGCCGTCGCGTGCCTTGTATTGAAGCGCTGCGGTCTGCGCCTTGATGGTTATCCCACGCTCCTTCTCGATGTCCATCGAGTCGAGCACCTGCGCTTCCATCTCGCGCTCCGCGAGCCCGCCGCAGCGCTGGATCAAGCGATCGGCAAGCGTGGACTTGCCGTGGTCGATGTGCGCAATGATCGAAAAATTTCTGATGTGATTCATCAACGGGGACGCTTAAGTACTTGAATTGGCTCGTGCATGCGCGCTGCAGGCAAGAAAAAAGGGCGCGTCCTCTAGGAGACGCGCCCTGAACCAACAAGCAATGGCAACTGCAGTAGTTGGAGCTTCATTGTAGGCAAAAAGGGGGGCGCGTACAGCCGCGAAGACCGGTCTGAGGCCTCGTTGCAGGTCAGCAACATGAAACTTATAAACAACTTATCAACAATATCGGTGGAGCACCGGTAGAACAACTTGTGGGCGATCTGTGGAGCGCCGGTGGACTGTCACAAGCCATCCCGCATCGTGAACAAGCTTGTTTGGCTTATGCGTCGGACCCGCTGGAGAGCCTTCGTATTCTACCAAATCGGGTTGTTAGCTCACAATTAAGTTTGTGTGCACTAACAAACTTATATTCCGACGTCTCGAGAAATATTTTTTGAAGCCGTCGGCATTTGGCCAAAAGACAGGCCCCAAACCCGACTAGAGGCTGGGGCCACTTGACGAAAGCCGGCAAGCGATCAGCGGGCCGGTCTGACCAAGGCGTATTGCGCCCATTCGCCCCGGCGGAAGAGCATGCTGATGGGCTTGGACTTGTCGGCCTTGGACAGCGCACTGTCGAATTCCTTGAGGTTGCCCACCTCGGTGTTGCCCACCGCGAGGATCACGTCGCCTTCGCGCAGCCCGGCACGGGCAGCCGCTTCGGTCGCCGAGTCGACCTTGACGCCGCCCTTGAGCTTGAGCTCGCGCTTCTGCGCTTCGGTCAGCTCGGCCACGGCCAGGCCCAGCGAACGGGCGGCCACCGAAGACGACGGCTTCTGCTGCGGCTCCTCGCGTTCGGCAGCAACCTTCTGCGGCTTGTCCGGCTCGATCTCTGCAATGGTCACGTTCAGGTCGCGGGTGGCGCCGCGGCGGAACACCGTCACCACGCTGCGCGTGCCGGGCTTGGTGTTGCCCACCAGTCGCGGCAGGTCGCTCGGGCGTTCGATGACCTTGCCATCGAACTTGGTGATGATGTCGCCCGCCTCGATGCCGGCCTTCTCGCCCGGCGAGCCGCCCTCGACGCTGCGCACCAGCGCGCCGGCGGCCTTGCCCAGGCCGATGGATTCGGCCACGTCCTTGGTCACCTGGTCGATCTGCACGCCGATGCGCCCGCGCGACACGCGGCCGCTGGTGCGCAGCTGCTCGCTCACGCGCCAGGCTTCGTCGATCGGGATCGAGAACGAGATGCCCATGAAGCCGCCCGAGCGCGAATAGATCTGGCTGTTGATGCCCACCACTTCGCCGCGCATGTTGATGAGCGGACCACCCGAGTTGCCGGGGTTGATCGCCACGTCGGTCTGGATGAAAGGCAGGTAGTCGCCCGTGTCGCGCTGCTTGGCGCTCACGATGCCGGCCGTCACCGTGTTCTCCAGGCCGAAGGGCGAGCCGATGGCCATCACCCATTCGCCGACGCGAAGCTTGGACACGTCGCCCACCTTCACCGCCGGCAAGCCGGTGACGTCGATCTTGACCACCGCCACGTCGGTGCGCTTGTCGGCACCGATGATCTTGGCCTTGAACTCGCGCTTGTCGGCCAGGGTCACCAGCACTTCCGAGGCGTCTTCCACCACGTGGGCATTGGTCATGACAAAGCCGTCGGCCGTGAGGATGAAGCCGGAGCCCACGCCGCGCGGGCGCTCTTCTTCCTGCGGCTGCGGGCGGTTGGGACGCGGCGTGCGCGGGACGCCGGGCATCGGCTGGCCGAAGAAGCGGCGGAAGAACTCCTGCATCTCCTCGTCCATCTCGGGCGTGCCGCGCTGGCTGACACGCTCGATGGTGCGGATGTTGACCACCGATGGCCCGACCTGGTCCACCAGGTCGGTGAAATCAGGCAGCGTGCGCGTCTGCGCCTGGGCCGGCGCGGCCGGCAAGAAACCCAGCGTGGCACCCAGCACCAGGCCAGCGGCCAAGGCGTACGCACGCATTCCTTTTCCCTCTGCTTTGAAAAACTTCATCATCAAACGGCTTTCCCAGAAATAGAAAGAAGCGAATCGCAAGACTGGACTATGAACCGGAATGGATGCTTTGGTTCACCACCGTGCGGATTAGCGCGCCGGCTGCCGGGTCAAATTCTGCGCGAAGGCTTCGAGGGTGCGCGTCGGCACCTCGCCCACCGCCGTGAGCCACCAGTCGCCGCCCGAAGACGCCGCGATGCGGCGGGTGAGCGTGTTGGTGGCGCCGAGGCTGAGCAGCCCCTCCTGCGCATCGCGCCTGGCGTCGAAGGGCTCGAGGAACAGCGAGACCGTGGCCAGGCCGTCGGAGAAGGTCCACTGCAGCATGCTCTCGGCGCCGGCCGCGCCGCCCAGCACGCGCCGGTGGCAGCTGATGGGCTTGAAGCCGGGCACCGGGCTCTTGAGGCCCCAGCCTTCGGCCTGCGCCGTGGTGCGCTCGGCCTGGGATTTTTCCATGCGATAGCCGGCGGTGTTGCCCATCATCTGCGAAAGCGCCTGCACCTTGATCGGCGCATCGAGCTGCAATTCGGAGAAGGCGGACTGCTCGACCACCTTGCCGTCGCTGTCGACCGTCTGCAGCTTGGTCAGCAGCCCCGAGCGCTTTTCCGTCCAGACCCGGTAGCCGAAGCGCAGCGCGTCGCGCGGCATCAGCTGGATGACGTCGGTATCGAAACCGGCCACCCGCCCCTTGCCGACCACCTTGACGGTGTAGAAATCCGCGATGGCGGAATCGGGTATGCCCAGCAGGTTGGGAAACAGCTCGCCGTTCTCGCGCTTCTCGACCTTGATCAGGCGCTGGTCGGGCAGGAAGGTCAGCACCTGCTCGTTGCGCCGGAAGGTGGTGCGCGGCGGGCCCGACAGCAGGTCGACCCGCTCGATCTGCAGGTCACCCTCGCAGGCATGCCAGATGCGCGCGCTCGACAGGTCGCCGGCGGCGACCGAGACGACGAAGGTGCCCACGTACGAATGCTGCCGCGCCGCGCCGTGCATGCGCTTGATCCAGTCGACCACGCCGAGCGCCGGCGTGTCGTCGGTGCCGGCGTTTGCCGGCGACGGCGCCGGCGCGGCGGCAGATGCCGGCGTCTGGGCAACGGCCAGCTGGACCACGCCAAGCGCGGCCAGGGCCGCGAACAGCAGAAGAGCGGAACGTCGCTTGGAGATCGTCATTGCATCCTGGGTGGCGGGATTCAGCGAGACTGGCCTTCGAAGGTGGCGTTGCGCAGGAATCCCGAGGGCATGTGCGATGCGCCGCCCGCTTCCTGGTGCGCCTCGAGCAAGGCGTCCAGGCGCGGGTCGCGCAGCATCACTTGCGGCTTCTGGCCGTCGCCGACCAGCACGCGCGTGGTCGTGGCCGGGTCGGATGCCTGCAGCACTGACGAGGCCGGCGCAGGCGCGGCGGTGCCGGTCTGCTGCTGCGCGACCTGCGCATTCGAGGCACCGGGGCCGGACAGCACGCTGCCGCCCAGGTTGAAGCCGATGGCCGCCACGGCCGCGACCGAGGCCAGGCCGGCGACCAGCTTCCAGCGGAACACCGGTTCGTTGGCAGCCTCGGCACGAATGCTCGCCGGCGCTTGCACATGGGTTGGAACCGCGGCCGCAGGGCGGGCGTTCTCGGCAGCGAGCCGCTCGCGGAAACGGCTCATGAAGACCCCCGGGTCCTGGCAGGCGGCATGCCGGCCCGAGCGCAGTACATCGCCCACCACGTGGTAGGTGTGCCATGCGCCGCGCAGCTCGTCATGGCCGCAGACGCGCTCGACCGCGTGCGCGAATTCATCGCCACGCAGCTGCCCATCCACCAATGCCGAAACCTGTTCGCGCAACTTGTCGGAGTCGTTCATCTCATTCACCACTCTGCTAACACTACCAACGCTTGCCGGACTGGCTGTCCAGAAGCGGTTTGACCCGGGCCGAAATGGCTTCGCGCGCCCGAAAGATGCGCGAACGTACCGTGCCGATGGGGCAGTTCATGACCTCGGCAATCTCTTCGTAACTCAAGCCTTCGATTTCCCGCAGGGTGA
>Ga0079985_1000207_pt1 | contig 10589 bp, 7 predicted proteins | sample Hof3ISUMetaT_11_FD_73497 | JGI IMG/M metagenome (GOLD analysis project Ga0079985, IMG submission 73497) | Enriched soil aggregate microbial communities from Iowa State university to study microbial drivers of carbon cycling -... | ecosystem: Environmental > Terrestrial > Soil > Agricultural land... | reverse complement strand
GGATGAAACTTTCCGTCCGCAATTCCCTCCGAACCGCATGATCAAGCCGTTGAACGCGCCTTACGCAACTCCTTCTTCATCGTTCTTCACCCGCCGCGCCGTCGTTGCGGCCCTTGCAAGCTCCTCTGCCATTCCTGCGCTGGCCCAGTTCCGGGTCGAGGTGTCGGGTGTCGGCCTGACGCAGCTTCCGATCGCGCTCGCGCCTTTTCGCGGCCAGGACGCCTCGCCGCAGAAGATCTCTTCCATCGTCCAGGCCGACCTGGAGCGCAGCGGGCAGTTCCGCGGCGTCGACGCCGCGGGCGAGCAGCTCGACGAGAACTCCCGCCCCGACCTCAACCTGTGGCGCCAGCGCACCGCCGATTCGCTGGTGGCCGGCAGCGTCACCCGCCAGGGCGACGGCCGCTACCTGGTGCAGTTCCGCCTGTGGGACGTGGTCAAGGGCCAGGATCTCGGCGGCCAGAGCTACACCGTGCCCCAGGCCGACCTGCGCCTGGCGTCGCACCGCATCGCCGACTACGTCTACGAAAAGCTTACCGGCGAGCGCGGCATCTTCTCCACCCGCATCTGCTATGTGACCAAGTCCGGCGCGCGCTACGCCCTGTGGGTGGCCGATGCCGACGGCGAGAACGCCCAGGCGGCACTCAACAGCCCCGAGCCGATCATCTCGCCGACCTGGTCGTCCAGCGGCACGCAGCTGGCCTACGTGTCCTTCGAGTCGCGCAAGCCGGTGGTGTACGTGCACAACGTGGCCAACGGACAGCGGCGCCTGGTGGCCAACTTCAAGGGCAACAACAGCGCGCCGGCCTGGGCGCCCGACGGCAACACGCTGGCCGTGACGCTCAGCCGCGACGGCGGCTCGCAGATCTACACGATCCCGGCCGGCGGCGGCGAGCCCAGGCGGCTCACGCAAAGCGCCAGCATCGACACCGAGCCCACCTTCTCGGCCGACGGCAGCACCATCTTCTTCACCAGCGACCGCGGCGGCGCGCCGCAGATCTACAAGATGAGCGCCAGCGGCGGCAGCCCCAGCCGCGTCACCTTCAGCGGCAGCTACAACATCTCCCCGGCCGTGAGTCCCGACGGGCGCTGGCTGGCCTACATCTCGCGCGTCGGCGGCGCCTTCAAGCTGTACGTGATGGACCTGTCCAACGGCACGGCCAATGCCATCACCGACACCTCGGCCGACGAGAATCCGAGTTTTGCGGCCAACAGCAAGCTGATCGTCTATGCGACCAAGCTGCAGGGCCGGGAAGCGCTGATGACCACCACATTGGACGGAAAAATAAAAGCACGGCTGGCGGGGCAGGCGGGAGACATTCGCGAACCGGACTGGGGTCCGTTTCAAAAGCAATAACTGGAATCTGAGGAGTTAGATATGTCGAAGTTGAAAAGTACGATCTGTTCGCTGGCCGTCCTGGCACTGGTTGCCGGCTGCTCCAGCACCAAGCTGGACGACTCTGCCGCCAACGGTGCGGCGGGTGCCGGCGGCGCGGGTGCCGGCGGTGCCGCAAGCGGCGTGGCCCCCGTCACCATCGATCCGAATGCACAGACCGCCGCCGGCCCGGTGGGCGTGGCCCGCATTGTCTACTTCGACTACGACAGCTACACGATCAAGCCCGAGTTCCAGTCGCTGATCGACGGCCATGCCCGCTTCCTGAAGGCCAACGCGCAGCGTCGCATCTCCATCGAAGGCCACACCGACGAGCGCGGCGGCCGCGAATACAACCTGGCGCTGGGCCAGAAGCGTTCCGAAGCCGTTCGCCGCGCGCTCACCCTGCTGGGCGTGAACGACGCGCAGATCGAAGCGGTGAGCTTCGGCAAGGAAAAGCCGGCGGTGCAGGGCACGGGTGAGGACGTTTGGGCGCAAAACCGTCGCGCCGAAATCGTCTACCGTCGATGAACCCCGTCTTTGCCTGGCGGCGCGTCGCCATCGCGGCCGCCCTTGTTGGCGTCACCTGTGGTGCGCAAGCCGCCTTGTTCGAAGACGACGAGGCGCGCCGCGCCATTCTCGACCTGCGCCAGCGCGTGGAAACCATGCGCGAGCGCTCGACCGAAGAGAACGCGCAGCTTCGCCGCAGCATGCTCGAGCTGCAGAACCAGCTCGAGGCCATGCGCGGCGAACTGCAGCGCATGACGGGCCGCAACGAGGAACTCAACAAGGCACTCGCCGACCTTCAGCAAAGGCAGAAGGACGTGGACGAGCGCATGAAGAAGAACGAGCCGGCCAAGGTCAGCGTGGACGGCCGCGAGTTCACCGCCGACCCGAAGGAGAAGGCCGACTTCGATGCCGCGCTGGGCGTGTTCCGCTCGGGCCAATTCGCGCAGTCGCAAACCGCCTTCGCCGACTTCGTCAAGCGCTATCCGCAAAGCGGCTACAACCCCTCGGCATTGTTCTGGCTGGGCAACGCCCAGTACGCCACGCGCAACTACACCGAGGCGATCGCGAATTTCCGCTCCATGCTGTCGCTGGCGCCCGACCATGCGAAGGCGCCCGAGGCGGTGCTGTCCATTGCCAACTGCCAGATCGAGCTGAAGGACACCAAGGGCGCACGCCGCACGCTGGAAGACCTGGCCAAGGCCTATCCCAACTCCGAGGCGGCAGCTGCCGGCAAGGAGCGCCTGGCGCGCCTGAAGTAAAGGCAGGGCAACGGCCGTTGCCTTCCTTTTTTCCCAGAACACGAATCGAACCCGCCGTGGCACCGATGGCTGTCGAAGCCGCAAACCCGACTGCACCGGCCGACGCGGGCGACGAGCTGGCGCGCCGTTTCTCCGGCCTGGAGCGCCTGTACGGCGTGCCGGGCGCGGCGCGCGTGCGCGCGGCGCATGTGCTGGTGGTCGGCATCGGCGGCGTCGGTTCGTGGACTGCCGAGGCGCTGGCCCGAAGCGGCGTCGGGCGCCTGACCCTCATCGACCTGGACCATGTGGCCGAGTCGAACATCAACCGGCAGATCCACGCCCTCGAATCCACCGTTGGCCAGGCCAAGGTGCTGGCCATGCGCGACCGCATTGCGCAGATCAATCCGCAGTGCCGCGTGCTGGCCGTCGATGAATTCGTCGAGCCGGACAACTGGCTCGGCCTGCTGGGCAACGCCCGCCAGCAGGCCGGCGAGGTGACGGCCGTCATCGACTGCTGCGACCAGCCCAGGGCCAAGCTCGCGCTGGCCCAGTGGGCGCGCGAGACCCGGTCGCGCTTCATCACCGTCGGCGCGGCCGGCGGCAAGCGGCTGGCGCACAAGGTCGACATCGACGATCTGTCGCAGGTCACGCACGACCCGCTGCTGGCCCAGCTGCGCCAGCGCCTGCGCAAGCAGCACGGCGCGCCGCGCGAAGGCAGGAAGATGGGCGTGATGTGCGTGTTCAGCCGCGAAGCCGTGGCGCCGCCCGATGCATCGTGCGCCATCGAGGGCGGCGACGGCACGCTCAATTGCCATGGCTACGGTTCGGTGGTGGCCGTGACCGCCACCTTCGGCCAATGTGCGGCCGGCTGGACCATCGATCAAATCGCCCAGGACTCCAGGCTATAATCTCTGGCTTTGCCGGGTGCGACGCCTGGCAAACTCGACAAGACCAAGAAGAAAAAGAAAAGCAAGAACAAGAAGAACGGGACGTTAGCTCAGTTGGTAGAGCAGCGGACTTTTAATCCGTTGGTCACTGGTTCGAATCCAGTACGTCCTACCATTCATTGCCGCACCTGCGCCGCACCTCACCGAAGGGCCTGACATCGAATCGATGCCAGGCCCTTTTCTTTTTTGCGCCTCCATCAGCGCGCCGCCCGGAATAGCCGGTTGCCGGCGCGCGTGGATTCAATGCAATTTCCAATTCCGCCAGAATTCCGGTGCATTGCCTGACCGTTCACCAAGGCGCGATGAAGTGGAAAGCATTAGGAACAAGACCGGCCTGATCGATCCGCGCAACGCCTCGCGCCTCCCATTGGCAACAAATAGGGTACGTTCGACTACTGGATGTGTCCCTTCTGAGCCGCCGAACTGATGACTAATTTCTCATGAACTATACGAAGGTTTAGTTTCTCGCGAGAAGTAATCAGGAGACAGTTGCAGCATTGGTTAAAGCTGTTCAAGGGATCGTCTTCCGTTGCATCTGTTGGTGCAGATTGGCGAGGCTTGGAGACAAAGGTTCTTGCAGCGCCTTGGCCAGATGTTCGCGTTCCCGGTTGGCGCCCATGAGTCAGCCGCGAGATTTGCGGTGGCCGGCTCCGTGCCGGCGAAATCAATAGAGAGCAGGAAGTTCGATGCGGTCAGGTGCAATCCATCCCGGAAAGTATTCATCCAAGGCAATTTGCGGACATTCAATTGAAATGTGCAAACAGCGCCGCCCGGGCATGTGGTGGGGCGCATTGGCTTGCAGCCTGGCCGGCATCTACGGGCCGATGGCCGCCGCCCAGACGCCGCCCGATGCCGGCGCCCTGCGCCGCCAGATCGAGCAGGACCAGGGCACACCGCTGCCGCCCAAGCGGCCGGCCCCGATAGACGAGGGCAGCCAGCTGGCGGCGCAGCCGGGCGGCGCGCAGGTGCAGGTGCAATCCTTCGCCTTCACCGGCAACAGCCTCATCAGCTCCGAAGAACTCGCGCGCGTGGTCGCCCCGTGGGCCGGCAAGCCGCAGGACCTGGCCGGCCTGCAGGCCGCCGCTGCGGCGGTGGGCAATGCGTACCGTTCGCGTGGCTGGGTGGTGCGCGCGCAGCTGCCTCGCCAGGAAATCAGCAACGGCATCGTGCAGATCGAGGTGGTGGAAGGCCGGCTGGGCAAGGTGTTCGTCGAAGCCGACCAGGACCCTCGGGTGCCGGCCGAGCAGGCCCGTGCCTTCGTCGCCGCCGGCCTGCAGCCCGGCGAGCCGCTCACCACGCATGCCCTCGACCGCGGCCTGATGCTGGCCGACGACCTGCCCGGCGTGGTGGTGGCGGGCCGGCTGCAGGCCGGCGCAGCCCCGGGCGAAACCGACGTGGCGCTGCAACTGGGCAAGGAGTCGTTTGTGAGCGGCATGGCCGGCATCGACAACTACGGCGTGCATTCCACCGGCAGCACGCGCGCCAGCGCCAGCCTGGGCCTGGCCAGTCCGCTGGGCATCGGCGACTTCCTGGGCGCCTCGCTCATCCATTCGCAGGGCAGCGACTACCTGCGCGGCGAGTACACGGTGCCGGTGGGCGTGCAGGGCCTGCGCCTGGGCGTCAACGGCACGCTCTATCGCTACGACATCCAGACGGCGCCCTTCGATGCGCTGGATGCGCATGGCAAGTCCACCAGCGGCGGGCTGCAGGGCAGCTACCCCATCATCCGCAGCCGCAACGCGAACCTGGTGGCGACGGCCACCAGCGGCAACGTGCTGGTCGGCGATGCCAACGGCGGCGTCGCCGACACCGACGTGGACGGCGGCGCGGGCGACCCGGTCGACTACGGCGAAGCGCTTCGCATCACCGGCATCCGCAACGTGCCGGAGGACCAGGCCGGCGCGCTGACGCCGGTGACCGGGCCCACCACCATCCAGGGCAGGTATGGCGACCTGCTGATCCGCCCCGACGGCAGCTACACCTACACCGTGGTCAACGACCGGCCCGCCACCCTGGCGCTCGCCGGCGGCCAGCAGGTGCAGGAGGTGTTCAGCTACCAGGTCACCGACCTGGGCGGCCTGGGCTCGCTTGCCAACCTGCGCATCGCGGTCATCGGCTCCAACGAGGCGCCCGCGGCCGCGGACGATGCGGCCACCGCGGTGGAAGCCGGCGGCGTGGCCAACGGCACGCCCGGCACCAACCCGCAAGGCAACGTCATCGCCGGCAGCGACACCGACCCGGACATCGACCCCGGCACCGGCCGGCCCGAAACACTGGCCGTAACCGCCGTGCGTACCGGCCAGGAGGCCGGCACCGGCACCGGCAACGTGCTGGCCAACGACAGCGACGTCGACGGCGGCGCGGCCGACCCGGTCGACTACGGCGAGACGAAGGCGGTGCAGGGCTATGCGCAGGGCGCGCGCAGCGCCACGGCGGGCAATGCGCTGGCCGGTGCCTACGGCAGCCTGGTCATCGGTGCCGACGGCAGCTACACCTACACGGTGGACGAGAACAACGCCGCGGTGCAGGCGCTGCGCACCGATGCCGACACGCTCACCGAAAGCTTCACCTACACCATGCTGGACGCGGCCGGCGCCACCAGCGCCGCCACGCTCACCCTCACCATCCACGGCCGCGACGACGCGCCGGTGGCCCGCGACGATGCGAACGTCGCCGCGGCGGGCACCATCCGCGACCCCGGCCAGTCGGTGGACGCCGTGGGCAACCTGCTGCCCAACGATTCCGACGTGGACGCGGGCGACACGAAGGCGGTGACCGAGATCGGCGTCGGCGCCGAGGCCGCCAACCCCGCGCGCACCGCGGTCACCGGTGCCAACCAGGCGGTGCAGGGCCTGTACGGCCGGCTCTACGTCAATGCCGACGGCAGCTACACCTACCAGGTCGACGTGCTCAACCTGGCGGTGCAGGCCCTGGCGCCGGGCGACACGCTGGACGAATACTTCACCTACCAGCTGACCGACACCGCCGGCCTGAGCGACCTGGCCACGCTGCACATCGTGGTGGCGGGCATCGACAACCCGCCCTTCACGCTGCCCGACCAGGGCGATGCGGTCGAGGCGGGCGGCACGGACAACGGCACGCCGGGCGCAGACGCCACCGGCAACGTGCTCGCCAACGACCTGGACCTGGACGGCGACGCGCTCACCGTCACCGGCATCCGTACCGGCCCCGAAGCGGGCACCGGCACCGCCGGCACCGTGGGCCAGCCGCTGCAGGGCCGGTACGGCACGCTCACGCTGAATCCGGACGGCAGCTACACCTACGTGGTGAACGACGAACTGCCCGCCGTGCAGGCGCTGCGCGCCAGCGGGCAGACGCTGGAAGAAAGCTTCACCTACACCGCGGCCGACCCGCTGGGCGAAACCGACACCGGGCTGCTGCGCATCGTCATCGACGGCCGCAACGATGCGCCGGTGGCCCATGCCGACGCCGGCAGCGCCGTCGAAGCCGGCGGCCTGGACAACGGCACCGCGGGCAGCCCGGCCACCGGCAACGTGCTGGACAACGACGCCGACGTCGACGGCGCCGCCTACGGCGAAACCAGGACGGTGCAGGCCTTCGGGCAGGCGGGCGTCGCCGGCACGGTGGGCAGCGCCTTCGTCGCCCGCTACGGCACGCTCACGCTGAATGCCGACGGCAGCTACACCTACGCGGTGGACGACGCCAACGCCGAGGTGCAGGCGCTGCGCACCGCCCTCGACCGGCTCACCGAGGTGTTCGACTACACGATGGTCGACGCCGCCGGCGCCACCAGCACCGCCACGCTCACCATCACCATCCACGGCCGCAACGACGCACCCGAGGCCACCGACGACCTGGCGCTGGCGGTCGAGGCCGGCGGCGTCGGCAACGGCACGCCGGGCCAGGATGCGGTGGGCAATGTGCTGGACAACGACGGCGACGTGGACAGCACGGCCAACGGCGAAAGCCGCTCGGTGCTGCGCTTCGCCAACGGCGACACCGGCGGGCAGGGCGCGGCCGGCAGCACGGTGGCCGGCCGCTACGGCCAGCTGGTCATCCATGCAGACGGCAGCTTCCGCTACCTGGTCGACAACGACAACCCGGCGGTGCAGGCGCTGCGCACCGGCGGCCAGACGCTCACCGAAAGCTTCGACTACCTGATGCGCGACACGCAGGGCGCCACCTCGCAGGCCCGGCTGGTGATCGTCGTGCGCGGTGCGGACGACAACCCGGTGGCCCGCGACGACAGCAACCTGGCCAGCGACCAGGTGGCGGCGCCGCAGGCCGGCGGCAACGTGCTGCCCAACGATGCCGACGTGGACGGCGGCGACGCGCTGCAGGTCTCGGCCATCCGCACCGGCGCCGAAGGCGCCACCGGCACGGCGGGCCAGCTCGGCCAGGCGCTGGCCGGCCGCTACGGCACGCTGGTCATCCATGCCGACGGCTCTTACAGCTACAGCATCGACATGCGCAACCCCGAGGTGCTGGCGGCCGCCGGCTTCGGCCAGGTGCTGCACGACGTGTTCACCTACACCGTGGCCGACCGCGCCGGCGCCACCGACCTGGCGCAGCTCACCATCTCGCTGGACATCTCGGCGCCGCGCATCGACAGCGCCGACCCGCTGTATTTCCGCCGGCTCGTCGACTGGCCGCAGACATACGGCGACCAACTGGGCTTCGAGCCCGGCATCTTCGTGCAGCCGGTGGTGCGCCAGAACGCGCTGGCCGACACCGTGGCCGGGGCCTCGTCCGACGGCACGCGGGTGGGCCTGGTGCTTGACCGCGGCCTCATCGGCCATCCGGCGTCGCTCGGCAGCGGTTTGGGCGAGGTGCCGGGCCAGTTCGTCGGCGAGACGGTGCGCGAGAGCCAGCTGGCCGCGCAGCTGGAGCTGGCGCGGCTTGCCGGCCGGCATGGGCGCGTGTCGCTCAGCGCCGATGGCCTGCTGGCCGATCCGTCGCTGTTCTCGCTCACCAGCGACGGCCTGCTGCAGGGCGAGGCGCAGCGCCCCGGGTTGAACGTGCCGGACGAGGGCGCACCGCCGGCGGGCGGGCAGCCGCGAACCACGGCGCCGGCCTTCAGCGAACAGCTGCGCCAGGCGGCGCGGCAGGCGTCGTCGATGCCGCGCTGAACCGGGCCCGCAGCACCGAAGGCGGCAGCAAGCGGCGGGGCATGCCCGTCGGGCAAGCTGCCATTCAGGGCCGCGGCTTACACTGCACGGCAACATGCAGCAGATCCTTACCCTGTGCGTCGGGAACATCTGCCGCAGCCCCTTGGCCCAGGTGCTGCTGGCGCGCGAACTGCCGGACCGTACCGTCTGGTCCGCCGGCCTGGGCGCGCTGGTCGGGCATCCGGCCGACCCGATCTCGAAGGCACTGGCGCTGGAAAACGGCCTCGACCTGAGCGGCCATCGGGCGCAGCAGGTCAACAGCCTGATGTGCCAGCGCGCCGACCTGATCCTTGTCATGGAGCAGCATCACCGCTTCCAGCTCGAACGGCGCTATCCGCTGGCGCGCGGCAAGGTGTTCTGCCTGGCCGACGACGACATTGCCGATCCGTTCCGGCAGCCGCGCGAGGCCTTCGAGGCGGCCTACTTCGACATCGCGCGCGGCGTGGCCGACTGGGCGGAGCGCATCCGGCAGCTGGGCTGAGCGCGGCCCGCCGTCGCGGCCTGCTTCAGGCGGCCTGGCTGCTGCGCCGCGGCAGCTGCCAGCCGGGCCGCACCCAGTGGCAGGTGTAGCCCTCGGGATAGCGCTGCAGGTAGTCCTGGTGCTCGGGTTCGGCTTCCCAGAAGGGGCCGGCGGGCTTCACCTCGGTCACCACCTTGCCGGGCCACAGGCCCGAGGCGTTGACGTCCTCGATGGTGTCCAGCGCCACCCGGCGCTGCGCGTCGCTGGTGTAGTAGATGCCCGAGCGGTACGACGTGCCGCGGTCGTTGCCCTGGCGGTCGGCGGTGCTCGGATCGTGGATCTGGAAGAAGAACTCCAGCAGCTGCCGGAAGCTGAGCTGGTCCGGATCGAACACGATCTCCACCGCTTCGGCATGGCTGCCGTGATGGCGATAGGTGGCGTTGGCCACGTCGCCGCCGCTGTAGCCCACGCGGGTGCTGATCACGCCGGGGTGGTGGCGCAGCAGCTCCTGCATGCCCCAGAAGCAGCCGCCGGCGAGGATGGAGGTTTCGGTCTTGTTCATGGCGTTCGATTCTCCGCTGGTTGGAGCAGCCGAGTTGGTGTCGGGGCGTTCAAAAAGCAAGGGGGCCGGCAGATGCTGCCGGCCCCCTTGCCGTGAATGGAATCGCGCGGTGCGCCGGATGCTTCAGGCCAGGCTCTTGCCGTCGGACGGGTCCTGGCCCGAGGCGTTGTTCACCGCCGAGGTCATCACGCCGATGGCGCTGGCGCGCAGCAGTTCCTGTCGCAGGGCGGCCTCGAGCTGCTGACGGGCCGAGTCCGGCTGGTCGTGGTCGTATTCCTCGTCGAGTTCGCAGTGCAGGTAATAGTCGACCCGGGCCATGAGCCGCTCGATCGACGCTGCAATGTCCGCTTCGTTCATTCCGCTCCTCCGTGGCTGCCGCCGGTGCGATGGGGGATGGCGCAAACCCGCGCATCGTACCTTCGGTACCCTTGAATTACTCGAATATGTGAGCTTTATACAGTTTCATACAGTGCTTCACCGTTTGGCGCGAAGCCGCAGCGATTTGCGTTGCACGCCTGCAACGCTTGGATGGTAGTCCGCTGCACCCATCCGCTCGGCCTGGCGCCGAAAGAGCCACTTGATGGTAGTGATTTTCAAGTGCCCGCTGCTTCCAGTTCGTCCGTCAGGCGCAGCCAAAGTTCCTCCAGGCCCTCGATTTCGTCGGTGAGCGCCTTCAGCCGCTTGCCGGCCTCCGCGATCTCGGCGGGCGGCAGCGGCTGGGTCAGCCGGCCTTCGATCTCGGTGCGCTCGGTGCTGGCGGCGGCCAGCCGCGCCTCGGCCTTGGCCAGCTCGCGCTTGATGGGCTTCTGGCGCTCCAGGCGCTGCTGCCGCTCCTGCGCTTCGAGCTGGCGCTG
>Ga0079985_1020343_pt1 | contig 10595 bp, 11 predicted proteins | sample Hof3ISUMetaT_11_FD_73497 | JGI IMG/M metagenome (GOLD analysis project Ga0079985, IMG submission 73497) | Enriched soil aggregate microbial communities from Iowa State university to study microbial drivers of carbon cycling -... | ecosystem: Environmental > Terrestrial > Soil > Agricultural land... | reverse complement strand
GCCGTCAGGGCATACAGTACAATGACCATTTGCGCAGTTTACCTTAGTGCCCCCTGCCGGTGGCGGGCGGCTGATCCGGTAACAGAGGCCGCAACACAGCCCTTTCTTCCCCCATTCCTGCCATGCTGGACAATCTCACTCAACGCCTGGCGCGGGTCGTCAAGACCATGCGCGGCGAGGCCCGCCTGACCGAGGCCAATACCGCCGAAATGCTGCGCGAAGTGCGCCTGGCCATGCTCGAGGCCGACGTGGCCCTGCCGGTCGTGCGCGAGTTCATCGCCCGCGTCAAGGAAAAGGCATTGGGCGAGGATGTCGTCGCCAGCCTGACCCCGGGGCAGGCGCTGGTCGGCGTGGTGCAGCGCGAACTGACCGCGGTGATCGGCGGCGAGGAAGCCGTCGCCGGCGCCAAGAGCGCCGAGCTGAACCTGGCGGTGCAGCCGCCCGCGATCATCCTGATGGCCGGCCTGCAGGGCGCCGGCAAGACCACCACCGTCGGCAAGCTGGCCAAGTGGCTCAAAGAGAACAAAAAGAAGAAGGTGCTGACGGTCTCGTGCGACGTGTACCGCCCGGCCGCTATCGCCCAGCTGAAGACGGTGTCCGAACAGGTCGGCGCCGAGTTCTTCCCGTCCCAGCCCGACCAGAAGCCGGTCGACATCGCCCGCGCGGCCATTGACTGGGCGCGCAAGCATTACCACGATGTGCTGATTGTCGATACGGCAGGCCGCCTGGGTATCGACGAGGCGATGATGCAGGAAATCGCCGCGCTGCACGCCGAGCTGAAGCCGGCCGAAACGCTGTTCGTGGTCGACGCCATGCTCGGCCAGGACGCGGTCAACACCGCCAAGGCGTTCAATGACACGCTGCCGCTGACCGGCGTGGTGCTGACCAAGCTCGACGGCGATGCCCGTGGCGGTGCCGCGCTGTCGGTGCGCCACGTCACGGGCCGGCCGATCAAGTTCGTGGGCGTCGGCGAAAAGCTCGACGGCCTGGAGCCGTTCTACCCCGACCGCATGGCCCAGCGTATCCTGGGCATGGGCGACATCCTCGCGCTGGTCGAGGAAGCCCAGCGCGGCGTGGACATGGACGCCGCCGAGAAGCTGGCCAAGAAGATCAAGAAGACCGGCGGCTTCGACCTGGAAGACTTCAAGGCCCAGATCGGCCAGATGAAGAAGATGGGCGGCCTGGGCAGCCTGGTGGACAAGCTGCCGGCGCAGTTCGCGCAGCAGGCGCAAGGCGCCAATATGGATCAGGCGGAAAAGCAGGTGGCCCGCATGGAAGGCATCATCAACAGCATGACCGCCGCCGAGCGCGCCAAGCCCGAGCTGATCAAGGCCAGCCGCAAGCGCCGCATTGCCGCGGGCGCCGGCGTGCCGGTGCAGGAAGTGAACCGCCTGCTGAACCAGTTCGACCAGATGCAAGGCATGATGAAGAAGCTCAAGGGCGGCGGCATGATGAAGATGATGCGCCAGATGGGCGCGATGAAGGGCGGCATGAAGGGCCTCTTCAACCGCTGATCCGCGCCAGGCGCTCTCCTACCCCCGCAAGAGACAAGTACAGGAAAGACACCATGATGACCGCTGAACAGGCCCGCGAACTGTGGTCCCAATCCGAGGAAATCGTCAGTGCCGAGGAAGTCCAGCTGTCGCTGGACCGCATGGCGAAGGACATCACCGAAAAGATGGGCGATGCCTTCCCGCTGGTGCTGTCCGTAATGGGCGGCGCGGTGGTGTTCACCGGCATGCTGCTGCCCAAGCTGCAGTTCCCGCTGGAATTCGACTACATCCACCTGTCCCGCTACAACAACAAGACCGTGGGCGGCGAGATGCAATGGCGCGTGGCGCCGCGCGAATCCGTCAAGGATCGCGTGGTGCTGGTGCTGGACGACATCCTGGATGAAGGCGAGACCATGGCGGCGATCCGCCAGCGCATCATGGACATGGGCGCCAAGGAATTCCACGCCGCCGTGCTGTGCGAGAAGACGCTGACCAAGCTCAAGCCGATGCACCCGGATTTCTGCGGATTCCAGGTGCCGGACCGGTATGTGTTCGGGTGTGGGATGGATGCCAAGGGGTATTGGCGGAACCTGGGGACGATCCGGGCGTTGATGTAAGCGCCGTCAGCCGGCGTGGTGCGCCCCCAGAATCGGCCATAACGACGCCAGCAGCAGCAACGCCATCCCCACATTGAACACGCGCAGCACCTGCGGCTGCGCCAGCCAGCGGCGCAGGGCCGAGCCGAATACGGCCCACATCGCCACGCTGGGCAGGTTGATGATGGCGAAGATGCCGGCCAGCATCAGCACGTTCAGCCACACATTGCCGTGCAGCACATAGGTGCTGCACGCGCCCACCGCCATCACCCACGCCTTGGGGTTGACCCACTGGAACGCCGCCGCCTTCAGGAAACCCATCGGGCGCGCGACCTGGCGGTCCTGCATGCCGCCTGACGTGGCGAGCTTCCACGCCAGCCAGACCAGGTAGACCCCAGCCACCACGCGCAACACCTGCCAGGTCCACGGCCAGTGCGAGAACATCGACCCAAGCCCCAGCCCGACCAGCGCCACCATCAGCGCAAACCCGCCGCTGATACCGAGCAGGTGCGGAATGGTCCGCGCAAAGCCGAAATTCACCCCCGACGCCAGCACCATGGTGTTGTTGGGGCCGGGCGTGATGGAGGACACGAGCGCGAACGCCGCAAACGCAAGAAAGACGCCGGAACCGCCGGCAAGGTCGGGAAAAGCCATGGCTGTCGCACCAGAAGCAGCGGAGATGCTGCCAGTCTAGTCACAGCTAACAGTACAGTACCGGTACAGTTTGCGGGAATTCTGCCGTGACGGAATGCCGCGGTTTGGCGGGACAGTTTCTACGCAGTGGCGCGGTAGGGACGCTCGCGCAGCCATTTGGTGGCGATCCATTTCTCGCCGGTTTCCACCGGCAGGCCGGCGTGCAGGGTGCGCTCGTCCAGTCGGCCTTCGGGCAGCAGGTAGCTGAAATACACAGCGTTGCCCTTGACCGGCGCCACCTCCAGGCCGATGCGCGGGAACGCCGTGGCGCCGCCCGCCTGCGGCGTGTTCAGGTAGATCACCAGCGTGGCGATGCGCTGGCCGCCCACGCGGAGTTGGCGCGCCTCGCCGGGACGCTTCGGATTGAAGAAATCGAAATGCGGCTGGTATTCGCCGCCGGGCTTGTAGTTGAGGATCTGCAAACCCTCGCCGTGATCGGCGGGCACGCCGGTCACTCGAGCGATGCGGGTCTCGATGCGGTCCAGCAGCGCATGCTCGCCGACCTGGAACATGGCGCCCATGCTGGTCCGCGCCTCGATCAGGTTCTCGTCGCCGGTGTCTGGGTTGATGACCGGCGAACGCTCCAGCCGTCCGCGTGCGAGATCGACCAGCGCATCGCATTCGGCATCGCTGAGCAATTGCTCATACAGGCGGATAGCGGGTGCTTGCAGCGAGAACAGCACGGGAATCTCGCGCTCTCCCTGGCGCTGTGCAGGACTGGGGGTAGGAGTGGCCGGCGCGGCGCGCCGGTGCCCCATGGCCGTGGCCACCGCGGCGCGGGCAAAGGCGGTGTCATAGCCGGAGCGCAGCATGGACAGGACCAGCGACTCGGCGCCAAATCCCTCGGCAATATGCCTGGCCAGCCAGCGTTCCAGCTCCGGCGACGAGGTGGCGTAGCCCGGCGACCCCACGGCCGGACGCGTGTCGGTGCTCATGACGGATTGCCCACCCGCTGTGGGGAGAACGGGTTGCGCGCCGGCGCCTCGGGCAGCAGTTTGCGCGGCCGGGTCGGGACGACTTCCGGATCGCCCGCGACGGTGACCGTCGCCTCGGAGTATTGCCAGCGCTTCCACGCAGCCAACACCGCGTTGGGATATTCGGCGCGGCCGCGGCTTCCGTTATAGCGCCCCAGTGCCAGGAACAGGTCGCCCTGCTCGCGGTCCAGGTAGTGGCGCAGGATGGTGCAGCCGTAGCGCAGGTTGCTTTGCAGGTGGAACAGCTTGCGCGGATCGTTGTCGCCGATGGTGCGGGTCCAGAACGGCATCACCTGCATCAGCCCGCGCGCGCCGACCGAACTGATGGCGTACTTGCGGAAATTGCTCTCCACTTGCACCAGGCCCAGCACCAGCGCAGGCTCCAGTCCGGCACGCTTGGCTTCGTAATACGCGGTTTCGATCAGCTCCACGCGCATCTGCGGCTCGGGGATGCGCGCTTCGAGCCGGTGCGACATCTCGCCAAGCCACTTGAGATAGGCCAGGCGCTCGCCGCCTGAGGCAAAAATCGGGCGTATCGGGCGCGAATCGGCAATGGCTGCCGCCAGCGCGCCGCGCACCGAGTCGGCCAAGTCCTCTTCCTTCTGCGCGCCGGCCTGCGCGGCCGCGGCGGCCAGGGCCAGCAGCAGGCTGCCGGCCGTGCGAACCAGACGGGCCGCGCGCATGGGCTTACTTGCCGACCTGGCTGCGTACATGGCCGACCACGTCAGCCACGGCCACCTGCGTCGCCTGGGCGTCGCGGCGGCCCTGGTATTCGACCTTGCCTTCCTTCAGGCCACGGTCGCCGACCACCACGCGGTGCGGCACGCCGATCAGTTCCCAGTCGGCGAACATCACGCCCGGGCGCTCGCCACGGTCGTCGAGGATGACGTCGACGCCGGCGGCCAGCAGCTCGGCGTGGATGCGGTCGGCCTCGGCCTTGACGGCCTCGGAGCGGTCATAGCCGACCGGGCACACCACCACCTCGAACGGGGCGATGGCGGCGGGCCAGATGATGCCGCGCTCGTCGAAGTTCTGCTCGATCGCCGCGCCGAGGATACGGGTGACGCCGATGCCGTAGCAGCCCATCTGCATCGGCTGGGTCTTGCCGGTTTCGTCGAGGAAGGTCGCGTTCATGGACTCGGAATAGCGCGTGCCGAGCATGAACACGTGACCGACTTCGATACCGCGGCAGATTTCGAGCGTGCCCTTGCCGTCCGGCGAAGCATCGCCGGCGACCACGTTGCGCAGGTCGGCGACGACGGGCTCGGGCAGGTCGCGGCCCCAGTTGACGCCGGTGAAGTGGTAGTCCCGGTAATTGGCGCCGCAGATGAAGTCGCTCATGTTGGCGACGGTGCGGTCGGCCACGACGTTGACGGGCTTCTTCATGTCGATCGGCCCCAGGTAGCCCGGGGGCGAGCCGAAGGCGTCGACGATCTCGTTTTCGGTGGCGAAGCGGAATTCGGCCAGGCCCGGCACCTTGGAGGCCTTGACCTCGTTCAGTTCGTGATCGGCGCGGATCAGCAGCAGCCAGATCTGGGCGCCGGCGTCGCTGTCCGTGGCCAGCACGATCGACTTGACGTTACGCTCGAGCGGAACGTTCAGGAATTCGGCTACCTGCTCGCACTTGACCTTCTCCGGGGTGAAGGTCTTGACCAGCTCTTCCTTGGGCGCGGCGCGCTCTGCCACCAGCGGCAGTGCCTCGGCGGCCTCCATATTGGCGGCGTAGTCGGACGTCGGGCAGTAGACGATGGCGTCTTCACCGGTGTCGGCGATCACGTGGAATTCATGCGAGCCCGAACCGCCGATGGCGCCGTTGTCGGCCGCCACGGCGCGGAATTCCAGGCCGAAGCGCTGGAAAATGCGAACATAGGCGTCGTACATGTTCTGGTACGACTGCTTCAGGCCTTCGGCGTCGCGGTCGAAGGAATAGGCGTCCTTCATCGTGAATTCACGGCCGCGCATGATGCCGAAGCGCGGACGGCGCTCGTCGCGGAACTTGGTCTGGATCTGGTAGAAATTGACCGGCAGCTGCTTGTAGCTGCGGATTTCCGAGCGGGCGATGTCCGTGACGACTTCCTCGGACGTCGGCTGCACGGCGAAATCGCGCTCGTGGCGGTCCTTCAGGCGCAGCAGCTCGGGGCCCATCTTGTCCCAGCGGCCGGTTTCCTGCCACAGTTCGGCCGGCTGGATCACGGGCATGGACAATTCCACGGCGCCGGCGCGGTTCATTTCCTCGCGAACGATATTTTCCACCTTGCGGATCGTACGCAGGCCCACCGGCATGTAGTTGTAAATACCGGCGCCGAGCTTCTTGATCATGCCCGCGCGCATCATCAGCTTGTGCGACACGATTTCCGCGTCGGCGGGGGCTTCTTTCAGGGTGGAAATGAAAAATTGCGAGGCTTTCATCCGAATGTCTTCTCTGGAAACCGGGAATCCCGGTGAATTGGCGGCAGCCATGCCGCGCATAAGCGACTGGAACGCGCCGGCAACTGCCTGAAACTGCCCTTCCCGCTCGGGGAAAACCAGCAGGGCCCCGCCTGAGCCGGGCCGCGCGCATCCTTTATAATCGACGTAATTCTAAAGGATTCGAGGTGCAGTCATGCTCGATCGTGAAGGCTTTCGCCCGAACGTCGGCATCATCCTCATCAACGCACGAAACGAGGTTTTCTGGGGCAAGCGAATCGGCGAGCATTCCTGGCAGTTTCCGCAAGGCGGCATCAAGTACGGCGAAACGCCGGAACAGGCCATGTACCGCGAACTGCATGAGGAGATCGGCCTGCTACCGGAGCACGTCAGGATCGTCGGTCGCACGCGCGACTGGTTGCGCTATGAGGTGCCGGACAAGTTCATCCGCCGCGAGATCCGCGGCCACTATAGAGGCCAGAAACAGATCTGGTTCCTGCTGCGCATGGCGGGCAGGGACTGCGATATCCACCTGCGTGCCACCGACCATCCGGAGTTCGACGCCTGGCGGTGGAGCGACTACTGGGTGCCGCTCGACGCGGTGATCGAGTTCAAGCGCGACGTCTACCAGCTGGCGCTGGGCGAGCTGTCGCGCTTCCTGAACCGGAACTCGCGCGTGCCGCTCAGCCCGTATGGCGTCCATCATGGCCGCCATGGCGGCGGGCAGCGCCGGCCGCCGCAAGCCGTCACCCAGGGCATGCCCGTGGTGCCGGCCGAAGCTGGCGCAGCGGAAGATGCCGCAGTTTTGCCGGCCGCGCCGGCTTCCAACCACACGGAGTCCTGATGAATCGTGTTACCGGCCAGGGCCGCCGCGGCGGCCTGACCGCTGCTGGCCTGTTGCTTGCCGCCGCCTGCCTGGCGCTGGCGGGCTGCAAGACCACCGGCAAGCAAATGCCCGAAGAAGAATCCAAGTGGATCAACCCCTTCGAGCCGAAGACCTTCAAGGAGGAAGAGGCCATCCTGCCGGCACCGCCGCAGGATGCGAACCTGATCCCGTTCTCGGTCAATGGCACCGGCAACCTCACGTTCGCGGTGGACAGCAAGTCGGTGTCGGTCGGCGCGGACAAGGTGGTGCGCTTTACGGTGGTGATCAGCAGCGCCAGCGGCGCACGCAACGTGAACTTCGAAGGCCTGCGCTGCGACGCGTTCGAGCGCAGGATCTACGCGACATTGCCGATGGGCGCCAAGGAATGGCAGCTCAACCGCGGCGAAACGCGTGAAGAGTGGATCCGCATGCAGACCAGCGCGCGCAACGCGTACGCGGCGACGCTGGCGACCGATTTCTTCTGCGAAGGCCGCACCGTGGCCGGCACGCCGGATGCCATGGTCCGCGACCTGAAGGACCACGCACCGCGGCGCTGAGCCTCTGCAGGCAGAAGGAAAAAAGGGCGATGCCACGGCATCGCCCTTTTCATTTGCACCGTTACCGTATCGCAGACTCAGACCAGTACGAGGTTGTCCCGGTGAATCAGCTCGGGCTCGTTCAGGTGGCCCAGCACCGATTCGATCTCCGACGACGGCTTGCGCGCGATCAGCCGCGCCTCGGCGCTGGAATAGTTGGTGATGCCGCGCGCCACTTCGCGCCCATCGGCGCCGACACAGGCGACCACCTCGCCACGCGCGAACTCGCCCTGCACTTCGACCACGCCGATCGGCAGCAAGGATTTGCCACCGCTGGTCAGTTTTTCCACGGCGCCGGCATCGATCACGACGCGGCCGCGCAGCTGCAAGTGATCCGCCATCCACTGCTTGCGCGCGGTCAGGCGTCCGGTCGGGGCCAGCAGTTGCGTGCCGATGGCCTCCCCGGCGGCCAGGCGTTCGAGTACGTTGGCCTCGCGTCCCGAGGCAATGGTCGTATGCGCGCCGGACTTGGCCGCGCGCTTGGCGGCCAGGATCTTGGTCAGCATGCCGCCGCGGCCGATCGACGTGCCGGCGCCGCCGGCCATCGCTTCCAGCTCGGGCGTGCCGGCCAGCGCCTCGTCGACGAACTCGGCATTCGGGTCCTTGCGCGGATCGGCGGTGTAGAGCCCGCGCTGGTCGGTCAGGATGACCAGCGCATCGCCTTCGATCAGGTTGGTCACCAGCGCGCCCAGCGTGTCGTTGTCGCCGAACTTGATTTCGTCGGTGACCACGGTGTCGTTCTCGTTGATGATGGGGACCACGCCCAGCGACAGCAGCGTCAGCAGCGTGGAGCGCGCGTTCAGGTAGCGTTCGCGGTCGGCCAGGTCGGCGTGGGTGAGCAGGACCTGCGCGGTGCGGATGCCATAGCGGCCGAACTGGCTTTCATAGACTTGCGCCAGGCCCATCTGGCCGACGGCGGCGGCGGCCTGCAATTCGTGGATTTCACGTGGACGGCGTACCCAGCCCAGGCGTTGCATGCCCTCGGCAATGGCGCCGGAGCTGACCAGCACCACCTCCTTGCCGATCGAGCGCAGCTTGGCGATCTGCGCCGCCCAGCGCGCAATGGCGTCGTAGTCCAACCCCTTGCCGTCGTTGGTGACCAGGCTGGAGCCAACCTTCACGACGATACGTTTTGCCTGGGCAATGACCGATTGCATGGCGAGAAATCCTGTCTCCGGGGGCATTTTTTTGCGTCCCCAATGGTGGTTCCTCGCCCCGCATGGGCGAGGGAAAAAAGCTGGCTTACTGCTCGTGACCTTCCTGGTCGACGTTGTGCCGGCGATCGTCGAGCCGGATGTCGGGCTCGGCCAGTGCGGCGGCTTCTTCGGCCTTGATCGCGGCCAGGTGGTCCTTGATCGCGTAGATCAGCTCGCGGCAGCCTTCGCCGGTGAGCGCCGAGATCTGGAAGACCGGGCCCTTCCACTTGTAGCGCTTGATGAAGTCCTTGGCGCGCGTGGCGCGCTCGTCTTCCGGCACCACGTCGAGCTTGTTCAGCACCAGCCAGCGCGGCTTGTCATAGAGCGTTTCATCGTACTTCTTCAGCTCGTTGACGATGGCCTTCGCTTCCGCCACCGGATCCACCGCCTCATCGAACGGCGCCAGGTCGACGATATGCAGCAGCAGTCCGGTACGCTGCAGATGGCGCAGGAACTGGTGACCCAGGCCGGCGCCTTCGGCCGCGCCCTCGATCAGGCCCGGAATGTCCGCCACCACGAACGACTGCTCGTGGTCGACGCGCACCACGCCCAGGTTCGGGTGCAGCGTGGTGAACGGATAGTCCGCCACCTTCGGGCGCGCGTTGGAAATATGCGAAATGAATGTCGACTTGCCCGCGTTGGGCATGCCCAGCAGGCCGACGTCGGCCAGCACCTTCAGTTCCAGCTTGAGCATGCGGCGCTCGCCGGGCTTGCCATCCACCTGCTGGCGCGGCGCGCGGTTGGTACTGGACTTGAAATGCAGGTTGCCCCAGCCGCCCATGCCGCCTTCGGCCAGGCAGACCTTCTGGCCGTGCTCGGTCAGGTCGGCGATCAGCTCGCCCGTGTCCATGTCTGTGATCAGCGTGCCGACCGGCATGCGCAGCGTGATGTCCTCGCCGGCGGCGCCGTAGCAGTCGGAGCCACGGCCGTTTTCGCCGTTCCTGGCCACGTGCTTCTTGGCGTAGCGGAAGTCGATCAGGGTATTGATATTGCGGTCCGCCACGGCGAACACGCTGCCGCCCCGGCCACCGTCGCCCCCATCCGGACCACCGAAGGGCACAAACTTCTCGCGCCGGAACGAGGCGCTGCCATTGCCGCCGTTGCCGGCGATGGCTTCGATTCGGGCTTCGTCGATGAACTTCATAGTGAGTTTCCGTGGTGGACCGGGCTACCGACCGGCATTGGCAACTTGCATTGTCGCCAAAAATGAAAAAGCCCCGCAAGCATTGCGGGGCCTTCGTGCTGCAAAGGCTGTTATCAGGCCGCCGGAACGACGCTGACTTGCTGCTTCTTGGCAGGGCCCTTGACAGCGAATTGCACGTGGCCGTCGACCAGTGCAAACAGGGTGTGGTCCTTGCCCACGCCCACGTTGTCACCGGCGTGCACGCGGGTGCCGCGTTGGCGGATGATGATGCCGCCGGCGTTGATGGCCTGGCCACCAAACACCTTCACGCCCAGACGCTTCGATTCTGAATCACGGCCGTTCCGCGTGGAACCGCCGCCTTTTTTCTGTGCCATGTCTTACTCCTGTCGCTTTACCGGGTTACGTTCGAATGATCAGGCGTTGATCGCTTCGATGCGCAGCTCGGTGTAGTTCTGACGATGGCCTTGACGCTTCTGGTAGTGCTTGCGACGGCGCATCTTGAAGATCTTCACCTTGTCGTGACGACCTTGGGAGATAACGGTAGCTTTGACGGAAGCCCCGCTCACCAGCGGCGTACCAAACTTGATTTGGTCGCCGGCGCCCACTGCGAGCACCTGGTCGAGCGTGATTTC
>Ga0079985_1004913_pt1 | contig 10604 bp, 6 predicted proteins | sample Hof3ISUMetaT_11_FD_73497 | JGI IMG/M metagenome (GOLD analysis project Ga0079985, IMG submission 73497) | Enriched soil aggregate microbial communities from Iowa State university to study microbial drivers of carbon cycling -... | ecosystem: Environmental > Terrestrial > Soil > Agricultural land... | reverse complement strand
GCTTTCCTAAAGGGCGGGGGTATCGCGGACTCGATATTTCCCGCTCCACTCGCTCTTATATCCTTCGCATGTGCGGCGTTTCCGATTAACGAAGGAAGGGAAAGGAAAAGCCAACGTTCAGACTCGCCGGCGTAGCGCAAGACGTTTGAAATGTGGGGGCAGGCCGTGAAATTGTTTAAAATGTTGTCTCGATGATATGGCCAGTCAAGGCCATCCAACACGTCCAGTCCCGCAGAGGCGCGTTCCTTATGACGGAATCCGAACCGCTGATCGATGCCGAGCAGGCCGCCTTCATGCAAAGCGGCGTGTCGATCGCCCTCGCCAGCCGTAATGCGCAAAATATCCCCAGCGTGGTCAGAGGCTTGGGCTGCTGGATTGCGCCGGATCGACGCATGGTCAAGGTGTTCCTGAACAGGCATCAGGGAGCTGCCCTGTTGGCCGATATTGCGGCGCACGGCGCCATTGCCGTGGTGTTCAACGAGCCTTCCACGCTGCGCACCATCCAGTTGAAAGGGGCCGGGGCGACGATCGTGGCATGTGCCGAGCAGGATGTGCCGATCACGGATGCCCATCACCGGCAATTCGCCACGGAGGTGCTGCCACTCGGTTTTTCGGAAGTATTCACGCGCACGCTTTTCGAATGCCCATTGCCGGCGATCGCCGCAGTGCTGTTCGCGCCGGTCGCCGCGTTTTCCCAGACCCCCGGACCCCATGCCGGCCAGCCGTTGCGGGCGGGCGCATGAAGTTCCGGCTCGATGCCATCCGCGAATGCTTCGAGGGCGTGATCCCGGCGATCATGGCGACCGCCGGTCCGGATGGGGTGCCAAATGTCGCGTATTTGTCGCAAGTGCATTTCATCGACGCCCGACGGATTGCTTTGTCCTACCAGTTCTTCAACAAGACGCGGCAGAACATCCTGATCAATCCGCTGGCAAGCTTGCTGGTGACAAATCCGGCCACCGTCGCTCAATATCGTTTGTCCTTGCGCTTCTCGCATACCGAGACCTCGGGCCAGATATTCGAGGAGATGAAGGCCAAGCTGGCCGGGATCGCTTCCCACACCGGCATGAGCAGCGTATTCCGGCTGCTCGGGTCGGACATTTTCGAAGTGCTCGAGATCGAGGCGGTTGCCGGCGATACCTTGCCCGCAGCGCCGCCGCAGCGCAACCTGCTGGCGGCGCTGCGCATCTGCACCCAGCGCATCTCCGCCTGCGGCGATCTGGAGCGCCTGCTGGGCGAAGCCTTGCACGGGTTGCATCGCTACCTGGATATCGAGCACGCAATGCTGCTGATGACCGATGCTTCCTGCGACCGGCTGTATACGGTGGCCAGCCACGGCTACCAGGAATCCGGCATCGGATCGGAAATTCCGTTTGGGCGCGGCGTGATCGGCGTGGCGGCGCGCGAGATGACGCCAATCCGCATCGGCCACATGAATTCCGAGTATGCCTATAGCCGGGCGGTGAAACAGAATACGAAATTGAGCGGATGGGAAGGCCCGTTCGACCCGGAAATACCGCTGCCCGGCCTGCCCGAATCGCGCAGCCAGCTTGCCGTGCCCATCGCCGCCGGCCAAAAGCTGCTCGGCATCCTGTATGTCGAAAGTCCGCAGGATCTCCGCTTCAGCTACGACGACGAGGACGCTCTGGTCGCGTTTTGCGCGCATCTCGGCATGGCCCTCCACACCCTACAGCGCGCCGCCGACGAGACGGACGAGACGGCGGCCGGCGAATCGGCGCCGCAAGCACCGAGCGGGCCGGTCCTGGCGGTGCGCCATTTTGCCGAAAACGACAGTATCTTCCTCGGCGACGAATACCTCATCAAAGGAGTCGCCGGCGCCATCTTTTGGGCCTTGATGCGCGACTATGTCGACCAGCGCCGCATCGCCTTTACCAATCGCGAACTGCGTCTGGATGCGCGGATTTGTCTGCCCGACATCAGCGATAACCTGGAAGCGCGCTTGATCCTTTTGGTGCGGCGCCTGGCCGAGCGCGGCGCCGGCGTGGGCATTGAAAAAACCGGGCGCGGCCGTTTCCGACTCAGCGTGACGCGCCCGGTTCAACTGTTGGAAATGCCGGCGTAGCGACCGCAGCCTAGGCAACCAGGCGCTCCGGCTGCCCGAGCGTGCCGGTCAGTTTCTTCCAGTCGCGCGCGCCGAGGCAGGCACGCGCAATCGCCATTGCTCCCTCGAAGGCCGGGGCGGGTGCGGCCTGCCGTATGCCGCCCAGCAGCTCGGCGCGTTCCGCCGGATTCATGCCGGTAATCATCCAGCGCAGGCAGACGGCCATTTCCTCGGGAGCGATCGAGTCCACGATGGCTTGCTCGATCGCGATCAACTCCTGGTCCGAATGCGACTCCCATAGCACCGCGTTGTTCCAGGTTTCCTCGATACTCATGTGCGTCAAGTTCTCGGCGACGAACTGCGTCAGGAAGAGCTGCAAATCGGCCACCGCGGCAGCGCGGGAGCCGGCGGGCGCCAGTTCCAGCTTCGTGGCGAGCACATGGGCCTGCTTGATCGCGCTATCGTGATGCGAGTGGTCACTGGCGGTCACGGCCGACGATCCGGGGCGGCGTGCTTCCATGGCCGGGTGGATGAACTGGTTTTCGTGCGCCAGATGGTCGGCGCAAAATCCCGCCAGGCCGCGCACCTGCGCCACCGTCGCGGTGACGTCCGCGTCATCGTCGATATCCAGCTGTCCGACCATGGTCAGCGTGTCGCACATGAAGGCACGTACGGCCTTGTGGATGCCGCGGTAGATATCCACTCGCAGGGCGCTTGGCGATTGCGGATCGCGGACTTTGGCTTCGATATGGTTCATATTCATTCCTATTCATTAGAGGTGAAATATTCAATGTCGCGCTGGCGCGATCAGTGACGCCAATGATAGAAAAGAGCGGGCACGGACTTTCTTAATACTTTATTCAACAAACCCTAAAAAAATCGTAAGCCGGAAAATTCGGATTTTGAGGAGCGAGCTGCCGTTACGCCGTCCGGTCGGGCAGCGACGATGTCACGATGTTGTCATGGGCGGGAGTTAGGTTGGCCTTGCTGCAGCAAGTGGCTGCAGGCACTTTTTTCGTGAGTCATCCGGGATTCTGGATGTTGCCCGCAGCCGCAAGGCCTGCGGGCTTTTTTACGCCCTGCCGCCTGGGGTCCCGGTCGGCGCCGTAATATTTGCGAACCTTGGCCGTGCGCTGTACCGGGCGTCGCTAGAGTGCATTTCCTTGAGGAAATATCCTTTGGTGTATATTCTGTCATCGCCACATCCCGACTTGTCTACTGTCAAGGGAGCGATACGCCATGATGCACAACGAAACCGCTGCAGACAGCAAGCCATGGTTGACGGGCCTCGCCCAATCCATGACCGAGGAGCACGACTACTACCCCGAGATCGAAGGCGAGCTGCCGGCGGCGTTGCAAGGGACGTTGTACCGCAATGGCCCCGGCCGTTTTGATCTGGGCGGCGTGCGCAAGAGTCATCTGCTGGATGGCGACGGCATGATCCAGGCCTTCGATTTCCACGATCGCAAGGTGCGTTACCGCAACCGCTTCGTGCGCACGGAAAAGTATGTAGCGGAACAGCATGCGCAGCGCGTGCTGCTGCCGACCTGGACCACGCGGGCGCCAGGCGGGATGTTGCGCAATATGGGCAACAAGATCAAGTCGCAGGCGGGAGTGACGACACAGGTGAAGAACGGCTGCCTGTATGCTTTCGACGAAGTCGGCCTGCCTTATGGACTCGATCCCGATACGCTCGAGACGCGCGGACAGCAGGAGGTCGGCCCACCCGGAATCCGCGTCGACTATAAGGCGCACACCAAGACGGATGCGAAAACCGGAGAGTGGTTGTTGCTGGGCATGGAATATGGCCCACGCACGCATCTGCATCTGGTGGTACAGGCGGCGAATGGAACGCTGAGGAATTATCAACGTGTGATGGCGCCGCGCGCATCGTACATACACGACTGGTTTATCACCGAGCGATACGCTCTGGTGCTGCTGCATCCGGTCGAACTCTCGCTGGTGCGCTACTTGAGCGGCCTGGCCAGCTTTACCGACAGCATGCAATGGAAGCCGCGCAACGGCAACCTACTGATGGTGATCGACCGCACCGGCGAAACACCGCCGTTGACGCTGGAGACGTCTGCCTGCTTCATGTGGCATAGCCTCAACGCCTTCGAAACGGGCGATTCGATCGTCGCCGACTTCGTCGGTTATGACGAACCCGATCATTTCCTCGGCGAGAAGGCGGCCTTCAGGGTCATCATGGACGGCCGCCAAGGCTTGCAGCAGTACTCGGGAACGGTGCGCCGCTATGTGATCAACCTGCGACAGCGGCAAATCCGGGAAGAGGTGGTGAGCGCGGAAAACCATGAATTCCCGATAGTGGATGCGCGCGTCGCCGCGCATCGCCATGGATTCGGCTACTTTACGACGGCACCGCATCCGACCGTATTCCACAATGGCCTGGCGCGGCTGGATATGGAAACCGGCAGGCGCGATAGTGTGTACCTGGACGACACCCATCTCGGCGAGCCGGTCTTCGTTGCGGATGCCGCCGCGGCCGATGAGCAGGGCTGGCTGCTGTCGCTGGGACTCGACGGAAAAACCGGCAAGTCGTTCCTCGGCGTTTTCCGCTCGGACGGGTTGGCCGACGGTCCGCTCGCCCGCATCCTGCTGCAGCATCCGACACCCTTGAGTTTCCATGGAGCGTGGTACGACCGCGCCAACCCCGTTTAAATAAGGAGGATATCTTCGTGCCAGAATTTTCAAGAGACCGCGGTCTAGCCGCCTCATTTCGTCCGCTGCTGGCGTTCGCCTTGTTCGGCCTGTCGTCCTACGCAGCGGCGGCCACGCTGACCGTCGCCGTCACCGGGGTGAAAGACACCAGCGGCCAGGTCGCCATTGCCGTGTTCGCGGGGCCGGAGGATTTTCCCAAAGACGACACGAAGGCGATTCGACGCATCGTCGTACCCATCGACGGCGCCACCAATTCGGCCAAGGTCGTGGTGCCCGATCTCCCGGCCGGCACCTATGCGATCGCGGCATTCCATGACAATAACAACAGCGGCAAACTCGAAACCAACCTGTTCGGCATGCCGACCAAGGGTTACGGTTTTTCGAACAATCCCAAGCCCAAGCTCCGCGCCGCGCATTATGACGAAGCGCGTTTCGAACTGCCGGACGCCGGCGCAGCGGTGGAGATCCAGCTCACCTATTAGCCGCAGGCTGGCGACGCCGGTGTGAGTCGCAGGCTATCGGTGCTGGCGGCTTCTGGTTCCGGGTCGATACGGCGCAGGCCGCATGCGGACGGCACCCACCGATACAGAGCAGCAGAAGGAAATGGAGAAGGCAAAAGTCAAGATATATTTTATTTGAATATCTGCTATTGGAACAATCAAGCAGACTTTCATGGTGCGGCGCAGTAGAATGCTTCTGTCTCCTCCAATTTCCTCCTAAAGAATTGGATTTAGCCCGCAAACCGCAAGGTTCGCGGGCTTTTTTTTGTTGCGCGAAGTCCAGTATGCTGCGCCGCATGATGACGTCCAGGCGAAACTGGGGCAGACTGCGCTCCTGGATAAAATCCAGGCCGAACGAGGATCGAGGAGACATAAAGACCCGCTGAACGAAAGTCCAGCGGGTCTTTTCATATGCGCCGAAAAGCCGAGCAGCGCAGCCGCATGGCGCGCCGCCGCCGGCTATCTCACGGACTGGGTCTCGGCCGGGTTGTCAGCCGGGGCCAACAGCGGCCGCTCCCACTCGGGGATGGGGCCTTCGCCCGCGGCCTCCTGGGCACCGATGGCCATCATCGGCCATGCGCTATCAATCCGATTGGCGATATGCGCCAGCGCCTCTTCCACCTGGTCGATCAGGATCAGGCACAGGTCGCCCGGGTTCAGGCTGGCCAAAGCGGTGTCGATCGCCAGGAATTCACCGCGGATTTCCTGAATCGCCTTGGTACGCGCCGCGCCGGCCAGGCCCTGGCGCAATAGCGCAACCACTTCGCCGTCGGTACGGCCGCGCTGGCATTGGTCTTCATACAGGATGACCTGGTCGAAGGCGGCACCCAGAATTTCAGTCTGGCCGCGCAGGTCGATGTCGCGACGGTCGCCGGCGCCGCTGATGACGGCGACGCGCCTTTGGGCCGGCATTTTTTCAATGGTTTGCGTCAGCGCCTGGATCGCATCGGGATTGTGGCCGTAGTCGGCGATCAGGGTGGCGCCACGATAGGAGAACAGGTTGAAGCGGCCGGGAGCGGTGTTAACGTCGCTCACGAAACTGGCCAGCGCGGCACGGATGATTTGCCAATCGATGCCGAGGCCCCAGGCGGCAGCCACTGCCGCCATCGCGTTTTCCATCTGGAAGCCGATGATGCCATTGGCGGTAAGCGGAATCCGGGCCAGGCTGATTTCCTGTTTTTGGCCGTTTTCGAAAGCCACGATGCGGTCGCCGTCGCGATACACGACACGTTGCCCTTTGGCGCGATGGGTGGCGACCACGGGATGATCGCGTTCGCTGGCAAAGAAAGTCACCGAGCCTGGGCAATCCTGGGCCATGGCGGCAACCAGCGGGTCGGCCGCGTTCAGAACCGCAACGCCGCTGGCGGCCACGTTCTGGACGATGACGCGTTTGACCACCGCCAGGTCTTCGACGGTGCTGATGAAGCTCAGGCCGAGATGGTCGCCGAGGCCGATGTTGGTGACGACGGCGACGTCGCAGCGGTCGAAGCCGAGGCCTTCGCGCAGCACGCCGCCGCGCGCGGTTTCGAATACGGCTGCATCCACATCCGGATGCAGCAGCACGTTGCGCGCGCTGCGCGGGCCGCTGCAGTCGCCGCTATCGATGCGCCGGCCCTGGATGTAGACGCCGTCGGTGCTGGTCAGGCCGACCCTGAGCTTGTTGTGCTCCAGGATGTGGGCAATCAGGCGTGCGGTGGTGGTCTTGCCGTTGGTGCCGGAGACGGCGACCACCGGGATGCGGCCGTCGTCGCCGGGCGCGTACATGGACGCCATGATCGCTTCGCCGACGTCGCGGCCGGTGCCGAACGAGGGCTGGATGTGCATGCGCAAGCCGGGCGCGGCATTGACTTCGACGATGCCGCCGCCCTGCGCTTCGAGCGGGGTGATGACGTTTTCGCAAACCACGTCGACGCCGCAGATGTCGAGACCGACCATGCGCGCCGCTTCCACCGTGCGCGCCGCCATTTCGGGATGGACGTCGTCGGTGACGTCGGTGGCGGTGCCGCCGGTGGACAGGTTGGCGTTATTGCGCAGAACGACGCGCGTGCCTTTGGCCGGGACCGTGTCGGTCGTGTAGCCGCGCTTGGCGAGCGTGGCCAAAGCGATGTCGTCGAGCCGGATCTTGGTCAGCGAGGTGGCATGGCCGTCGCCGCGCAGCGGATCGCGGTTGATCTGTTCCACCAGTTCCGCAATCGTATGCACGCCGTCGCCGATGACCTGCGGCGGCGTGCGGCGCGCCGCCGCCACCAGTTTGTTGCCGACCACCAGGAAGCGGTAGTCGTGGCCAGGCAGATAGCGCTCGACGATCACGTCCGAACTGATTTCACGGGCGGCGGCGTAGGCAGTCAGCACTTCCTCCCGCGTGCTGATGTTGCAGGCCACCCCCTTGCCCTGGTTGCCGTCGCGCGGCTTGACCACTACCGGGGCGGCGATTTCGGTGGCCGCGGCCCAGGCATCCTCGGCGTTTTCGACCGAACGGCCGTTGGGCACTGGTACGCCCGCCGTGGCCAGCAGGAACTTGGTCAGTTCCTTGTCCTGCGCGATCGACTCGGCGATGGCGCTGGTGTGGTCGGTTTCCGCCGCCTGGATGCGGCGCTGGCGGCTGCCCCAGCCGAACTGCACCAGGCTGCCTTCGGTCAGACGCCGGAACGGAATGCCGCGCTTGACGGCCGCCTGCACGATGGAACCGGTGCTGGGGCCGAGCCGCACCTCTTCATCGAGATCGCGCAACTGCGCCAGGGCATCGTCGAGATCGAAGGGCTGGTCGTCCAGCGCGCTTTGGCACAGGGTTTGCGCCAGTTCGAAGGCGAGCCGGCCCACCGATTCCTCGGTGTATTCGACCACCACCTGGTAGGTGCCGCGCTCGACGGTTTCGACCGTGCGCGAAAAGGAAATCGGGCAGCCGGCCTGGGCTTGCAGGCCGAAGGCCGCGTATTCCAGTACGTGCGCCAGCGAGAAGATCGGCTCCTGATCGTGCGGATGCAGGAAGCTGATGGCGGGGAAACGGGCGCGCAGCCGCACCTCGAATTCGGGAATGTCGGCTGCCGAGCGTTCCGCGCCGGAACAGGAGACGATAGCTTCGATAGCGGTGCGCCGGCTCCAGAGATTGGGGCCGCGCAATGCTCGTATCCGCGTTATTTCCATGAACAGGTTTCCTTGTGGTGCCGCTCTTCTTCAGTGGAGAACGGTGGATGGGTGATTGGTGGCGATGCCTGCCGCCGGCTTGTCCTGCGGCGCTTCGATGCCGGCACGGATCACTTCGACCGGCATGTCGAGCGCCCAGGCCGCCGCGACGGCAGCCAGGAACGATTCCAGCCGGGTCGCTGCCGCCGTCGCATAGCGCATTTCCGGGCCCAGCGTGGCGATCGCATTCTGCCGAGCCCCGGTAGCGAGGACAACCCGGGCGCCGTCGACGAAGACGGCGCGTCCACCGGCCTTGCGGTGCTGCGCCAGCGCCGGGATCGCCGCGCTGCGGCCGAACAGCATCACTTCGCCGTCGCATAGCGGCGCCAGCGCCAGCACGCGCGGATCGGCGGCGTTCAGTACCGCGACGCCCTCGGGCAGCACGACGTCGACCTGCGTGCGCAGCACGTTCGCCATCTGCTCGGCGTCGTCGATGTAGTACTCGGGCAGGCGGGCGTCGGCATCGAGATTGGTGACCACGCCGACCTGGCAGCGGTCATAAGCCAGTCCTTCGCCGAGAATCGAACGGAAGCCGTTTTCGAACACGGCGGCCTCGACTGCGCAGTTCAGCAGGATGCGGTGCGCCGATTTCCAGTTGGCGCAATCGCTGGATTCGACACGGCGCTGGTTCAGGTAGAGGCCGTCGCTGCAGGCGAGTCCGGTATAGACGCCCTGCAAGTGGAGCAGGCGGCCCAGCAGGCGCGCCACCGCGGTCTTGCCGCGGCTGCCGCTGATGCCGACCACCGGAATGCGGGCGCTGGTATCAGGTGCAAACAGATGATCGACAATCGCCTGTCCGACCGGGCGCGGTGTGCCTTGCGCCGGTTTCAGGTGCATCAGCAGGCCGGGGCCGGCATTGACCTCGACAATGGCGCCGCGCTGCTCTTCCAGTGGGCGGCTGATGTCTTCGGCCACCAGGTCGACGCCGGCGATATCCAGTCCAACTATGCGTGCAGCCAGCGAAGCTGCCGCTGCCACCGTCGGATGCACCTGGTCGGTGACGTCAAAGGCGACGTTACCGTTGCGCTGCACCAGAATTTTTTTGCCGGCAGCCGGAACCGATTCTGGCGTATATCCCTGACGCGCCAGTTCCAGCAGCACGACACGCGGATCGTCCGCCTCATCGATCAGAATCAGGTTGAGCGGACAGTCTTCACTACTGCCGCGGCGCGGATCGCTGTTGAGCTGGCTGTTGATCAATTCGGCAATGCTGGACTTGCCGTCGGCAATGACAGTGGCCTCCTCGCCGCACGCGGCAGCCACCAGTTTGCCGCCGATGACCAGTAGGCGGTGCTCGTTGCCGCGAATGAAGCGTTCGACGATGACCTCGCTGCTTTCCTGTTCCGCCAGCAAAAAGGCCGCTTCTATGTCGGCGGCCGAATTCAGATTGGTGGATACGCCGCGACCATGGTTGCCGTCCAGCGGCTTGACGACGACCGGCAGGCCGATGCTTTGGGCGGCTTCCCAGGCCTCGGCGGCGCTGTTGACGATGCTACCTTCCGGCACCGGGACGCCGCAGGATTGCAGCAGGTTTTTGGTCAATTCCTTGTCGCTGGAAAGGCTCTCGGCGATCGCGCTGGTCTGGTCGGTCTCGGCGGTCCAGATGCGGCGCTGGCGCGCGCCGTAGCCGAACTGCACGAGATTGCCTTCGTTGAGGCGGAAGAAAGGGATGCGCCGTTCGCCGGCGGCGTCGACGATGCAACTGGTGCTGGGGCCGAGACAGAGCCGGTCCACCATGTCGTGCAGCTGGGCGACAGTGGCGCCGACGTCGTACGGGCGATCCTCGATCGCGGCCATCACCAGGTCGCGTGCCGCATACAGCGCACTGCGGCTGATTCGCTCGTCGCGTGCGCGCACCACGACCTTGTAGACGCCACGGGTGGAGGTACTGCGCGCCTTGCCGAATCCGGTTTGCATGCCCGCCAGATTCTGCAGTTCGATCATCACGTGTTCCAGGATATGCCCGGGCCAGGTGCCTTCGCGCAGTCGCTGCAGGAAGCCGCCGCGTTCGCCGATGCCGCAGCGATGCTCGATCAGTCCCGGCAGCCAGGCCGAAAGCCGTTCGTAGAAGCCGGGGATGGTGTTGGAAGGGCAATCTTCCAGTGCGCCGATATCGACCCACGCCTCCAGCACCGGCCGGTAAGTCCAGATGTTCGGACCGCGTAAAGTGATCACATTGA
>Ga0079985_1002687_pt1 | contig 10617 bp, 10 predicted proteins | sample Hof3ISUMetaT_11_FD_73497 | JGI IMG/M metagenome (GOLD analysis project Ga0079985, IMG submission 73497) | Enriched soil aggregate microbial communities from Iowa State university to study microbial drivers of carbon cycling -... | ecosystem: Environmental > Terrestrial > Soil > Agricultural land... | reverse complement strand
CCTTTCCGGCATGGCAGCACTTCCTCACGACCCGCGCCTGGACCAGCTCAAATCATGGGTATCCGGACTCGGTCCGGACTGGTCCGTCGATCCCGATTCCTGCGTACCCGCCTCGGCCGACGCCAGCTTTCGGCGCTACTTCCGCGTCAGCACGGCCAACGCCGCGCATCCGACCGCCATTGTGATGGACGCGCCGCCCGCGCACGAGGACTGCCGGCCGTTCGTCCATGTCGCGGCGCTGTTCGGCGCCGCCGGCGTGACGGTGCCCACGGTCCTGGCACAGGATCTGGAGCAGGGCTTCCTGCTGCTGGCCGATCTCGGCAGCCAGACCTACCTGTCCCGGCTCGACGATTCCTCAGCAAGCGGCATGTACGCCGATGCCGCAGTCGCGCTCGTGCGCATCCAGGCCGCCACGCGTGCCGGCGAACTGCCGCCCTACGATCGCGCCCTGCTGCAGCGCGAACTGGACCTGTTCCCCCAGTGGTACATCGCGAAACACCTGGGCGCGACGCTAACGGACAATCAGCAGGCCGACCTGCATGAGGTGATGGAGACGCTGCTGGCCAACATCCTGGCGCAGCCACAGGTCTACGTGCACCGCGACTATCACTCGCGCAACCTGATGGTGCTCCCCGGCGGCGCCAACCCCGGCGTGCTCGATTTCCAGGACGCCGTGATCGGCCCGATCACCTACGACGCGGTCTCGCTGTGGCGCGACGCCTATATCGAGTGGGACGAGGAGCAGCAGCTGGACTGGCTGATCCGCTACTGGGAGCGCGCGCGCAAGGCCGGGCTGCCGGTGAACGCCGATTTCGGCGAGTTCTACCGCGATTTCGAGTGGATGGGCCTGCAACGCCACCTGAAGGTGCTCGGCATCTTCGCGCGCCTGTACCACCGCGACGGCAAGGACGGCTACCTGGCCAACCTGCCCCTGGTGCTCAAGTACACGCGCCAGGTCGCGGGCCGCTACACGGAACTGCGCAAGCTGATCCGCCTGCTCGACGCGCTCGAGGGCGCCGCGAGTCCCGCCGGGTATACGTTCTGAGCGGGGCTCGCGCAGTGCCCCCGCCGGACCATCCCGACAACCCCCGAGCCATCACGCGCTCGGGCGAATGGTGGGCGGGCGTACGCGCGCTCGCGCCCATGCTGCTGGGCGTGGTGCCGTTCGGACTCATCTATGGCGTGCTGGCGGTCGGCGCAGGCATGCCCGCCTGGCTGGCCTGCGCCATGAGCGCCATCGTGTTCGGTGGCGCTTCGCAGATGATCCTGACGCAACTGTGGTCGGCCGGCACGCCGGCCCTGGTGATCGCCGTCACCGTCGCCATGGTGAACCTGCGCCATGCGCTCTACTCCGCCACCATTGCCCCCACGCTGGCCCACCTGCCGCGCCGCTGGAAAGCGCTGATCGCCTACCTGCTGACCGACGAAGCATTTGCCGCCATGACGCACCGGCTGGCTGACACCGGCCCGCGCGCGCGCTACCGCCACTGGTTCTACTTCGGCGGCGGTTTCGCGCTGTGGGCCAGCTGGCAAGTGTCGACGCTGGCCGGCGTGCTGGTCGGCGCACAGGTGCCGCGTGACTGGCCGCTGGACTTTTTCCTGCCGCTGACCTTCATCGGCATCATCGTGCCGGGGCTCAAGCACCGCGCGCAGGTCGCCGCGGCGCTGGTGGCGACGGCCCTCGCGGTGGCGTGCTTCGGCATGCCGCACAAGCTCGGCCTGATGGTCGCCGCACTGGGCGGCATTGCCGCCGGCATGCTGCTGCTCGGCCGTGGCAACGTGTCCGGCCACCGTCCGGCCGGCAAGGACGCCGCCGTCGGCAAGGAGCCGGCATGAACTCGCTGACCTTGCTGTGGGTGTTCATTGGCGCGGGGCTTGCCACGTTCCTGATCCGCCTGTCGTTCATTGCGGTCGAGGGCCGCGTACGGCTGCCGGCCTGGTTCCGCACCGCGCTGCAGTTCGTGCCGGCCGCCATGCTGTCCGCGCTGATCGCCCCCGACCTGCTGATGCGCGGCGGCGAACTCTACGTGAGCCCGCTCAACGCGAGGCTGGTTGCGGGCCTGGTCGCGATCGTGATCGCGGCGCGCACGCGCAGCATCGGCTGGACCATCGTCGGCGGCATGGCCGCCCTGCTTGCCATGGAGACCCTGATTTGAAAGCCATGATCTTCGCCGCCGGCCGCGGCGACCGCATGCGTCCGCTGACCGATAGCTGCCCCAAGCCGCTGCTGCCGGTGGGCGGCAAGCCGCTGATCGTCTGGAAGATCGAGGCACTGGTGCGCGCCGGCCTGCGCGATATCGTCATCAACCACGCCTGGCTCGGCGAGCAGATCGAGGCCGCGCTCGGCGACGGCAGCCGCTTCGGCGCGCGCATCGCCTACTCCGCCGAGGGCAGCGCGCTGGAGACGGCCGGCGGTATCGCCAAGGCACTGCCGCTGCTGTCGCAGGCGCCTCAGGCGGAGCGCGGCGAGATCTTCCTGGCCGTTTCCGGCGATATCTTCTGCGAGTACGACTTCCGCGCCCTGTTGCCGCGTGCCCGCGAGATGGCCGGTGCGCCGGTCCCGCGCATGCATCTGGTGATGGTGCCCAACCCGCCGTTCCACCCGGCCGGCGACTTCTCGCTGTGGCCCGACGGCCGGCTGGTGCTGGACCCGGCGCCAGGTGCCGAGCGCCTGACCTTCGGCAACATCGGCCTGTATGACACGCGCCTGTTCCGCGATATCGCCCCCGGCACCAAGGTGGCGATGACGCCTTGCTATCGCGCCGCCATTGCAGCGGGCGCGGCCAGCGGCGAGCGCTTCGACGGCCGCTGGGAAAACGTCGGCACGCCGGCCCAGCTGGCCGCGCTGAATGACGCCGTCGCCGCGCATGGCACGGCCACCACGGGCGGCGCCTGAGCCGCCTGCCTGCGCCGCCGGGCCTCCTGCCCGGTCGGCGTTAGAATCTGAGTCATTCCCCCATCCAGTTGGCAATCCTATGTCCGCACCCGATACAGCCCTCCTGGCGTCTTGCCGCGATCGTCGCGCGCGCGTGCTGCAGCACCTGCGTGCCGGCGGCGGTGGCGTGGCCATCCTGCCCACGGCGCCGGAAGCCATGCGCAACCGCGACAGCGACTACCCGTACCGGCATGACAGCTATTTCTATTACCTGACCGGCTTCACCGAGCCGGAGTCCGTACTCGTGCTCGTCGCCGGCCAGGGCACCGAAGCCGACCGCAGCATCCTGTTCTGCCGCCCGAAGCATGAAGAGCGCGAGATCTGGGACGGCTTCCGTTACGGGCCGGATGGCGCTCGCGCGGCCTTCGGCTTTGATGAAGCCCATTCGGTCGAAGAGATCGACGCCATCCTGCCCGGCCTGCTCGCCAACCGCGCACAGCTCGCGTATCCACTGGCCGCGTCGACGCGCACCGACATGCAGGTGCGCCGCTGGCTGGATGCGGTACGCATGCAGGGCCGCGCCGGTGTCGCGGCGCCCTCGGTCGCGGTGGACATCCGTACGCTGCTCGACGAGATGCGGCTGATCAAGGATGCCGGCGAACTGGCCACCATGCGCCGCGCCGGCGAGATCTCCGCGGGCGCCCACGTGCGCGCCATGCAGGCGACCCGCCCCGGCCTGCGCGAGTACCACCTGGAAGCCGAGCTGCTGTACGAATTCCGCCGCCACGGCGCGCAGAGCGTGGCCTACAACTCGATCGTCGCGGCCGGGCCCAACGCCTGCGTGCTGCACTATCGCGCCGGCCCCGCCGAACTGCGCGACGGCGACCTGTGCCTGATCGACGCCGGCTGCGAGCTGGACGGCTACGCGTCGGACATCACCCGCACCTTCCCCGTTTCCGGACGCTTTTCGCCGGCCCAGCGCGAGCTGTACGACCTCGTGGTGGCCGCGCAGGAAGCCGCGATTGCCGAGACGCGCGCGGGTGTCCCCTATAACGTGCCGCATGATGCCGCGGTGCGCGTGCTCGCGCAGGGCATGCTCGACACCGGCCTGCTTGACCGCAACAAGGAAGGCACGCTCGACGACGTGCTGGCCAGCGGCAGCTACCGGCGCTTCTATATGCACCGCACCGGCCACTGGCTCGGCATGGATGTGCACGACGTGGGCGAGTACCGCGCGGCCACGCCCGCCGTGGACGGCGAACGGCCGTGGCGGCCGCTGGAGCCGGGCATGGTGGTGACCGTGGAACCGGGCATCTACGTGCGTCCGGCCGAGGACGTGCCGGAACGCTACTGGCATATCGGCATCCGCATCGAGGACGATGCCGTGGTCACCAGCGGTGACTGCGAGATCATCACGCGCGGCGTGCCGGTCAAGGCCGACGAGATCGAGGCGCTGATGCGCGAGCGCAACACCACCGGCGGAGGCAAGGCATGATCGGATGGCTGCGACGACTGTTCCCCGGCGCCGGAACGCCGCACAACGCGCCCACGAAACGCCACGTCGATCCGAACGAACCGTTCGTGCTCAACCTCTACGACGACCGCGTGGTGGTCCACCGCCCCGACGGTCAGCGCGAGGAGGTCATGTGGGATTCCCTCGAACGCGTGGTGGTACGGGTTTCCAGGGCCGCCCCCTGGGCCGGCAAGGCCTGGCTGATCCTGGTGGGCGCCGCCGACAGCGGCCAGGGCTGCGTCGCGCCGATGGACGCGGCCAACGCCAGCGCCCTGCTGGAGCGCCTGCAGGCCCTGCCAGGCTTCAACCAGCAGAAACTCGACAACGCCCTGCGCGATGCCGAGGCCGGCAAGTCGCGCTCCGACGCGATCTGCTGGAAACGCGGCGCGCCCGAGCAGGCGCCGGATCTCAATACGGACGGGAGCGCCGGCAATGACCCAGGCCGAGCCTGAAGTCAGGGATATCGCCATCGTCGGCGGCGGGCCGGTAGGCCTGGCGCTGGCCTGCCAGTTGCTGCTGGCGACCGAATGGCGCATCACGCTCATCGATGCGGCCACGCCGGCGCGGGCGGCGCGCGACCCGCGCGCCATCGCGCTGTCGCATGGCAGCCGGCAACTGCTGGAGCAGGTCGGTGCGTGGCCGGTGGCGGGCACGGCGATCGAGCATATCCATGTTTCGCAACGCGGCCATCTCGGCCATGTGAAGCTCCACCATGAAGACTATGGCGTCCCCGCGCTGGGCTATGTGGTGCGCTACGGCGAACTGTGCAACGTGCTCGAACGCGCGCTTGGCCGCGCCGTCCAGCAGGCCAGGGCATCTCGGCTGCTGCGCGTCTTCGAGACCCGCATCGACGAGCTGCGGCAGGATCCGCTGATCGGCGGGGACTTCGACGGCCTGGACGCCATGGCCGGCGCCGTGCACCTTGCCGGCACGACGGCCGACGGACAGGCGGCGCGCTTTGCCGCGCGCATTGCCGTGCAGGCTGAAGGCGGCCTGTTCCACCAGCAGGTCGCGCATGCGGGCCAGGGCGCGCGGCATCGCGATTACGGCCAGACCGCCGTGATCGGGCACGTAGCCTGCTCGCGGCCACGGCCGGGCTGGGCGTGGGAGCGGTTCACCGCCGAAGGGCCGCTGGCGCTGCTGCCCTACGACGAACATGGCGTCGACGGCTACGCGCTGGTCTGGTGCTGCCCGCCCGAACAGGCGGCACGCCGGCTGGCGCTGTCCGACGCCGATTTCGCGGCCGAGCTTGGCGAGGCATTCGGCGACCGCCTGGGCCGCTTTACGCTGGCCGGCAAGCGCCACGCTTTCCCGCTCGGGCTCAACGCGGCGCCGGTCACGGTCGACGGCCGCATCGCGGCCGTGGGCAATGCCGCCCAGACCCTGCACCCGGTGGCGGGCCAGGGGCTCAACCTCGGACTGCGCGATGCCTTCGCGCTGGCCGACTCGCTGCGCACGGGCTGCACGCCGCGCGCGCTCCAGGCGTTCGCCTCGCGCCACCGCCTGGACCGGGCCGTGACCATCGGCGTGACCGACCTGTTGCCCCGCGCATTCGGCGTCAACTACCCGATGGCCGCCCATGCGCGCGGGGCTTCGCTGGCGGCGCTGGCCTGCCTGGCGCCGCTCAAGCATGCGCTGGCACGGCACATGATGTTCGGCATGCGCCGCTGAAAAGCCCTGGGAAAGCCGCGCATGCGGCTTTCGCCACTTTCTGCCCAGCCGGGCCAGCGTTTTCAGACGCCGCCTATTGTCTTGATGCTCAATTCTTGGGCAGCAGCAGTCGTTTGGCGTTAGAATCCAGCCCTCGCTCATGCCCGTGAAGATGCCGACAGCTGTTTCGGCGCGGGCGTGTTTTTCCGTTTCACTCCAGAACCACGCAGCCGGGCCGACCTGCTTCGCATTGCGCCATGCGCATGCCGCCGGGAGCCGTGGCCGCCGGAATCACCGCCACACCGTGCAGATCGGACCCCACCAACTTCGCAACAACCTGTTCGTCGCTCCCATGGCGGGCGTGACGGACCGCCCGTTCCGCCAGTTGTGCAAGCAACTCGGCGCGGGCTATGCGGTGTCGGAAATGGTGGCGTCCAATGCACAGCTCTGGAAAAGCGAAAAGACCATGCGCCGGGCCAACCATGCCGGCGAAGTAGAGCCCATCTCGGTGCAGATCGCCGGCGCCGAGCCGGCCATGATGGCAGAGGCCGCCCGCTACAACGTGGACCGCGGCGCGCAGATCATCGATATCAACATGGGCTGCCCGGCCAAGAAGGTCTGCAACGTGGCCGCGGGCTCCGCGCTGCTGCAGAACGAGCCGCTGGTGGTGCGCATCGTCGAGGCCGTGGTCGGTGCCGTCGGGGATCGCGTCCCGGTCACGCTGAAGATCCGCACCGGCTGGAACCGCGAGAACCGCAACGCCCTGCGCGTCGCGCGCATGGTGGAAGACGCGGGCATCAGCATGCTGACCATCCATGGCCGCACCCGCGCCGACCTGTACCACGGCGACGCCGAGTACGAGACCATCGCCGCGGTAAAGGCCACCATCGGTATTCCGGTGGTCGCCAACGGCGATATCACGACGCCGCAAAAGGCCAAGCAGGTGCTGGCGCTGACGGGCGCCGACGCCATCATGATCGGCCGTGCGGCGCAGGGCCGGCCGTGGCTGTTCCGCGAGATCGAGCACTTCCTGGACACCGGCGAATTGCTGCCGCCGCCGGAGGTGGCCGAGATCCGCGCCATCATGAACACGCACCTGGAAGACCACTACGATTTCTACGGCGAGTTCACCGGCGTGCGTACCGCGCGCAAGCATATTGCGTGGTACACGCGCGGGCTGCGTGGCGCGAACGTGTTCCGCCATCGCATGAACACGCTGGAGAGCACAGGCGAACAGCTTGCCGCGGTCAATGCCTTCTTTGACGAGCAGGCGCAGTGGTCCGACCGGCTGGTCTATGTCGATGAAGCCGGTGCGGGCGAGAGGGAAGATGAAACGGACAACAACAACAAAAAAGGGGAGTTGCTTGCCGCATGAGCCGCAACGCTATCGACCAGTGCATCCGGGACAGCCTGGACAGCTACTTTCGGGATCTGGATGGCGAAGAGCCGTCCAATATGTACAACATGGTGCTGGAGGCCGTCGAGCGTCCGTTGCTCGAAGCCGTGATGGTGCGCGCGGAGCGCAACCAGTCGCTGGCCGCCGCCTACCTGGGCATCAATCGCAATACGCTGCGCAAGAAGTTGCAGCTGCACGGTTTAATTTGAATTTGAAGCGTTTCGTACAGCCATGATCAAGCAAGCTCTCCTTTCCGTTTCCGACAAGACCGGCATCGTCGAATTCGCGCGCGAACTGAACGCGCTCGGCGTCACGCTGCTTTCCACCGGCGGTACCGCCAAGCTGCTGGCCGACAGCGGCCTGCCCGTCACGGAAGTGGCCGACTACACCGGCTTCCCCGAGATGCTCGACGGCCGCGTGAAGACGCTGCACCCGAAGGTCCACGGCGGCATCCTGGCGCGCCGCGACCTGCCCGAGCACATGGCCGCGCTGGCCGAGCACAATATCCCGACGATCGACCTGCTGGTGGTGAACCTGTACCCGTTCCAGCAGACCGTGGCCAAGGATGACTGCACGCTGCCGGACGCGATCGAGAACATCGACATCGGCGGCCCGACCATGCTGCGCTCGGCGGCCAAGAACCACCGCGACGTGACCGTGATCGTCGATCCGGCCGACTACGCCGTGGTGCTCGACGAAATGCGCGGCAACGGCAACAAGGTCGGCTACGACACCAATTTCCGCCTGGCCACCAAGGTATTCGCGCACACCGCCCAGTACGATGGCGCGATCACGAACTACCTGACCAGCCTCGGCACCGACAAGTCGCACCAGGGCCGCAGCGCGTATCCGCAGACGCTGAACCTGGCCTTCGACAAGGTGCAGGAAATGCGCTACGGCGAAAACCCGCACCAGTCGGCCGCGTTCTACCGCGACCTGAAGGCCGTGGATGGCGCGCTGGCCAATTACGTGCAGCTGCAGGGCAAGGAGCTGTCGTACAACAACATCGCCGACGCCGATGCGGCGTGGGAATGCGTGAAGTCCTTCGACGTTGCCACGCCGGCCTGCGTGATCATCAAGCACGCAAACCCGTGTGGCGTGGCTGTCGGTGCGAATGCGCTGGAAGCGTATGACAAGGCTTTCAAGACCGACTCGACCTCGGCCTTCGGCGGCATTATCGCCTTCAACGTGGAACTCGATGAAGCTGCGGCGCAGGCCGTGGCAAAGCAGTTTGTTGAAGTGTTGATCGCGCCGTCGTTCAGCGCCGCTGCGCGCGCCGTGTTCGCGTCCAAGCAGAACGTGCGTCTGCTTGAGATCCCGCTGGGCAAGGGTGTCAATCAATATGACCTCAAGCGTGTGGGCGGCGGCCTGCTGGTGCAGGGGCCGGATGCAAAGAACGTCAAGCCGTCGGAGCTGCGCGTCGTGACGCGCCGCCATCCGACGCCCAAGGAAATGGATGATCTGATGTTTGCATGGCGCGTGGCCAAGTACGTCAAGTCGAACGCCATCGTGTTCTGCGGCGGCGGCATGACGCTCGGCGTCGGCGCCGGGCAGATGAGCCGCGTGGATTCGGCGCGCATCGCCAGCATCAAGGCACAGAATGCGGGGCTGACCCTGGCCGGTTCGGCGGTGGCGTCGGATGCGTTCTTCCCGTTCCGCGACGGGCTGGATGTGGTGGTGGACGCTGGTGCGACTTGCGTGATCCAGCCGGGTGGTTCGATGCGGGATGATGAGGTGATTGCCGCGGCGGATGAGCGGGGGATTGCTATGGTGCTGACTGGCACCCGGCATTTCCGTCACTGATTGATTGGGCGCGATTCTTGGCAGGCGCCGCTGTTTCGCCGGCGTAGCCGGCGAAACAGCGGCGCTTGCCAAGCACGACCCCGTCCCAAATAGCCCTAAACCGGCCGCCACCCCACTCCAAATGCGCATCTTAGGCATCGACCCCGGCCTCCGCACCACCGGCTTCGGCGTATTGGAAAAGCATGGCAACAAGCTCACCTACATCGCCTCGGGCACCATCAAGAGCAATGGCGACACCGACCTGCCTGCGCGCCTGAAGACCTTGTTCGACGGCATCAGCGAGGTAGCCCGCACCTACGCCCCGGACTGCGCGGCGATCGAGAAGGTGTTCGTCAACGTCAACCCTCAGTCGACCTTGCTGCTGGGCCAGGCCCGCGGCGCGGCGATCTGTGGACTGGTGGGGCAAGGCCTGCCGGTATTCGAATACACCGCCCTGCAACTGAAGGTAGCCGTAGTCGGCTATGGCCGCGCCAACAAGGAGCAGGTGCAGGAGATGGTGATGCGACTGCTGAGCCTGCCGGGGCGTCCGAGCACCGATGCCGCCGATGCCCTCGGCGTAGCCATCTGCCACGCCAATGGCGGCGACACGCTTGGCACGCTGTCCGGCCTGGCCCCCGACCTCGTCCGCAAGGGCATGCGCGTGCGCCGCGGGCGGCTGATCGGCTGACAAATACCGCCGCAAGAGCCCAACACTCCCGTCTCTTACAATCGAGGGCATTTGCCGCGCGGCGGCCACGAACCCTCAGCCATGCTCCGCTTCCGAATCTGTCTTCCCGCAACCCTGGCAACCATCATGCTGGCCGGCTGCGCCACGAAGCTGCCCTCGCCTTCCGCACCCAAGCCTGCCGCCGCAGCCAAAGAAATCCCCGCGCCCGCACCGGCCAGCAAACCGCTGGTCATCGCGCACCGCGGCGCCAGCGCGCTGCGCCCCGAGCACACATTGGCCGCGTATGCCAAGGCCATCGAAGACGGCGCGGATGTCATCGAGCCCGATCTCGTCATCACGCGCGACGGCATTCTCGTGGCGCGCCATGAAAACGAAATCGGCGGCACCTCCAACGTGGCCGAGATGCCGCAGTTTGCCGACCGCAAGCGCACCAAGGTCATCGACGGCGAACGCCTGACCGGATGGTTCACCGAGGACTTCACGCTGGCCGAACTCAAGACGCTGCGGGCCCGCGAACGCATCCCGAAGCTGCGCCCAGACAATGCCCGCCTCAACGACCAGTTCGAGATCCCGACCTTCGACGAGATCGTGCGGCTCGCCCAACAGGCGTCGCTGCGCACCGGCCGGCAGATCGGCCTGTATCCCGAACTGAAGCACCCGAGCTACTTCCGCGGCATCGGCAAGCCGCTTGAAGACAAACTCCTCGAAGCGCT
>Ga0079985_1012510_pt1 | contig 10624 bp, 9 predicted proteins | sample Hof3ISUMetaT_11_FD_73497 | JGI IMG/M metagenome (GOLD analysis project Ga0079985, IMG submission 73497) | Enriched soil aggregate microbial communities from Iowa State university to study microbial drivers of carbon cycling -... | ecosystem: Environmental > Terrestrial > Soil > Agricultural land... | reverse complement strand
ATTTCGTTACTAAATGTGAAAGGGGGAAAACAGATGGAAGCTCTTCGAGGTTCTGACGGTTCCAGCTTGTTCACGAATCAGTGGATTCCAGCAGGTCAGGCCGTCGTCGCGGTTGTGCTGATCGCACACGGTATGGGCGAATATGGGGCACGCTATGCCCCACTTGCCAGTGCATTGAATGAGCGCGGCATCGCCGTCTTCGCTCCAGATCATCGCGGACATGGTCGCGATATGGATGCTAGTGATAATCGTGTCGGTCATCTTGCGGATGTGAACGGTTGGGAATTGCTAGTCGAGGATTTACACCAGGCTGCTGTGAAACTCCGCCGGCGATACCCGCAACAGAAAATCTTTCTATTCGGACATAGTATGGGTTCGTTGCTGGCCAGGCGTTACATGCAACGTTTCGGAACAGGGCTCGGCGGAGTTATCCATTCCGCTGCGAGCTCCCCTGCTGGAATAGCTGCGCGAATAGGTGCGCTGCTAGCCTTGCTTGAAGTCAAGCTGATTGGAAGGCAAGCTGCCAGCAAACGGATGAACAGCCTGTTGTTTGGCCGATTTAATCGCCCATTTCGCCCAAACCGAACACCCTATGATTGGATCAGCCGGGATGAAGCAGAGGTTGATCGTTATATCGCAGATTCCAGTATCTTGAAAGCGTATTCCTCCACTTTCTACCGAGATTTGATCTGCGGCATGGTCGCTCTGAATAGCGCCCGCCACATGCAGAGCACAGCCACTGAGGTGCCGATACTGTTTATCTCTGGAAGCCGCGATCCACTTGGAGGGTTCGGCAAGGGCGTTCGGCAAGTTGTTGATCAATACAAGAAAATCGGATGCTCAGATGTTACGTTGAAGCTATACCCTGATGCGCGACATGAATTGCTGCAGGAGTTGAACCGCGATGAGGTCATACATGATATCCACAACTGGATCCTGGCCAGATTATAACGAGATCCCATTCTTTCTCCAGCTTTTCGACGACTGTGATAGAAAATGAAGTTCCATTGTGTCTATAGGTTGAATCCATATCGAAGGCGCCTCCAGCGGGTTCCTACGATAGGAAAAATACATATCAAAGGAGAAATGAACAATGAGAAAAGTTGTACTCTTCCTGCACGCATCGCTGGACGGCTTCGTTGAAGGTCCGAACGGACCGATGGACATCCGTTGGGTTTCCTATGACGGCGACTTGGAGAAACACGCCGATAACCTTCTGAGTCTGAGTACAGTAGACACGATTTTGTGGGGACGCAGGACGTATCACATCATGAAGGACTATTGGCCGACCGTGCCTTCGAATCCGTCGGCCACGCCGCGCGAAGTCGAGCATTCAAAGTGGTTGGATCGCACGACCAAAATCGTGTTCTCCTCCACTTTGGACAACATTGACTGGGTCAACACCCGATTGGTGAAAGACAATGCGGCGGAAGAAATCATGAAACTGAAACAACAGCCCGGCAAGGACATCATGATCCTCGGCAGTCCCCGGTTAGGGCACAGTCTTATGCAGCTCGGCTTGATCGACGAATTTCAAATTACGGTGTCGCCTATCGTGGTCGGCGGCGGTTTGCCGTTATTCCGAGGGATCGACGACAAGCTCCGCCTTAAACTGCTTGATAGCAAAACACTGCCATCCGGCGTCGTCTGCCTCCATTATCAGGCGCAGAAATAATCCAGCAGGAAAGTCCCGCTATTCGTCGAATAACTTGCTTATTCTTATAGGGTGAGCATGCAGCAGGTTTCACCGTCACAAGGAGGCATCGTGGATCATTCGTTGGATTTGAAGGACTTGTTATCGCGTATCCGACAAGGCGACCATGCGGCATATGAGACGATTTTCAACCGGTACCGCGCGGCGGCGATGTCGTGGGCGCAAAGTATCGTCCGCGATCCCTACTCGGCCGACGATATCGTGCAGGAAGCGTTCATCCGCATGAAAGACAAGCTGCACCAGTTGAAGGACGATCATAAATTCGCCGCATGGTTCCGTCTGATGATCCGCCGCATGGCGATCAATTCGATCCGCGGAGGGGACAGCCGGCGCACGATCGCCATCGAGGAGATGCCCGAGGCGGGACCTGCGAATCGCGGCCGGTTCGACGAGATCCGTGAGTGGCAAGAGCAGGAGGCCAGCGCCGAATTGGTTCGCCGCTCGCTCGCCAAGCTGTCCAAGCAGGCGCGGGATGTTCTGGACGCCGCCGCCAATGAAGAAGCTTCGCCGGAACAACTGGCGGACCGCTACAACATGAAGAAAAGCAATGTCTACAACATCCTCTCCAGAGCCCGGCTCAAAGTGAACGACGAGCGGTTCCGGGAAGAGATTGCCGCCTATTTGCTGGAACGGGAAACGCACGGTCACCCGAGCTCCTGTTTGCTGCCGGAGCCGACCTATCTGAGGCCTTACGCGTTTATCTCGACCATGATCGGCGAAGCACTGAGTACGGCCGATATTGCGATTTTCACGTATACGGAACTGATGGGGATATCGGCGGAGGCTTTCCGCCTCAATATGCCGGAAAATTGCGATTGGCAGGGCATACTGACGTTCGACTGGAGCTATGCGGCTTACCGGACCGTCGAACGGCTGGGCTTCAGCGGAGTTTGTGTCGGGAGGCCGCAGCAAACCACGATGACGCCCGACATGCAGATCCGAATGCTGTCGGTCATCCACGGATCGGTAGATCGGGGGATTCCAGCCGTCATTTGGAATATGGAGCAGAACGAAATGGGCTTTGCCCACGGGTACGACGATCGTTTGCAGGAGATCTGGTACAGGGGATACAACGGGGAAACGCGGGTTTATCGTTATGACCAGTTGGGACGCCAAACCGACGAACGGCCGGTCTTCGTCTTCGGATTGCGAAGAAGGGTGTCGCCGCCTTCACCGGAGAATACGGTGCTTCGCGCGATCGTCGATCATGCCCGGGGCAAGGAGCCGCCGCTCAAGGGCTACGTCTACGGTCTGGACGGCTATCGCGTCTGGCTGGAGGGGGCTCGGCGCAACTCGCTCGATCTGAGCGGACACGCTTACCAGGTCGCCATTCTGGCCGAGGCGCGCCAGCAAGCCGCAGCTTTCCTGGAGCTGCTGGCGGACAGATGCCGCGGCGCCGGGCGCAGGACGCAGCTTCTGGCGGCGGCCGATTGCTACAAGCAAGTGAGTAAGTGGTTCGTGCGGCTCTACCCGCGGTTCCCGTTCGGTTACGGCGGCAGCCCCGCAAATCGGTGGCAGGATATCCAGGAGGGGCTGCAGGCGGCATGGGATGCGGAAGAAGAAGGCATCGCGCGAATTGAAGCCATCCTCGCCGACTCATGATGACAGAAATCCCAACAACCTTTATTGAAGGAGGAAGTTCAACATGTCCCACCCGATCTCGCCTCGCGTGCCGTCCGTGTTCGTGCCGGTTCGCGATCTGAAGCTGGCAACCGAATGGTACGCCAATTTACTCGAACGGCACATTGTCCCGAGAGAGCACGAGGATGGCATATACATCTTCGATTTCGATGGTACGGAGGTCATCCTCGACAGCAATGCCTGGGGGTCTCCGTCCACCATCATGATCGATACGAAGGATATCGCCGCCGCTTACGATTTCTGCGCTGGTCAGCAGTACGACACATTGACCGACGTGTTCAGCGACGAGTATATCTCCGTCTTTACCGTCAATTCGAATCTGATTTGCCAGGCGCACCGGCTCCCGGAAACGGTCAAATCGAAACCGGCGCACGCGCTTCTATCGAAGATCGGTCATGTACTGATCCATACCGATACGTTGAATGAAACCGTGGAATGGTACGAAACATTGGTCGCGCGAACCGCCGAGCCGGACTCCAGATTCCCCGTGCTCCGCTGCATCCGGCTGGAGAAGGGCGCGCACCTGCTCTTCGACGACAAGCGGCTTTGCGAATCCGGCAAGCCTGTCGGCATTATCGAGACCCCTGACCTGGATGCGGCTCTGGCTCACGTGCAAGCCAAGGGAGCGACCGTCGCCCGCGGCATGGAAACCCGGCTGGACGGCCGCTGCTTCGTGTTCGGCGATCCCGACGGCAACGAGTTTATCGTGTGCGAGGCCGTTGCGTGACGGAATTTCCGCCTGATTGGCCAGCCTGGAAACGAATAGCCACAATTGGGAGTGGCATTAATCACATTCGGGCTTGTCCCGGTCAATTGGTCAGCCGTAGAAAAAAAGCATGGGACAACTAAATGTGCCCATGCTTTTCCATATATAAAGATGATTTATTGCAAGGCGCTTAACCGCTCAGCGACCATGCCATTTACCGTGTGGAATTGGTCGATCGCTTGTTGAATATTTTGCTGGGTCATAGCAATTTGGCGTTGCTGGGCATCCATCTGCATTTGAAGCTGCTTGTTGATACCTTGCAGATCCTGCTGTACTTTCTGCAATTGTTGCTCAGCCTTTATGATCTGTTGCGAGATATTGCTGACACCCATTCGGGTTAAGTGATTTTGAGCTTGTACAGCTTGAGCCTGCTGAATCATATTTGCTGCTTGCTGCAGCGGTTGTGACATGGATGATCCAGTGTACTGCTGCTGATTAGAACCGTTCACTCGGAATGTCCCCCTTCGAATACGATGCTAGATACAAGATCCACATACGCATCATAAGATTTGACATTCCTGTACTTTTTATACCTCAAGGTTAGTTCGATTTATGCATAATGACAAGCTACCCAATGACCTTGCTTACGCTCTTCAAACGCTGGTGCTATTTGCGCGCATTTCTCGGTAGCAATCGGACAACGTGTACGGAAGAAGCAGCCGCTCGGAGGATTTACCGGGCTGGGAAGCTCGCCCGACAACACGATCCGTTCACGAGTGGCTTCGACCACTGGATCCGGAATCGGAATAGCTGACATTAGCGCCTTTGTATACGGATGCAGCGGATTGGCATATAGCTCTGTACTATCAGCCAACTCCGCCATCTTACCTAAATACATCACAGCAACACGATCGCTAATATGCTTCACCATCGCGAGATCATGCGCGATGAACAGATAAGTCAATCCAAGCCGCTCCTGCAGTTCTTTGAGCAGGTTAACCACCTGCGCTTGTATCGAAACGTCGAGCGCGGATATGGGTTCGTCGCAAACAATAAATTTGGGGTCTACTGCTAACGCTCGGGCAATCCCAATGCGTTGACGCTGCCCACCAGAAAATTCATGCGGGTAACGGTTAGCATGATCGCTGTTTAACCCGACAGTTTCCAGCAGCTCTGCAACTCGTTGCTTGCGTTCTGCTTTGCTGCTTACCAATCGATGAATATCAAGCGCTTCACCGATAATATCCGCAATTGTCATGCGGGGATTCAAGGATGCATACGGATCCTGGAAGATCATCTGCATATCCCGACGAGCCGCTTTTAACTCAGCCCCCGATAAAGCATAAATATTATGTCCGCCTATCTTCACTTGACCCGAGGTTGGCTCGTACAAACGAAGCATGGTCCTTCCAACTGTTGATTTGCCGCAGCCGGATTCCCCTACAAGACCGAGAGTTTCACCTTGCGCGATCGTGAATGAGATGTCGTTAACGGCCTTTAATGTGCTGCCTCGCCCCAAGTCAAACGATTTATGCAATTGTTCCACTTCTATGAATGGTGCTGCCATTACTTCTCACTCCTTCCCGCGCCAGATGCTTCAACAGCCATAGGATGCTGGAGCCAGCATTTGACCGAGTGTGTATCCGATAAGTTTGTATCCTCTGCATCCATTCGACCGCATATATGCAGCGCCTGAGAGCAACGGCTGTAAAACCCGCAGCCCATCGGTGGTTTAATCAAATCAGGCGGAGTTCCGTATATCGGTATAAGCGGTTCATTGCGATTCTGATCGAGGCGCGGCACAGAGCGCAGTAAGCCCTTGGTGTAGGGGTGCTGCGGGTTTTGGAATACTTCCCACTTCGTTCCCGACTCAATCACTTTACCTGCATACATGACAACGATTCGATCACAGACGTCTGCGACAATGCCTAAATCGTGAGTGATCAAGATGATCGACATGCCTAATCGTTGCTGAAGATCCTTCATCAAACGCAATATTTGTGCTTGAATGGTTACATCAAGTGCAGTTGTAGGTTCATCCGCAATAACAAGCGACGGATTACATGCGAGTGCAATTGCAATCATAACCCGTTGGCGCATCCCACCGGAAAATTCATGCGGGTACTGCTTCAACCGAGTAGCGGGATTTGGGATGCCAACGAGCTGCAGAAGCTCCAATGCACGATCGCGAGCTTCTTGCTTATTCATTTTCATATGTCTCTGAATCACTTCGATAATTTGAGTGCCTACCGATAGAGTCGGGTTAAGCGACGTCATCGGGTCCTGGAAGATCATACCGATGTCCTTGCCGCGGACGTCCTGCATCTCTTTATCGGTTAACCCTAACAAGTCTTTGCCGTTAAATCGAATAGCGCCTTGCTTAATTTGTCCGGGTGGTGTAGGAATGAGCCGCATGATCGTTTGCGCAGTCACGCTTTTCCCGCAGCCGGATTCTCCCACGATGGCGATCGCTTCGCCTTTGCCTACCTTGAAATTAACTCCGCGCACTGCCTGCACTTCACCGCCGCGAACATTAAACGATACGTGTAAATCATCTACTTCAAGAATCGGTTCCATATGCTCACCCCATTCTTTATTCTGAATTACCTATTATGGTATTGTTTCGTCATCTATCTCTTCATCTTCGGATCAAGCGCATCGCGCAACCCATCGCCAAATACATTAAATGCTAACATCGTCAAGCTGATAAATATTGCTGGGAACAGCATTCGCCAAGGGAAAATACGCCACGAGCTCAGTGCATTCTCGATCATCGAGCCCCAAGATGCGGCTGGTGACTGTACGCCAAGACCGAGGAAGCTTAGGAAGGCTTCGGCAAAAATGGCCGATGGCACAGTTAAGGTAAGCGTGACGATAATCGGACCCATCGAATTGGGAATCAAATGCCGGAACAAGATCCGCATCGGACTTGCACCGAGTGATCGAGAAGCGAGCACATATTCCTGATTTTTGAGTTGCATGATTTGACCGCGAACGATCCAAGCCATATTGACCCAGCCGGTAAGTCCAAGGGCAAGAACGATTGTGAGCATGCTCGGTTCAAGTACAACGATAAGAATGATTACGATCAATAAATAAGGAATCGAATAAATAATTTCAGCAAACTTATTCATCACATTATCTACTCTGCCGCCAAAATACCCCATAATCCCGCCATAGACAACACCAACGAATAAGTCGATTAATGCGGCATATATACCTACCTGGAGAGAGACAGAAGCACCCATCCAAGTCCGTGTGAACATATCGCGTCCCAGATCATCGGTACCAAACCAATGCACAGACGAAGGCGGCTTGTTAGTCGCATTCAAATCATTCGAATAATAATCAAAGGAGTTGAGATGCGGGCCGATAACTGCCATGATTCCAAGCAATGCCATCACAATAAGCCCGGCCATCGCCACTTTATTCGCTTTCAGACGCAACCATGCATCGCGCAAAGCAGATATGCTCTCCCTGCTGATTACTTCGGATTCGCGGCTTTCCGTTACCGGAGCGAAATCCGTTGGAGAGAGCAAAGGCATCCTTTTTTTATTCGTATCCTCCGCCATTTTAAGCCCCCTCCTTGCTGCCACTCATCTTCATCCGAGGGTCTACCAGCACATAAGCAATATCTGTAAACAATCTAGTAACCATCAGTATGATCCCATAGAATAAAGCGATCCCCATAATCAGTGTGTAATCACGATTTGAGACGCTAGTTACGAAATACTTCCCTAATCCGGGAATACCGAAGATACGTTCTACAACAATGGATCCGGTAATAATATTAGCTGTAAGCGGTCCAAGATAAGTGACGACAGGCAATATCGAATTGCGCAGTGCATGCTTGATCAAGATGACCGAACCGGCTAAACCTTTCGCTCTCGCGGTTCGGATATAATCGGCGCTTAAAGCTTCCAGCATCGTTGAACGGGTCAACCTGGCGATAAAGGCAATCGGCAGTGCAGAGAGGGCTAGCACAGGCAGTACATAATCTAACGGTGTGCTGAGCCCCGCCACATTGAACAGTTTAATCTTCACGCCTAACGTATATTGCAGCAGGGTAGCCAATACAAAATTGGGTACTGAAATCCCTATCACCGCCAGCAGCATCGTTAAGTGATCGAGCAGCTTGCGATGCTTTAATGCCGCGATTAATCCGAGACCGACACCTGTAATGACCGAGAAAAATATAGCAACCACGCCAAGCTTGGCGGAATAGGCAAATGAATCTTTAATTATTCGGGTAACCGCCCAATTTTGCCGTTTCATGGACGTGCCCAGATCAAAGTGAAGCAAGTTATTCATGTACTTTCCATACTGCGTAATGATCGGTTGATCAAAACCATATCGGGCTTCGATATTTTTCTTTAGCGCAGGCGGTATCGCCTTCTCGCTTTGAAACGGATCCCCTGGGATCACCTTCATCAGAAAAAATGTGGCTGATGCCAATATAAACAAAGATAGTATCGAATAAGCAATTTTTATTGACACTGCACGTAGCACGGTGTTCGCCCCTCCCGCCGACTCTTACTCCCCATCGTTTCACTTCATTCATTCATCATAATAAAAATACATTAAGCTCGTCTATAATGAATTGTTACCAATCCGTTAGAAATAGAAAGAGGCATACGGTGAATGTTGAACCATATGCCTCTCTCCTCTCATCTATTCTCTACTCAGAGCTTACGTGAAAATACGATTACTTTTCGATGTAGCCACGGTTAAAGTCGATATTGCCGCCGTAGTCGATAAACACACCTTTTACGTTCGGTTTGCTCATCCAGATCGCAGTGTAATAATAGATCGGCATAATCACCATGTCATCTATTAGCATTTTCTCTGCTTCAGCAATGTAGTCCATACGCTTCTTAGCATCGGTTTCCGCGTAGGCTTTTTTCACAAGTGCGTCATAATCGGCATTTTTCCAACCGCTGTCGTTGTTGCCGCTCGTCGATGTGAACAAGTCGATATACGTCATCGGATCATCATAATCCGCGCCCCAACCCGCTCTAGCAATCTGGTAGTTTAGGTTCGTCCGGTTGTTCAGCAGCACGCCAAACTCTTGGGATTCGATCTTTACCTCGATACCGAGGTTTTTACGCCACATATCGACGATTGCTGTAGCAACCTTCGTATGACCCTGACCTGTATTATGAATTAATGTAACTTCCGGGAATTTGCTAAGACCTTCATCAGCAAGTCCTTCAGCCAGGAGCTTCTTAGCTGCAGCCGCGTCCTCTGTGAAGTAATTATCTTTCACTTCTTCGCGGTATGGTTTCACTACACCATTGACCCCAGCGACAAAGCCGAATGCTGGCACTTGGTCACCCATAGTAACCTTCTCCACGATATCTTTGCGGTCAATTGCCATTGCAAGCGCTTTGCGGACTTTTGCACTCGTAAATGGCTTGACCGTAGAGTTAAACACATAATAATATGCGCTGGCAATCGGTTTGATTTGGAGATTCGCTTCCTTGTCTGCTTTAAGCACAGGCAGCATATCGAGCGGAATTTCGCCAATTGGTCGTCCTGCCCAATCCAGGTCGCCTGTCTCGTACATATTTAATTCTGTTGCGCCTTCCTCGATCATTGCCAATTGAATTTCACTGAAGTTGATATCTTTTTTTCCATAGTAATTGTCGTTCTTGGCGAGAGTAATGGACTCATTATGCTTCCAAGAGCTCATTTTGAACGGACCGTTTGAAATAATGGATTCGGCTTCCGCCGCCCATTGCGGGTTACCTTCTACGGTAGCTTGATGCACAGGGAAATAAGTAAAGAATGCGGTCAATTTCAAGAAATAAGGGGTCGCATTCTCAAGTGTAACAACCAACTTATTGTCGCCTTCCGCTTTCACACCAACCTGCGAAGCATCGGCCAATTCTCCGGCGTTATACTTCTCAGCGTTCTTCAGGTAATACAATTGATACGCATACGGCGACGGAGGATCCATGTTTGGATCAAGCGCACGCTTCCAAGCATATTCGAAATCACTTGCTTTCACCGCATCGCCATTCGACCATTTCGCATCTTTGCGAATTGTGAAGGTGTAAGTTTTGCCATCTTCGCTAACGTCCCAGCTTTCTGCTGTGCCCTTCTGCACTGCTGCTTTTTCGTCCAAGCGAGTTAATCCTTCATAAATACCGTTCAGTACAGTAAAAGAGTTTTGGTCTTGTGAGGTTCCTGGGTCTAATTCTGGCGGCTCGGAGAACAGGTTCATTCTGAATACCTGATCAGATGCCAGATTACCCTTGCTGTCGTTCCCGCAGCCTGACAATATCAGACTCATAACAAGGATAACGGCCATCATTAACATAATGCTTTTTCTGTAAGTTTTAAACATTGAAGCGCCTCCCTTTTTTCATTTGATTAAACGTAACAGTACATAGGGTTACAGTTTCCAAAATAACAGAGTAATATGAAGCGGTGTTAGTGTCAATATCTCGTTGTCTCTCTACGGTGGACTTCCGTCTCCTCTCTGCACATTATTTTTTAAAGCTAATAATACCCCATGAAAACCATTTAATAAGTGAGAAAAGTCACGAGTAAGCGCTTTC
>Ga0079985_1021107_pt1 | contig 10628 bp, 7 predicted proteins | sample Hof3ISUMetaT_11_FD_73497 | JGI IMG/M metagenome (GOLD analysis project Ga0079985, IMG submission 73497) | Enriched soil aggregate microbial communities from Iowa State university to study microbial drivers of carbon cycling -... | ecosystem: Environmental > Terrestrial > Soil > Agricultural land... | reverse complement strand
GATGGTGAAGTGGTGGGTGCTGAGGGGCTCGAACCCCCGACCTACGCCTTGTAAGGGCGCCGCTCTACCAACTGAGCTAAGCACCCACTGAACCATCGCAGGCTGGACCGCCGGCAGGGTATCTCGCTTCGCACGACTCGACAGGTACTGCCTGGCTGCCGCTGTTTGCGTTGCGAGGCCGCGATTGTAATACGAGAGTTTTCGATTTGCCAAGCACTGATGGCAATAATCTTTGAAGCGCAAATACAAGAATACGGCCTGCCCGGAATAAGGAAAAACGCCGCGGATGTGACTCCGCGGCGTTTCGTCCTCTAACCGGATCAGTGGTGGATCATCTCGACCTTGGCCGTTGCCTTGTCCGACACGTCCGCCGGCTTGGCATCTTCCTCGGCCAGCGGCTCGGGCTTGCGCTCGAGTGCCAGCTCCAGCACCTTGTCGATCCAGCGAACCGGCACGATCTCGATGGCGTTCTTCACGTTGTCAGGAATCTCTGCGAGGTCCTTGACGTTTTCCTCGGGGATCAGCACCAGCTTGATACCACCGCGGTGGGCAGCCAGCAGCTTTTCCTTGAGGCCACCGATCGGCAGCACCTCGCCTCGCAGCGTGATCTCGCCGGTCATCGCCACATCGGCACGCACCGGAATGCCGGTCAGCACCGACACCAGCGCGGTCGTCATGGCACCGCCAGCCGACGGACCGTCCTTGGGCGTGGCGCCTTCGGGCACGTGGATGTGGATGTCGCGCTTCTCGAACATCTCATCCGCAATGCCCAGGCGACGCGCCCGCGAACGCACCACCGAACGTGCGGCCTCGACCGATTCCTTCATCACATCGCCCAGCGAACCGGTGCGGGTGATGTTGCCCTTGCCCGGCATGATGGCGGCTTCGATGGTCAGCAGATCGCCGCCCACTTCGGTCCATGCCAGACCGGTCACCTGACCAACCTGGTTTTCCTTGCCGGCGAGGCCGAAGTCGTACTTGCGCACGCCCAGGAACTTGTCGAGGTTGTCCGAATCGACCTTGATCGTGCCCGACTCCTTCTTCAGCAGCAGCAGCTTGACCGCCTTGCGGGCGATCTTGGACACCTCGCGCTCGAGCGAACGGACACCGGCTTCCCGCGTGTAGTAGCGGATGATGTCGCGGATCGCCGCATCGGTCACCTCGATCTCGCCAGCCTTCAGACCGTTGTTCTTGATCTGCTTCGGCAACAGGTAGCGCGTGGCGATGTTGAGCTTCTCTTCCTCGGTGTAACCAGACAGGCGGATCACTTCCATACGGTCGAGCAGCGGCGGCGGGATGTTCAGCGAGTTCGACGTCGCCACGAACATCACGTCGGACAGATCGAAGTCGACTTCGATGTAGTGGTCCTGGAACGTGTGGTTCTGTTCCGGGTCCAGCACCTCGAGCAGCGCCGACGACGGATCGCCGCGGAAATCCTGGCCCATCTTGTCGATCTCGTCGAGCAGGAAGAGCGGATTGCGCACGCCGACCTTGGACAGGCTCTGCAGGATCTTGCCCGGCATCGAACCGATGTAGGTACGGCGGTGACCGCGGATCTCGGCCTCGTCACGCACGCCACCCAGCGCCATGCGCACGAACTTGCGGTTCGTCGCGCGCGCCACCGACTGGCCAAGCGAGGTCTTGCCCACGCCCGGAGGCCCGACCAGGCACAGGATCGGCGCCTTGACCTTGTCCACGCGCTGTTGCACGGCAAGATACTCGAGGATGCGTTCCTTGACCTTCTCGAGACCATAGTGGTCTTCATCGAGCACGCGTTCGGCGTTGGCCAGGTCGTTGTTGACCTTGCTCTTCTTGCGCCACGGCAGGTTCACCAGCGTGTCGATGTAGTTGCGCACGACGGTGGCTTCGGCCGACATCGGCGACATCAGCTTGAGCTTCTTGAATTCGGCGTCGGCCTTCTTCTTGGCTTCCTTCGGCATGCGCGCAGCCTTGATGCGCTTGTCGAGTTCTTCCAGGTCGGCGCCTTCCTCGCCCTCGCCCAGTTCCTTCTGGATCGCCTTGACCTGCTCGTTCAGGTAGTACTCGCGCTGGCTCTTCTCCATCTGGCGCTTGACGCGGCCGCGGATGCGCTTTTCCACCTGCAGGATGTCGATCTCGCCCTCGAGCTGCGACAGCAGGCTTTCCAGGCGCTCGGTCACATTGACCATCTCCAGGATCTTCTGCTTCTGCTCGAGCTTGATCGGCAGGTGCGCCGCGATCGTATCGGCCAGGCGCCCTGCCTCGTCGATGCCCGACAGCGAAGTCAGGATCTCCGGCGGGATCTTCTTGTTGAGCTTTACGTATTGGTCGAACTGCGACACGATCGCGCGGCGCAGGGCCTCGGTCTCGGCGCTCTCAACCGGCTCGGGCGGCACGGGAACGGCTTCGCACATGAAGTGCGACTCGTCCTCGCTGACCTCGCGGATATTTGCGCGCTGCGTGCCTTCGACCAGCACCTTCACGGTGCCGTCCGGCAGCTTCAGCATTTGCAGGATATTGGCGATGCAGCCGACTTCATACAGGTCGTCGGCGGTCGGTTCGTCCTTGGCAGCAGTCTTCTGCGCCACGAGCATGATGCTCTTGCCCGACTCCATCGCAGTCTCAAGCGCCTTGATGGACTTCGGGCGTCCCACGAACAACGGGATCACCATGTGCGGAAACACCACCACGTCGCGCAGCGGCAACAGTGGGAGGCGAATCGGCTCGGCCGGGAGGAGTTGTGTTCCGGACATCATTTTCCCCAAGTCAGTCATTTAAGGCGTAAATTGGGCCGCCCAAATCGATTACAAGATACCGCTGACGAAACCGATTCGGATTGACAGGCTGATGCCGCATCCTGCACTTGCAGGCCCATCTGGAACAGCATACCCGCGTTTCCTCCTCTTCGTCGGTTGAAATAAACAAAAAAAGCCGCTCGCTTCTACGCGAACGGCCTTGCTGGCTGGCTGTCGTAGGCTCCTGACCACTTCACCCCGGACAGCGCTCGCGTCAGTTGGAGCCTGACACCTTCGGCTGCTGTTCCTCGTACATCAGCAGCGGAGGTGCATCTCCGTTGATGGTGCTTTCATCGATGACCACTTTCTGCACGCCCTTGTAGTTGGGCAGGTCGTACATGACATCCATCAGCGACTGCTCCAGGATCGAACGCAGGCCACGCGCACCCGTCTTGCGGCGAATTGCCTTGCGCGCAATGGCGGACAGCGCCCCCGGGCGGATTTCCAGCTCCACACCTTCCATCGCCAGCAACTTCTGGTATTGCTTGACCAGCGCATTCTTGGGCTCGACCAGAATCTGCAGCAGCGCGGCCTCATCCAGCTTGGCCAGAGTGGCGACCACCGGCAGGCGGCCGATCAGTTCCGGGATCAGGCCGAATTTGATCAGGTCTTCGGGCTCGGTCTGCGGCAGCACTTCACTGACATCGCGCTCTTCCTTGCTCTGGACCTGGGCAGCAAAACCGATGCCGGTCTTGTCCGAGCGCTGCATGATGACCTTCTCCAGGCCGTCGAATGCGCCACCGCAGATGAACAGAATGTTCGTGGTGTCGACTTGCAGGAAGTCCTGGTTCGGATGCTTGCGGCCACCCTGGGGCGGCACCGAGGCCATCGTGCCCTCGATCAGCTTGAGCAGCGCCTGCTGGACACCCTCGCCCGACACGTCGCGCGTGATGGACGGGTTGTCCGACTTGCGCGAGATCTTGTCGATTTCGTCGATGTAGACGATACCGCGCTGTGCCTTCTCGACCTCGTAATTGCAGTTCTGCAGCAGCTTCTGGATGATGTTCTCGACATCCTCGCCGACATAGCCGGCTTCCGTCAGCGTGGTGGCGTCCGCAATCACGAACGGCACGTTCAGCAGTCGGGCCAGCGTCTGGGCGAGCAGCGTCTTGCCGGAACCGGTCGGACCGATGAGCAGGATGTTGCTCTTCGACAGTTCGACATCATCCTTCTTGCCGAGGTGCTTCAGGCGCTTGTAGTGGTTGTACACCGCCACGGCCAGGATCTTCTTGGCCTGTTCCTGGCCGATCACATACTGGTCCAGGCTGACCCGGATCTCATGTGGCGTCGGCAGGTCCGAGCGCGTGGCCGCGGTCGCATCCTTTTCGGTCGCGGTGGCTTCGTCTCGGATGATTTCGTTGCACAGGTCGATGCATTCGTCGCAGATGAACACCGACGGGCCGGCGATCAGCTTCTTTACCTCATGCTGGCTCTTGCCGCAGAAGGAGCAGTAGAGAAGCTTTTCGCTGGATGAACCTTTTTTTTCCGCCATAGGAATCAGTCACTTAGCAGTGCGCGCACTGCGACACGGGGGGTGCCGCAGGCGTACGCTTCTGACGCATCATACGCCAAAACAATTTGCCCAGCCGGCAGGGGTTACCCCGGCATGTGGGGCAAACGCAAAAAACGAGGCACAAGGCCTCGTTCCGTTGTAGCCTGTGCCGTTTCGGCCAGCCAACGTGCCGCCGCGTACCACCTTGCCGCAGCGGCGCGCAGCATCAGCCGCGGCGGGCAATGACCTTGTCGATCAGGCCGTAGTCCACAGCCTGGTCGCCGCTCATGAAATTGTCGCGATCGGTATCGCGCGCAATCTTCTCGACCGGCTGGCCGGTCACTTCGGACAGGATACTGTTCAGGCGCTCGCGCAGGTACAGGATCTCGCGTGCCTGGATCTCGATATCGGAAGCCTGGCCACGCGCCCCGCCCAGCGGCTGGTGGATCATGATCCGCGAGTTCGGCAGCGCGGAGCGCTTGCCCTTGGCACCGGCCGCCAGCAGGAACGCGCCCATGCTCGCCGCCATGCCCATGCAAAGCGTCTGGACATCGGGCTTGACGAACTGCATGGTGTCGTAGATCGCCAGACCGGCCGAGACCGAACCACCGGGCGAGTTGATGTACAGCGAAATATCCTTGTCCGGGTTTTCGCTTTCCAGGAACAGCAACTGCGCCACCACCAGGTTGGCGGTCTGGTCATTGACCTCGCCAACCAGGAACACCACGCGCTCCTTCAGCAGGCGCGAGTAGATGTCGTAGGCACGCTCGCCCCGGCCGGACTGCTCGACGACCATCGGCACCAGCCCCAGACCCTGGGTTTCCAGCGCCGAAGCCTGCGTGGTGGCGAGACGGTCCAGCAAATCATTGCGGGTCATGCAAGTTCTCCAGGGTATCGTTGGATGGCAAGGAACGTCGGGCTTCACATCCCCGCACCATGGCGCGGGGGCTGCGAATCATGCCTGACCTCAGGCTTGCTGCTGTGCGTTGCCTTCGGCGGTCAGTTCCTCGAAGGACACCGACTTGTCGGTGACCTTGGCCTTGTCGCACACGAAATTTACCACGTTGTTTTCGAGCACGTAGGCTTCCATCTCGGCCAGGCGCTGCTGGTCGCCGTAGTACCAGCGCATGACTTCCTTCGGGTCTTCGTAGCTCTTGGCGAAATCTTCGATCTCGGCCTTGATCTGGTCAGCCTTGGCTTCCAGGCCGTGGACCTTGACGATCTCGGCCAGGATCAGGCCCAGCTTGACACGGCGCTCGGCTTGCTGCGCGAACATCTCGGCCGGAATCGGCATGTCCTTGGCGTTCGGCATGCCACGCTGCTCGAGGTCGCGGCGAGCCATTTCCACCAGGCGCTCCTGGTCTTGCTCGATCAGCGCCTTGGGCACGTCCAGCTCGCTCACCTTCAGCAGCGCATCCATGACCTGATCCTTCAGCATGGCGTGCGTGCGGCGCTTCACTTCGCGCTCGAGGTTTTCGCGGATGTCGGCACGCATCTTCTCGACGCTGCCATCGGCGATGCCCAGCGACTTGGCGAACGCATCGTTCACTTCCGGCAGGTGGGCCCACTCGATCTTCTTCAGCGTGACCGTGAACTCGGCGGTCTTGCCGGCCACGTCCTTGCCGTGATAGTCGGCCGGGAACGACAGCGGGAAGCTCTTGCTTTCGCCGACCTTCAGGCCCAGCGTGGCGGCCTCGAACTCGGGCAGCATGCGGCCTTCACCGAGCACGAACGGGAAGTCTTCGGCCTTGCCGCCGGGGAATTCCACGTCTTCGATCTTGCCGACGAAGTCCAGCGTCACGCGGTCGCCGTTCTGCGCGGTCACGTCGCCGCCACCGTCGCCGTGCTCGCCGGCTTCGCCGCGCACGTGGTAGTGCACGCGCTGCTTGCGCAGGATGTCGATGGTCTTGTCGATTTCGACGTCGCTGATTTCGGTCTTGGTGCGGGTCACTTCCGCGCCCGTCAGGTCACCCAGCTTGACTTCCGGGTACACCTCGAAAGTTGCGTCGAACGCGACTTCGTCCGCGCCCACGCCATCGGTCTTGATCTCGAACTTCGGTTGACCGGCAACCTTGACGTCCTGTTCCTTCGTGATGTCGAAGAACTTGCGGGCAGCCTTGTCGAAGCGGACTTCGAATTCGACTTGCTGGCCGTATTGCTTCTCGACCATCTTCATCGGCACTTTGCCCGGACGGAAGCCCGACATCTTCACCGTCTTTGACAGGCGAACCAGGCGCTCCTGCTTTTCCTTTTCGACTTCGGCCTTGGGAATGGCCAGGGTCACCTTGCGGTCCAGTTTGCCGAGGTTTTCAATGACGTTCGACATGGTCGTGATCCAATCCAGAAATGTAGTTGTGTTCGTAGCGCAATCGCTTGCGCGCCGGCCAGTCCGGCACTGGCGCGTGCCCGCGAATAGCAAGCTCCGCGCGAACGGAAAACGAGCATTATCGCACGGTTTCCGTCCGGTTCCGGCAGTTTTTACCCTGAGGTACCGCCAGAATGCTCTTGCGCACCGATGACTTGCCCATGGCGCAGCGCGCGAAGGAGCAAGCGCGCCGGATCCACGGCATCGGCCAGGTCGGCTTCCAGCGGAAGGGGCTCGCCCTCGATCTGGCTGACCAGGAGTTCCGCACCCAATGCGGCCCATGTGAGGCCGCGCGAGCCATATGCAAGTGCGGCGTAAAGCCCAGGCAGGCGTGGAATATCGCGCAAGTGCCCTCCGCGCAATGCCGATGCCGAGGCTGCGGCCGCTGCCTCATCCGGCATCGGACCGATCAATGGCAGCCGGTTGTGCGAAACGGTACGCACGCCGACATACCCCTCCATCCCGCTGACGTCCAGCCGCCGGATTTCCGCGGAGGCTCCGGGCAGCAACCCGGCCAGGCGATCCAGATTCTCCGCGTGGACGTGCGCCCGCGCGATCAGCGGCCCTTCATCCGCCTCATAGCTGGAACCGACCCGGCCACGGCCATCCTCGGCAACCGGCAACAGGTACCCTGCCCCGGTCACCACGCAGTCGGGCCATTGCCCGAGGGCACCAACCTGCTCCTGCGATAGCGTCGTGAGCTGCCCCCGAACACGACGCACCACCTGGTGCCGCATCGGGACAAGCCGTCGCGCTTCGTGGGCATTGGCCAGGACCATGACGGGGGCCGAAGCCAGGATTGCGCCATCGTGCCCGATGGCCTCCCACGCCCCGTCTTGCCTGCGGACGCGATCCACGCGCACGCCGAACCTCGCATGGACGGCGTCGCCCGCGCGGCGCAGTTGCGCGTTGCAGATATCCGGCGGCGCGACCCAGCCGCCCTGGGCGAACCAGAGTCCTCCGCGCGCCACGCCGGCACGGTGATGCGCCGCCGCTTCCGCGGGCGTCATCCAGCGCACGAAGGATTCGGGCAAACCGAGCGCTTCCAGCGCCGCACACTGCGCTTCGGCTTCCGCTTCGTTCTCCCCGATCTGGAGCACCCCGCATCCATGCCAGCCAACCGGATGGCCGGCAGCAGCGAGCGCTGCCCAGGCACGCAGCGCGTACTGGTTGCCCGCGCGCGACAAGCGGGACAACAGGCTGTCGTCGGCCGATATGTGGGCGTGCATGGCGGCCGCGCGATGGGATGATGTCTGCCTGGCCGGGCCGTCGTGGGCGTCCAGCAGCGTCACCCGCCAGCCGCGCGAGGCCAGCCGTTCCGTCATGGCGCAGCCCGCCAGCCCCGCGCCGATCACGATCGCATGCCGCTCCTTCCAGCCTGCGGCAGCGGCCGGCGCATGCCGCCTGACTTTCCATGCCGGACGGAACGTGGCAACGGTCATGTCCGGCTTGTCGCCGGATGCCGGCGCCAGGCGCGCCTCAAACCCGACTTCCTGGAGCCCCCGATGCACGAAGCCCTCCGCCGCATGCGCCGCAAGCGTGGCACCCGGCCGCGCCAGGCGTGCCAGTCCGCGGACCACCTTGGGCGACCACATATCCGCATTGCGCGCCGGGGCAACGCCGTCCAGATAGAACGCATCTGCGCCGGCTACCAGCTTGGGCAGCAGCGTCTCGATATCGCCAAGCGCCAGCGTTAGGATCACGCCGCCATCTTCGAAAGCAAGCCGGTGCATACCCGGCAGCGCATCGGGCCACGCAGCCTGAAGCTGGGCGGAGAGCGGCTGCACGTCATCCAGCCCGGCGTGCAGTTGTGCCAGCCCGTGGCGGGTGAACGGATGCTTCTCGATTGAAACGAAATGCAAGCGGGCGCAGCGCTGGGGATCCTGGCGCCAGGCCTGCCACGTTGCCAGGAAGTTCAGCCCTTGTCCGAAGCTGGTCTCGATGATGACGAATTGTTCTCGCCCGGCCCAGGCCTGTGGCAGCCCGTTGCCGGCAAGGAAGACATGATGCGCCCGCGCGACGCCGCCTTCCGCACTGTGGTGGACGTCGTCGTTGCGCGGGGAATAAGGGGTGCCTTCGGCAGACAGGACAGGCTCGGCGGGCTCGAGTGCGCGCGGCATAGACAGGACAGAAGCAGGAAAGAGAGCCAGGGGGCGACTCGCGGCGGATGGTAGCATAGCGCCCCGTCCTGAATCCGGCACGGCCGTCCCGGCCGCCGCCCCGCGCTGATCCGCCATGCTGTCCTATCGTCACGCCTTCCATGCCGGCAACCATGCCGATGTCCTCAAGCACGCCGTCGTGGTGCAGTTGCTCGAGCACCTGACGCAAAAAGACAAGTCGTTCTGGTATATCGACACCCACGCGGGCGCCGGCCTGTATGCGCTGGATCATGCCTACGCACAGAAGAAGTCCGAGTTCGAGACCGGCATCGCGCCGCTGTGGCGCGCCGCCGCCGGCGGCACCTCGCTGCCGCCCATGCTCGACGAGTATCTGGACCAGGTGCGTGCACTGAATCCGGACGGGCAGCTTCGCCACTATCCGGGCTCGCCCTGGCTCGCCTGGCAGATGCTGCGCGACCAGGACCGCCTGCGCCTGTTCGAACTGCACAGCACGGAGATCCAGGTGCTGCGCGACAACTTCCGCGGCGCCGGCCGCAAGGTCATGCTCTACGACGGTGACGGCTTTGGCGGCATCAACGCGATCCTGCCGCCGCCCCCGCGGCGCGCGCTGGTGCTGATCGACCCCTCCTATGAGGACAAGCAAGACTACGCGCGCACGTTGCAGACCGTCCGGGACGGGCTGCAACGCTTCGCGACCGGCGTCTACGCCGTCTGGTACCCGCAGGTCCAGCGCCGCGAATCGATCCAGCTTCCGGTGCAGTTGAAGAACCTGCCGCTCAAGAGTTGGCTCCACGTCAGCCTGACCGTCAAGCATCCCGTCGCAGGCGGACTCGGCCTGCATGGCAGCGGCATGTTCATCGTCAACCCGCCATGGCGGCTCAAGGAATCGTTGCAGCAGGCCATGCCGGTACTCAAGGAACTGCTGGCACAGGACAATGGCGCCAGCTTCGTGCTCGAAGCGGAAGAAAGCTAACTGCCGGAAGCGCCGGTACGCAACCAGCCAGCCCAGGCGAGAAACCCATCCAGCGCCAGGGCAGCGAGCAGGCCGATCGAATCAGCCAGCACGTCCGCCGGATCCGCGTCGCGATACGTCGTCATGCCCTGGAGCAGTTCGATCAGGACGCCATATCCCACCAGCGCCAGCAGCACCACCGTACGCTGGCGCCCATAAGCCCGCCGGCCTAGCCCACCGAGCACCAGGAAGGCCAGCACGTGGTTGGCCTTGTCCCAGCCCGTAGTCGGCATCGGCTGCGTGGGCGGCATCAGCGCCAGCACCAGCACGGCGATCAGACACAGCCAGAACAGCAGGCGCCAGATGCGCGGTGACAGCCGAAAAGCGGGGTTGGGGCTCATGGGGTGGCGTAGTGATCTCTAAGATTCCGCATACTAATGGCTCGCCTGGCTTGACGCCCATCGATTGACGCCAGCACGCTAGGCGGCCAGCTTGCAATCGAAGAATAGCGGTTGGCGATCATCCAGGATGGCATGCATCGCAGCCAGGTCCGAGGCATCGGGGCTAAGCCACGCGCCGAGATGCTCGGGACGGATAGGAATGATGCAGCGGTCGTGTCCGGCGGCGGCCACTTCCGGCGGCGGCTCGTCGGTAATGGCGGCGAAAGAGTACAGGTCCTGCCCCGCCTCCTCGCCAGGACTCACCGACCACAGGCACGCCACCAGCATGTCCTGCGGCGGGCGCGGATGGAATGCCAGGATGACGCTCTCCTCCCCCTCGCCCGGCCGCAGCGCGCGACGTTCCGCCTTGTGACGCGGCACGTGCTCGTAGAACGCGGTCATCACCGCCACGCCGTGGCGATGCCCGAACAACGGGCGCCAGACGCGCTCCAGGTTGTCGCGGCGCGCATTGTAGGTGCCGGGCC
>Ga0079985_1015672_pt1 | contig 10638 bp, 7 predicted proteins | sample Hof3ISUMetaT_11_FD_73497 | JGI IMG/M metagenome (GOLD analysis project Ga0079985, IMG submission 73497) | Enriched soil aggregate microbial communities from Iowa State university to study microbial drivers of carbon cycling -... | ecosystem: Environmental > Terrestrial > Soil > Agricultural land... | reverse complement strand
TTCCCAAGAAGAAGATGCCTTCCTCTTGACCATTCGGTATTAGCTAACGTTTCCGCTAGTTATCCCCAGCTTACAGGCAGGTTGCCTACGTGTTACTCACCCGTCCGCCACTAAGCTTATATTGAAGCAAGCTTCTTTATAAACTTCGTTCGACTTGCATGTATTAGGCACGCCGCCAGCGTTCGTCCTGAGCCAGGATCAAACTCTCCATAAAAGGGAAAGATTCATTCCGAGTTTAATCCCGGAAGTCAAACTCTCCATAAAAGTGTTTGATAGCTCATTACTTAGCTTGCGCTATTGTTTAAAGACCTTTTCGCTGAGCGAAGTATCTTCATTTTCTTACTCACTCGTTTGCAGTTTTCAAGGAACAAATCTAGCTGTTGTTTTGTCGCTGCCGTTGTAGCGGCGACTTTTATAATATAACACATCCGATGACATCCAATCAAGCGTAAGTTATTACCAGTTGCCTGTTGGTTGTAACAGCTGTCGGAGCAGCGAAGATTAATTTAACACAGTTCTAATAGACAAGTCAAGCCGGCAAAGCCGGCTAATTTATCTAAATATAAAAGTGAATCAATTTCATAATCGTATTGGCCGCTATGCGGCATTATGAAAATGATTCACGTCCATATAAATGCTATTGTTGGATCACTTCTTGAATATATAAACTTCGATCCGTTGTAAGATTAATGATAGAACCATTGACGTTGACCCAAGGGCGTGTAGGATACTCGCGTTGAGAGAAGACAATCTCGCCAATTCGATTATCGTTAAGCTTTACAATGGTCCCGGTATGAAATTGTGTAACTTTCGTTATAAAGGTTCGCACGATAGCGGGGTCAAGCTTCCCAAATGAATATTGCAGTAGTTCTTCTAACACGATATAGGGAGATATGGCTTGGCGATAGCTTCGATTCGTGCTCATAGCATGATAGATATCCGCAATCGCTACTACTTTGGAGTAAGGGTGAATTTTATCGCCTTTGAGACCAAGCGGATAACCGCTGCCATCTTCCCTTTCATGATGTTGGACTGCGACGAGCTTGGTTCCCTCATTAAAAGCGGCAACATTCTTCAGAATGGTATAGCCGGTTTTCGTATGCGCTCGTACTTCTGCGAGTTCCGAGGAAGTGAGTGAACTGGATTTAGCCAATAAGGCAGGGTCTAGTTTTGCATTTCCGATATCTTTCATCAAGCCGGCAATCGCAATCGGAATTAAATCTTTCTGCTCAAAACCATGCCATTTCGCCAATTTATAGGAAGTCATAGCTACTTGAACACTGTGATGAAAATGGTAATCCTGTAAAACAGGTTTGGGCGGTTTGAATAATAATACTTTATATTCACCAATATGGCCGAGCAGCGCTTCAATCTGATTGCGGATATCCAGGACAGGTAAGGCTGCACCCGATCCAACCAATGAAAAGCTTCGCTTCAACAAATCAAACAGCTTGGAATATTCTTGATTCAAAGCTGCATGGGGTTCACTAGCTTTCTTCCCAGATTGTTGCTGGACATCCTCTTCTAACTGCTCAGGTGTGGCAGCACTGCCATTAATGTATACTTTTTGAATTAGAAAAGAGGACAATATTTCAATCTCTCTTGGCGATAGCATAACGCCTTTCGCCAAGAGCAGATTATCCCGCGCTGTCATGACATCCCGTTCAAGGCGGACTCCTGGTTTTAGTTGATTGACGGATACAAGTACCATCGACTATCGTCCACCTCTTCCGTTCTTGATCGGCTGGTCAGACATGTTCCACAAGACGAATATGCATGCGCAGTTATTCCTCTTGTGTATCCACTTGGGATTGTTCTTGTTGCAGATCTTGTTGCGTCTCTCCTAATTCCTCGTCCACTATATCTTCTTCTTCGTATTTCTCCACCTTGGCCACCGTTGCCACTTCGTCCTCATCCCGAATATTAATGAGTTTAACGCCCTGCGTATTACGACCCATCGTAGATATTCCGGCTATGCTGGTACGAATAAGCGTGCCAGACGCAGTAATAATCATCAGATCTTCTTCATTACTGACTACCTTCAACCCGACAACCTTGCCATTTTTATCTGTCACGTTAAGTGTTTTAATTCCTTTACCGCCGCGAGATTGGAAGCGATATTCTGAAATCGGTGTTCGCTTGCCATAGCCTTTGCCCGTTACGATTAGCACGTCTTGATCTTCCTGAACGACATCCATATCGATCACAAAGTCCTTGCCAGACAAATTAATACCCTTCACACCAGTCGCGCCGCGACCCATCGAACGCACATCTTTCTCTGGGAAACGAATGGACATGCCCTGGCTCGTGCCCATAATAATATCGCGTTCACCGTCAGTCAGCTTCACACCGATCAGCTCATCGTCTTCTCTCAGATTAATTGCGATTAAACCAACCTTGCGAATATTGCCGTAGTCATCAAGCGGTGTTTTCTTTACAATGCCAAGTCGAGTAGCGAAAAATAAATATTGTTCACTCTCGAACGTTTCGATTGGAATGACCGCGCTGACGATTTCCCCTTGCTCGATCTGAATCAAATTGATCACTGGAGTACCGCGAGCAGTCCGGCTCAAATCGGGAATTTCATAAGCTTTAAGGCGATACACTTTGCCCTTATTTGTGAAGAATAACAGTGTATGATGCGAGTTCGTGGAGATGAGATGCTCAACGAAATCGTCATCCTTGGTATCCATTCCAATTACGCCTTTGCCGCCACGCTTCTGGCTGCGATAGGTAGTAACCGGAAGCCGCTTAATATACCCTGTATGCGTCAAGGTTACGATCACTTCTTCACGCGGGATTAAATCCTCATCGAGGATGTTATCCATATCGAAGGTGATTTCCGAGCGGCGCTCATCATTAAATCGAGTTTTTATTTCCGATAATTCCTCGCTTATGATGTTTAGAACTAATTGTTCATCAGCAAGAATCGCTTTATATTCGGCAATTTTCTTGACCAGCTCTGCATATTCATTCTCAATTTTCTCACGTTCTAATCCTGTCAATCGCTGCAAACGCATATCCAAAATCGCTTGGGCTTGTTCAAGAGACAAGCTAAAGTTGGATATTAAGCCCTCGCGTGCTTCATCTGTCGTACGAGAAGCGCGAATAAGTGCAATGACAGCATCCAGGTTGTCTAAAGCAATACGCAAGCCTTCCAAAATATGCGCTCTGGCTTCCGCTTTTTTCAAATCATACTCAGTTCTGCGGCGAATAACTTCAATCTGGTGCTGTATATAATAATAAAGCACATCGCGTAAATTCAATGTTCTCGGTTCACCGTTAACAAGCGCCAGCATATTGATCCCGAAGTTAGATTGCATAGCTGTATGCTTAAAGAGATTGTTCAGTACAACGTTAGGATTGACATCCCGCCGCAGCTCAATCACAACACGCATTCCATTACGATCGGATTCGTCGCGCAGATCCGTAATACCGTCAATTACCTTGTCACGCACTAATTCAGCAATTTTCTCCACCAGCTTGGCCTTGTTAACCTGATAAGGTAGCTCATGAATCAAAATTTTGGCTCTGCCTGCATTCTCTTCGATTGTCGTCTTTGCTCGCATCGTAACCGAACCACGGCCGGTTGAATAAGCCTGACGAATACCTTGACGTCCAAGAATAAAAGCGCCTGTTGGGAAATCGGGTCCTTTGATATAATCCATTAATTCGTGCGGAGTTAAATCCGGATTCTCTATTAATGCAAGTGTACCGTCAATAATTTCACCTAAATTATGCGGGGGAATATTCGTTGCCATCCCTACCGCAATTCCAGATACGCCATTCACTAATAAGTTTGGAAAACGCGCTGGCAATACAGCTGGCTCGTGCTCTTCCCCGTCGTAGTTCGGATTAAAGTCTACTGTTTCTTTATTCAGATCGCGCAAAAGCTCCATTGCCATCTTAGAAAGTCTGGCTTCCGTGTATCGCATAGCTGCAGCGGAATCGCCGTCAATGGAACCAAAGTTGCCGTGCCCATCAACGAGCAAATAGCGCAAGTTGAAATCCTGAGCCATCCGTACCATCGTTTCATAAACCGCGGAATCGCCATGGGGATGGTATTTCCCGATCACTTCGCCCACGATTCTAGCGGATTTCTTAAATGGCTTGTCCGGTGACATCCCCAGTTCAGCCATTGCGAATAAGATTCTGCGGTGAACGGGCTTCAAACCGTCACGCACGTCAGGCAATGCACGGCTGACAATAACGCTCATAGCGTATTCCATAAAGGAACTGCGCATTTCCGCACCGATATCGCGATCTCTTAAAGACAACCGTTTTTCTTCTGCCATGCTGCACCTCCTAAAAGTATTGTTCACACAAAAAAATCATTTCCTAAATTTAAAAATCTATATTCTTCACGAATTTAGCATGCTGTTGAATAAACTCTTTACGCGGCTCGACTGCATCGCCCATCAGAGCGTCGAAGACAAGATCTGCATCGATCGCATCCTCGATCTTCACTTGCAGGAAGGTACGGCTCTCCGGATCCATCGTTGTTTCCCAAAGCTGCTCCGGATTCATCTCGCCAAGCCCTTTGTACCGCTGCACGTTGGCTTTTCCGCCGCCTTCGCCGAATTCAGCCAGGATTTCGTCACGGTCTTTTTCGTTATATGCGTAACGCGCCACTCTATTCTTCTCGATCTTGTATAATGGCGGCTGAGCAATATAAACATAGCCGCTCTCAATGATTTTACGCATGTAACGGTAGAAGAACGTCAACAGCAATGTCCGAATATGAGCGCCATCCACATCGGCGTCGGTCATAATGACGATCTTATGATACCGTGCTTTCTCGATGTCAAAATCCTCACTGATCCCGGTACCCAATGCGGTGATGATCGCCCTGATCTCAGCATTGCCGAGAATCCGATCTAATCTCGCCTTCTCAACGTTAAGAATTTTACCGCGCAACGGTAAAATCGCCTGGAAGTGCCGATCACGCCCTTGCTTGGCCGAACCGCCGGCAGAATCCCCTTCCACGATATACAGCTCGCTAATCGAAGCATCCTTGGACGAGCAGTCGGCAAGCTTGCCCGGCAGCGCACTCACTTCCAAGGCGCTCTTACGCCGTGTAAGTTCTCGCGCTTTCCTCGCCGCTTCCCGAGCTCTTGCTGCTTGCAAAGATTTATCAAGCACTCGCTTAGCCACAGCCGGATTCTCGTTCATGAAGTCGGTGAATTTCTCCGCGAACAACGATTCAACGATCCCTCTAACTTCGCTGTTGCCCAGCTTCGTCTTCGTCTGACCTTCGAATTGCGGCTCGGGAATTTTCACTGAAATAATGGCGGTTAGACCTTCCCGCACGTCATCGCCAGTTAAATTCGAATCGCTATCTTTGATCACATTGCTGCGTCGCGCAAAATCGTTAATGATCCGTGTAAGCGCGCTTTTAAAACCGGATTCGTGTGTTCCGCCTTCGTGGGTATTGATGTTATTCGCATAAGAATAAATATTTTCAGAGTAACCGTCGTTATATTGCAAAGCCACTTCCACCTGGATATTATCCCGCTTGCCCTCCACGTAAATCGGTTGCTCATTTATAGCTTCTCTATTGCGATTCAAGTATTCGACAAAGGAAATAATTCCGCCCTCATACATGAATGAATTCGATACATCGGTCCGTTCATCGATTAAATTCAACTCAATTCCCTTATTCAAGAACGCTAATTCACGAATCCGGGCTTGCAAAATGTCGTATTCATATTCTGTCGTTTCTGTGAATATTTCATCATCCGGCCAAAAAGTAATTGCGGTCCCCGTATCCTCGGTTTCGCCAATAATTCGCAGATCGTATTGAGGCGCACCGCGACTATACTCCTGCTCATGTATGTGACCTTCTCGTTTCACGCGAACGATTAGCTTCTTAGAGAGTGCATTTACAACAGAAACACCTACACCATGCAAACCGCCTGACACCTTATAACCGGATTCTTCCCCGCCAAATTTACCGCCAGCATGAAGAACGGTCATCACTACTTCAAGGGCAGGACGTTTCAGTTTTTTTTCTTCTCCGACCGGAATTCCCCGCCCGTTGTCTGTTACCGTAATGCTATTGTCTTTATGAATAGTAATATCGATTTTAGAGCAGAATCCAGCTAGCGCTTCGTCAATACTGTTATCGACAACTTCCCAAACGAGATGATGGAGCCCTCTTCCGCTTGTAGATCCGATGTACATTCCCGGTCGTTTGCGGACGGCCTCCAATCCTTCGAGTACCTGTATTTGACTTTCATCATAGCCATTTTGATTGACTGACATCTGACTCTTCACCTGCTTCTTTTTTTTGAAACATTTTCTTAAAAGAATTTTTCGAGAAATTGTTTCTTGAAACCCTAACTGCTAAAATGCTTCGAACGTTTCTTCAGCGTCGTGGATGATATAGGAGAATAATATAATTTCGTTTCGGTGACGACTAACGATTTTGGATCCTCATCGCCAATCTTCTCAACCTTTCCTTCCCGCTTTGAATCCGTGAGGAGTTCCATTGGAAGCGTTGACGGTCTGTCGCTGCCGATATCGAATATCGCGATCAACTCGCGAGAGCGGATCACCTTCTCACCGCCTAAATGAATATACATGAACCGTTTTCGCCTACTTTCCTTCGATCGTCACTTCACCGCTGTGTACGTGGAACAATCTCGCTTCGTGTAAACTCCGCGATTCGATACTCTCGATTCCTGTAGTCGTAATGAAAGTTTGCACTTTCCCTTGAAAGGTCTCGATTAGTTGAGTCTGGCGATATCGATCGAGCTCAGACAAGACATCATCCAGCAATAAAACCGGATACTCGCCCACCTCTTCACGAATCAATTCCAGTTCAGCAAGTTTAAGCGACAACGCAGCTGTGCGCTGCTGCCCTTGTGAGCCATATGCATGCGCTTCCTTGTCGTTAATATAAAAAGCGAGATCGTCGCGATGCGGTCCAACCAGGCATGTTCCTCTTCGTTGTTCCTGTTCTTTGACCTGTGATAACTTTATCATAAACTGGTTAATTACAACAGAATCATCTTGGAAATCTTCACTTTCAAAGGATGGCTTATACATAATACGTATGTTCTCTTTACCGTTTGTAATGCTGGAATGAATCATTTCTGCCCAATGTTGTACCTTTTGTATAAAGCTTTGACGACTTTTCATTATTTTAACACCATTTGCAGCAAGTTGCTCATTCCACACATCCAACATCACATCTCTTGAATCAGAATGAGCTCCACCATTCTTCAATAAATTGTTCTTTTGCAGCACAATCTTCTGATATTGCGCTAAATGGTGCAGATAGGATGGATGAACCTGTCCAATCTCCATGTCCATGAATCTTCTGCGAACAGCAGGAGAACCTTTGACGATTTCCAAATCTTCTGGCGCAAACATGACCACATTGAGCGAACCGATAAAGCCGCTTAGTTTACGTTGTTCCAGGCCATTAACCTTAGCTGTTTTGCCTTTACCGGTAATTTGCAAATCGAGCCTGGCGTCGCCATATTTCTTCTCAACGTCAGCTGCAAGTTTAGCGCCATTCTCGCCAAAACGAATTAATTCCTTATCTTTACTCGTGCGATGCGACTTCGTTAATGCGAGGACAAGCATCGATTCCAGAATGTTCGTCTTTCCTTGCGCATTCGCACCGATCAATATATTTACTCTCGCGTCTGTTGTTAGCGAAAGCCGTTCTATGTTGCGGTAATGCTCCAGCTTCAGCGTTTTGACAAACACAAGAGGACCTCCTTACTTAAAACGCGCCTAAGCTCGCGAAATCCGAAACAGGCCGCTTCCTTCGACTTCTATTTGATCCCCTTCGTAAAGCTTTCTTCCTCTTCGTGCTTCTGGTTCGCCGTTTACTTCAATCTTCTTTTCCTGCAGCCAAACTTTAGCTTCTCCGCCAGTTGAAACACAATCGGACAGCTTTAAAAACTGACTGAGTGTAATGTATTCCGTTCGGATAGGTACTTCCGTCATTTAAGCAATCTCTCCTCAACAAGCATTAGTTAGGTCGTTGTCCGATAAGGTAAAATCAGATGAAGCATGCTTTGATCTTCTTCTGGTCGGATAATAATTGGACTCATCATCCCTGTAAAACCTATATGAATATGGTCGCTGTCGATAACCTTCAATGCATCTAACATATACTTGGAATTAAACGAAATTTTTAAGTCATCTCCGTCCAGCCGCTTCACCTCTAATTGCTCCGTTACTTTTCCTAGTTCAGATGAGCTGGAAGAAATCTCAATTGTACCACTGTCAATCGTTACCAGTTTCACTATATTCGTTTTTTCTTCTCTGGATAATAAATATGCACGGTCAATTGCATCGGTTAGACGATCGGTTTGCACAACGAGCTCTGTCTTATAGGATTGTGAAATAATTTTGGACGTATCCGGATAAGTTCCATCCAATATTCGCGAATATAGCATAATTGCGTCCATCTTGAATAAGATTTGATTATCAGTTGCTACAATGTCCACCATCACATCATCAGCTACTATTTTGCTTAATTCATTTAACGTTTTTCCGGCTATAACAAGGTGCTCCAGCTTTAAATCCGCTGCAGTATCAATATCTGCTTCCGTGCTTGCTAATCGATGCCGGTCAGTTGCCACGAACTTGAGTCTGCCCTCGTTCAAATTCCATAATACTCCCGTTAATATCGGTGTGGATTCGTTATTGGAAACCGAGAAGACAGTTTGTCTGATCATCGCTTTTAGCACTTGTCCGTTAATCGTGAACATTTTATCTTCTTCTAGTCTTGGCAGGATTGGATACTCCTCTGGATCAAGACCTACTAGTTCAATCTCTGCGCTTCCGGAACGAATCAGCGTACGGAATTGATCGAATACTTCCAGCTCCACATATTCGGAAGGAAGCTTCTTAACAATTTCAACAAAAAACTTAGCCGGAAGAACGACACTGCCTTCTTTGTCCAGTGTAATTAATGTTTGTTCCCCTTTTGACAGCGATATAAAGCTTTGAATCGAAATATCCGTATCGCTAGCAGTTAGTGTTAATCCCGTGCTTGCCGCATCCAGTTTAATACCGCTAAGAATTGGAATGGCGGTCCGTGAAGAAATCGCTTTGGAAACATGGCTGATCGCTTCATTCAATGCGTCTTTGCGAATCGATAATTTCAAACGTGTTCACTCCCATAATCGTCATAATAGTATTGATCTTTAAATATAGTAATAGTAGTAGGGGCACTGAATATGTGGATAAGTGCGAGTAAAGCAAGCAGACAAGTGTATCCCCATGTGTATACAATTGTGCACAGACCGCGGGTTATTAACCGGGGTTTTTGATAGCATTCGTTAAAGAATTAACAATTTTATAAAAATCCTGGTCCTGTTTAAGATGATTCGAAATTTTGTCATGCGCATGAATAACAGTAGTATGATCTCGTCCGCCGAATGCTTCACCGATCTTAGGAAGCGAGAAATCGGTTAATTCACGGGAAAGATACATCGCGACTTGGCGGGGAAACGCAACTGCCTTCGTTCGTTTACGGGCCCGAAAGTCATCAAGCTTCAAATTATAGTACTCGCCAACTTTCATCTGTATATCTTGAATCGTGATCGCCTTTGGCCGATTAGCTGGAATGATATCCTTAAGCGCTTCGGCTGCAAGATGGGTGGATATATCCTCATTAACGAGGGAAGAGTAGGCAACGACACGGATTAATGCGCCTTCGAGTTCGCGAATGTTCGTATCAACCTGGTTGGCAATATACATCATGGCTTCGTTAGGAACATCCAGATTCTCAGCTTTCGCTTTCTTGCGCAGTATCGCAATCCTTGTCTCTAGATCCGGAGGTTGTATATCTGTCATGAGGCCCCATTCAAAGCGAGAACGCAGCCGTTCTTCAAGAGTTGGAATTTCTTTTGGTTGTCTATCGCTGGATATGACAATTTGCTTATGGGCTTCATGCAGCGCATTAAAGGTATGGAAAAATTCTTCCTGAGTTTGTTCTTTACCTGCAAGAAATTGAATATCATCAATTAATAATACGTCGATATTGCGGTACTTATTGCGAAAGCTTTCACCGCGGTTGTCGCGGATCGCATTGATAAATTCATTGGTAAACTTCTCCGAGGAAATATACAACACTCTTGTCCGCGGGTTATTCTCGATTAAGTAATGACCGATCGCATGCATCAAGTGAGTCTTACCAAGTCCGACGCCTCCATAGATGAATAATGGATTGTAAGCTTTCGCCGGCGCTTCAGCCACAGCAAGAGAAGCAGCATGAGCAAAGCGGTTGCCAACCCCAATAACGAAAGTGTCAAAAGTATATTTGGGGTTCAGCATATGGGAAAATGTTTCTTCTTGTAATTCCTGCACCGGTTGTGGGTGGACAGGGGAGCCTTGTGATTTCTGAGCGACAGGAATGGATTCTTCTACGATGAAGTTAATTTCCACTTGCTTACCTAATTGTTCAAAAATGGTTGATGAGAGGAGGTTCGTATATCGGGCTTCTAACCATTCTTTCGTAAAATTATTCGGGGCGATTACCATCACAGCTTGATCGGAAAATGACAGCGCTTTCGTTGACTTTAACCACGTATCAAAGCTGGGTTTGCTAATTTTTCTTTGCACAGCAGAGAGGACCTGCTGCCATAGATGGTCGGTATGGCTTTCCACTAA
>Ga0079985_1003975_pt1 | contig 10679 bp, 11 predicted proteins | sample Hof3ISUMetaT_11_FD_73497 | JGI IMG/M metagenome (GOLD analysis project Ga0079985, IMG submission 73497) | Enriched soil aggregate microbial communities from Iowa State university to study microbial drivers of carbon cycling -... | ecosystem: Environmental > Terrestrial > Soil > Agricultural land... | reverse complement strand
GAGATCAGCATGCCGGCCATGAACGCACCCAGCGCCATCGACAACCCGAGCCGTTCGGTCAGCGCGGCCATGCCGAGCGTGACCAGCAGCAGGTTCAGCATGAACAGTTCCTGCGACCGCCGCGCCGCCACCACGTGGAACCAGCGGCTCATCAGGCGCTGGCCCAGGAAGAAGATCGCACCCAGCGCCACGGCAATCTTGGCCGTGGCCAGGCCCAGCGCCACCATCAGGTCGCCCGGATCGCGCGACAGCGCCGGGATCACAATCAGCAGCGGCACCACGGCCAGGTCCTGGAACAGCAGCACGCTGATGATGTTGCGGCCGTGCTCGCTTTCCAGCTCCACGCGCTCGGACAGCATCTTCGAGACGATGGCCGTGGACGACATCGCCAGCGCGCCGCCGAGCGCCACCGAAGCCTGCCAGGAGAGCGGGAACAGCCAGTTGAACAGCCAGCTCGCCGGCACCACGGCCAGCATCGATAGCACCACCTGGGAGCCGCCCAGCCCGAACACGAGCCGTTTCATGGCGCGCAGCTTGCTCAGGCTGAATTCCAGGCCGATCGAGAACATCAGGAAGACCACGCCGAACTCGGCCAGGTACTTGGTCTGCGCCGTGTCGCTGGCCAGGCCCAGTGCGTGCGGGCCGATCAGGATGCCGACCGCCAGGTAACCGAGCATGGGCGGCAGCTGCAGCATGCGGAACGCGACCACGCCGAATACGGCGGCAGCCAGCAGCACCAGGGTCAGTTCCAGCGGAGAATGCATCAAGACGCTCAGGAAGAACCGGCAGGGCTGGCCGGCCGTGCCCCGGCACGGGCGCCCTGCCGGCGGAACACGGCAAGCGCGGCGCTCGCCGGGACGGCCCGGGCGTCGCCGCATTCGTTGGTATACTTCGACGCCATGATAGCCAATTTCGATGCGGATCGAGCACTCAGGCTCGCCCGCAGTACCCTCCAGATTGAAGCCGACGCGGTCGCCGCGCTCTCCGGGCGCCTGACCGCCGACTTCGCGCACGCCGTGCAGCTCGTCCTGCAGTGCAGCGGACGCGTCGTGGTGTCGGGCATCGGCAAGTCGGGCCATATCGGCCGCAAGGTGGCGGCCACGCTGGCCTCCACGGGTACGCCCTCGTTCTTCGTGCACCCGGCCGAGGCCAGCCATGGCGATCTCGGCATGGTCACGCGCGAGGACGTGCTGATTGCCTTCTCAAATTCCGGCGAGACCGGCGAGCTGCTGTCGATCATCCCGATCGTCAAGCGCATCGGCGCGCGGCTGATCTCGGTCACCGGCAACCCGGAATCGAACCTGGCCAAGCTGGCTGACGCCCACCTGGATGCCGGCGTGGAAAAGGAAGCCTGCCCGCTGAACCTGGCGCCCACGGCCAGCACCACCGCCGCGCTGGCGCTCGGCGACGCGCTGGCGGTGGCGGTGCTCGATGCGCGCGGCTTCGGCGAAGAAGACTTTGCCCGCTCGCACCCGGGCGGCGCGCTCGGCCGCAAGCTGCTGACCCACGTGCGCGACGTCATGCGCAGCGGCAACGCCGTGCCGGAAGTCCGCGAGAACACGCCGCTGGCCCAGGCACTGATGGAAATCACGCGCAAGGGCATGGCCATGACCGCGGTGGTCGACCCGGACGGCATTGCCATCGGCGTGTTCACCGACGGCGACCTGCGCCGACTGCTGGAAACCCCGCGCGACTGGAAGACCGTGCCGATCGGCGAAGTGATGCACCGGAACCCGCAAGTGGTCCATGAAGACCAGCTCGCCGTCGAAGCCGTGCAGGTCATGGAGGCCAACCGCATCAACCAGTTGCTGGTGGTGGACCATGACGGGCGCCTGGTGGGCGCGCTGCACATCCACGACCTGACCCGCGCCAAGGTCATCTGAAGCGCGCCGCGAACGCAACGAAACCATGCAGGCACTCCTGTCCTCCCTCACCGGGATCGTCCTGCGGCTGCTGCCGCTGCTGCTGATGGCCGTGGTGGCCGGCAGCACGTTCTGGCTGGTGCAAGTCAATACGCAGCAGGAAGGCACCAAGGCGCCGACTGTGCGCAAGCACGAGCCCGATTACTACATGGAGCGTTTCTCGGCCACCGAACTCGCGCAGGACGGCAGCACCAAGATGCGCTTCACCGGCGACAAGATGGTCCACTTCGACGACGACCAGACCTACGAGTTCACCCGTCCCGCCATGCGCGCCTACCAGCCCGAGCGTCCGCCGGTCACCGCGCGTGCCGATCGCGGCCGAATGAATGCCGAGGGCTCGGTGATCGACCTGCATGGCAACGGCTTCATCGAGCGGCAAAAGGGCGCCGATGCCGCCAAGGACCCGCTCATGACGGCCGCGTCGGAGTACTTCCAGGTCCTGGTGAATGACGACATCGTCAAGACCGACAAGGCCGTGAAGCTCACGCGCGGCCCGTCGGTCATGACCGCCAACGGGCTGATCTTCAACAACGTTACCCGCGAAGTACAATTGCTGGGCAACGTACGCGGCACCATCATCACCGGTGCGCCCACCCGGACTCCGGGATCCTGACAACAACAGCCGCCCGCGCCGACGGGGCGGCACCGCGGACCTGAGCATCGCGCCCGACCCTCCGCTTTCCTGCGACCCTTGCCAACATGATTGCTTCCCTGACGACCCTGTCCCGCCGGCGCGCCGCCCCGCTGCTGCTGGCCGTGGCCACCGCGATTGCCGCGCTGGCGCCGCTGGGCGCCCATGCCGAACGCGCGGACCGGGACAAGCCGCTGGTCCTGGAAGCCGACAACGCCAGCTACGACGACGTCAAGCAGATCTACACGCTGACCGGCAACGTGGTCCTGACCAAGGGCACCATGGTGCTGAAGTCGGACGCGGCCGAGATCCGCACCGACCCGGAGGGCTACCAGTACGCGGTGGCCACGGCCAAGGGCGGCAAGCAGGCCTATATCCGCCAGAAGCGTGAAGGCGTGGACGAGTACATGGACGGCTGGGGCGACCGCATCGAATACGACGGCAAGCAGGAACTGTCCAAGCTGATCGGCCACGCGCGCATGGCGCGGCTTCAGGGCGCCAAGCTGGTCGACGAGATCCGCGGCGCGGTCCTGACCTATGACAGCCGCAACGAGTTCTACACTGCTGCCGGCGGCGGCGACAACACGTCGGCCGGCAACCCGTCGGGACGCGTGCGCGCCGTGCTCTCGCCGCGCCAGGAGGCCAGCGGTGCCGCTGCCAGCCCGCCCCTCGATCTGAAGTCGGCACCCGCGCCGTCCAGCAAGCCCTGATTCACGCGCCCGCACGCATCACCGCCACCATGACCGATACCGCAATGCTCGCCCCCACGCCCGCTTCCGCCGCTCCCGACGCCCGTGCCGACAGCAGCACGATGGTCGTGCGCCACCTGAAGAAGCGCTACGGGTCGCGCACGGTGGTGAAGGACGTGTCGCTCGAAGTGAAAAGCGGCGAGGTGGTGGGCCTGCTCGGCCCCAATGGCGCGGGCAAGACCACGTCGTTCTACATGATCGTGGGCCTCGTCGCGCTGGACGAGGGCGATATCGTGCTTGACGGTCAGCACATCAGCGGCCTGGCCATCCACGAGCGCGCGCGCATGGGCCTGTCCTACCTGCCGCAGGAAGCGTCGGTGTTCCGCAAGCTCAATGTGGAAGAGAACATCCGCGCGGTGCTGGAGCTGCAGCTGGTCAACGGCAAGCCGCTGCCGAAAGCCGAGATCGACAGCCGCCTAGATACGCTGCTGGACGACCTGCAGATTGCCCACCTGCGCAACAACCCTGCGCTGTCGCTGTCGGGGGGCGAGCGCCGCCGCGTGGAAATCGCACGCGCGCTGGCGTCCTCGCCACGCTTCATCCTGCTCGATGAACCGTTCGCCGGCGTGGACCCGATCGCGGTCGGCGAGATCCAGCGCATCGTCAGCTTCCTCAAGGCGCGCAATATCGGCGTGCTGATCACCGACCACAACGTGCGCGAGACGCTTGGCATTTGCGACCACGCGTACATCATCAGCGAAGGCACCGTACTTGCATCGGGCCAGCCCGACGAAATCATCGCCAACGAGTCGGTGCGCCGCGTCTACCTGGGCGAGAACTTCCGCATGTGAAGCCGGGGCGGCAGGTGCGCTTGGCAGAGACGATCAGGCAGCATCAGCGATAGCAATTTCCGTTCCAACATCGGTTGGATGCGCATAGAATAGCTCGCATGAAACCGTCGCTACAGCTCCGTCTCTCCCAGCATCTGGCACTCACGCCGCAACTGCAGCAGTCGATCCGGCTGCTGCAACTTTCTACGCTTGAGCTGCAGCAGGAAGTCGAGCAGGCCTTGACGGAAAACCCGCTGCTGGAGCGCGAGAACGACTGGATCGACAGCCCGCTGCGCGTGGCGGCCGATGGCTCGGTCAACCTGCAGAGCGCACCCGCGCCCGCACCGGCCGAACCGCAGGGCAACAGCGACGCGAACGCCAGCAGCCCGGGCAGCGAGGATGAGAACTATAGCGACAGCGGTAGCGAAGATTACGGCAGCGACTGGAGCCTGGACGATTTCGCGCGGCGCCCGCAGGGTGAGGACGACGAGAAGACGCCCATGCAGCTGCGCGACGCCGAACCCACCCTGCGCGAACACCTGATGGAGCAGCTTGCGCCGCTGAAGATCTCGACGCGCGACAAGGGCCTGGCGATCTTCCTGATCGAATCACTCGACGACGATGGCTACCTGAGCGCGTCGCTCGACGAGATCTGCACCGAGTTGCCCGAGGAACTCGAATTCGAGGTCGACGAATTGCAGGCGATCCTAACGCTGCTGCAGAGCTTTGACCCGCCCGGCGTGGGCGCGCGCAATGCCGCCGAATGCCTGAGCCTGCAGCTGCGCCGGCTGCAGCATCCGCAGCGCGAGCTGGCGCTCTCGATCGTCAACCATCACCTCGAACTGCTTGCCGTGCGCGACTACACGCGCCTGAAAAAAGCACTGCAGGTGGATGAAGCGGCGCTCAAGGCCGCGCATGAACTGATCCGCTCGCTCGCGCCCTACCCGGGCCACGCCTACAGCCGCCCTGAAGCGGACTTCGTGGTGCCCGACGTATTCGTGCGCAAGGGCGGCGGCGGCTGGATCGCGCAGCTCAATCCGGATGTGATGCCGCGCCTGCGCATCAACGACATGTACGCGCAGATCCTGCGCGGTGCCAAGGGAGAATCCGGTGCCGCGGGGCTGCAGCAAAAGCTGCAGGAAGCGCGCTGGCTGATCAAGAATATCCAGCAAAGGTTCGACACGATCCTGCGAGTTTCGCAGGCGATTGTCGAGCGTCAGAAGAACTTCTTCACGCACGGGGAAATCGCGATGCGCCCCTTGGTTTTGCGGGAGATTGCCGATACACTGGGATTACACGAGTCAACCATATCCCGGGTGACGACCAATAAATACATGGCAACGCCGATGGGTACTTTCGAACTGAAGTACTTTTTTGGCAGCCACGTTTCCACCGAAACCGGTGGGGCGGCTTCCTCAACGGCGATCCGCGCCTTGATCAAGCAACTTATAGGAGCCGAAGACCCGAGGAGTCCTCTTTCCGACAGCCGAATTGCCGAATTGCTGGGTGAACAAGGCTTCGTTGTCGCGCGCCGTACCGTCGCCAAGTATCGCGAAGCCCTGAAGATCCCTGCTGTCAATCTCCGCAAGACTTTGTAGCCGAGTTGCACCGCCTGCCTGGTGCAGCTCTTTCAGAAGGAGAAGCGCTATGAACTTCAAGATCAGTGGACACCACCTGGACATCACGCCCCCGCTGCGTGAGTACGTGGAAACGAAGCTGGAGCGTATCGTCAGGCATTTCGATCAAGTCATTGGCGTCAGCGTGCTACTCTCAGTCGACAATCACAAGGAAAAGGACAGGCGTCAGTACGCGGAAATCAATTTGCACCTTCGGGGCAAGGACATTTTTGTGGAAGCCCATCACGAAGACCTGTATGCGGCCATCGACGCACTTGTCGACAAGCTGGACCGCCAGGTGCTTCGCTATAAGGATCGCGTGCAAGGCCACGACCGCGAAGCGGTCAAGTACCAGATGGCCGAGTCTCAACTACAGCAGCAATGATCAAGCCTGCCAGTCGCAAGGCTGGGCATTGAAACAGGACTGATAAAAGCAAGCCGCGCCATGTAGCGCGGCTTTTTTGCATCTGTAGCCCTGGCCTGGCGCGCGTCCTGGACACAAGTGTTCGCAACTGGCGCAGCACGGTGTATGCTCTCCAATACATAGCGCGTGGCGACTCCGGCGCGACCACCGTACCCAGGTGTGGCGGCACCAGCACGGACCAGGCCATACAGGGGCCCGGCGCTGCATTGCACAAGAACAGGGGAGACGCTGCTCTATAATGGCCGAACGCCTGGGAAGCCATGGCGTGGCCGCAACCCGGCCCCACTTCGTTTCCGGGCTGAGCAGTCCGATCTGCCTGCTAACTGAAATCCTCGCATCGCCCATGAATCGTTTGGCCAAACTGCTGCCACCCGGCAACATCAACCTCGACCTCAGCGTCACCAGCAAGAAGCGTGTATTCGAGCAAGCCGGGCTCCTATTCGAGAACAACCATGGCGTGGCGCGGGCGACCGTGACCGACAACCTGTTCGCGCGCGAGTCGCTGGGTTCAACCGGGCTGGGCGCGGGCGTGGCCATTCCGCACGGGCGCATCAAGGGGCTCAAGCAACCGCTGGCTGCGTTCATGCGGCTGGCCGAGCCGATCCCGTTCGAATCGCCGGATGGCAAGCCGGTCTCGCTGCTGATCTTCCTGCTGGTGCCGGAACAGGCTACGCAGCAGCATCTCGAGATTCTTTCCGAAATCGCCCAGCTGCTGTCGGATCGCGACATGCGCGAAGGCCTGGCAACCCTGGCCACGCCGGACGCGGTCCATGAACTCCTGACGCAGTGGCATCCCTGATCCCTCCCCTGGACTGGCAACAGACCGGACAATCGTAAAATCCGGCGCACAGTCCCCGCCCCGAAAGTCATCACGCATGGAACTCACCGGCGTCACCTCCCAGTCGATCTTCGACGACAACGCAGCCGACATCAAACTCTCGTGGGTGGCTGGCCTGGAAGGTGCGGATCGCGCCTTCGACGTGGAGTTTGCCCGCGAGGCCACCTCGGCCGCGGACCTGGTCGGCCACCTGAACCTGATCCACCCGAACCGGATCCAGGTGCTCGGCAAACCCGAAATCACCTATTACCAGCGCCTCGACGACGAAACCCGCAAGCGCCAGATGGGCGAGCTGATCCTGCTCGAGCCGCCGTTCCTGGTCGTGGCCGACGGCATGGAGCCGCCGCCGGACCTGGAACTGCGCTGCACGCGCTCTTCCACGCCGCTGTTCACTACGCCGGTCTCCTCGGCGGCGGTCATCGACCACCTTCGGCTGTACCTGTCGCGAATCTCGGCGCCGCGGGTCACCATGCACGGCGTGTTCCTCGACATCCTCGGCATGGGCGTGCTGGTCATGGGCGAGTCGGGCCTGGGCAAGAGCGAACTCGGCCTGGAGCTGATCTCGCGCGGTCACGGCCTGGTGGCCGACGATGCGGTGGATTTCGTGCGCCTGGGACCGGATTTCATTGAAGGCCGCTGTCCGCCGCTGCTGCAGAACCTGCTCGAAGTACGGGGCCTGGGCCTTCTCGACATCAAGACCATCTTCGGCGAGACCGCCGTGCGGCGGAAGATGAAGATGAAGCTGGTGGTCCAGCTCGTGCGCCGCAACGACGGCGAGTTCGAACGCCTGCCGCTCGATTCGCAGTACCTCGACGTGCTGGGCTTGCCGATCCATATGGTCAAGATCCAGGTGGCGGCCGGCCGAAACCTCGCCGTGCTGGTCGAGGCCGCCGTGCGCAACACCATCCTGCGCCTGCGCGGCATCGATACGCTGCGCGATTTCATGGATCGCCAGCGCGCCGCGATGCAGGCCGATGCGGTCTCGCGCGGGCAAGGCCGCCTGCTCTGAGCGGGCATCGCGACACGTTTTCAATTGCTTACATCGGCGTTGACAAATAAGTCAACGCGGTGGGGACATCTTCCGTTTTGTGCTGTAATGGGCATCGAGCCCAGTCCGGAGCCGCAGCGTTCACTGTCAGGGTGGCGAAAAGCGGCCATGAAGTTTTCCACAGCCAGGAGAGCAAGCATGAAGAAACTGATCGCGATGTGTGTGTTGGTAACGCCGCTGCTGGCCACCGGCGCAATGGCACAGCCCGCCACCCAAACCACGCCTGCAGCGCCCGCCATGCCGGCAGCGCCGGGCCCCGGAGACAAGGCAGTACCGGCATCCGCCGCCAAGGCGCCTACCGCGCAGCAGCAGAAGATGAAGGACTGCAACGATCAGGCTGCCGGCAAGAAAGGCGACGATCGCAAGGCCTTCATGAAGCAGTGCCTTTCGGCCAAGGGCGTGCAGCCGACCAAGACCCAGCAGGAAAAGATGTCGGCCTGCAGCAAGGAAGGCAAGGGCAAGAAGGGCGACGATTACAAGTCATTCATGAAGGAATGCCTGTCGAAGTAATCGGCTGCCGATCCGGACAAAATGGCGAACCGCGCGGTTCGCCATTTTTGTCAGCGCGGCCGCTGTCATGACGTGGCCACTTCCGGATGCTATGCTTCCGATGCTATGCGCATCATCCTCATCACCGGCATCTCCGGCTCCGGCAAATCCGTCGCACTGAACGTGCTTGAAGATGCAGGCTACTACTGCGTCGATAACCTGCCGGCCCAATTCATCCCCGATCTGGCCCGCTATCTTGCGGCCGAGGGCTATACGCACCTTGGCGTCGCCACCGATATCCGCAGCCGGGAATCGCTGGACCACCTGCCCGACACGGTTCGTCAACTGGCGGAGACGCACCAGGTCGAGGTCGTGTTCCTCACGGCCAGTACCGACGCACTGGTGCAGCGCTATTCGGAAACGCGTCGCCGTCATCCGCTGTCGATACTGACCAACGGCGCGCCCCGCTCCGAGGAAGAACGGGCGGCGTTCAATGACCGCGGGCTGATGGAAGCCATCGAGATGGAGCGCGAACTGCTCAGCCCGCTGGCCGAGTCCGCGCACCGCATCGACACCAGCAACGTGCGCACCAATACGCTGCGCAGCTGGATCAAGGAACTGATCCGCGAGGACAGCCAGCGTCTGACGCTGCTGTTCGAGTCGTTCGGCTTCAAGCACGGCGTGCCCAGCGACGCCGACATGGTCTTCGACGTGCGCTCGCTGCCCAACCCTTACTACGACCTGGCGCTGCGCCCGCTGACCGGCCGCGATGCCCCGGTGATCGACTTCCTCCAGGCCCAGCCGATGGTGCTGGCCATGGCCGAAGACATCCGCGCCTATGTCGAAAAGTGGCTGCCGAGCTTCATTGCGGATAACCGCAGCTATCTGACCGTCGCCATCGGCTGTACCGGCGGACAGCATCGTTCGGTCTATATTGCGGAAAGGCTCGCCAACTATTTCCGCGCGCATGGTAATGTGCTGGTGAGACACCGGGAACTCGCGCCGGCGGCATAGCGGCCTGCGTGCGTGGTTTTCCCGTGTCGCCAGGTACGTCAAGCCTGGCAGCATGGCGGTCGCCGCACCCGATCCGGCGGCCGGTTTCCCCGATCCAGTGGAACACCAGCCATCGCATGTCCTCGACAGACCTTCTCCGCCACACCGCTCCCGTCGACGCGACGCCGCTGACGCTGGACGACCTGCCTCTCTTTCCGCTGCACACCGTGCTGTTCCCGGATGGCCGCCTGCCGCTGCGCGTATTCGAGAAACGCTATGTGGACATGGTGCGCAATTGCCTGCGCGACGCGGCGCCGTTCGGCGTATGCCTGATCGCCAGTGGCGAGGAAGTTGCGCGCTCGGGCAAGCCAACCGAGCCGGAATCGATCGGTTGCCTGGCCGAGATCATCGATTGCAATATGGAGCAGCTTGGCGTGCTGCTGATCGAAACGCGCGGACGGCAGCGCTTCCGCGTGCTCGAGCACCACAAGCGCGACGACGGCCTGATCGTGGCGAGCGCCGAGCTGCTGCCCGCCGACATCATCGACTGCAAGCTGGAACTGCTGGGGGAATGCCTGACGGTACTGCGTCGGATCGTCACGCGGCTGCATGCCGAGCAGCCCGATCGCATGCCGGTTGCCGAGCCCTACCTGTGGGACGACCCGAGCTGGGTCACCAACCGCCTGTGCGAACTGCTGCCGGTGCCGCTCAAGGCCAAGCAGATGCTGATGGAGCTGCCCGACGCGGGCATGCGCATCGAGATCGTGCACCGCTACATGCGGCAGCACCACATGGTGTAGCCAGTCCGGTTCGCCGCGCGCGACTCAGAACAGGCCGCCGCGGGCCTGCAGTTCGAGCAGCTTGCGCACCGGTGCCGGCGTGCCGAGCGCGTCGAGATCATCGAGCGAAAGCCATCTTTGGGCCGGCCCCGAATCGGGTTCACGCAGCGACAGCGCGGCCATGTCGACCCGGATCGCTCGGATCTGCAGCCGGAAGTGCGTAAAGACATGGACCAGTTCGCCTGCCAGCGCCGCGCGCGCGGGTTGTCCGAATGCGCGCGCATAGCCCAGCGCATCGTCCTCCGCGCGTTCCGCATCGAACGGCACCGTTGCCACGGGCATTTCGGGCAGGCTCCACAGGCCACCCCAGACACCGCTGTCCGGGCGAAGCTGCAGCAGCACGTCGCGGCCATGGCGCAC
>Ga0079985_1170083_pt1 | contig 10717 bp, 9 predicted proteins | sample Hof3ISUMetaT_11_FD_73497 | JGI IMG/M metagenome (GOLD analysis project Ga0079985, IMG submission 73497) | Enriched soil aggregate microbial communities from Iowa State university to study microbial drivers of carbon cycling -... | ecosystem: Environmental > Terrestrial > Soil > Agricultural land... | reverse complement strand
GATCATGTCCTTCAGGATCTTGTTCACCGCATGGCCCATGTGGATCTGGCCGTTGGCGTACGGCGGGCCGTCGTGCAGGATGAACTTGGGCGCGCCGTGGCGGGCGTCGCGCAGCCGCTGGTAGCGGCCTTCGTGGTTCCATTCCTGGACCCAGCCCGGCTCGCGCTTGGGCAGGTCGCCGCGCATGGGGAAGGGCGTGTCGGGCAGGTTCAGCGTGGCGCGGTAGTCTGTGGCGGCAGCGCTGTCGGTGGGAGTGTCAGCCATGGTGTATCCGTAGGAAATCCGAGGTGTCCTGGCAAACGCCGCCTGCGGCGTCTGCTGTCGATGGTTCTTGGTGAGGGACGCGGCCTATGCCGGCGGGCGTCCTCGTTTCTGTGCGGGGACGGGCGGAAAGCTACTTGGCAGCAGCTCGGGCGTTGGAACCGAAGGCCCGGCGGCAGCGAAGCGAAACCTTCCGCCGCTCAAATTCGGTCGCGCGTGGTCTGCCGGTGCGTGGACCCGAAGAACGCACGCGCGTCGTCCCGGTCCTTGGCGATACCCGCCGTCAGGGCCTCGAGGCTGTTGTAGCGCAGCTCGTCGTGCAGTTTGTGCAGGAGTTCCACGCGCACGATTTTACCGTAGGCCCCCTCGGCGCCCAGGTGGGCCGGCCAATCGAGGCAGTGCGTTTCGAGCAGCACCCGTCCGCCGTTGACGTCGTTGGCGTCCAGCGACGGTCGCACGCCCAGGTTGGCCACGCCCGGCAGGGGCGTTTCGTGCAAGCCATGGACCAGCACCGCGAAGATGCCGCTGGCGGCCGGTTTCCAGTGCTTGAAGCGCAGGTTGAGCGTGCGAAAGCCGTCGTCCAGCCCGGGCTGCGAAGCGCCCAGGCCGCGGCCCAGCTTGCGCCCGTGCACCACGTGGCCCGAAATGGCATAGGGGCGGCCGAGCAGGGCCTGGGCATGGGCCATGTCGCCGGCCGCCAGCGCCTCGCGAACGGCCGAGCTGGACACCCGCAGGCCGTGCACCTCGTAGCTCATCATGCGGGCCACGTCGAAGCCGCGCGCGGCGCCGGCAGCATCGAGCATGGCGTAGTCGCCGGCGCGCCTGGCGCCGAAGCGGAAATCGTCGCCCACCAGTACATAGCGTGCGCCCAGGCCCTCGATCAGCACCTGGTCGATGAACTCGTCGGGCGAGCGGCTGGCCAGGCGAACGTCGAAGGGCAGCACCACGGTCTGGTCGACGCCGCAGGCCGCCAGCTCGCCGAGCTTGTCGCGCAGCGTGCCGATGCGCGCCGGCGCGAGCTCGGGCTTGCGGGCCACCTGCGCGAAATAGTCGCGCGGATGCGGCTCGAAGGTCAGCACGCAGCTGGGCACGCCGCGGTGCCGGGCCTCGGTGGTCAGCAGCGCCAGCATGGCCTGGTGGCCCCGGTGCACCCCGTCGAAATTGCCGATGGTCAGCGCACAGGCCTGCGCGACGCCGGGATGACGGAAACCACGGAAGATCTGCATGAGTCGAGTATCTTTTTGATAGCACGCCGCGCCCGGCCGATGGCCCCCAGCAGGCTATTTGTCTTGAAAGCGGTATATATTGTGACGCGTTGATCGGAATCAATTGCCCGTTCCTGTTTACCAAGAGGAGGCGTAGGTGGTGAAGGTCTTGAAGCTGTCGGCCCAAGGGCTGCCGCAATCGTGGATATCGCTGGAGCAGGCGGTCACCCACTACGCGGCGGATGAAGTGCGCTGGGAGGTCGGTGCCCAGGTGGCGCTGTTTCGCGGCGGCCACAATGCCATCACGGGCCAGCAGTCTCAGATCGCGGTCAACAGCATCATCGGCACCAAGGGCGTGCCCAAGATCAATCCGTTCACGCAGCGCCCGGGCCTGACCAACAGCAAGCTCTTTGCGCGCGACCGCAACATCTGCGCCTATTGCGGCGGGCACTTCCACGACGAAGACCTCACCCGCGAGCACATCCGTCCCTTCGCCCAGAACGGGCAGGACACCTGGATGAACGTGGTCACCGCCTGCCGCGCCTGCAACCACCGCAAGAGCAGCCGCACGCCCGAGCAGGCCGGCATGTCGCTTCTGTACACCCCCTACGTGCCCAGCCTCTGGGAAGACTTCATCCTGCGCAACCGCCGCATCCTGGCCGACCAGATGGAGTTCCTGATGGCGCACCTGCCGCGCGACTCGCGGCTGCACGCATAGGGCGGCCACCGCCAAACTACTGCAAAACTACTGCCAATTGGGCTTGCGCTTTTCCACGAAGGCCAGCACGCCTTCCTGGGCGGTGGCGTCGATCATGTTGCAGGCCATGGTGCGACCGGCGTCGTCCAGTGCATCCGCCAGTCCGCTTTCGAGCTGCCGGTAGAACAGCGCCTTGCCCATTTCCAGCGCAAGCCGCGGCTTGGCGACGATGCTGGCCACGAGCGACTGCACTTCATCGCCCAGCTGCTGCGGCGGCACCACGCGATTGACCAGGCCGCGCTCGCGCGCGGTTTCGGCGTCGATGAAGTCGCCGGTCACCAGCATCTCGAAGGCGGCCTTGCGCGACAGGTTGCGCGACAGCGGCACGCCGGGCGTGGCGCAGAACAGGCCGACGTTGATGCCGCTGGTGGCGAAGCGGGCATCGCTGGCGGCCACGGCGAGGTCGCACATGGCCACCAGCTGGCAGCCCGCGGCGGTGGCGATGCCGTGCACCTGGGCGATCACCGGCACCGGCAGGCGGTGCAGCGCCAGCATCATGGCGCCGCAGCGGGCGAACAGCTCGTCGTAGTAGGCCTGGCTCGGGCTCGCGCGCATCTGGCGCAGGTCGTGGCCGGCGCAGAAGGCCTTGCCGGCGCCTGAAATCACCACCGCGCGAAGGCCTGCGTCGGCCTGCAGCCGGTCGGCCGCAGCGTGGAGCGCGGCGATGAGTTCTTCGGACAGCGCGTTGAAGGCTGCGGGCCGGTTCAGCGTGAGGCTGACCACGCCGCGGTCATCGCGGCTTTCCAGCAGCACGGGCGCGTCGGTCATGGCCGTTCAGCGTTCAATTGCACGACCGGCGAGCGTCGACGGCCATGGCGCGCGGCGGCCTCAGGCGAAGACGCCGGCGGTGTCCTGCATGCGCGCCGACACTTCGCCCAGGTGGTGCAGGCTGTCGCCGAAGGTCATTTCCATCTGCGTGAGCTTGCGGAAATAGTGGCTGACGATGTATTCGTCGGTCACGCCGATGCCGCCGTGCAGCTGCACCGCCTGCTGGCTGACGTAGCGCATCGACTGGCCCAGCTGGTACTTGGCGCGGGCGATGGCCTGGCGGCGCTCGGCGGCCGGGGCGTTGAGCTTGAGGCTGGCGTAGTAGCTCATCGAGCGAGCCAGCTCCAGCTGCATCTTCATGTCGGCGGCGCGATGGCGCAGCGCCTGGAAGCTGCCGATCAGCACGCCGAACTGCTTGCGCGTGTTAAGGTATTCGACGGTGATGGCCATGGTCTTGTCCATCACGCCCACGGCCTCGGCGCACAGGGCGGCAATGCCGATGTCCACCGCATGCTCGAGCACGGGCAGGCCGTCGGCGGCGATCAGCGTCGCGGCGGCATTGCTGAACACCACCTCGGCGGCGCGGCTGCCGTCCTGCGTGCCGTAGCCCTTGGTCTCGACGCCGCTGGCGGCGCGCTCGACCAGGAAGAGGGCGATCTTGCCGCCGGCCTGCGCCGGCACCAGGAAGGCGTCGGCTTCGTCGCCGGCCGGCACCACGCTCTTGGTGCCGGTCAGCGTCCAGCCGCCGCCGGCCTGCGCGGCCTTGGCGTCGCACACGTCGAGCCGGTAGCGGGCCTTGCGCTCCTGGTGCGCCAGCACCACCAGCGCCTGGCCGCCGGCAATGCGCGGCAGCCAGTTGTCCTTGGTGTCCTGGTCGGCATGGCCGGCCAGCACAGCGCCGGCGATGAAGGCCTGGGCCAGCGGCTCGAGCACGATGCCGCGGCCGAGTTCTTCCATGACCACCATGCCTTCGACCGGGCCCATGCCCAGGCCGCCGTCGTCTTCCGGAATGTAGAGGCCGCCCAGTCCCAGTTCGGCCAGTTCGTCCCAGGCTTCGCGGGAGAATCCGCCCGCTTTTTCGATCTCGCGGCGGCGCTCGAAGCCGTAGCCCTTTTCAACCCACTTGGCGACGGCGTCGCGAAGCTGCTGCTGGTCGTCGGAAAAATTGAAGTCCATTTTTGAATCCTTAGCCCAGAAGCGTCTGCGCGACGATGTTGCGTTGCACCTCGTTGGAGCCGCCGTAGATCGTGGTCTTGCGCATGTTGAAGTAGGTGCTGGCCAGCGGCGCCAGCTCGGGGTGGCCGCCGGGGAAGTTGCCCTGCCAGCCGGCCTCCATGGCCTCGCGCACCAGCGGCAGCGCGTACGGGCCGCCCGCCAGCATCATCAGTTCGCTGTAGCGCTGCTGGATCTCGCTGCCGCGGATCTTCAACAGGCCGGCGATGTCCAGCGAGTTCTTGCCCGACTTCTCGGCCGAGAGCACCCGCAGCACCAGCATCTCGAGCGCGACCACGTCCACCTCGAGCTTGGCGATCTCGTCGCGGAAGCGCGGGTCGTCGAGCACGCCTTCCTTGCGGGCGATGCGCTTGAGGCGCTCCAGCTCGCGCTTGGCGCGGTTGACGTCGGCGATGTTGGTGCGTTCGTGGCTGAGCAGGTGCTTGGCGTAGGTCCAGCCCTTGTTTTCCTCGCCGATGAGGTTTTCCGCCGGCACTTCGACGTTGTCGAAGAACACGTCGTTGACCTCGAAGCCGCCGTCCATCAGCTTGATCGGCCGCACGGTGACGCCGGGCGACTTCATGTCCAGCACGATGAAGCTGATGCCCGTCTGCGGCTTGCCTTCGTTGCTGGTGCGCACCAGGTTGAACATCCAGTCGCCGTGCTGGCCGAGCGTGGTCCAGGTCTTCTGGCCGTTGATGATGTACTTGTCGCCCTTGCGCTCGGCGCGGGTGCGCACCGAGGCGAGGTCGGAGCCCGAACCCGGCTCGCTGTAGCCCTGGCTCCACCACACCTCGCCGCTGGCGATGCCGGGCAGGAAGCGCTTGTGCTGCTCGGGCGTGCCGAAGGCCATGATCACCGGCGCCACCATGACTGGCCCGAAGGGAATGATGCGCGGCGCGCCGGCCAGGGCGGTTTCTTCCTCGAACAGGTGCTTTTGCACGGCGGTCCAGCCGGGGCCGCCGAATTCCTTGGGCCAGCCATAGCCGAGCCAGCCCTTCTTGCCCAGGATCTTGGCCCAGCGCTGCATGTCGTCGCGCGTGAGTTCGAGGGCGTTGTGCACCTTGTGCGACAGGTCCTTGGGCAGGTTTTCCGCCACCCAGGCGCGGATCTCTTCACGGAACTTCTGTTCCTCGGGGGTAAAGGCCAAATCCATGGGATGTCTCCAGAGAATCCAAGTTTCTAGCACGCTCGTTCGTGCCGGCCAGTCCGAAACGCGACACAAGGATAATCCGTGCCGGCATGACGAAGAACATCGTGATCTTGATATCGGGAGGCGGCTCCAACATGGCTGCCATCGTGAATGCGGCGGCGTCGCAACGCTGGGAAAAGAGGTTCGGCGCGCGGGTGGCCGCCGTCATCAGCAACAAGGAAGAGGCGCAGGGCCTGGCCGTTGCGCGAGAGCGCGGCATTGCCACCGAGGTCGTGAAGCATCGCGACTTCGCCTCGCGCGAGGACTTCGATGCCGCGCTGGCCGAGGCCATCGACCGTCATGAGCCGGCGCTGGTGGTGCTGGCCGGATTCATGCGCATCCTGACGCCCGGCTTCGTGGCGCACTACGCAGGGCGGCTCCTGAACATCCATCCGTCCCTTCTGCCCGACTTTCCGGGGCTGCACACGCACCAGCGGGCCATCGACGCCGGCCATGCGGTGGCGGGCGCGACGGTGCACGAAGTCACCGCCGAGCTCGACCACGGGCCCATCCTCGCCCGGGCGGAGGTGCCAGTGCTGCCCGGCGACACCGCCGACAGCCTGGCGGCACGCGTGCTGGCCCAGGAGCATGTGATCTATCCGCAGGCCATCGAGACCTTCCTGGCCAGGCCCCTGGCCGGCTGAAGCAATTTCGCCACGGGCTTAATTCACGGAAGCGGCTCGCCTGTCGCCTCGGCATCTTGGGCGGCAAAGTTGACGTTTAACATTCTCTTAAACATTTAAGGGATTGATTTGGATCGGGCCGACTTTGTCCACCTGGTACGTCTGAGCGAGCACGACAGCGCCGACGACAGCATCCGCTATCGGCGCGGCGTCGCGCTGTTCGCGGCGCTGGGCTACGCCTGGGTGCTGGCCTGCCTGCTGCTGGCCGTGGGCCTGCTGGTCTGGATCGCCGGCTCGTTCGGGCGCCCCGGCGTGGGCGCGGTGACCCGGATCTGGGTCGGCCTGTTCGCCGCCGGCCTGCTGTGGGCCACCTTGCGGGCCTTGTGGGTGAGCTTCGACAAGCCCGAGGGCGTGCGGCTGCAGCGCGAAGATGCCCCCCGCCTGTTCGACGCGCTGGATCGCATCCGCGAGCGCATCGACGGCCCGCCGGTGCACCATGTCTATCTCGACGGCGACTTCAACGCCAGCATCCGCCAGCTGCCGCGCTTCGGCCTGCTCGGCGGCGCGGTCAACTACCTGAGCGTGGGCTTGCCGCTGCTGATGGCGCTGGACCGCCGCCGCTTGCTGTCGGTGCTGGCGCACGAATACGGGCACCTGCGCGGAAACCACGGCCGGCTCAGCGCCTGGATCTACCGCACCCGCCTGTCATGGCTCAAGCTGGACGAAAGCCTGCAGCGCGACGAGGGCCTGATGGCCGCGGTGTCGCAGGTGTTCTTTCGCTGGTACTTCCCGCGCTTCGCCGCCAAGACCTTCGCTTTGGCCAGGCAGGACGAATACGAGGCCGACCGCATCTCCGCCACGCTGCTGGGCACCTCGGTGGCGGCCGCGGCGCTGACCGAGATCGCGGTCAAGGGCGCCTGGTATGCCGAAAGCTTCTGGCCGTCGCATTGGGCGCGCGCCGCCAACGAAGCCGCGCCGGTCGGTCCTTTTGCCGCCTTGCGCACGCAGCTGAGGGCAGCGCCCGAGCCGGCCTTTGCCCGCGAGGCGCTGCGCGGCGCCATGCGCCGGGTGAGCGACGTCGACGACACGCATCCGGTGCTGCGCGACCGGCTCGAAGCCTTCGAGGAAAAGGCGGTGCTGCCCGAATGGTCGGAAAAGCCGGCGCTGGGCATGCTGGCCGACCGGGGCGTCAAGTGGATCGCGCACTTCGACCGCGAATGGTGCCGCGAACATGCCAGCAACTGGAAGCAGCATCACGGCTACTTGAAGCGGGTGCGCGAGCGTGTCGATGCGCTGGCGGCCAGCGTCGGGCGCAACAATGCCGACGAGATGGTCGAATGGGCCGACCTGCAGCGCCGGCTGGACATCAACGCCGACGTGCGCAGCCGCTACGAGCGGGCCCTGCAACTCACGCCCGAGCATGCCGGCGCCCTGCGCGGCTATGCCCAGATGCTGCCGCCGCTGGACCGCGAGGCGCGCCTGCCGGTGCTGGCGCGGCTGTACCAGTCGGGCACGGCCGGCCGCTGGTGGGCCGCCAAGGCGGCGGTCGCCCTTCTGGAGAACCCGGACGCCGGCGCGCACGACGAGGCCGCCCTCAAGGAATGGCGCGCCCGCCTGAAGGAAGCGGAGGAGGGCGAGCGCCGGGCATGGGAAGAGATCACCGCCACGCCCTTCTTCAGCCAGATCACCATGCACGACCTGAGCGACTTCGAGATGGGCGAACTGCAGGCCGACCTGGTGCGTTGCCAGCCCATCGCCCGGGCCTGGCTGGTGCGCAAGAACCTGCGTGAATTCCCGTGGCGGCGCGCCTACATCCTGTTCCTCGAGCTGCCCGGCATGGTGGACGAGGAGCGCTACCAGCTGTGCCGGCAGCTCGAACAGACCCTGAGCCTTCCCGGCGCCGCCCTGGTGCTGTGGGCCGGCCATTCCCCCACCTTGCACGACATCCAGCGCGAGGCGCGCGGGCCGATCTGGACGAGGTAGGCGCCCCGCGCCGGCGCGGGGACGCCGCATGTCCTCGACAATCGGGGCATGCATCCCAAAGCCTTGTTGGACGTCACCGCCGAACTGGTGGGGCTGGTCCTGAAATTCGATCATCCGGCGGACGCCGTCGTTTCGCGCTACTTTCGTGATCACCGCGAACTCGGGCCGCGCGAGCGCGCCACGCTGGCCGAAACCGCCTACAACGTGTTGCGCAACAAGCTGCGCTATGACCACTTCGCGCCCTCGGGCAGCGGCCCCAAGGAGCGCCGCATGGCGATCCTCGGCTTCCACGGGCCGCGCGATTTCCTGCACAGCGCGCTGAACGACACCGAATCCGCCTGGCTGAAGGCCTGCGACGCGGTCAAGCCGGCCGACCTGCTGGAGCGGCACCGCCACAACCTGCCCGAATGGCTGGTCGCGCCGCTGAAGGCGCAGCTGGGCGACGAGTTCTGGCCCCTGTCCGAATCGCTCCTGCGGCCGGCGCCGCTGGACCTGCGGGTCAATGCCCTGACCGACAAGCGGGCCGACGTCCAGAAGGAACTCAAGCTGGCCGGCATCCATGCCGCGCCCACGGCCTATTCGCCGTGGGGGCTTCGCATCGACGGCAAGCCGGCGCTGACCCGGCTGGACGCCTTTGCCCGCGGTGCCATCGAGGTGCAGGACGAGGGTTCGCAACTGCTCGCGCTGCTGCTGGATGCCAAGCGGGGCGAAATGGTCGTCGACTTCTGCGCCGGCGCCGGCGGCAAGACGCTGGCCATTGGCGCGGCCATGCGCAGCACCGGCCGGCTCTATGCCTTCGACGTGTCGGCGCACCGGCTGGATGCGCTCAAGCCGCGGCTGGCCCGCAGCAAGCTGTCGAACGTGCATCCGGCGGCCATCGCCCATGAACGCGACGACCGGGTCAAGCGCCTGGCGGGCAAGATCGACCGGGTGCTGGTCGATGCGCCCTGCTCGGGCCTGGGCACGCTTCGGCGCAATCCCGACCTGAAATGGCGCCAGTCGCCGCAATCCGTGGCCGAGCTGACGGCCAAGCAGGCCGCCATCCTGCAAAGCGCCGCGCGCCTGGTGAAGCCGGGCGGGCGGCTGGTGTATGCCACCTGCAGCGTCCTGCCCGAGGAAAACGAGGCCATCGCCGAGGCTTTTGGCGCCGCCCATCCCGATTTCGAGCCCCAGGACGCGGGCGCGCTGCTCGCCGCGTTGAAGGTGGAACAGGCCGCCGGCCTGTGCACCGGCGGGGAAAACGGCCTGCGCTACCTGCGGCTGTGGCCGCACCGGCACGACACGGACGGTTTTTTTGCGGCCGTCTGGAAGCGCCGGTAGCTGGAAATCCCGCCAAGTGCCCCGATCTTCGAATTCGCGTCATTTCTTGAGGGAAATCAAAGGTCTTTTTGGGGGCCCTCCGGTAAAATGACGGCTTCAACCTGAGAGCCGTGCCTTCGTGCGGCCATGGAGAACCAAAGTTGTTTTTTACTGATTCTGCTGTTGTGAGCTCTGCCATCGACTGGCTCGCCAACGGCTTGTGGGATCTCAGCTGGTGGCAGATCGTGCTGTACACGCTGGTGACCACGCACATCACGATTGCGGCGGTCACGATCTTCCTGCACCGCACGCAGGCGCACCGGGCCATGGAGCTGGGGCCGATTCCCTCGCACTTCTTCCGCTTCTGGCTGTGGATCGGCACCGGCATGGTGACCCGCGAGTGGGTCGCCATCCACCGCAAGCACCACGCCAAGTGCGAAACCGAAGACGACCCGCACAGCCCGCAAACCCGCGGCATCGACACCGTGCTGTGGCGCGGTGCCGAACTGTATCGGGCCGAGGCCAAGAACGCCGAGACCATCGCCAAGTTCAGCCACGGCGTGCCCGACGACTGGGTCGAACGCAACTTGTACAGCCGTTACAGCTGGCAAGGCGTCGGCCTCATGCTGATCCTGAACGTGGCGCTGTTCGGCGCCCTCGGCCTGACCGTCTGGGCCGTGCAGATGCTCTGGATCCCGATCACCGCCGCCGGCATCATCAACGGCATCGGCCACTACTGGGGCTACCGCAACTTCGAGGCGCCCGACGCCAGCACCAACATTTCGCCCTGGGGGCTGATCATTGGTGGCGAAGAGCTGCACAACAACCACCACACCTATCCGACCTCGGCCAAGTTCTCGGTCAAGAAGTACGAGTTCGACATCGGCTGGGTCTACATCCGCATGATGCAGGCGGTCGGCTGGGCCAAGGTCAAGAAGGTGCCGCCGAAGCTGCAGATGGGCACCGTCCAGCCGGTGGCCGACGAAAAGACGCTCGAAGCCGTGATCGCCAACCGCTACGAAGTCATGGCCCGCTATGCGCGTGAAATGCGCCGTGCCTGCAAGAGCGAAATCGAAGCGCTGCAGGCCAAGGGCGCCGACCTGTCGGTGCTCAAGGGCGCCAAGCGCTGGCTGCATCGCGACGACGACAAGGTGCCCGCTTCGGCACGCCAGACCCTGGCCCAGGCGCGCGCTGCCCACCCGGTGCTCGACAAGATGGTCACCATGCGCGAAGAGCTGCGCCAGATGTGGCTCAACACCTCGCAGTCGCGCGAGCAGCTCACTGCCGACCTGGCCGCCTGGTGCCACCGCGCCGAAGCCAGCGGCATCGCGGCGCTGCGCGACTTCTCGGTCCGACTGCGCGCAGCCCGAGCCTGATCGATCGGGCCGCAGGCTCGCCCCAAACAAAAACCGACCCG
>Ga0079985_1017676_pt1 | contig 10717 bp, 10 predicted proteins | sample Hof3ISUMetaT_11_FD_73497 | JGI IMG/M metagenome (GOLD analysis project Ga0079985, IMG submission 73497) | Enriched soil aggregate microbial communities from Iowa State university to study microbial drivers of carbon cycling -... | ecosystem: Environmental > Terrestrial > Soil > Agricultural land... | reverse complement strand
TGGCGCGACAGCTTATGACGACGAAGCGACAGATTATGTCGAGAGCGCGACGATGACCGATGGGTCAGGACGTTGCCGACGCAGCGGGCTTCGTTGCTTGAGGGGCTACCTGCTCTGCGGGGGCTTCCCGCTCCAGGCGTATCGCTACCCGACGGTTTTTCGCGCGGTTGGCGTTGCTGGTGTTGGGCGCCAGGGGATAGCGCTCGCCATGGAAACGCAGGGTGATCTGCGATTCCTGGATACCATTGGCCTTGAAGAACTCCATCACTGCCAATGCCCGTCGCCGTGACAGGTCACGGTTGGTCAGGCGATTGCCGCTGTTATCGGAATGGCCGTCCAGTTCGATGCGATTGACCGTCGGATCGGCTTTCATGTACTCGAGCATGACCTGCAGCCTGGCCCTGGCGGCCGCATCCAGATCGATACCACCGCCAGGGAAACCGATCTGGGACTGCTTCACCTGATCGAAGTTCTGCGGCAGCAACTTGGTCACGCAGCCCTGGTAATCGGCAAATGCCTTGTTGAACCTGACCGGCAACAAACGCACCTCCGACACCCGCCCATCGCCCGAGGCGTGCCGGACCACGGGACTGCGCCCGTCCATCAGGCCGCTGATCAGCCGTCCGGCCTGGGCCTGCGAGCTGTTGAACAGGACATTACCGCTGCCGATCCTCACCGTGCCCAAATTGATATCACCGCGGCCCGGCTGCCAGGGCGCGGCGGCGGCCAGCAAGGTGGCAGAGCCCCCGCCCATCATTGCGTTATAGGCATTCAAGCGAAACGTCGCCTGCTCGCCAGCGCGCCGTACGAATTCCCCCGAGCCGAAATCGGTGATCGGCTGGGTCAGCCGGCACTCGAACTTGTCGCCTTCGACCGTCCACTCAATGCTCTCCAGGCGGGTCTGGAACGTGAGCGCCATTGCGGGAAGGCTGGCAAACACACTGAGCAAGGCTAAATAACGCTGGCGCACGGGAGGCTCCACTGGCTTTTACGACAAAAAGACCGACACACAGATGTTTACGGCACACCTGTTGGATATCGGAAGCTTCCCGTAAAACTTGATAGCGAGTGCCTGCAAGAGTCTTTTCCGGTAGCATTCCCTTGAGTTTGACCCGCCTGGAATCCCCTCATGTCCGACCGCCTGACCCTGCTGCGTCCCGACGACTGGCATATTCATCTTCGCGATGGTGCCGTGTTGACCAATACCGTCGCGGATGTCGCGCGCACCTTTGGCCGCGCCATCATCATGCCCAACCTGGTACCGCCGGTGCGCAATGCGGCTGAAGCCGACGGCTATCGCCAGCGGATTCTCGCTGCCCGCCCGGCCGGCAGCCCGTTTGAGCCGCTGATGGTCCTGTACCTCACCGACCGCACCCAGCCTGAAGAAATTCGCGAGGCCAAGGCCAGCGGTTTCGTTCACGCCGCCAAGCTGTACCCGGCCGGCGCGACCACCAACTCGGACTCGGGCGTCACCAGCATCGACAAGATTTTCCCCGCGCTCGAGGCCATGGCCGAAGTCGGGATGCCTTTGTTGATCCACGGTGAAGTCACCCGTGGCGATGTCGATGTATTCGACCGCGAAAAAATCTTCATCGATGAGCACATGCGCCGTGTGGTCGAGCGTTTCCCGACGCTCAAAGTGGTGTTCGAACACATCACCACCGCCGACGCCGTGCAGTTCGTCAACGCGGCCTCGGCCAACGTCGGCGCGACCATCACCGCCCATCACCTGCTGTACAACCGCAACCACATGCTGGTGGGCGGTATTCGGCCGCACTTCTATTGCCTGCCGATCCTCAAGCGCAATACCCACCAGGAAGCCTTGCTCGACGCGGCCACCAGCGGCAGCGACAAGTTCTTCCTCGGCACCGACTCGGCCCCCCACGCCCAGCACGCCAAGGAAGCCGCCTGCGGTTGCGCCGGCTGCTACACCGCCTACGCGGCGATCGAGATGTACGCCGAAGCGTTCGAGCAGCGCAACGCGCTGGACAAGCTCGAAGCCTTCGCGAGCCTCAATGGCCCGCGTTTCTATGGCCTGCCGGCCAACACCGATCGCATTACCCTGGTCCGTGAAGAATGGACCGCCCCGACCAGCCTGCCGTTTGGCGAGCTGACCGTTATCCCGCTGCGCGCCGGTGAAAAACTGCGCTGGCGCCTGCTGGAGGAACACGCGTGAGTGAAGACCATTTCGACGACGAACAGGAAGGCCAAGGCGGTGGCGGCGGTTCCCGTCATCCAATGGCCGCCAGGTTTCGTGGCTACCTGCCGGTTGTCGTCGACGTAGAAACCGGTGGTTTCAACTCGGCCACCGACGCTCTGCTGGAGATCGCCGCGACGACGATCGCCATGGATGAAAAGGGTTTTGTGTATCCCGATCACACCTACTTCTTCCGGGTCGAGCCTTTTGAAGGTGCGAACATCGAAGCGGCAGCCCTGGAATTTACCGGGATCAAGCTCGATCACCCGCTGCGCATGGCCGTGAGTGAAGAAGCGGCGTTGAACGATATCTTCCGCGGCGTGCGCAAGGCGCTCAAGGCCAACGGTTGCAAACGGGCGATCCTGGTCGGCCACAACAGCAGCTTCGACCTGGGCTTCCTCAATGCCGCGGTCGCGCGCCTGGACATGAAGCGCAACCCGTTCCATCCATTTTCCAGCTTCGACACCGCGACGCTAGCGGGCCTGGCTTACGGTCAAACCGTGCTGGCCAAGGCCTGTCAGGCCGCCGATATCGACTTCGACGGACGCGAGGCGCACTCGGCTCGCTACGACACCGAGAAGACTGCCGAGCTGTTCTGCGGCATCGTCAACCGCTGGAAACAAATGGGCGGTTGGGAAGATTTCGGCGACTGATCTGTTGTAGGAGCGAGCATGCTCGCGATGGTCGTCAACGATAACGCGGGGAGTCTGGTTCCCCCCGGCGTTCTTGAGTCCATCGCGAGCATGCTCGCTCCTACAGGGGGCTTGCGTTTACTCCGCGCATAAAAAAACCGGCCCTGAGGCCGGTTTTTTTGTACCTGGAGCCTTACAGCGCAGCAGCGTGCTCGGTCAGGTAAGCCGCAACGCCTTCTGGCGAAGCGTTCATGCCTTTGTCGCCTTTTTTCCAGTTGGCAGGGCAAACTTCACCGTGCTCTTCGTGGAATTGCAGAGCGTCGACCAGACGCAGCAGCTCTTCCATGTTACGGCCCAGCGGCAGGTCGTTGATGATCTGCGAGCGGACAACGCCCTTGTCGTCGATCAGGAATGCGCCACGGAATGCCACGCCGTCAGCGGACTGAACGTCGTAGGCCTTCATGACTTCCTGCTTGATGTCGGCAGCCATGGTGTAACGAACCGCGCCGATACCGCCGTCGTTAACCGGGGTGTTGCGCCATGCGTTGTGGGTGAAGTGCGAGTCGATCGACACAGCGACCACTTCAACGTTACGGGCCTTGAACTCGGACATGCGGTTGTCCAGAGCGATCAGCTCCGACGGGCAAACGAAGGTGAAGTCCAGCGGGTAGAAGAACACCAGGCCGTATTTGCCTTTGATGGCCGACGACAGGGTGAAGCTGTCCACGATTTCGCCATTGCCGAGTACGGCCGGTACGGTGAAGTCAGGGGCTTGTTTGCCTACGAGTACGCTCATTGGATATCTCCTGGTGTAGAAGCGTTAAGAACAAGGTTTGCATCAGCCTGCCACCCTCAGGCGACAGCCCTGTGACACGAACCCTTTTCGAAAAGACCGGCCATCATACACTGCGTTTTTGGCCTGTCCGTAACGGTTTTTCCCTTGAGCGTAAAAAAGGACGAAGGGTCATTCGGTTGGCGGCGCACCGTGGACCAACCGTTCGTCAGGCTTGGTAAAAAGCTCTCTCAAAGCACTTTGACAATCATTCTCGTTAACATTAAGATCCATCGCATTCGAGACATCAACAAGCGACGGTCTTCACTTATGTATGTTTGCCTCTGCACTGGCGTCACCGACGGCCAAATCCGCGATGCGATCTATGAAGGATGCTGCAGCTACAAGGAAGTGCGCCAGGCCACCGGCGTCGCCAGCCAATGCGGCAAATGTGCCTGCCTCGCCAAGGAAGTGGTTCGCGAAACCCTGACCAAAGTGCAAACGGCCCAGGCCGCCATTCCTTTTCCAGTTGAATTTACTGCCGCATAAATAACGTATTTCAAAGAACCGGACTCAAGTCCGGTTTTTTTATGTCTGAAAATCAATTGCTTAGACGCAAGACGCGGAACACAAACATTCTTATTCCGATTAATTTTCATATATTATTCAATAACTTAAGGTTTGACACTCTTAGTTGTGCGGCTCAAACTCAGCGTTATAGACAGCTAATACAGGGCAGGACCCCATCATGAAAGGCGACGTTTCAGTCATCCAGCATCTCAACAAGATCCTTGCCAATGAACTGGTCGCGATCAATCAATACTTCCTGCATGCACGCATGTACGAAGATTGGGGCCTGAACAAGCTCGGCAAGCACGAGTACCACGAATCCATCGACGAGATGAAGCACGCGGACAAGCTGATCAAGCGCATCCTGTTCCTTGAAGGGCTGCCGAACGTCCAGGACCTGGGCAAGCTGCAAATCGGCGAGCACACCCAGGAAATGCTCGAGTGTGACCTGCGTATCGAGAAGACCGGCCATGCCGACCTGAAAGCGGCCATCGCGCATTGCGAAACAGCGGGCGATTTCGGCAGCCGTGAATTGCTTGAAGACATCCTTGAATCCGAAGAAGAACATATCGACTGGCTGGAAACCCAACTGGGCCTGATCGACAAGATCGGAATCGAGAACTACCTGCAATCGCAGATGGGCGACGACGAGTAAGTTTTACTACGCCAGCGTCGATGTATTAAAAGGCCCCGCTCTCTTTCAATGAGGCGGGGCTTTTTTGTTGCATTGGTCAGGGGCTGGAGAGACTCGGGGGATTTTTCCTAAAGCCTGCCCCCCACAGGTCGATAACCTGGCATCGATAGCTGTGGCTGATCCACTGATCGCCTCAATACCTTTTTCCACAGAAGGTTTTTATGTCCTCCACCAAAGCCCGCGCAGATTCCCTTTCGCTTCTGCTGTTTACCTTGCGCAGTGGCAAGCTGATGGCGATCAACCTGCTCAAAGTCAGTGAAATCATCCCTTGCCCGCCACTGACCAAACTCCCCGAATCGCACCCCCACGTCAAAGGCATCGCCACCCTGCGCGGCACCTCGTTGTCGGTGATCGACCTCAGCCGCGCCATCGGTGAGCGCCCGTTGCAAGACCCTGACGGTGGGTGCCTGATCGTCACTGACGTCAGCCGCTCCAAACAAGGCCTGCATGTACAGGCGGTGAGCAAGATCGTGCACTGCCTGACCACCGACATCCGTCCGCCCCCCTTTGGTTCTGGTGGTTCGCGTTCGTACATCACCGGCGTCACTTCGGTCGATGGCACCCTGGTGCAGGTGCTGGACATCGAGAAGGTCATCCATGGCATCGCCCCGGTACCCCTCGACATGGCGCCAACCGAGCTCAGCATGGAAGACGCGGAAATACTGGGCAGCGCTCGTATCCTAGTGGTGGATGACAGCCAGGTCGCGCTGCAGCAATCGGTGCACACTTTGCGCAACCTGGGCCTGCAATGCCACACGGCCCGCAGCGCCAGAGAAGCCATCGACTGCCTGCTGGACCTGCAAGGCACCGCCCAGCAGATCAACCTGATCGTCTCGGACATCGAAATGTCCGAAATGGACGGCTACGCCTTTACCCGTACCCTGCGTGAAACCCCGGACTTCGCGCACCTCTACGTGCTGCTGCACACCTCGCTGGACAGTGCGATGAACAGCGAAAAGGCGCGGCTTGCGGGGGCCAATGCGGTGCTGACCAAGTTCTCTTCGCCGGAGCTGACCAAGTGCCTGATCGACGCGGCCAAGGCTGTGGCCGAACAAGGACGCTGAGCCTTGAGCGAGCAATTCTGCTTTCTCATGCGGCGCTGTCTCGCTGACGCCGTGCCTGACATCACCTGGCCCCAGGGGATCGTCCTGACCGGCTATCGCCCTGAGCTGGCCGAAGAGGTCCATCGCCTGCTGCAACTGGGTCACTCGCAAGGCGGTGGCCGCGTACCGCCCCTGAGTGCCTGGCAACAGCGATTCGAGAGCGATCCCGAATATGATCCGAGCCTGTGCCTCATCGCTCTGGATGCCCAGGGAATCGTTGGTGTATGTCAGTGCTGGACCAGCGCCTACATCAAGAGCCTGGTGGTGCATCCGCGGGCTCAAGGCTGTGGCTTGGGGCGCGCATTGCTGCTCAATGCCTTCAACGTGTTTCAACTGCGGCGCGAGGGCTATGTCGACTTGAAAGTGCTGGAAGGCAACCTTCGCGCACAAAGGTTGTATGAAAGCGCCGGTATGTATGTGGTGCGCCGGGAAGCGGTTCCGGCCTGAAGCCCGCACTCCCCCACCTCGCACCGGACCTTCAGGCATACTCGAACCTCGGCCAACACCCGCCCAAGGATCCCCAAACCATGAAAGCCTTCACCCTCACCTTCGTTTGCCTCACGGCCCTCGCCACCCAGGCCCAGGCCTCCAGCCCCGACGCCTGGGCGGCCTTCGACAAAGCCGTACTCGCCAGCTGCACCCAGGCCAGCGGTCTGGCCAATGCCAAGTCCGTCGGTAACGCCGCGCAGTTCGATGATCGAGTCGGTTACACCGCGCTGCTGCTGCAAGGCCAGTACCCGCAAAAGCACATGAAAGGCCGGCAAGGTACCGAACTGTGCCTCTACAACAAGAAAAGCAAAACAGCCTACGTGACCGAGTGGGACTCCATACGCCCAAACTGACACCGCTGTCAGTCAGCAGTCACTTTCCTGACCGGGTCACAGGGATATAACGTAGGTAAACCAAGCTGCGCACATTTCCACTTTCCGACCCGGCGCCCCTCTCGCATGCGAACTCAGAAAACAACCGTTGTTCTTGCAGCCTTTCTGATCGTGCTGGTAGCGCTGGGTGCGTGGTACCTGGGCAAACCCTCCGCAGCCCGGGTAGCGGCACCGACCGCCATCCCGGTGCGCGTGGTCAACGTGGTCGAAAAAGACGTCCCCCGCTACGTCAGCGGCATCGGTTCAGTGCTATCGCTGCACAGCGTCGTGGTCCGACCGCAGATCGATGGCATCCTCACCAGGATCCTGGTCAAGGAAGGCCAACTGGTGAGCAAGGGCGACCTGCTGGCCACCATCGACGACCGATCGATCCGCGCCAGCCTGGACCAGGCCAGGGCGCAACTGGGCGAAAGCCAGGCGCAATTGCAAGTGGCCCAGGTCAATCTCAAGCGCTACAAACTGTTGAGCGTCGACGACGGGGTGTCCAAACAGACCTACGACCAGCAACAAGCGCTGGTCAACCAGCTCAAGGCCACGGCCCAAGGCAACCAGGCTTCGATTGACGCAGCCCAGGTGCAGTTGTCGTACACGCAGATTCGCTCCCCGGTCAGTGGTCGCGTCGGTATTCGTACGGTGGATGAAGGCAACTTCCTGCGCATGACGGACACCCAGGGACTGTTCACGGTGACCCAGATCGACCCTATCGCCGTGGAGTTCTCCCTGCCGCAGCAGATGCTGCCGACCCTGCAAGGCCTGATCAACGATCCAACACACGCCAAGGTCAAGGCTTATATCGGGGCCGACACCGAGGGTGAAACCGGCAACCTGCTGGGCGAAGGCCACTTGACCCTGATCGACAACCAGATCAACGCCAACACCGGCACCATCCGCGCCAAGGCCGAATTCAATAATCCCGGGCAAAAACTCTGGCCCGGCCTGCTGGTGACGGTAAAGATTCAGACCGCGCTGGATAAAGATGCACTGGTCGTACCGCCCACCGTCGTGCAGCGTGGCCTGGATCAGCACTTCGTCTACCGGGTGAACGGCAACAAGGTTGAAACCGTACCGGTGCAGATGGTTTACCAAGGCAGCGGCCAGAGCATCATCAAGGGTGTGAATCCCGGTGACGTGCTGGTCAGCGACGGCCAGTCGCGGCTCAAGCCCGGTGCCACCGTGCAAGTGCTCACCGAGCCGCCGCAGGTCGTGCGATCGGAGTCGGCGCCATGAAAGGCCACGGCTCGGTATCCGCCTGGTGCATAGACCACCCTGTGGCAACGATTCTGCTGACGTTTTCCCTGGTCCTGCTGGGGGCGATCGCCTTCCCGCGCCTGTCCATCGCGCCGCTTCCGCAAGCAGAATTTCCGACGATACAGGTGGCCGCGCAACTGCCGGGGGCCAGCCCGGAAACCATGGCCTCATCGGTGGCCACCCCCCTTGAAGTGCAGTTCAGCGCCATTCCCGGCGTGACGCAAATGACCTCGAGCAGCGCCCTGGGCTCAACCAACCTGACCCTGCAATTCACCCTGGACAAGAGCATCGATACCGCCGCCCAGGAGGTCCAGGCCGCGATCAACACCGCGGCAGGCAAACTGCCCAAGGACATGCCGAACCTGCCGACCTGGCGCAAGGTCAATCCGGCTGACAGTCCGGTGCTGATCCTCAGCGTCAACTCGTCCCTGATGCCCGGCCCGGAGCTCAGCGACCTGGTGGAAACCCTGTTGTCCCGGCAGATCAGTCAGATCGACGGTGTTGGCCAGGTCGTGATTACCGGCCAGCAACGTCCGGCGATTCGTGTCCAGGTCTCGGCAGACAAACTCGCCGCCATTGGCCTGACCCTCGCCGATATCCGCCTGGCGATCCAGCAGACCAGCCTCAATCTGGCCAAAGGTGCGCTGTATGGCGAGTCGAGCATCTCGACCCTGTCCACCAACGACCAGTTGTTCGTTCCCGAGGAATACAGCCAGCTGATCGTGTCCTACAAGGACGGCGCACCGGTTCATCTCCGGGATGTCGCCAAGGTCGTCAACGGCTCGGAAGATGCCTATGTCCAGGCCTGGGCGGGCACAGAGCCGGGCGTCAACCTGGTGATATTCCGCCAGCCGGGAGCCAATATCGTCGAAACCGTGGACCGGGTTCAGGCGGCGCTTCCTGGCCTGGAAGCCATGCTGCCGGCTTCAGTGCAGGTCAAGACGCTGATCGATCGCACACAGACTATCCGCGCTTCGCTGCATGAAGTGGAAATCACCCTGCTGATCGCGATCATGCTGGTGGTGGCGGTGATGGCATTGTTCCTGCGCCAGCTGTCGGCAACCCTGATCGTGTCGGCAGTACTGGGGGTTTCACTGATCGCCAGTTTCGCCTTGATGTACGTGATGGGCTTCAGCCTGAACAACCTGACGCTGGTAGCGATCGTGGTGGCCGTGGGGTTTGTGGTCGACGATGCGATCGTGGTGGTGGAAAACATCCACCGCCACCTGGAGGCTGGCGACGGCATGCGCGAGGCCGCGATCAAGGGCGCCGGAGAAATCGGCTTCACGGTGGTATCGATCAGTTTCTCGCTGGTCGCGGCGTTCATTCCGCTGTTGTTCATGGGCGGCGTGGTCGGTCGCCTGTTCAAGGAGTTCGCCCTGACCGCCACCTCCACCATCATGATTTCGGTGGTGGTGTCGCTGACGTTGGCGCCCACCCTGGCAGCGCTGTTCATGCGCGCGCCGGTGCATCACGCCCACGACAAGCCCGGCTTCGGCGAACGCCTGCTCGCGCTGTACGAAAAAGGCCTGCGCCGCGCGCTCGCTCACCAGACGTTGATGATCGGCGTATTCGGTCTGTCGCTGGCCTTGGCCGTCGCCGGTTACATTTTTATTCCCAAGGGTTTCTTCCCGATCCAGGACACCGGGTTCGTCCTTGGCACAACCGAAGCTGCCGCCGATATTTCCTACGGGGACATGGTGAAAAAACACTTGGCGATGGCTGAAATCGTCGCTGCCGACCCCGCCGTCGAGACCTTCTCGCACTCGGTCGGGGTGTCGGGCAGCAACCAGACCATCGCCAACGGCCGCTTCTGGATCGCCTTGAAAAAACGCGGCGACCGCGATGTGTCAGCCAGCGAGTTCATCGACCGTATTCGCCCGCAATTGATGAAAGTACCGGGCATCGTCCTGTACCTGCGCGCCGGGCAAGACATCAACCTCAGCTCTGGCCCGAGCCGGGCCCAGTACCAGTACGTGCTCAAGAGCAACGACGGTGCAATCCTGAGCACCTGGACCCAGCGCCTGACGGAAAAACTGCGCGGCAACCCGGCCTTTCGCGACATTTCCAATGACCTGCAACTGGGCGGCAGCATCACTCATATCACTATCGACCGCAGCGCCGCGGCACGCTTTGGCCTGACCGCCAGCGATGACGACGAAGCGCTGTATGACGCCTTCGGCCAGCGCCAGATCAACGAATTCCAGACCCAGATCAACCAGTACAACGTGATCCTGGAACTGGACACGCGCCAGCGCGGCAAGGCCGAAAGCCTCAACTACTTCTATCTGCGCTCCCCCCTGAGCGGGGAAATGGTGCCGCTGTCGGCCCTGGCGAAATTCGATGCGCCCACGGTGGGGCCGCTGTCCATCGCCCATGACGGCATGTTCCCGGCCGCCAACCTGTCGTTCAACCTGGCACCCGGTGTGGCCCTGGGCGATGCGGTGATCATGCTCAACCAGGCCAAGGTCGACATCGGCATGCCAACGGCCATCAGCGGTAACTTCCAGGGCGCGGCCCAGGCCTTCCAGAGTTCGCTGGCCAGCCAGCCGTGGTTGATCCTGGCGGCGCTGGTGGCGGTGTACATCATTCTCGGCGTGCTCTACGAGAGCTTCGTCCA